>Ga0315289_10000953_pt1 | contig 45078 bp, 38 predicted proteins | sample YL17G11_40_MG_FD_203452 | JGI IMG/M metagenome (GOLD analysis project Ga0315289, IMG submission 203452) | Sediment microbial communities from Yellowstone Lake, YNP, Wyoming, USA - YL17G11_40 | ecosystem: Environmental > Aquatic > Freshwater > Lake > Sediment | place: USA: Wyoming | collected... | reverse complement strand
CAGGCCGAACAGCAAGCCGCCGATGCTGATCTTCCCGGTGATCCGCCCCGTCAATGCGTTGTCGCTCGCGCAGCTCAAGGTTTCTGTTAGCTGATGCTCCTGGGGCTTGGGCTTCTCGTCCACAAGTATCGTGCCCTTACCGGTGATATTGTTCGTGACGGTGCCGTCCGGTTCGATGGTGGATACGAAAGTTGTATCCCCGATGTGGAGGGGAGTCCGGGTCGCCTCATCCAGCCTGTAGTACTTGAATTCGCTGCTGAACGTTCGCTGATCCACCTGTTTGACTACGAAGTGAAAGTACTTATCGCCTGCCTTTTCCCCATCTGTGCTCTGCTCGCAGGCGCCGACCCATTCGCCGACGATGCTTTTGAGGAAAGCTCCGGCATCGGGCTGGGCGTGAGAGATCGCAGGAATGGCAAGAGCCAATGCCAGCGCAAGCACCAGGGCCCGACCGGACTGGATTATCGAAATGGGTGCGGATAGCCTATTTTGGAGCAAGACTTTTCTCCTGTTGGTATTTGCCCCCTTGGATGGTGCGTAGGGACCTCAGAGGCCGCCGGCAGCACATCTCCAATGAGGACATGATCGGAATTAGGTTATATATAACACATACTCATCCATAGATGCAAATTCCTGGCGGACGCGTAACAGGTCACGATTGTTGATAACAAAACCACGACGGTTGTCATTCTGAGCGGCAGCGAAGAATCTATCGAGTGTAGGCGAGATGCTTCGCTTCGCTCAGCATGACATTACTATTAAGGGGCGTGAACTCTTTCGCGGACGCAAAACCCCGGTCTGCCTTCGCAGACTAATCCACGTTGCCGGAAAGTACCGCATTCCAGCAGAATCGCAGACCGCTGTGCCCGGAAAGGCCCTTTGGGTCTATTGTCTACGGTCTACCGTCTACGGTCTGGTCTTACCCGCCCAGCGGGCGAACCCAGACGTTTCGGTAGCGGATCGTGTTGCCGTGATCCTGCAGCATGATCGGCCCCGGCTCGGAGTAATTCCGGTCGAGCTCGCCGCCTGTCGCTTCTGGAATCTCCAGGTCGTGGTGTATCCGTATTCCGTTATGGAGCACCGAAATTCGGGCGTTGGTAGTCTTTACGCCGTGCTCGTTGAACCTCGGCGCCCGGAAGAATACGTCGTAGGTCTGCCACTGCTCCGGCGGTCGGCTGGCGTTCACCATCGGAGCAGCCAGCTTGTAGATGCCGCCGCAATCGTCGTCCTTGCTGTCGAGACCATAGGAATCAAGCACCTGGATTTCATAGCGCCCCTGCAGATACACGCCGCTGTTGGCGCGGGCCTGCCCCTGTGCTTCCGGCATCAGCGGCAGCCAGAACTCCACATGGAGCTGGCAGTCGGTGAAGAGGTCCTTGCTGACGATGCTGCCCGAGCGCGGAACCACTTCCATGTACCCGTTTTCAACTTTCCATCCGGCGGGCTCATCCGCGCCCCGCTTTTTCCACTTCGAGAGGTCCTTGCCACCGAAAAGGACGACGGCGTCGGAGGGAACGGCCTCCGCTCCTGTAAACAAGGGCTTCGGCGCCTTGCCTGCACATGAAGAAACCAATGGAGCACCTCCTGGACATGAATTATTCTCCCCCACATTAGACGGCGGGGCAAATATCTCCTCCGCGCAGGATGCTGCCTGGGCATAAGCATGGCAAAATTCGATAGGAATGACCCGGCCCGGCGATTAAATTGTATGTGGGCGGGCAATGTCCCCCAAACGTTTGAGGCACAAAAGATCGAAAGGACGGATACCATGAGCGATAAACTTGCCTGGGGAATCATCAGCACGGGGGCTATATCCAGGACGTTTGCCAAAGCGCTGGCCGGATCCAAAACCGGCGAGCTGATCGTGGTCGCCAGCCGCATGCAGGAGAAGGCAGACGCATTCGGCGAGCAATTCAAAGTTCCCCGCCGATATGGGAGCTACGAGGCGCTGCTGGCCGATCCGGACGTGCAGGCTGTGTACATCTCGACGCCTCACCCCATGCACGCGGAGTGGGCGGTCAAGGCCGCGGATGCCGGGAAGCACATCCTCTGCGAGAAGCCGCTTACCCTGAACTACGCCGAGGCCATGGCCGTGATCGAGGCCGCCCGCCGAAACGATGTATTTCTGATGGAGGCGTTCATGTATCGCTGCCATCCGCAGACGGCGAAGCTCGTCGAGCTGATCCGCGACAGAGCGATCGGGAACGTGCGCGTCATCCAGGCCACGTTCAGCTTCCACGCGGCTTTCAATCCCGAAGGCCGGCTGCTCAACAACGCCCTTGGCGGCGGCGGCATCCTCGATGTAGGATGCTACTGCACCTCGATGGCGCGGCTGATAGCCGGTGCCGCCGGCGGAATGCCGTTCGCCGAGCCGATTGATGTGAAAGCCTCCGGGTGCATCGGCGATATCTCCCGTGTGGATGAATACACCGTCGGCATCCTCAGGTTTCCAGGCGACATTATCGCGCAAATTGCCACCGGCGTGCAGCTAAATCAGGAGAACGTCGTTCGCATCTTCGGCTCGGAGGGAAACATCTTCGTGCCGAACCCCTGGGTCCCCGGCGAGAGCGCCAGGATCGTCGTACACCGCTATGGAGAGCCGGAGCCGCGTGAAATCCTCATCGAGGCCGGCGCCAATGTGTATACCATCGAGGCTGACACCGTTGCGGCGAACATCGAAAAGCGGCAGGCGCCGCCTCCCGCGATGTCCTGGGACGACACGCTCGGCAATATGAAAACTCTCGACCGCTGGCGACTGGCCATCGGGATGACCTACGACGCCGAGAAGCTCGACGCGCAGTATCCGACCGTGGACAGGCGTCCGCTGGAGGTGCGGAGCGGCCACAATATGAGGTACGGCAGGATTCAGGGCGTCGAGAAGCCGATATCCCGGCTCGTCATGGGAGCCATGCTGGAAGGAGCGACGTTCCTCGCGCCGCATGCAGCCGTCATGTTCGATGAGTTCTTTGCCTGCGGGGGCAACTGCTTCGACACAGCCTACGTATACGGCGGCGGGACGAGCGAGCGCGTCCTCGGCCGGTGGGTAAAGAGCCGCGGCATCCGCGAGCAGGTCATCGTCCTCGACAAAGGCGCGCATACCCCGTATTGCAATCCCAACGACCTCACCGCCCAGCTCATGGAGAGCCTCGACCGGCTGCAGATGGACTACGTTGACATCTACATGCTGCACCGCGACAATCCCGAGATACCGGTGGGCGAGTTTATTGACGTTCTAAACGAGCACTACAGGGCCGGTCGGATTCGCGCGTTCGGCGGATCGAACTGGTCGGTCGAGCGGATCGAGGCGGCGAATGAATATGCGCGGGTAAAGGGACTGGTGGGCTTCGCGGCCGTCAGCAATAACTTCAGCTTGGCGCGGATGATCGAGCCGCCCTGGCCCGGGTGCATCGCGGCATCCGATCCCGAATCCCGCGCCTGGTTCGCAAGGACGCAGATGCCCCTCATGGCATGGTCGAGCACGGCCCGCGGCTTCTTCGTCTGGGGCGACAGGAACAACCTCTCGAATCCGGGGCTTGTCCAGTCCTGGTACAGCGAGGACAATTTCCAGCGGCTCGAACGGGCGAAGGAGATGGCAACGCAGCGCGGAGTCTTGCCGGTGCAGATAGCGATGGCCTATGTGCTCTGCCAACCGTTCCCGACTTTCGCGCTCTTCGGCCCTGCAAGCCTGGCGGAGAAGCATGCCTCCCTTCGGGCACTGGACATCGAACTTACTTCCGAGGAGATAAAGTGGCTGAACCTCGAGGGATGAGATGCTAGCAGACAACTGATAAAGTCCCGTTCTCTCGGATTTAAGTTTTGGCATGGGTGCCAGCGGTTCCCTGGAACCCTGGATCCCTCGAGCTATCTTCGCCTGCAAAAACGTGTTTATACTATCAAGGTGAGAGCGTCTAACTCAGCGGAAGAGAAAACCGGAGGGCTTCGGTTGTCCGAGTCTTGCGAGAAACTGGTGGAATCGGCGAAAAAAGGAGATGTTGAGGCCTTCGACAAGCTCGTCTTTCTACACCAGGATCAGGTGTACGCACTTGCTTATCGCATCCTGGGGAACGCAGAGGACTCGGCGGATGTCCAGCAGGAGACATTCATACATGCCTGGCGGAACCTGCGCAAATTCAGGCAGGAGGCTCAGTTTTCCACATGGCTGCATAGGATATCGGTGAACCTGTGCCTGTCCATGAGGCGCCGGAAAGGTTACATGTCGCAGGAGTCGCTTGTCGAGGAGCTGCATATTCAATCGGCGACGCTGAATCCGGCGGCGTGCCATGAGAGAGCGGAAGCCCTGGCCGCCCTGCGCAGGGTCCTCGCCGGAATGCCGACTCACTATAGAGTCCTGCTTGTCTTGCGCGATATGGAAGAGCGCTCGTTCCGGGAGATCGCCGAGGTTCTCGGGTGCTCGGTGGCAAGCGCAAGGACGCGGCTGTGCAAGGCAAGAAATATGCTCCGGGCCAGGATGCGCCCGTATATCATGGAGGAAGACCGATGAAGCGCGAATGCAAGAGAATAGCGGATGAGATTTGGGAGTGCGCCCGTGCCGGGCAGGAGCCGCCCGTCGAAGTCCAGAAGCATGTCGCAGATTGCCCGGGCTGCGCGCAGGCCGCAAGCGAGGCAGGCAAGGTACTGGAGCTCATGCGGGAGGCAAGCCGCGTGGGCGCCTTTGCTGACTGCCGCCCCGCGGTCGTGGCACGGATATCAGGCGGCAGAGCAAGAAGCCGTGCCGTGTGGGCTTATGCATGCGCCTCCGCGGTTTTGGTGGGACTGCTCGTGGGAGTCTTCTACATCCAGCACAGCCGACCAGTACCGAAGGCGGCACGGGAGGCTGCGGGTCAGACGGTTACATTGCCTGTGGAAGGGCCAATGGCCGATTTAAAAGGCAGTTCCGAGCCGAGCGAGATGGTGCAAAAGCATGAGGATGCCGGCGCTCGCCGGATTCCTCCAAAACGCGTCGAGAGGACGACAGCAAACCGAATACGGCCTGTGAAGAAGACAACTCCGATCCAGGCCCGGGAGCTGCCTGAACCGGAGCCGGCGTTGGAGAAGGGCGCTCCGGCCACGGCGGTGGCCGTCACCTGGACATTGAGCGAGAGCGAGCCTGACGACTCGTATGTGTCTATCTATACCGACACCGAGACGGGTGAGAGAACGATCTGCAGGGTCGAGAGATCCGCCGACTCCGTTAACATATATCTCGAATCCAAACCGACCGGCGAGAAGCCGCCGGCAGAGGGGGTGTAGGCCATGAGGAGAGCGCTGATACTTAACTTACTGGTGTGCCTGGCAGCATTGATCGCGTCGCACGGCTCGTGCGCGACGACAGAAACGCAGTGGAAGAAGACTGTAGACATCCAGGTCAGGAACCTGCCGCTGGCTGATGCGCTGGAGGTCCTTTTCAAGGGCACCGGGATCAGTTACACGGTTGATCAAGACGTAGGTCAACTGAGGGTAACGGCCATCCTGAAGAACGTGCCGCTGCAGACGGCGTTCCAGGAGCTCCTGAAAGCGGCGGGGGCGGTTTCCAAAGAGGCGGATGGAGTTCTGTGCGTGGCATCTGCTGAGTCGCTCGCGGACAGCGCCGCCATCTGGCATCTTGAGGCGCAGCTCGCTGAGCTGAGGGCCAGGCTTGCCGCGGAAATGCAAGCCAAAACCGAGGGGCACGCCGATGTGCGAGCAATTAAGGCTTCCATTGCGGAGATCGAGCAGAGATTGGAGAAGGAGCGCAAGCTCCTGGAAGAGCGCCTTGCTGCGCGGCGCGCTCCCACGCCTGCGCCTAGCCCCGGCGCGAAGGAACTGACGAAAGTAGTCGAGGTCAAATACTTGGACGCACGGGACCTGCCTGAACTATTGCAGGCCGAGGGTTTGTACAGGGTAACAGCAAGCGAAGGGAACAAGGTGGTGATCGCCGGCAGGGAGGAGGCGGTTCAACGCGCGCTGGATATGATAGCCGCCCTGGATGACGAGTCGGCGCGTCCCAGGCCGGTGTGTATCAAGTTTACTGTCAAATTCACCGCACCGGATGCTGAGGGCAAGCCGAAGACTTTCGAGGGTGCTGTGGAGGGAGTCGCCATCGAGGGCGGTCATACCAGCTTGCAGTTCGGATCACCATTGCCGTCGGATACATACATACAGGATCTTGATTCTCTGTACCTCTCTGCGAACATCGAAGTGTCCAAGGTTAGCTCGGATGGGCGGGTAACTGTTAAGGCTAAAGGGGATTGCATTGTTGGGGACCTGGTCAGGGCGCCCTTCGATTTCTCCACATCGGTTGTCCTGGACCAGCCGCAGATTGTCAAATCAGACTCTGTAGTGTCTGAAGGGAGAAAGATTGCTCTCGAGCTAGCAGTTACCGCGACGCTCGTGGAAAAGCAAGCGCAGGCGCCGACGAAGGGCCAGCCGGCAACCGCGCCGAAAGCGAAACCGACCCGCCGTTAGCCTGGACAGCAAGCACATCGCGCCGACTGTGAAATCTCGCAGGCGACGGCAGAGCCTAGGCTCGGCACGGCGGATTGCTGGGTTTCAAAATAATTTTTGTTGCAGAAAAGCGGAAAATGTGCATATAATATTACTTGGCGATAGGCATCGAGCCTCAAGCGTGATTCGTGCGGAGTGTTCTTCTTTCTGGATGAGTTCCACCCGCGTAGAATTAGCCCTGTGGCTAAACGCCTTGCCAAAATACCGGGAGGATAGCTCCCAGAAAGAGGACAGCATTGGCTAACAAATCATTGTACGTTGGAAACCTGTCGTACAGCACGACGGAAGAGGATCTCAAGAGCCTGTTCGAGCCTTGGGGACCTGTGAGCGAGGCCCGCATCATTCAAGGGCGCGGCTTCGGATTCGTGGATCTGCCTGAGGAGAACGTAGCGCAGGCAATCGAAGAGACCAATGGTAAGGAATACCAGGGCCGCACCCTCACCGTGAATGAGGCGCGCCCGAGAGCCGAAAGCCGCGCTGGCGCTGGTGGCCGTGGCGGTGGAGTTCGCGGGGGCGGGGGTCCCAGCGGCCGCGGTGGTTATGGTGGCGGTGGCGGTGGCGGTGGCGGTCGTGGCGGCGGTCGTCGCGAGCGCTGGTAAGACATTACCGCAGAATCTAGACAGCAAAAAGGGAAGCCGAGCGGCTTCCCTTTTTGTCATGTAGGTTATTGGGACGCCGGGGCGCTATTGTCGGCAATCGTACCTCTGGCTGTCACCGGACAGCTTCCATCCCGCGCAAATAGCTCCGAGAACCCCGGAATCCATCAACCCTCCTGATTTTCGGGGCTCATTCCGAGTGCGAACTTGCAGTAGCCCAGCCGGCGGCAAGGCTGAGCCGGACAGTGCCTCGGCCTGCGGTATATGCGCTTATGTACCTCTCGGTAGTAGACATCATCCAACCCGCGGAGTGTAGATTCACACGTAGAAATGCGCCGTGCGGCATGTCGCAGAAGCGTTCGCACGCTCGCCCTTGTGAGACGCAGGAGTCTCGATATCTCCGATATCTTGTAGCCCGCTGAGTACATCTCCCACGCCTTTTGCTCGTCGCGTGTCAGGCCCGCCTGCTTGGTCAGGCCGGCGGACTCGTCCCGCAAGGTGTGCCCGGCGGAGGTTAGGGCGAAGTGCTCCTCGGCACACGATGCGCGACGCCGTTTCCTTTCGAGCTGGCGCTCGTTATACGCCGGATGATCCTCATCTTTACCTGCCGATGCTAGAAGAACGTCGGCGATGACCTCCATAGCCTCGTCCGGGATCTGTGTTGGTCTGGAGACTCCCCAAGCAGGGGAATATTCGCACGAGATACGTCTCATCTTTGCCCTCCCGGCATGAATGGTAGACATACGTCTACTATTATTATAGCTGCCTGGCGATGAGATGTCAAGTGGTGAATTAAGTTGGGGACAAGCAAAAAAAGAACCGTCCGAGTATGTCGGACGGTTCTGCTTAAGAATGGCTTGCTCCACGCGTTTACTTGAGGGCTTTTGTAATGGCGGCTTCTATTCGCTTCAGGTCAGCCTCTGTCAGGTCGCTCGAATCGGCGATTATGGTCCGAACTGCCTCCTGCAGGGGTTTCCCGAGGACCTTTTTGCTGACCTCTTGCATCAATCTCAATCCCATCTCTGTCCGGCTGATATTAGGTATGTAGACGAACGGGTCGGTCTTCTTGTCGCCGGTTCTCTTCTGTGTCAGGATACCCTTTCTGGACAACTTTGCCATAGTGAGCATGATAGTAGAGTAAGATAGCTCACGCCTTGGATACATGATTTTGAAAACTTGGGTGCTTGTAACCGGAGGCTCCAAGTCCCAGACTATGTCCAGGATCTGGGCTTCCAGCTCTCCAAGGGACTGGCCATCCAGGCTTCTCCGGACCCCTAGGTAGTCCCTGATGCTTACGTTCGATTCCATCTAAATGCTCCTTTCGCACACTCTAAAATTTACCTACCTGGGCACAGTTGTGCCCCCGGGATGAAGCTATCTTACACTAAGCCCTAACTTTTGTCAAGCACCCATATACAAAATAACCTAGCTGAGTGTGAAAGATTGAGCTGTTTTTTGTAGTTTCTCCGGGCTAATTACAGTGTTATTAGCTATTCTTAGCGGCGAGGCAGAACGAGCAATTAGATAGGTATTATTCAGCAGTGGGTACTTGAAGCTAGGCGGATCCATCACGGCGATCTCCTAGAAGTGGGCTCCTACTTCGGGTTATTCTCGCAGTTGTCTGCTGGGTCAATACCGAAGATGTCGCACGCGGTCTCCAGCTTTGCTGATGCGCTGTCATCGGCGGTATACTCTTTGATTCGTATCATCGGCCGGTGACATATCCTGTTTACAATCGAGCGTGTTGCCGCGTTAATGGCCTCAAGGCGCTCGGGCGCGAGGTCGGGCAGCTTTCTCTTCAGCTTATCGAGTTCGGAGCTCCGAATATTTTCGAACTTTTTCCGCAGCGCGGTGATTATCGGCACGGCATCCAGCGTCCTGAACCAGCGCATGAACTCCTCGACTTCCTGCCGAACTATGGCCTGCGCGCGGGCAGCCTCAGCCTGGCGGCCTGACTCGTCGGCCTCGACTGCAGCCTGTAAGTCGTCAATGTTGTACAGGAAAACGCTCTCAATGTCCTGCACCTTCGGCTCTATATCCCTGGGAACAGCGATGTCAATTAGGAACATGGGTCTGCTGCGCCTCTCGCACATTGCGGCGGACACCATCTCGCATGTTAGAATTGGCTTGCTTGCTCCTGTGGATGCAATTACTATGTCGGCCATTTCCAGCGCTGAAGCGAGATCCTCAAATCTAACTGGCTGGCCGCCGAACTGCAAGGCGAGATCCACAGCTTTCTCGTAAGTTCTGTTCGCTACCAGCACTATGCCGGCTCCGCAGGAAGTTAGATGAGTGATTGCCAGTTCAGCCATCTTGCCCACGCCCACTATCAAAATCGTGCGTCCCATCAAGTTGCCGAATATTGATTTGGCGAGATGGACGGCGGCCGAGCCCACAGAAAACGCCCCGCGCCCGATGTCAGTTTCAGTGCGTGCTTTTTTTCCCACGGCAATGGCTTGCTGAAAAAGGGCGTTCAGCACGGGGCCCGTAAAGCCCAGACGCCTCGCAGCCGCGTAGGCATCCTTCACCTGGCCGAGAATCTGGGCCTCGCCGACCACCATCGAGTCAATCCCTGCCGAAACGCAAAACATGTGCTCGACAGCCTTGTGGCCGGCGTGAGAGTAGAGGTGGGAAGCAAAGGCGTCCGGGTTGACATCGCAAAACTCTCCGATGCATTTGATGATGGCCGCGTCGTCCGCCCGGCTGGATGCATACGCATAAACCTCCGTCCGGTTGCAGGTAGATAGAATCACGCATTCCCGGACTGTATTTATGGCTTTCAGGGCGGAAAGCGCGTCGCAATACTGGGCTTTGCCAATGCTCAGCCTCTCGCGCAGCTCGACCGGAGCCGTTTTGTGATTGAGACCGATGACTACTAGATGCACTTGCGCGCCCTCTCGATTGCTTCGTCTCGCCTGCCCTGAGCAAGCAGATTCAGCACGCCGGAATCGAGAATCCTGAGGAACACCCGATAGCGATCCGCCGGGTTGGGATGCCTGGCCTTCAGCTCTTCGCGAAGTTCGCCCAATAAATCGGCGAACTCGCCATACTCAGGGCCGAAGCGTGCTTCCAGTTCCTCTCTCACCCGTCTTGCTAATGCCGGGCTCTTCCCACTGGTCGAGACGCTGATAATGAAATCGCCCCGGCGCACGATGGCCGGCACAAAGAATGTACACAACTCGGGCTCATCCACGACATTCACCAATATGCCGAGCCGTTGAGCTTCCGACGAGACGGCTTTGTTTATCTCTCCGTCGTCCGTGGCGGCAATTACCAGAAAGGCCCCCTCCAGCATCCCGGACGTATATTTCCCAGCTACGTGTTCGACTAATCTCTCCGCTGCCAGGTCGTGCAGCCGGGGAGTCAGCTCGGGCGCGATGACGACCACAGCCGCTCCGAAATCGAGGAGCGTCTCGGCCTTCCGCTCCGCGACTGCGCCGCCGCCGACTACCACACACCTTCGGCTTTTCAGGTCGAGATTCACCGGATAGCAGGATATCGGAATTGCTCCAGGCCCTTTCGATGCCGACGAGGATTACCGGGTGTAACTGTGCAACCCGGGCATCAGGAAGCTGACCCCGAACAGGGTGAATAGCGTCGCTGCGAAGCCTATGATCGCCATAACCGCCGATTTGCGCCCTCGCCAGCGCTGGGTGGTCCGCATATGCAGATAGGCGGCGTAGATTAGCCATGTGATGAGCGCCCAGGTTTCCTTCGGGTCCCAGCTCCAGTAAGCGCCCCATGCCTTTTGCGCCCAGACAGCCCCGGTGATGACCGCCAGTGTCTGCATCATGAAGCCAAAAGCTATCGTACGATAAGTCGCGTGGTCGGTCGCCCTCAAGTCCGGGAGCCGCGAGGACCAGAACGGTTTCTTTTTGCGTTCGGCTGAATCCCGGATCAGGTATATGATTGCCAGCTCGAAGGCGATGCCGAAAGCGGCATACGCCAGAAGGGCGGTGGAGATATGCGGCACGCGCCACGCGCTCCTCAGTGCGGGCATCGTGGGATTGACCGCGCTCGGCATGCACAAGGCCACAAGCGCAAATATGGCCGTTAGAGGCGCATTGAACGCACCCAGCGCCCTGTTCTTCATTGCAAGTTCCAGCATGAGATATAAGAGCACCAGAACCCAGGTGAACGACAGCATGAATTCATATACGTTCAGGAATGGCGGGCGGCCTGCGGCGATAGTCCGGACCGCCAGCGACGCGGTATGCACGAGCAAACCCGCGACAAGCAGAGCTGTTCCCGCCTTGCCAGGCGTGCTGCGCCCGGCGATCAGGTGGCTGATATATGAGATTGCGGCGGCCAGATAAATCCCAAACGCTATTTGAAAAAGAGTGACTCCGAGTTCAATTGTCATGGCTATGGTTCCTCTAAGCCCGGTGACATAGTTGCACCTTTCTATACTCTGGCAAGGAAGGCCCGGATTCCGCCGCGCTTCTGAAGGACGTCGATTGTTGCGGCCAGGATGATGATCGAGCCGATGACCACGCGCTGCCAGTTCGAATCGATGAGCATCAGGTTCAGCCCGTTGCGCACGACGCCCATTATCAGCGCTCCGATGACCGAGCCTACAAGCCGTCCCTGCCCGCCGGAAAGGCTCGCGCCGCCGATGACCGCCGCGGCGATGACGTCCAGTTCGAAGCCATCGCCGACCTGGGGGGCGATTGCGCTCACGCGCCCTGCCATTATGACGCCGGCTACAGCCGACAGCAAGCCGGTCGCCGCATAAACGAAAATCTTGGTCCTACCGACGGGAACCCCGGACAACCTGGAGGCATCCTCGCTCCCGCCGATTGCGTATGTGTACCTCCCGATTCGCGTTTGGGTCAGGAGCAGATGGCCGGTAATGTACACAAAGATGAAGACCAGAATCGCCGCGGGCAGGACGCCGCCGACCCTCTCCGATCCCAGATACAGAAACGGCTTGTCCAGGTTGTAGATCGTGCCCCCGCCGGTGATACGGAATGCAAGTCCACGGGCCATCCCCATTGTGCCCAGAGTAGCGATGAAGGGCGGCAGTCCCACCTTGGTGACCATTAGGCCGTTGAGCGTCCCGAATGCGAGGCCCACGAGTAAGCTTCCCAGCATTGCGATCCAAACGTTCATGCCCAGTGTCACTGCAAGGTAGCCGCCCGCGCATGCCGAAAAGCTCAGGACTGAACCCACAGACAGGTCAATTCCGCCGCTGATGATGACCAGCGTCATCCCCGCCGCCACTACTGCGATCGGAGTGACCTGCGTGAGGACGTTGAGCAGGTTGTCCGCGTGCGGAAACGACTCCGGCTTGGCAATCGAAAGGGCGATGCAAATGAGCAACAGCGCGGTGAGCGCGCCGAATTCCCTGGTCAGACCACTCCATCGGCCCTTGTTGTCGGTCGCCTTCCCCATACTGAGTCCTATTCTAGCACGACTTCCTCAGGTGAAACAAGGTGGGGGCAGGGTTTCCCTGCCCAATCCAGATGGGACCCCTCTGGGCGGGGAGACCCCGCCCCTACAGCATCCTCGTCCCTAATTCCCGGATCCCCTCTTCGAAGGTGAGGAGGCGCGTATTCAGGATGCGTGCGCTGGCGGTGGTATCGAGCACGAGCGTCTTGGGGCGGCGGGCGAGCATCTCCACGTCGTCCACAGATACGGCTTCGATCAAGCTCTCATCCAATCCGAATACCTCGGCGATCTTCCGTGCGAATTGGAAGCGGCTTGTCACCTCCGGGCAGACGGCGTGGTAGATGCCGGTCAGCCGCCGCTCTGCGACCTCCAGCAGAACCTCCGCCACGTTCCACACCGGAGCAGCGGGCCGGTACTGATCCGTGTACGCGATGACCGGCTGTCCCTGTCGGAGCGACTCGATCACCTTGTCGGAGAAGGATTGGAGGAAGGGGAGCTTGCGCGGCCCGTAGAGGGTCGTCGTCCGCACAATCGCCCATTTCAGGGCCGAGGCATAGACCGCCGCCTCCGCCGCCGCCTTTGTCAGGCCGTAGTAGTTCGCCGGGCAGAGGGGGTCATCCGGCTTGAACGGATTCCGCTCGCCGTCGAAGACCAGGTCGGTGGAGACGTGGACCAGGTGCGCGCCGACTTTCTCCGCAGCGGCGACTACATTGTGAGTGCCGAGGCAGTTGACCGCGAAGGCATCGGCTTTCCGCTGCTCGCAGAGATCGGGCCTCACGAGGGCGGCTGTGTGGATTACGACATCCGGCTGTATGCCGACAATCGCCTCGCTGACCTTGGCTGGATCGCGGATGTCGAGCTGGATCATGCGGCAGCCGGGGAGCTCGACGCGATGCCCTGAGTGCGTCGCCCAGGTCTCCCAGCCGGATGCCGCCGCCTGGACTCCCGTGTAGCTCCCGAGCATCCCGCTCCCGCCTGTGATGAAAAGCTTTCTCATGGGTAGAAAGACCTTAGATAATAGACTGGAGACCGTAGACCCTGAGTGGCCTTTTCGGTCCGTGGTCTATTGTCTCAGGTCTCTTGTTTAGTAGATCGCTTCCTCGGTTTCCTTATCGAAGAGATGGGTCTTCTCCATATCCAGGACGACTTCCAGCTCCTGGCCCTCCTTTGCCTTCGTCTCCGCATCAATCGTCGCCACCAGGGAGTGCTTGGCGATGGTGAGATACATCGTGACGATCGGCCCCATCGGCTCGATAACATCCACTATAGCCTTGATGGTATTCTCCTGGCCGGGTTTTACGAGGGTACTGAGGGCCTTGTCGAACATGTCCTCCGGGCGGACGCCGAAGACGACGGGTTTCCCCGCGTAGGGCTCGAACTTCTTGCCGTCCTTGCTCTCCGGGATCACGACCTTGAAGCTGCCTGCGTCAACGACATAACGGCCGTCCTGCTTGGCGATTGTTACATCCACGAAGTTCATCGCCGGAGTGCCGATGAAGCCGGCAACGAATATGTTGGCGGGCCTGGTGTAGAGGCCCATCGGCGTATCAACCTGCTGAACTATGCCGTCGCACATGACCGCGATTCGGTCGCCCATGGTCATGGCCTCGACCTGGTCGTGAGTCACGTAGATCGTTGTGATTCCGAGGCGGCGGTGGAGCTTGATAAGCTCTGCGCGGGTCTGCACGCGCAGCTTGGCATCCAGGTTCGAGAGCGGCTCATCCATGAGAAATACTTTCGGCTCGCGGACGATGGCCCGGCCGAGAGCCACCCTTTGTCTCTGGCCTCCTGAGAGCTGCTTCGGCTTTCGATCGAGCAAATCGGAGATCCCCAGGAGTTGAGCGGCTTCGCACACGCGGCGCTTGATCTCCTCCTTTGGGAACCTCTTGAGCTTGAGGCCGAACGCCATGTTGTCATACGCGCTCATGTGGGGATACAGCGCGTAATTTTGGAATACCATGGCAATATCGCGGTCTTTCGGCGACACATCATTTACCAGGCGTCCGCCTATGTATATCTCGCCGGCAGTAGCTTCCTCCAGGCCGGCGACCATCCTTAAAGCCGTCGTCTTGCCGCAGCCGGACGGGCCGACCAGGACCAGGAATTCCTTGTCCTCTATCTCCAGGTTCATATTGTCTACGGCCACAACATTTTTAAAGGTCTTGGTTAAATCTTTTAGTGCAACGCTGGCCATGGTCTGCTGTACCTCCTCATGCTTAGGGAGAACCTTCTCGGGGGCGTCATCTCTGGCTAAAGTGGGGCAATATCTTCTGCAGTATCTGCTGCTTCGGCATAGCGCCTACTATCTGCTCAGCGACTTCTCCGCCCTTAAATAAAATCAATGTCGGAATGCTCAAAATGCCGTACCTGGCGGCGATTGCAGCATCCTTATCCACATCTAACTTGAGCACTTTGAGCTTGCCCGCGTGCTCTTCGGCGATTGCATCCACGAATGGAGCTATCATCTTGCATGGCCCGCACCATTCAGCCCAAAAATCCACCAGTACGGGGATCTCGGACTGCAGCACTTCCTTATCGAAGTTCTGCGTGGTTACTTCTGCGGGGCTGCTCATCATCTCTCCTCCTTGGGGCTGCGCCGGTTAGGCTCAAAGCACGAATCACATTTTAGTGCGGCTGGAGACTGTTGTCAAGAAACGCGAGGATACGTAACAGTTCACGATGATTGATAGAGAAGTTGCTCAGGCGGGATTGGGGAGGATACTGGCTGCCACAACTCGGCTGCTGCTGCCTCCTGAGGCTCCTATGGCACAATGCCGACGACGGCTATATCCGCTGCGCGGCGGGTACGGATGACCCGTATCGGCGAGCTTCCAGGCATCTCCGCGCCTAGTATGCCCGTGACCGCGAGGTACTTCTTAGCCGCGTCAGCAGGCGGCGCGCCCAGGATGCGTATACCGGTGTACGTAGAGCCGTCCTTCAGCGCCGATCCGTCATCCAGGTAGAAATATCCACCGCCGGACGGCGCGGCTGTCACGCGTCCCCACAGTTTCACGAGAAGGCCGGTTCTATCGAGGCCGGCTTTGAATGACGCCTGTACCATCCCAAGGAGGTCGGGAAGCGTGTTCCCGGACGAGACGACTGCCACGTCCGTTGCGTTGATTTGCCGCTCCCCATTTATGGCGGCGAGGTTCCCGGACACAATCGCCTTGTCGCCCTCGCACACGGTCTGACTTGTCGCCACGCGGATCCCCGCGCTTCGATCCGCGGCTTCGATGTAGAAAGCCCCCGCCATCTCGGCGGTCCCGCCGGTCACCACATTGGAGACCAGTTGGACGAACCGTCCGTTGGACAGCGCCTTCGCGGCGCCGATGGATAGCCCGCTGGGATAATCCACGGTCACGGTGACCGTGTTCGAGGTTGTCGTCGGCATCTGGTCGCCGCTGGAAGATGAGTACTGGGCCTCCGCGGTGGCTTGTATCTCCGTACCGGGAGGGGTTGGCGCCGCCGTCACGGCCGATGACGCGGCGAAAACCAATGCACAGACGATGCCTACAGTCAGCGAAAAGCGGTTGCTGCTGATTCTCATTGCTTGCCTCCTAGCGTCAACAAACTCAGCCGTTCTCCTTGTTAGTATGACAACAAGCTCGGCAGTTTGCAAGAGACAAGCAAGCGGTTACAGGCTGCTGGAGGAGGATGCGCGGGCTGTTCTCTAGGGGAAAAGCGAACCTTTTTCCTGAAAATGCGTTCTGAATAAGTGAGGCAGGGTCCTATGGCTCAGTGCACGGGGGCTGAGAGTTGAACTGCACGCCCCGTGTAGGATTTCCGGCCCTCAACTTGTAATAAATAACCTTGGTTGTTTACCCCCAAATGCTGGACTATCCCGCGCCGGATGCGGTAAACTTTCTCCGGAGGATAGTTGTATGGCCGATCGCTCTACTCACGCTCCCTTTCGACTTGCAAACTTGGATGATCTCCGGGCGGCGATTAACGAACTCGGCCTCGACCTGGCTGTCGAGGAAAACACATCCCGCCTGGCAAAGCCGCTCGAGATCGCAGGGCGCAAAATACCCAATTCCATGGCAATCCAGCCGATGGAGGGCTATGATGGAACCGCCGACGGGGCTCCCGGGGAACTGACGCGCCGTCGGTATCGCAGATTCGGCGCGGGCGGGGCCGGCCTGCTCTGGTTCGAGTCCTGCGCCGTTGTCCACGAAGGACGGTCCAACCCCCGCCAGCTATGGATCAACAGGTGGACGAAGGATTCCCTTGCAAGACTGCTCGAAGAGGCTCGGATCGCCGCTGCCGGGGCGATGGGAGAGGGCCATCTGCCGTTCGCCGTTCTCCAACTGACGCACTCCGGACGCTACAGCCGCCCTGAAAAGTCGCCCGTTCCGGTGGTTGCCTACCACGATCCATATCTCGATCCGACGCGCGGTATATCGCCAAACGACCCGGTTGTCTCCGATGATGAACTGGAGGCGCTGGAGGATGCCTATGTCGCGGCGGTGCGGCTTGCTTTCGAAGCGGGCTTCGATGCAGTGGACATCAAGGCATGCCACCGCTACCTGATCAACGAGCTCTTGGCCGCCCATACCAGAAGCGGCAACTACGGCGGCAGCTACGAGAACCGCACGCGCTTTCTCAAGAATATCATCGGCAAGATATACGCTGAGCTTGGCCGGGACAAGATCGTCGCATGCCGCCTTGGGATTTACGACGCGCATCCCTACCCTTACGGCTGGGGGATGGACGAGAACGATCCCACAAAGCCGAACCTGGATGAGCCAAAGCGCCTGGTCAGGGAGCTTCACGAGATGGGGATGCCCATCATAAATGTCACTATGGGCAATCCGTACTACAAGCCGCACATCAACCGCCCGTTTGATCGGCCTGCGAATGGCGTGGAGCTCCCGGAGGAGCATCCGCTCGTTGGGATCGAGCGGCTCGTAAGCCTGACCCGGCAGGTGCGCGAGGGATTGCCGAGCCTGCTCGTCGTCGGCAGCGGGTATAGCTGGCTGAGGAACTTGTGGCCTTATGTGGCGGCGGCGGAAATCCGGCGTGGGAGCGTGCAGTTGGTCGGCCTCGGACGGCAGGCCTTCGCCTTTCCCGGATTTGCAAAAGAGATTGTCGAAACCGGAAGGCTCGACCGCAGGCATACCTGCATAGCATGCTCCTCCTGCACGCAGATTATGCACGACGGCGGGACAGCGGGCTGCGTGCCCTTCGATAGGGACGTCTATGGCCCGATTTACCGCGAAGGGCGGTGGGACAGCTTCGAATACATACAGGCTCAGGCGTCGCGCTGCCGCGACTGCTTCGACCCGGAATGCAAGGACGGCTGCCCCGCGGGAGTGGACATTCCGGGATTCGTGCGGGCGCTGGCCGACGGCGACATCAGGCGCTCCTACGAGATACTCCGCGAGCGGAATGCGCTCCCGGAGCTGTGCGGCTGCATCTGCCCTGTGGAAATCCAGTGCCAGGGGCATTGCATCGAGAACGTATTCTCTCAAAACCCGGTTCCCATCGGCGAGCTGCAGGTTTACGTGTCGAAAGTCGCCAGGGAAGGGGGCTGGACGTCTCTGCCCACGGGCGTGCCCGATACGGGCGGGCGGATCGCCGTCGTTGGCGCCGGCCCGGCGGGTCTCGCGTGCGCCGCCAGCCTTCTGAGGCTCGGCCACAGGGCGGATTTGTTCGATTCGGATGAGAGTCCGGGCGGGCTGGCTGCTTCGGCGATTCCTGAGAAGCGGCTCCGGAGAGGCGAACTGGAAGCGGAGATCGGCGCAATCTTTGCCAGCGCGTGGGGCGAGCGCCTGAACTTCCGCAAGGGCGAGGGCCTACCAGGAAATCACTCGCTCGATGAACTGGCGCGGAGGTACGATGCTGTGTTTCTGGCGATTGGGCTGGGGGCGTCGCACCCGCTGACGGATCCGCGGCCGGCCGGAGTGGAGGATGCTATCAGCTTTCTAAAGCGGTGCAAAGCCGGCGAGACGGCAGTCCCGGAGCGGGTAGCCGTCCTCGGCGGCGGGAACACGGCGGTGGATGCGGCGGTTCAGGCGATTCTCTGCGGCGCGCGGGATGTCTATTTAATCTACAGGCGCTCGTTCGCCGAGATGCCCGCGTGGCCTGCGGAGCGGAACGAGGCGCTGAATCTGGGCGTGCAATTCCTACTCCTTACCCAGCCGCTCGGATACGAAGTGGATGCCCAGGAGCGCCTGCGCGGGATATGGACGACCCGGACCACGCTCGGCGAGCCGGACGAATCCGGTCGGCGCAGGCCGGTCCTCGCTCAAGTCAGAGAATCTCTGCTGGAGGTTGATCTGGTGCTGGAGGCTCTGGGACAGAGGCTGCCCCATGAGATAGAGGATTTGCTTCCGGGCATCGAGCTGACGGAGGATCGGCTCGTCAAGATAGACGAGCATGGCCGCACGTCCCGCAAGGGCGTTTACGCAGGCGGCGACATGGTCAACGGCGGGGCGACCGTGGCCCGGGCAGTCGCGGACGGCATGCGCGCAGCGGAGGCGATTAACCGCGACCTGCGGGCATGACATGCCCGGATAAGCAGGCCCGGTTCGACATTGACTAAGTCGAATGCACTTCCAACCTCACCCCGGCTTTCAGCCACCCCTCTCCGAAACGTAGAGGGGTCTGCCGCTGTGGATTCCCCTTCCCGTTTCGGGAGGGCCTGCCCTGAGTTTGTCGAAGGGGGCTGGGGGTAGGTTGGAACATGGCAAACTGAGTCAACCGCGCACTTGCTGTCCTTCATCGGCAAGTCTGCGCACCCATCACTCCAACACTCCAATCCGCGCGTTGCTTTCAAATGTTCATGGCCGGATGAAAACCGCCCGGACCGCTTGCCCCTCACGCTGTGAATTTGAAGAGGATGACGTCGCCGTCGTGGATGATGTATTCGCGGCCTTCGAGGCGGAGCTTGCCTTCATGGCGGGCGTTCGCCCACGAGCCGGCGTGCTTGAGGTCGTCGAACGAGACGACCTCCGCCTTTACGAAGCCCTTCTGGATGTCCTTGTGGATCATCCCGGCGGCGCGGTATGCATCCATGCCCTTACGTATAGGCCAGGCGGTCACGCATTTGCCCACGATGGTGTAGAAGGTAATCAGGTCGAGCAGCCGGTACGCGGCGGTCAGGACTCCGGCAAGCGCGTCTGCGGGCATCTCGAGCGCGGCGGCGAACTCCTCCGCCTCCTCAGGCGGTAGCTCGGCCAGGTCGGCGGCCAGCTTTGCAGGGATGGTGTAGAGCAGCTCGTCTCGCTCCTCAGCCCACGAGCAAAGGCGCCGGAGACACTCGTTTTCGCCGTCCTCGCTGATGTTCGCAACAAGCATGCGAGGTTTCGCGGAAAGAAGATCGAGCGGTGCGGCCCTCTCCATGTACTCAGGGGAAACGCCCCCTTTGCGCAGGTCCTCGCCGGTGTTCAGCGCCTCGAAGACGGCGAGCAGGGCTTCGCGCTCCTCCTTCTGCTCGCGCTGGCTGGGCGCCTTTCCAAGCTTGTCGAGCCGGCGGTCGAGCACAACCATGTCGGCCAGCCGAAGCTCGGTGTCCAGGATTTCGATGTCGCGGATGGGATCGGGCTCACCCTCAACGTGTGAGATGTGCGGCGCTTCGAAGCACCTCAGAATCTCGATGATGGCATCCACATTCCGGATGTAGCTCAGGAACTCGTTGCCCAGGCCCTCGCCTCGGCTCGCTCCGCGGACGAGGCCCGCGATGTCCACCAGGCGGAAGGTCGCCGGGCGCGCCTCCTCCTGCTCGGCGACCTCCTTTAGCTCATCCAGCCGAGGGTCGGGGACGGGAACGATCGCCTCGTTCTTCCCGACGGTCGTGAACGGGTAATTCGATACCTCCGCGCTGGCTCGCGTGATCGCGTTGAACAAGGTTGTCTTGCCCACGTTGGGCAGTCCGACTATTCCGCAGGATACCATGGCGTCATTCTCTGAATGCCAGACCGTAGACAACAGACCAAAAGGACCCCTCCGGGTCTACAGTCTATGGTCTACAGTCTACAGTCTATCACATTCTCGGGGATTCAGCTCACGACGATGGCTTTGATTTCGCGCCAGTGGGCGGCGACGGCATCCCGCAGGTCGGGGCGGCAGATTACCTGCACCCGACGGCTGAATCTCTCGAACTCCTGCGCGAAATCCGCCGTGAGCTGGGTAAAGCCATAGGAGTCGAACGGGACGAACCTGCTCCCCGCTCCAGTTTGGGAGGCCGTCAGCACGTGCAGCTCGCGGAAATCGTCCACGTCGAAAACCGTAACAACGCGCGGTATATCCAGCAGCGCCTCGAATCCCGACAGCCGGATGCCTTCCTCGCGGCTCAGAAGCTCGCAGATTGCCGCTTCCTTTTCGCGTCGGCGCTCGGGATGCCGGTAAAGCTCCTTGACGCGCTCGAGTTCCTCCCTTGAGATGGCGAATTCGGTCTCGCCGGCCGCATATTCCGGGTAAAGAGTGATGCCCCGCTTGTACAGGGCGCGGTCTTTCAGCCTGACGATCAGCTCGCCGGACGGGATTCGGTCGGCTACCCCCGCCAATTCCTCAATCAGGGCGTCGTCCGGCAGCCGATAGAAGCTCGACGGGTCCACTGCTTCCGCATCCAGGCCGTCCTGGACGAACCGGGTGAACATGGCGACGGCGATCCTGACCGTGTGATGCCAGTAGATGTGGCGGAACATCATGTACTTTGCGAACACCAGGCTTTCAAGCGGCGCGATCCCTTTCTCCGTGATGCCCAGCCTGCGCCGGGGGCCTTCTACATCCAGCACGAGCGACTCGATCAGGCGGTCGGTATCTATGTTGCCGTAAGGGACGCCGCACGCGCGGGCGTCGCGCATGAGATAGTCCATCTTGTCGGGATCGAGGATGCCGCTGAGCATCTTACCGGGCAGGCCGGAAGATTCGGGCTTGGTGATGATCTCCGCCACTCGCTCAGGCTCGCTGATGCCCCAGTCATCTCGCAGGATGGAATAGATGCTGCCGGGCGACCTGTCCGCGAGTATATACGATCCCGCCCGATCCTCATGGCTCTCAAAGGCTCCGCCATTGCGGATTGAACCAGTCCGTTCCCCTGTCTTTGTACTTTGTACTTTGTACTTTGTGCTTCCCTCGCCTAGATGGTCCACCAGGTGCGCGAAGGGATAATGCCCGATGTCGTGCAGCAGCGCCGCCGCGAGGAAGAGATGCGCATCCTCCCGGCCGATCTTCGGCGTGCGGGAGTCGTGCCAGTTGGCAGGATTGAGCGCCAGCCGCTGGAGCGCCAGAACGGAGAGGTGGTACGTGCCCACGGAGTGCTCGAACCGTGTATGCGACGCGCCCGGGAAGACGCAGTACACGAAGCCGAGCTGGCGTATCTTCGAGAGGCGCACGAAGTCGGGGTGCTCGATTATCCGCCGAGCGGCGCGGCTGAGCGGGATATGGCCCCAGATGGGGATGCGAAGATATCCGCCGTCCTGGGTGAAGAGAAATGAGAATTGTTCCAGCGCCCGGGTAGACTCGGCCATGCAATGCCTCCATGACTGCAAGGGCACGTTTGAAATCTGTGCCTACCATTTCCACGGCGGATGGGGAATTTCCTTTAGCTAACCAAGGATCGGACTGCCCTGGTATAATTGGGGCGGACCAGACGAACCTGCGATTCGCCGCGGCGAACGCAGGGCGATAAAGGAGCGACACCAATGGCAGTCCCTGAGTTGAGCGTTGTAACAGGCGCATCGGGGTTTACGGGCCGTCACATTGCCAGGCGCCTGCTCAACATGAATGAACGAGTGCTGAATCTCACAGGGCATCCCGAGCGTCGAGGAAAGATGGGCGACCAGATACCTGCTGTGCCATTTAACTTTGGCAAGCCTGATGAACTTACTGACAGTCTGAGGGGTGCGACAACGCTCTACAACACGTACTGGATACGATTTCCACACGGAACGCTGACATTTGACGAGGCCGTCCGGAACACCATAACGCTTATTAGGACTGCCAAGGATGCGGGCATACGCAGGTTTGTGCACGTCAGTGTCACAAACCCATCTTTCGATTCACCGCTGCCTTATTTTCGTGAAAGCTGACCAGCAGTCGCTGTCATCAAGAACCGTCACAACGGTTGGGTAACAGGGCTACATCCGAAACCTACGGAAAAGAGCAAGTGTATGAGGGAGCTACGCTATCTTTCCTTGCCCACAATTCACAAGAAGAGTGGCTCGTGAACCGGCCACTACATCCTTCACGAGCCACAAATCGGTAACACGCGAAGCGTGCTCCAAGTCAAGCTACTTAACGTTCTCGAACCAATCCAGCCCTTTTGTCTCCTCGTTTGGTTCTTTCAGAGTGACAATGCGACCATCGGCAACTGCAACCGCCAATATCCCTTCACGACGAAATGTATGCCAACCAGTTTTCGGGTCGGGCTTTTCGGTATTGCCCGTATGCGACATCTTCACAATGAGCCATTGTCCATTCCTTGACCACGTTGGGTCGGAGACGGATTTCTGTAACGTAGCAACGACTCTATCCTTTCCTGTGCTTTCGTCATAGACATGGAGCTTGGTTGAAACCTGAGCATTCTTGGATGGCTCATATACCACTATCGCCAGCTTCTTACCGTCTCTTGACCACTGCGGCTTAGGCGAATATGGTGAATGCTCGTCTCTAATCATTTTAATGATCGGCTTGGGTTTGCTGCCATCTGCATTAGCCACATAGACCGTATTGATGTCCACATACGCGACTTTCCGCCCATCCGGTGAGAAGCTATATCCAAACCGTCCGGCTTTCCCCCGAAGCAGCATTTTAGACTTTCCGCCTTGACGCGGAACCGAATAGAGGTTTGCATTAGCCCAGCTTTGGTACAGTATACTATTTCCATCACAAGACCAAAACGCATCCTCAACCCCATCAGGGACACGAACGAGTTTACGTCCTTGTCGTGTACGCATATCCCACACGTAGATGTCATCCGGTATAGGCGTACTCTGGTCTAGGCTGCCCTGTTTTGTCTGATAAACCGCACAGACATAACGGTCATCCGGCGACCATCCGAAAACACGCCAACCCACGTCTCCCTTTGTTATCGGGGAGACTTTCCGTGTATCTAGTTGCACCTCCCAAACATTGAGCAAAGTATTCGGGTATGGCGCAGCACCGGTCAGTATCGCTCTGTCGCTGTCCGAGCCTGCATAATCCGCAAGGAAAAGGACACGCTTCCCATCATGAGACAACAATGGCTCTCTGATAGCTCCACCCAGCTTCAGTTTAGGGTTTGCCTGGTGGTTAGTCAGCCGTGTGACTTTGCCCCCAGGAACAGCCTGGAGGAACAAGTCATAGCGGCCACCATCGTGTGTGTATTCCTCTGGATTCACAAGGACGCTGGACACAACCAGTCCATGTGGCGGCGCTTGTTCAGCACTACCGCCACAGCAAGGAACTACTGCGAGCAGGAAAACAGCGCACAGTCGCACTATCCACAGATACTTGTCGGCATGCCTTTGCAAACTACATCCCTCCTTGCTTTACAGTTGTATGCTTATCTCGTTTTCCGTGTAATACTCCTGCCCACTCGGGATTGTCCAAGTCACAATGGATGACGGCCAAGGATAGGCACCCTGATCTTGTGTAAGACTACCAGTCCATGTTACCCATTGTCCTGATGAATTGCGAACCATACCATTGGAAAACGAAGCGTTCTGAACATGGGAGCCGGTAAGCCGATAATGGTTCGGCTTTCCCTGTGCTATTGAATGAGCACGTTTCATCCTACCAGCCGTTGCTTTAACAGGATTGGCGGCGGCAAGCAGCACAGTCTTTTCTTCCCAGTTCTGATCGGCACCATAGAAAAGTATCGTGGGCGTTGAACTCTTGCCGGTTGGTTGCATTGCGTAGCACATTTCAATGCCGCCGAAGTAGGATGTGTCGAAAGTGATGGGCCAAGTTTTGGGCGCTAGAGTACGAGCCTTGGTGCCATTGTTCCTCTTGTACTTCAAGGATAGGTGAGGATTGTATCTGTAGTATACTCTGCTCCACTGAAGCCCTGCATCAATATCCAATTCATCCCATTTCTCAAGGCGTGCGTTCCATACCTTTGATCGGCTCCCAAGGTATGTCCAATAAGTATCCTTGGGATGTGAGGATGACATGGTAATCTGGTTCCGCCATCCTGGATAAAACACGCCATAAGAACCTGTACACGTCGATGTGCTTCTTACACGTCTGTAGGGGCCATCGCTCTTGTTAAGCTGTGTAGTAGGAATAGCAGTCAAAAGCCCCATGCCTGATTCCTCCTCCTCACCACCTAAGAGGATTCCCCCATCGTCTGGAAGCGTCAGTGTAGACCCATCTGAATAGTGAAGTATATTCGTGCCCGGTTCAAGGGTACCGAGATCGACAGCCCCTCCAGGGCGTAGAACTCCTTCCCAACTGCTATAGACAGTATCGTCCGGGCCAACAGCGCATATCAGGTCGGCGTAATAGCCGTACAGGTTCGCCACGGCATCTGTTATTGCGTACGCGTCGTCGCTGTCCCATGGAATAGCCCAATCATCCGGTATGTCGCTATCTTCATCTGAAGCTATGCTTTCGCTGCTAGCGCGAACTGCCTTTACCGTGTAGAAGTATTCCTGCCCGAAAGTTAAGCCGGTATCCGTGAATGCAAACTTATCGCTTCCTGTGTAACTGGGAGTGTTCCAAGGGGTACCCCCATTGATGGGATTCTGGTAGTCTTCGCCACCAGAAGTCGTTCCACGGTATAGGTTGTAACCCGTTGCGCCTGGCGCGGCCTTCCAGTAGATGGTAAGTTTTCCATTGCTACCTGTATCAACTCCAGTCGCTTGAACCTCAACCTCTGTTGGTGGGCCAGCATACTGCACCACAGTCAGGTCGTTTGAACCGGCAACGCGGAGAGTCCGTGCCAAACCGTATTCAGTGTCGTAGGTAGCCAATCCTGATATTCCGGTAAGGGCAACGTAGTCTCCCTCTGATGGCGTGTAAGTCTGGTATCCGTCCAGTCCAACGACACGAATGCCGGTAGTGGTGCCGCCGTCAGTTGTGCCTGACCCGTCGTCTATATAGAAGTAGCCGTAATCGACGCCGGTTATCTTACCCCAAGCACGAGTGAGAAGACCGACGTTGTTTAGTCCGAATCCTCCCACAGGGCCGGAGGTGAAGACGTTGTAACTTCCGCCGCCTAATGCCTTGTTGTTCAAGCCAAGGGTGCCAGGTGGGGTTTCAGACGAGATGTACTCCGTATAGTAAGAGTTGATAACCCGCTCGCCATCTACTGTGGTGATGTCGCCATCGTATATTGTCACCACATCGCCGGGGCTTAGTGCGGATGCCATTCCGCTGTCAGCAACTCGAATCCCGTTGCATCTGCTTGGCTCTTGAATATAGAAGAAGCCCTGATTTGAAAATACGCGGGATACGACCTTCTCGACGAGCGAGGGATCATAGGGGTTCTGTTGGTAGTCGGGTAGGTAACCGCCATCCGGTATCGTTTTCGCCCAAGCGATGCTTCCTTCAGGAATCGCCTGCACGCTACCTACAAAATCGCCTTCCGTCCAGTTCGGGCCGGAGTCTACTTCTATCCAGTAGTTGTTGCTGATGTCCTTTTGGATAGTCCCGACAATCTCGTTGATTCTTCCGGTACCTAGACTGGCGGAGTTCATATAGTAGGTGGTAATACTGTCTGTTGGGGTGTCTTGCTCAAGAGTGAACTGAGTTGATGTCGCTCCAGAGAAAGGACGGCACTGAAGCTCGACAAGCATCCTTTCCGTTTCGCTATATTGCGCTCGCGCATCAGCTATCGTTGCACAGTAAACAGGTGCGGAGGCAGAGTCCAAAGAATCAGGCATCGAAGGAAAGGAGCCTTCGTCCATTGTCGATACGCTTGCTGTCTCCGCAACATCCTCGCTTGCCAGATCAGCAAGTGAACGCTTATTGGGCCAATTCAAATCAAGGCCCTTGATCGGCAGGAACCACATGGGCCTGCCTTTGGGGTCACAGTAGACGGTGACATTCTCAGGTGAAACGATAAGAACTCTTTGTGTGATCTCACTGCCGCTTCTGGAGACGCCTGAGAATGTGGAGAGGATACCAGTTACATCGACATTCCAGTATTCCTTGACTGGGAGAGGTCTAGTGCTGACTACTACCAGACGGGGACTCGATGGTTGCCTCTCGAACCATTCTTTAATTGCGAATGATTTCCCACTTCTTCTACAGCGTAGGACTTCCTCGCACGGCAACGTTACCCGGCTTCCGTCGGGCTGAGTGAGACATGCGCCGATTGTGCCCGCGTCACCATCCGACACCGGACGCTGAAAGCAGCACTGCGAGAAACAAATACAGCACTACTCTTGGGTACAGCTTCACGACGATTCCTCCTCTCTAAGCTTGGCCCATTGCGGGCCGCATGTTTGCCTGGCATGATACTCCATAATTGATGAATGGTCAATGGTCGGCCAGTCAAGAAACAACGACTACTTGTTAGTCATGAACTACTGAAACCCATCCGCTCACCCCCCTTGCCAAAAACATTCTCTGAGACTCTATCTATGTCGTGCTTGTTCCCTTGGGCTTTCTTTCAGTATGGCCGACTGTATTATATCCGCACTTACGGATATATGCAGGGCCAGGAAGGCGGTCGTCGAGCAGGCTATCATCGAATCCGGTCTGTCCTATGCCATTCTTAGACCGGCGGTAATCTTTGGCGACGAGGGGATCCTCATCAACAACGTAGCCTGGCTGCTCCGCCGATTTCCGATCTTCGCTATTCCAGGCGATGGTAATTACCAGCTCCAGCCAATCTTTGTGGAAGACCTAGCTGAATTAGCTGTAACCATGGCATCCAGGGATGACAACATCATCATGGATGCCGTCGGGCCCGAAACCTACTCTTTCAACAGCCTGCTGCGACTGGTTGCGAGGACCGTTGGAAGCAGGACCAGGCTGATGCACTTGAACCCGGCGCTTGCGCTTCTTCTCTCCAGGCTCCTGAATCATGTTGTTGGAGACATGGTGCTTACCAGGGATGAGGTCAAAGGATTGATGGCAAACCTTCTGGTATCTGAACAGCCACCGACCGGGGATACTCGGTTGGGGGACTGGTTGGCGGAAAACGCAGACTGGGTGGGCACCGGGTACATGTCTGAGTTGAAGAAGCACTACCGCTAGACTGCAGACCGGAGGCCGCACAGCGCCTGTCCACATCGAAGCATTGTCATCCTTAATCTCCATCACGCCTTGTTGGTTCTTGGCCCACGGCTTCTCTTTCCGATTCCGATGGATAGGGATTTCCGAATCCCGAAACCCTGGGGTGGCGATTCGGAAATCGCCACCCATCCCGAGTTAGAGCAGGGCTTTCCCTTGTACTTTGTACTCCTGAACGGCCCAGGCAGGGGATTATACCGGTATTTCTTACACTGAGGCTGAGCTTACAAGATGCCGAAATTTGGAATGGAGAGGAGAAAGCGTATGCCCAGGGACCTGGTGGTAGGAAACGGTACGCTTTTGGTGAATATCGACAGGAACCTGAACATCCGCGATCTCTACTACCCCCACGTTGGCCTCTACAATCACCTCAACGGCTACAGAAACCGAATCGGAGTCTGGGTGGACGGCCAGTTCTCCTGGCTGGAGAATACGTGGTCCGTCCGCGTAGGTTACCGGCCCGGCACACTGATCACGGATGCCTATGCGTCGAACGGCCGGCTGGGAATCGGCCTCAGATTCAGCGACGCCGTCCATCCGGAGCTAAATCTGTTCCTGCGTCGGGTGTCGGTGGAAAATCTCTTTCCCGAGACGAGAGAGGTTAGGCTTTTCTTCAATCACGACTTCCGCATTTACGAGTCGGACATCGGCGACACGGCCTTCTATCATCCGTTTACGGGTTCGATGATCCACTACAAGCGCGACTGCTACATTCTCATTAACGGCCGCAGGGGCGAGGAAGGGATATACGAGTACGCGGCCGGGATCAAGGACTTCGGCGGTGCGGAAGGCACATGGCGGGACGCTGAGGATGGATCCCTCAGCATGCATCCGATCGAGCAAGGGTCAGTGGACAGCACGATAAGCTTCAGGCTGCATCTTCACGGCGGCGCCTCGGATGCTGTGGATTACTGGATTGCCGTTGGTCGTTCGTTGGAGGAGGTGACGGACCTGAATACCACGGCGAGCGGCGTGTCGTCTGAGACGCTGTTCGCCGAAGCCGAGAGCCGTTGGGCGTCTTGGTTGACGAAGGGCGCCGTGCTCGAAGCCGACGTCCCGGCGTCGGTGGCTAACCTCTACGAGCGAAGCCTGCTGACGATCCAGACCCAGATTGACCGGTGCGGCGGCATTGTGGCTGCAAACGACACAGACATAATGAGAACCGCCCGAGCGCACTATAGTTACGTATGGCCGCGGGATGGGGCTTTTGTGGCTCGCGCGCTCGACCTGGCTGGACATGCCGAGGCTGCCCGGCGGTTCTTCTCGTTCTGCGCCGGTATTCTGCCCGCGGATCAGCCGTTCTTCCTCCAGAAATATTGCCCGGACGGCACTCGGGGCGCCTCATGGCATCCCTGGACAGCGGATGGCGAGCCGGAAATTCCACATCAGCAGGACAGTACCGCGCTGGTGCTCTGGGCTGTCGGCGAGCACTACGGGCAGTGGAAAGATGGGGAGTTCATCAACTCGATTTACGATGATTTGGTGGTCCCGGCAGCGGATTGCATGGTCCGTGAGTTGGACCCGGCCACCAGGTTACCCAGGCCGAGCTACGACCTGTGGGAGCAGCGGAGGGGCGTGCATCTCTTCACCTGCTGCGCAGTCTACGGCGCCCTCTCCGCCGCTGCCAAAGTCGCCAACGGATTTGATCTCGAAAGAACCAGCTCGTACCGCAGGGCTCGTGAAGGCTTGAAGAAAGCGGTGCTCGAGCATCTCTTCGACCCGGGGCTCGGCAGGTTTGTGCGAAGTCTGATCCCGACGACCGAGGGATACGAGCGCGACCTTACGATTGACGCCAGCATGTCCGCGCTCTTCCTGTTCGGCCTGCTCCCAGCCGATGACCCCAGGGTAGCCGCCACGATGAAGGCCGTTTACGACAGGCTGTGGGTTCGCACCCCCATCGGCGGCCTGGCGAGATATGAGGATGACTACTACTTCCAGGCTAGCTGCGACGTGAGGAACGTTCCGGGCAACCCGTGGTTTATCTCGACGCTTTGGATGGCCGAATGGTACATCGCGACGGCGAAGAGCCCGCGCGACCTCGAACCGGCGGCCGACCTGATCGAGTGGGCGGCGAGGCATGCCTCCGAAGCCGGGCTTCTGGCGGAGCAAATCCATCCGCACACTGGGGAGCCGCTATCGGTGATGCCGCTCACGTGGAGCCATGCCGCCTTCGTCTCCGCAGTGCTGAAATACAACACGAGGGTCCGCGATCTCACCTACCACAAGGCGGACCGGGCTTAGCACGGGGAGAGTGGGAGACGGGGAGAATGGGAGAGGGCGTCTACATGTCACCATTTGCCAGTTTAAGCTGGGGCTGCAGCTCCAGTCCTAAATGCGAGAGGCCCACCGTGGTGATTTTCCTGCCGCCTGGGGTTCGGATCAGGAACCCTATATTGAGCAGATAAGGCTCCACAACCTCAGTCAGCGTGTCCGCCTCGGTTTGGAGTGTTGCAGCGAGCGCCTCGATTCCCACCGGGCCACCGCAGTAATTCACCGCAACGGTGGTCAGCAGACGCCGGTCGGTGTCTGTCAGCCCGGCTTCGTCTACCCCTTCAAGTTCGAGTGCAGCCGCTGCTACTTCAGCCGTGATAACTCCGTCAGCCCTGACCTGGGCAAAATCCCGGATCCGACTAAGCAGCCGGTTTGCTACGCGTGGGGTAGCCCTGGCTCTCCTCGCGATTTCGACCGCCCCGGATTCCTCGGTCGGAACTTGCAGAATGGCGGCGGAGCGTTTCACTATCCTCGTGATTTCCTCCTGGGTGTAGTAGGTCAGCTCGCGGAAAATGCCGAATCGGTCGCGGAGCGGCGAGGATAAAAGCCCGGCCCGTGTGGTAGCCCCAACCATCGTGAATTTCTCCAAGCGGAGCCTGTGGCTCCGAGCATGCGTGCCCCTGTCGAAGATGAAATCAACCGCAAAGTCCTCCATAGCCGGGTACAGGAATTCTTCAACCACGCGCGGCAGGCGGTGAATCTCGTCTATGAACAGCACATCGCCGCGTTCCAGATGAGTCAGCATGCCCATGAGGTCCGCCGGCCTTTCGAGCGCAGGTCCGGACGTCACAACTATCTGGGAGCCCATCTCTTTTGCAACGATATGAGCCAGAGTGGTTTTCCCGATTCCAGGCGGCCCGTGCAGTAGAATGTGATCCAGGCTGTCGCCGCGACCTTTGGCGGCTTCGATGGCTATTTCCAGCGTCTCGACCACTTTCAACTGGCCCACATAGTCGCTTAAAATACGTGGGCGAAGAGTGACAAGCTCTTCTTCCTCTCTAATATCCTCGGATTTTTCGCTTAGCTCTTCGTCGTTCATTTGTGTAACCTGAGCACCTCGTCAAACAGGTCTTCTGCAGACTTGACTGATGGATTCTCCTTCATGGCTTGCTCGATTAGTCGTTGAGCTTCCGCAGGCTTGAAGTGGAGTTGCTTCACCAGCGTTTCGCTAACTTCGGCCCTGAAGTCCGGGGGTTCCTCCGAGACGGATCCCGCATCCTCTGGTAACAGGGCGTATTTTGCCGCGCGATTCCTGAGTTCGGCGATCATTTTTTCCGCCGTTTTCTCTCCTATGCCTTTCAGCGACTTCAGAGTTCCAACATCGCGTTCTACAATTGCTTTTGCGATCTGGCGCACAGGAACGGCGGACATCGCCGATAGCGCCACGCTCGGCCCGACATCAGGGACGCGTATCAGCTCTTCAAAGAAGTTGCGCTCTAATTCGTGCCTGAATCCATACAGGCGCGGCACAGGCTGACGCTCCGACTGCTGGAATGATATGTACAGGGCAACCTCAGACAAATCCTTCAGCCCGCTAAACGACCTGCGAGCGGCGGCTGTAAGCTCTACTTCGTAGCCCACGCCGCACTCGCTCCCTGTGTCCGTCTTGTTCGACTTAGTTTCGTTACCAACAAAGACCACGATTCCCCGGTCAGTTTTGCCTTTTAGCTTTCCCACGATATAGCGTATCATCTCCGGTTCCTCCAATTCACTTGCGCATTGCGCCGACGTAGGCCAGGCCCAAAGCGTCCGCCGCATGGTCCGGCCGAATTTGTTCCGACATCCTGAGCAGCCGCCGCAGACCCCGTTCGATCTGTGATTTGTCGGCTGCCCCACTGCCCGAAATAGCCAGCTTCACGCTACGGGGTGCGATTCCCTCAACCATGCAGTTAGCTTTGCTCGCAGCCAGGAGCAGGACCCCCCTGACCTGTCCAATGGACAGCGCCGCCGACGGTGCTGCGCCCTTCATGAAAACTTCTTCTAACACCACCAACTCGGGGGACCACCGCTCAATGACATTGGTAATCCCATCGTATATCTGCTTAAGCCGTGTGGCCGTCTCCTCGCGTGTGCTGGTCGTAATGCAGCCAAAGTCGAGGCACTTAATCTCCCGACCCGATCGCCTCACCACTCCATAGCCGGTGGCAGCCAGGCCCGGATCCAACCCTAGCACAATCAACTTCTCGATCCTCCTGCTCCCTTCTTCAACAGCGCATCCACATCATTCGATGACCACACTAGGACTGTGGGCAAAGGAAAACGCTCCTTCAAGTCTCTCATGGCTTCGAGGATGATTGCCTGCTGTGCCGATGTGGGCACCGATTCTGGCGTTGCATACACAAAGTGCAGATGCTCGATGGCTTCAATCCTAGCCTTGTCCTCCTCAACGCCCTTGTCCCAGCGCTTTTCCTCCCGGACTGCCAGGGCTTTCCTGAGCGTAGAGTATGCACGCCCTAATCTGCGGCAGACCACCATGGTATCCGCCAATATGTCGTCCACGTTCCATTCTGCCTCCAGCACGGCGACAAAGTAGATGCCATTACTTCCCCTTTTCACAGTAAAGGCGGTGCCCTGAGCGTGTTCTGCCAGCCTATCGTCACCATAGTCAACCACGCCTTGGAGTTCGAGCCCCTTAGATACCCGTCCCGCAAACGGGGAGGGTGGGCGTTGCGTGCTACGCTTCGCAGGCAAAGGTTGGGATTTTGTCGCGGCCACTGCCGCCTCCACTGCGTCAGTCAGCATTTCGTTAAGGTCCTTTTGCGGGTAGTGCAGTGCATCGAGATGTCGCACATTGAACGGACATTGCTCGTCCTTGCGGAGCAGCGAGATGACCCTCTTGCGAAGAGGACGCATCAATCCGTATTCATAGAATACGTTTGGATTACCACCATTCAAGAAGACTATACAGAACCTGCATTCGATAATTTGAGTGCAGATTTTCTCGCAGAACACGTCTTGGCTGAGCAGGTCCTTATGCACTGCCACTATCGGGGTCAGCCCCGCCTCGCTCACTACGTTTTTCGCCGTGGCGGTTTCAAAGTGATACTCGTCTACAGACGGCACAGCAATAAACACGATGTCCGGCTGGCGACCAACCAAGCGGTCACACGGCCGATTCGCAAAGAAACAGCGGTACAGCTTATCTCCCACTTTCAAGTAGCGCACCCCCAGTCACCCGCGGCGCGTCCCGATTCCGGCAATCGTACATTTGTTCCAGCGGTATCGGGAGGTATTGTAGCACCTCCCAGCCGCGCTTGTAAAGGACGGGCGAGCGTGGGGGATGGAGTATTGGAGTGATGGAGTATTGGAGTGGTGGAGTATTGGAGTGGTGGGTGTCATCCTGAGTCCGCTGCGGCTGGCGAAGGATCTTCAAGCTTCGGGCTGTAGGCGTTGGGAACAGCAAGGAGAACCGGTTACCCAAGCTGAAGGAATCCGAGGTTCACAAGCAGGCTGCTGAGTCGGTAGGCCAGCGAACTCACCGAACCGATATCGGCAATGTGTTCTAAACAGTCAAGAACCGCAGATGCCCGTAGCTGTGGCCCTTTCAACTCTTCTGATAGCCGATCCACCAGGCGTAGAGCATTTGCCTTCGTTTTCCCCCGCACGGTTCCGTCATTCCCCAAAGCCGACCTCATCTGTTCCAACAACGCCTGAAAACCCTCCACATCCTTACTGCTAACGTTCACTACATCGCCAGCGGCAATGATAATGTTGGCGTTCGGAGAGTTAGATATGCTGACGGTCTGTCGTACCAATCCAGTGTCCCCTCTGCTTATGGAGTCATTCGAGGGCAGGGCTGCCTGTGCTTCAACTATGCCTAAATCGAGCATAAGTTCGTTTCGCTTGATGCACAGTGCCTGCCTTGCATGCAGCATGGCCTCGCGCCGTTTCCCGGGCGGAAGCTGTCTTAGCCCATATCGTCCTTCCTGAACCATGCTAGCTAATCGCTCCTCCGCGGCACCCAGGCTATCCGCAACATGCCGCTTCAAAGCGTTGGCAAGCTCCGCGGTCCACGGCTTTCCAGCAGCCGCGAGAACCTCGTCCAGTGCGTCTAGCTTGGCCCGCTCAGAGCCCACAATCTCTGTGATCGCGGCCTCAATGGCTAGTCCACAAGCGAGCCCGATGTTGCACTTACGCTTAGCTTCGTATACCTTTTCCGATGAGGATTTGCGAAGACATCTACGTAACTCCTCTCGTCGCTTTTCGAACTTAAGGTTCAAGCAACGGTTCTCGTCACCAGTTAAGTAAGGTAGTCTTAACATCTGACATTCACCCCTATTGCTTCGACAGCCCCCTACCGCAGCCGCCGAATCAAGCAAGATACCCCTCGCAGTCCTCAACGCCCCTTACAGCCTCGCCTAACTAATATAGCGTAAGCATATGCGCACGTCAATAGCTTTTCTGCATACTGGTGCTAGAAACTAACAAAGCAACTGAATGCGTTATTGCATCGATGGAACCCTCTACTCCAATACTCCACTACTCCATTACTCCAACGCTCCACTCAGTTCCGGTTGGAGCGAGTCTCACAATCTGGTATAATTCTCGTGTTCGGGGACGGAGATGGGATATGGCTCAGCAGGGGCGGAAAATGGTTGCCGTGAACCGCAAGGCGCGGCACGATTATTTCATCGAGGAGACCTGCGACGCGGGGATTTGCCTCGCCGGAACGGAGGTAAAGAGCATCCGCGCGGGTAAGGTCAACCTCCAGGACAGCTTCGCCAGGGTCGAGAACGGCGAGGTTTGGCTTTTCAACATGTACGTCGCCCCTTACGAGAAGGGCACGCGGTTCAACCTCGAACCCCGGCGGCCCCGAAAGCTGCTCCTCCACGGATTCGAGATCGCAAGGCTCGCAGGCAAGACCCAGCAGAAGGGCCTGGCGCTGATCCCGCTTCAGCTTTACTTCGAGCGCGGGTATGCGAAGATCGAGCTTGGACTGGCGAGAGGCAAGAAGCTATACGACAAGCGCCAGGCGATTGCCGAGCGCGACGCCCAGCGCGAGGAGCGCAGAGCCCTCGTGGATAGGACGACGCCAGGCGCTAGGTGAGGGAAGACCGCAGACCAGGAAGGGCTTTTTCGGTCTATTGTCTACGGTCTCCCCAATTTGCGCTTGACCGCTTTCTTTACATCTGCTAACATTCTCCCGTCCTATACCGGTGACTTGTGGGGTGCTGAAGTGGCAGGCGAGCGATATACCATCAAAGACCTTCCCGCGGATGAGCGGCCCAGGGAGCGCCTGGTTAAATACGGCGCCGAGGCATTGTCCAATGCTGAGCTGCTGGCGATCATTCTGCGCGTCGGGACGCAGGAGTATTCCGCCGTCGGCCTTGCGGAGCACATGCTCGGCAAGTTCAAGGGCTTGAAGGGGGTCGCGACGGCAAGCGTGGAGGAACTCAGCCGGGTCAAGGGACTCGGCACCGCCAAGGCCGCGCAGATCAAGGCCATGGTGGAGCTGGGCAAGCGGCTCGCGGCGAGCATCGGCGGCTCCAGGCCGGCCATACGCAGCCCCCAGGACGCCGCGGATTTGCTGATGCCCGAGCTTCGCGATGAACCTCAGGAACACTTCAAGGGAATTTTCCTTAACAAGAAGAACGAGGTATTGAAAATCCGCACCATCACCGTCGGCAGCCTGGATGCCAGCATCATCACGCCCAGGGAGCTGTTCCGGGACGCGATCTCCATAAACAGCGCAGCGGTGATCGTCGCGCATAATCACCCGTCCGGCGACCCTACGCCAAGCCGGGAGGATCTCGATATCTCAAAGCGCCTCCAGCAGGCGGGGCAAGTGATCGGCATCGAGGTACTCGATCACCTGGTGATCGGCGACGGCCGATGGGTGAGCCTCAAAGAGCGCGGGTTGATGTAATTCCCTGCGCCGCGTGAAGGTTCCGCGCCGATAAGTCCCCACAAATTTTGTAGAAATTCTCACCACATGATATGACACGCCTACCCACTCGTGTTTAGAATGAGTACAGCTAGCATTCTAGGGCATGGAGGCCGGCATCAGTCAGGCGAACCAATCCTTGATGTGTCTCGGCCACTGGGCAGGCGAGACGCTGCTGCGATTCGAGTTTAATTAAGCCGCTCTTGCGGTGAAAAACTCTGTTAGAGAGGGATTCGGTATGCACTGCTTCGAATGCGACGCTGATTCCACAGCGGGATCGAGAACCTGTGAGGTATGCGGGAAACTGCTGGCGACCGATCCGGATCGTTACTTCAAAGCCGGAATGGAGGCCCTGGCAGCGGGCGACCTCGATCGGTCCATCAGCCTTCTGCAAGATTGCATTGCCTTGAACCCCGACCATGTCAACGGCCGGTATAACCTGGGATTAGCCCTTTGTCTCAACAACAGGTATGACGAGGCCACGGAGCAGTACCTGGCGGTCTTCGAGCAGGATGTCGGCTATCCCGGCATCTACACCGCCCTAGGGCAGGCAGCGTTCGGAAGCTACTTGGCTCACTTGGAACAGGCTGAGGCCCAGCGTAAGGCAATGATTCAACTGTTTACGAAGGCGGTCGAAGCGGACCCGGAGGACGTTGACGCGCACTTTTCGCTTGCCAACGCATATATCGCCATAGGAACAGCCGACAAAGCCCTACCGCACTTGAGATGCGCTCTGTCCCTGCATCCCGATTCATCGGCTATTCACTTTACCATAGCGAAGACGTTCAAGATGCTGGGAAAATACGAAGAGGCGACTATAATGGCGACGCGGTCAATGCAGCTCACAGGCCCCGACGATCCGTTCTGGGAAGACATCAGGGAGTTGCTGTCGGAACTCCGGGAGACGGTACCGTCTATGTGAGCTTAGGGCAGTTGGCGACCAGCAGCCCTCCGAAGTAAAGGCACAGGTAGGCGATGATCCCCACCCGCAGCGCCCTCCTAACAAAGGCCGGGTTGTAGCGCCTGTACATCTCGGCTGCCGCCACGGTAGGGATCAGCGTTCCCAGCTTAACGAAGCAAAAGGTATCATAGCCGCGATCAACGCAATACACCATCAGCGGATTGGCTTCCTTCGCCAAGCCTGAGGCAAGCAGTACGATGGTGAGCAGGGTATCTGCGAGGCATATTGCGATCAGGCAAAAGCTTTCTCTGCTGATAGTAAGTCTCATCCTGGCCACCGTTGAACAGGAGGCCGCTTTCCCCTGTTCTCCCTTTCCGGTAGTTCTTGCCTGACCGGGGCTTTGGGTCGTTCCATATGAGCAACCTTCAAGAACCGTGCCAGACCCGCCCGGCAATGCTACCGGATTTGACTGCCCACTCGCCCCCTGGTATACTTGTAAAACACCGAATTCGAAGGATTTCACCGGTGGATGACCTCGACAGACGGTTGCTAAACATCGTGCAGGCCGATTTCCCCATCGCCGCGCGTCCCTACCTGGTTCTTGGCAAGCGCCTGGGGATCGCGGAGGGCGAGGCGCTCGAGCGGATGCGCGCCCTGGTGGAGTCGGGCGTAGTTCGAGAGATCGGAGCATCCTTCGACGCCCGCAGACTGGGGCATGCGAGTACGCTGGTGGCGGCAAAGGTCCCTCCAGAGCGCCTGGAGGAGGTAGCGAATATCGTCAGCAGCTTTCAGCAGGTAACCCACAACTATGGGCGCGATCACGAATACAACCTATGGTTTGCCCTGGTATGCCGGGATGCCGGTGAGATCGAGCGCACGCTCGAAGAGATCAAAGCGAGGACCGGAGTCTCGGACATACACGAACTCCCGGCGGAGCGGACGTTCAAGCTAAGAGTGGATTTCAGATTCTGATGACTGAAACCCAGATCGAGATAATAAAGGCGCTCCAGGGCGGGCTTCCCTTATCCGAGGAGCCCTTCCTGGAAGTCGCTCGAAAAGCAGGCGTTCCACAGGACGAGCTGCTGGCGCAGATTAAGGCGTGGAAGGACGACGGCACCATCCGGCGCTTTGGAGCGATGCTGCGCCATCACCGCGCCGGCTACCCGGTGAACGCCATGGGCGTGTGGAACGTGCCGGATGACCGAATCGAGGAGTTCGGGCGGACGGCCGCAGCCTCCGAGGCCGTGACCCACTGCTACCAGAGGCCGAGATTCGCCAACTTCAGGTACAACCTTTACACGATGATCCACGGCAGGTTGCGTGAGGACTGCGAGAAAGCCGCGCGGCGGATTTCCGAGCAGACCGGGATTACCGATTATGCGCTTCTTTATACGACCAGGGAGTTCAAGAAAGTCGGCCCGGTGTATTTCCCGAGTGAGGTTTGAGAGCAGCGATGAAGCGAGTTGTTAGCGTAAGTCTGGGATCGAGCAAAGGGGATAAGACCGTCACCGAGACCCTTGTGGGCGAGGAATTCCAGATATCCAGGATCGGGACGGATGGCGATATGGCAAGGTTTGCGGAGCTGGTCAGGGAGTTCGACGGCAAAGTTGACGCCATCGGGCTTGGCGGCATCAACCTGTACCTCTGCGCCGGCAGACGGCGATATATCATACGAGATGCCGCGAAACTGGCGGCGAACGCGAAGGTGACACCAGTCGTCGACGGCTGGGGAATCAAGAACACCCTCGAGCGCGAGATGATTGACTGGCTTCAGCGCGAGGGAATTATTGGCTTCTCAGGCAAAAACGTCCTGGTTGTCTGCGGGGTGGACCGCTTCGGGATGGCGGAGTCCATCGCACGCATGGCGAAATCCGTGGTCTTCGGCGACCTGATGTTCGACGTCGGCATACCGATACCCATAAGATCGTGGGGCGCGCTCATGCTCGTCGCGCGAACCTTACTCCCGCTGATCTGCGTCGTCCCCTTCCAATGGCTCTACCCCACCGGCGGAAAACAGGAGAAGATCACGCCGAAGCATGAGAAACACTTCCGCTGGGCGGACATCATTGCGGGCGACTACAAGATCATCGGGAAATTCATGCCTCCGCCGGAGTCGGGCGCGCTGGCCGGAAAGACAGTCATCACGAACACACTCACGCCGAACGACGTTGAAAACCTGAAGGCCCGCGGCGTGAAGACCCTCATAACGGCCACGCGGGAGTTCGACGGGAGAACGCTCGCCACGAACGTCCTTGAAGGGATAGTCATCACGCTGGCCGGAAAGCGCCCGGAGGAAATGTCCCCGCAGGATTACCTCGACACGCTGAGGAAGATGGGCCTCCAGCCGACGGTCAGGACATTAGTATAAGCCCCGCACAATCGGCTGCGGGTGGGCAGGTCGCCTCGCGCTACCCAGGAGACACGGAGAGTATCAGCCCGCTCCTGATGGGGACCCGCACCCTCTGCGAGGCCGACACGCTCTTTTCCGAGGAGACAAGCCCTTCCGGGCCGAAGGTCTGTATTGTGAAGCCTTTCGATGCGCGGATGTCCACCCTCGCCAGCGGAAGGTCGAACTCCACCTCCCGGGCGTGGTCGGACATATTTACCAACGCGACGCCCAGGCTCCCATCTTCGGCAAGCCATGCGGATGCCGGTACGCATGGGAGGACGATCCTGTAGTTGCCACCGAAAGAGCCCGGAGCATCACTGCATACGACGTTCGGAGTGTCGCCGCGAACGTTCAGCATGCCCAGGAACCGGCCGTACACGAGAAACTTATGGCCGAAGCGGCGGCAGCGGACTATGTTCCGCAGGAACTCAGCCTCTTTGGTCGCTTCCGGCCTTGTAATATCCACGAGGCGAACCCAGCCGGGTTGCGCGCCCCAGACGAACGACCGCGCCATCTTCGCCCGAAACGGAACCGACTTAACGATGTCGTCCCACGCCGGATACTGAAATCCGAAGGTCAGCGAACGGCCGGAATAAACGGACGGGAACAAGGGAATCGGCTCCGGTTCGGAAGTCGGAGTGTTTGCCATAAGCTGAAGATCGAACTGGTCAATCCAGCACTCCGCGTTTTCTTCGGTGGCAAGGATAGCATTCTTTGGGAGCTTCTCGCGCGCCCCGGCCAAGAGCTTTCGGTAGCCGCCGACCCACAGCTTTCCGCCGCCCGGCGGGTGGCCGTGACCGGGATCGAAGCATCTAACGGGTCCGGCTGCCCCGATCTGATCAATGTATACCCCGTCCACGCCGAACTCGCGCAGCAGGCGCTCCACAAGCTCGGCGACGGTTTGCCGCCACTGGGCCGAGTACGGGCACATGACGTTCAGCGGGACGTGGGCGACGTAGGTCTCAGGGTATGGCTTGCCGTTTTCCCGCCTGGCTGCCGCTTTGTCCCCACGCTCTTGTGTCCAGAACTTCGACTTGGGATCGCTCAGCCGGCCGTTGATATAAGGCATCACATGCCAGCCCGCCCCTTGAAGCTCCTTGACAGCCTCCGCAAAGCCAGGCCTGGCCGGGAAGTAATCGGGATACATGGTATCATAGGCTATCTCGTGCCAGCGATACCAATGGAATGCAATCGGGACTCCGAAGATATCGGCCGCTTTCTTATACAGTTCGAGGTTTCCAGCAACGGTTAATTCCGAAAACAGCCAGAGGTCGGTATCCTTTACCCACTGTGGGATCGGGCGCTTTGACACTGAGCCGCCTCCGCCCCAGGGTGTTTTGAATGTGAATTCGCGGTAGATCTGCGCGGCATCGTAGTAATCCCCGTTGAACACGCCGATCGCCGCCTCGAACGGGACCTTGTAAGTTCCGCCGCACCCATCGGAGAGCGCCGGCCAATTCGTGCATAAATACCCCACACCGTCCTCGCGGGCCGTCGCATTAAAATACTTGTGGCCGCCCCGGACGTCGTGCGCTCCGATGTAGAGCCCGCGACCGCCGCGATAGAATGCGAGAAACTGCATTCCGGCCTGGCACGAGGGATAGGAGCCTTCGTACTGCGTGCCGGGCTCCACATCGTACTCCAGGCCCCAGCCCCAGGGGACGGCCATCTTCAAGCCCTTGTGCCGCTTGATATTCGGAACTGTGGGGAAATCAGCACGCTCAACTCTCCAGCCATCCGGCAGCTTCGCCCGGAGCGACCAGTGGGAAATTGGGCTCCCAGACTCGACACGGACTGTCAGCGTTACAATCGCCGCTCTCTCACCCAGCGGAACGTTCCACACGAAGTCAGCCCGGCCACAGCCTGCCTTTGCATCGGACAGGATCGCCTCACCGCTGCCCACGTCCTCTACACCGCCATCAGGCCCCTGGAACGCCAGCCGCCAGAGCGAGCCTGCGTCGCCGGAGTTGCCCAGCCACTCGCGCCCGTCGGCGGCAGTGAGCCCCTGGAGCGAAAGCTTGCCGCCGGACACGTTGAAGGTCAATTTTAGCTTGCCGGAGTCGAGAACTACGTTCTGCCCGCTCGGAGATGCGCTGCACTGGACTCGCATGGACGCACCCAGCAGCAGGACGCCCACCCAGGCGATTGACGCGAGTGCGACTTTGCAAGGGACTTTACTAAGCGCCATTAGCACGACCTCCGAAGAAGATTCGCGCATATGGTAGCACAAAAAGCGGTGGACCGACAGGGGAAGCAGCCTGTGAGAGGCTTAATAATATGCGAGGTCGGCCTGGCGCCGCGCACGGACGATGGGGCGGGCGGTGGAGCCATCAATCTCCACCGAGCTGATCCCGACCGCGACGGCGTATTGACTGGACCCGGGTTTGGCGAGCGTTCCGGTGACGATCTTCAAGCCCAAACCGCCCGCGAGGGCGGAGCCGTCGTCCAGATAGAAATAACCGGAGCCTAACGCAGTCACGCGCCCCCACACGCAAACGAGCAAGCCGATATTGTTAAGCCCGATTCCTCCGGTAACCCCCGGCGTATAGAGATTAAGGGCGGAGCCGCCGACGTCGCGGTTGACTACACTCAGCGCCGAAGGTGCGTCTCCGGAGCCCGTGACCGTTACTGCAGGGTTTGTAATTGTTCTCTCGCCGGCTGGCGTTTGAAGAGTCCCGCTGACGGTGACAATGCTGCCGATGATCGCGTCGGTCTGCGCGGCCCCAAGTTCGACCTTCAGGCCGGAGGACCTATCAGGCTCCTGAATATACATGATGCCTGGGAACTCGGCAGGCCCGGCGCTGACGACTTTGCCTGTCAGGGTGACGGAAGCGCCGTTTTCGCTGCTTTTGACCTGGTAGACGCTCGTCTTGAGCACGTTGACAGTCACGGTGTCTGTAGCGACGCCGCCCTCAGTATTTCTCGCAGTGAGTTTTACCGTGTATGTGCCGTTCGACAAATTCGAGGTATCCCAAGTTCCCAGCACACCGTTGACCACCGGCGTAGTGTGAGAAGGCCCTATCGGCGTCCAAGACGATGGCGACGCTCCGATGCCGTACTCCAACGTATAGTTCTGAAAAGCGCTGCCGGATGCGGTGCCCTTAATCGTGATGGGGCCGAACAGCGTCGTCCCGCCGGCCGGCAGATCAATGACCGCTGTAGGAGGCGGCGTACCTATATCGCCGGACACGACCAGGGCGAACGGTTGGGGTCCGTATGGGACATTGTAGCCGCTGATGGTCGCCGTATACGTGCCCGTCGCCGGTGAAGCGATGTCCACTCCCTCGACGTTGTTCAAGCGGTCGGTCGTGCCGTTGCCTCTTCGGGTTGAGCCATCGGGCAAGGTGACTACCAGGTCGAGATCGTTCACCAGGTCCTTCGAAGCTGAGGTAGATGCCGGATAGTCCGTCCACACAAGCGTGATGCGAAGGGGATCCGTGCTTGCCGAAACGGGATACGTATAAACGGCGGAGCCTCCGGTGTTCAAGCCGGCGGTATTATCCACGAACTCCATGATTCGCGGCGGTGCGGGTGTGAGATTATAGGCAAGGTTTACCAGTCCCCAGCCCTCCACGTTATTGGGGCGAGTGGTCGGAATCTCCTTGAAGCTCCCTGTGCCGTACTGCCCGGGATACAAGTCCGCGGCGCCGTTAATCAGCGTGGCCTTGACCAGAGCCGCGCTGGGGGTATGGCTCTGCGTTGTGCGATAGTACTCTCGCACAAGCGCACACGCCCCGGCCGTCAGCGGCGTTGACATGCTGGTGCCGCCGCTGTAAACGTAGTCGGCATTGTATACGCCCCAGAGAGTGCCAGCCCCCGCGACATGCGACCTGCAGGAGATGACGTTCGTCCCAGGCGCGCAGATGTCGGGCTTGATCCTACCGTCGTCGCAGGGTCCGCGACTGCTGAAGGCCACCATGCCGGAGGAGTTGTTGCTGACCTTGTCACTTTTAATCGGCTCGGCAGGATAGTCGCTCGGCCAGTAGTCGCCATAGGTACCCTGAGCGCCGCCCGACAGACGGTAGTTCTCGTTAGCGCCTATTGTGATGCAGTTCTTCGCTGTTCCGGGCGAATCTATGGAATCGAGGTCAACCACGCCGTTTGAGTTGGCGTCTACCCCCCCATTTCCGGCGGAGAACAGTATCGTCATGTCCTTGTGGTTCCAGGTGAATATGTCGAGGTTTCGCGAATCGGTAGTATAATCTCCGGCATATGGAGCGCCCCAGCTATTGGTGTGCACTCGCGCTCCGTCATTGTAGGGCGATTGGAAGAGTTGGTTCAGATCAGAAGGAATGCCTCCCAGGCCGCCCGCGTTGTCCAGCACCGACTGAAATACGAGCTGCGCCTCGGGAGCATTGCCGGCAAACGAGGAGGTATAGTTGTGAGTTGCCGGATTGGCGCCGGAAAGAGCGCCGCTGCCGAGAACCGACCCGGCGACGTGCGTGCCATGGCCGTTCGGATCGTTCCACTTGTTTTTCCGTCCAAGCGCATAAGTTTTAAAGACGCGCCCGGCAAAGTCAGCCGAAATGGTTGACAAGCTGCCGGTGTCGAGGCCTGTATCGCAGACGGCTACCTTCTCCCCACTTCCAAAAAGGCCGATATTCGTCCATACCGGTGGAACACTCATAATACCGCGAGCCGCATTGTTGCTCAGCTTGCGGTCAAGCCGTGGCTCGATCCAATAAACCCCTCGCTGGGCGGCGATCCGCCTTATCATCTGCGGGGTCAGCGATGCCTCCAGGTGTTCGCCGGCCGGGCCGGATCCGCCGGCGTGCACCGAGCCTCCTGCGCGCCTGATCTCCGCCTCAATCGGCAACCTCGACTCACCCGGAAACAATTGTATGATGACTTTCGTGGGTCCGCGTTCACCCATCAATTCCCGGCTGAGGCGGTAGGCAGGATGATAGAGCGTGATCTCGCGCACCTGTGCCAGTCCCGATACACTCTGCGCCGTTTCGGGCGTCGTGCGCACGATGAATGCGAAGTCCGGGATATAGTCGAGTATCTCCACTCCCAGCAAGCTGAGGTCCGCTTTCCAGGAAGGCTCGATCGGCCCCTGGAATTGCACGATGTAGTAGGCGTAGTCGTGGGGAGCCGGACGCGCTCGAAGGTCTGCGGGTATCTCAGGCTCGCCGGCCGATGGGTCGAATGTGGCATATTTGAGGTGAACACACGGCGCGCCGGCGGCATTCGTTGTCAGCAGAAGCAGCGCTACCCAGAGCAGAATGTTCTTGCGGATGTACATGGATATACAACTCCCTGAGGAGGGCTGCAAAGCAGGCGCTAGGAACGCGACCCATTGTTAACTCAGTGTGTAGATTATATCACACTTTGTCAAAATTTACCTTAAACATATCGAACGCCGGTTGGTATCCAATGCAGCCATGCCGTAGTCGCCAATTTACATACTTATTCCATACCCCAAGCCCGAAAGCACGCTTTTCATGAAAAGAAACGCTCGAAGCTAAAAAGAGCGCTTGCGGCCTCCGATAATTCTAATTGATGCGGCTGGGTTGTCACCTAACCGCAAACCTGGGACAAGGAGGTCGTCATGGCGGAGTGCCATTTCTGGTGGCGAGCTGGAGATACGCAGTGGTGCGACATGCGAGGAGAAGCATGTCAGTGCAATGGATGGGAAGAGTGCTGCGATCTAAAGAAAGCGAAGAGCCAGCATCCGCAGGCCCGGCTCGTCGCCAAGATCCGCCCGGCCAGCATCCGTGGAGGACAACGCGCCGGACAGAAAAGGCTGAAACGCTCTGCGTGACGGCATCAGATCGCTGAATAAGTTCCACCTCCCGCTCGGCAAAGCCCATCGTCTGACAAGCCAAGCCGATAGTACGGTCCGAAGATATTGGCGAATAGCTTGGTAGCGGGGGCGTGCTTCGTCGCTATGCACCAATCGTGCTCGCGGCACGGTTGGTGAGGCGATGGGTGCTGCCGAGGAACGGGCGTCGTCCCGGCTCCCGATAGGCTAACTCCCTGATGTTTCAACCCC
>Ga0315289_10000952_pt1 | contig 45083 bp, 34 predicted proteins | sample YL17G11_40_MG_FD_203452 | JGI IMG/M metagenome (GOLD analysis project Ga0315289, IMG submission 203452) | Sediment microbial communities from Yellowstone Lake, YNP, Wyoming, USA - YL17G11_40 | ecosystem: Environmental > Aquatic > Freshwater > Lake > Sediment | place: USA: Wyoming | collected... | reverse complement strand
GCAGCAGCAGCAACAGCAGCAGTCCTTCGCCACCGCAGCAGCCGCTGCCGCAGCAGCAGCAGCAGCAGCCCGCGCGGCCTCCGCCTCGGGGCTCTTTGACGACGACGGCGGCGACGGCGGCGGCGTCAGTGCGGCGGGCTTTTTCTCGGCGGCGGGGCCCCACCACCGCCACCACCACCACCACCACCACCACCACCACGGGGGCGCCGAGGACGACGACGAGGAAGACGAGGAGGAGGACGGAGGCGGAGCCGCGCTGGCCGCTTTCCTAGACGACCCTTCCACGGACGCCGACGCCCTCCTCGGGGGAGGCGGCGGCGCCGGCGGCGGCGCCGCCGGCGGCGCGCACGGCGCCGGGGCGGGGCCGAGCGGGCACCACCACCACCTCCGTCACTCCCACCACGGGTTCGAGGACCACCTCTCCTCCGCCGCGGCGGCTGCGGCGGCGGCGGCGGCGGCCCATCACCACTCGCACCACCACCACCTCGCGGCCGCGCTCTCGGGCCTGCCACGGGCCGGGGCCCACGGCGGCGCGATGCCCGCGCTCGGCTTCGTCGTGCCCGGGGCCGGCGGCGTCGGCGTCGGCGGCCATTTCGCGTCGTTCGTCGACCTTGCTGGCGCGCACGCCACTGCTCCCTCTCCGTTCTCTGCTGGCTTGGCCGCTGTCGGCGGCAGCGGCAACGGGGGTGCTGCCGCTGCGACGAAGAAGAAGAAGGCCGCTGCGGGAAGCAAGGCGGCAAAGGCGGCGCAGCAGCAGCAGCAGCAGCAGTCTGCAAAGACCTCGGCCGGAGGAGGAGGAGGAGGGGAGAGCGCCGGCGCCGCGAACGGCGCCGTCGCCCCCGGGGTCTCTTCTGCTGCTTCCGCAGCAGCAGGAGGAGGAGGCGGGCGGGGCGCCGGCCGCGGCCGCGGGAGGGGCAGGGGGGGCCACGGCGGGAGCAGCGCCCCCGGTCTCGCTCCTGCCGTCGGCGCCGCCGCGCGCGGCGAGAAGCAGCAGCAGCAGCAGCAGTCCAAGGCGGCTGCCGACGGCGCCGCAGCGGCAGCAGCAGCGACAACAGCGGCGGCGGCGGCAAAGTCGGTCCTCTCCCGCGCAGGGTCGTCGAACAGGCCGGAGCCGGGGAACCTGCCCTCGCTGTCGCCGCTGTCCCGGGAGCTTCCCCCGGCGGCGGCGGCGGCGGCGGCCGTCGTCGTCGCCGAAGGAGCCTCTGCCGCCGACGCCGACGCCGCTCCTGCCGGAGCTGCTCCTCCTGCCGACGCCGCTAAGCAGGCGACGGCAGAGGTCGGAGCCGGAGCCGCCGCCGCCGCCGCCGCGGAGGCCGAGGCCGAAGACGCGGAGATGCCCCAGGCCGCCGACGCCGAGCGAGCCGACGCCCTCACCGTGCGCGCCGGCGCGCCCGCGAACCGCGCGTCCGCCCGCCGCGCCGCGGCCGCCCCGGCCGCCGTCGCCGCCTCGGTTTCCGCCCGCAGGAGCAGCAAGCACGAGGCGGGGGCCGCTCCGCTGGTTCCCGGGAAGAGGCGCACCAGCGGGGAGAGCGGGAGCGGGGGAGCGGGAGCGGGAGCGGGCGGGGGGGCCAGGCGGGGCGCGGGCAGCAGGAGCCGGGCGGCGACGCCGTCGGCCGCCGCGGCGGCGCCGCCGGCGCCCCCCGTCTTCCTGGGCCCCCTGCCCCCCTGCGGCGGCGTCGGGCCCAGGCTCGCGCTGAGGCTCGGGGACGACGCGCTCGCGGCCGTGCAGGCCGCGCTCGGCGCGGCCTCGACCGGCAAGGCGGGGGCGGACAGCGACGGGGACAGGGACGGAGACGGGAGTAACGGCGGCGGCAGCAGCGGCGCGAGCGACGCGACGACGGGAGGCGGCGGCGGCGGCGGCGCCACAAAGGCGGCCGCGGCCTTCGAGCCCCGGGAAGCACGCGTCCCGCGGCGGAAGAGGTCGACGCTGGAGCTCCAGGGGGGGCTCCCGGCGCCGAGGCCGCGAGCTGCTGCGCTCGCGGGCGTCCCTGCTTGAGAGCAACACCCTCGTTTTTTCGGAACGCATGCGTTCCTTTTTCTTCTCTCAGCTAGCTTTCTCCTTTTTTTATATGTTTCTCCTTTTCCCGTCCCCCCGTCTCTTTTATAATGACCGCAGCCAAATCCTCTGGGGAGGAGAGTCGATTTTTCTTTTTGTAAAAAAAAATAACTTTCATTTTTCTTCTTTTCACTTTTTTCTCTCTCTTTTTTGCAGCTTTTCATTTCGCTCCCGTGCGGTCTCGCCACCTTTGCTCCTTCCCTCTCTCTTTCGCCCCTTGTCTCTCTCGCACGGAGAGAAGGCGCGTTTTGAGGGGCACGGTTCCCTCCTCCTCCTCTCCCGCGCTGCTGCCCGCGAAAGACGATGCCGCCGCCGCAAGCTCTAGCGCCGCTGCCGCGCCGCCGCCGCGGGCTCCTCCGCAGCCGTTCGGCTTCCTCTTCCTCCAACAACAACGGGAGCACGAGGGCCGCCGCGCTCTTTCTCGCCGCTGCCGCGGTCTTCACCGCCTCGCTGCTCCCCTCAGGAGCTGGAGTCAACGCCCAGGTAAAGCTTGGCATCGTTTTGAAGGGGTTCAAGGGGAAGCGAGAGAGGCGAACGAGAGACGCGGAAACGCAGAGGCGTTACTTTTTCTCTCTTGTCCTCGAATGAACGACGATAACAAAAAACCGTGGGGAAAAAAAAGGGGGGAAACGCCTCCTTTTTCCTTCCCCTTCAGGCCCGCATCCAAACCGCGGAGCCCGCCGCGGCCCTCCTCCTCGTCTCCGAGTCGATCATCAACGGCGTGGCAGAGCCCCCCTCGTACGATGCGTGTAGGCTGAGCGGCGGCAGCGGCGCCAGCGGGGGGAGCGGAAGCGACCCCCTCGCTGCCGACGCCTCTTCCTCTCCTTCGACGGCGGCGGCGGCGGCGGCCGCGGCCGCGGCAGGCTCTTCGTCGGCGGCGGCGCTGTTTCCGCAGCCTCTGCCCGGGGCCGCCCCCCTGTCAGCCGCCGCGATCTCCAAGATCAAGGGTGAGATCATGCGATAAGTGAAGAAACGCGGGCGGAGAGAGAGAGAGAGAGAGAGAGAGGAGAACAAGAGAGGGAAGGCGGGGAGCTCACATGAAGAAGAAAAAACGGAAAAACGGAAACGGAAAAAAAAAAAAAAACTCCTCCAGTCGACGCTCGCTGGTTCTCCCCCAGCGACGCCGCGGGCACCCCGCTCTCGTCGTTCTCCGTCTCCTGCTCTGGGATCTCCGTCCGCGGCCTCCCTGGGGGCCGCAACCTCACCGTCTTCAAGGGGAAGGTGGCCCGCGACGCCGCCGCGAAGAACTGCGAGCCCGTGTGGCTCGAAGCGGCGCAGCAAGCAAGCGCGACGGAAAAAGCTCCCTCGGCCGTCGTCTTGCGCGTCACGCCCGCGGCCGGCGCCTCGTGGTCGCTCTCGCTCCCGCTCTTCGTCGCGCCCCCAGCCCCCGCCCCCGCCCCCGCCCCCGCCTCCACCTCCCGCCCTCCGGCTCCTGCTGCTCGTGCGGCCCCCCGGGTCTCCTGCGCGGGGCCCCCAGGGGCCTGCGCGCTCGACGCCGCGCCGCCCTGCTCCTCGGGCGTGCAGGCCCGCGCCGGCGTCGGCGCGCTCTCGGCCAGGTGGCAGTCGGTCCCGGGCGGCTGCCCGCCGGGGGGCGCGACCGCGGACGTGTCCCCGGCGCTGGCCGGCGGGGCCGCGGGGGGGTCCCCGCTGGTCTACGGGCTGAAAGCCACGTACTTCGCCCCGCTGGGCGGCGCTTCGGGCTGCGGCAGCGGGCCCCACGACCTCCACTCGCTCTCGCCGCCGCTGGCGGCGGCGGCGGCAGCGGCAGCCTCCTCTTCCTCCTCCTCCTCCTCCTCCGACAACTCGACCTTCACCCGCTGCCAAGAGGGCGCCGACTTCCAGGCCTGGGGCGGCGATCCCTTCGCGGGCTCGCCGCAGCTCGATCCCGGCAGGTTCGGCGGGTGCTTCGGCGCGACGATGGACGGCTTCGTCAGCGTCCCAAAGGTCGAGGCCTCGCAGGTCGAGTGGCGCTCGTCGCCTGCGGACGCGGGCTCCCCCGCCTCCTCCTCCGCCTCCGCCGAGAGCGTGACGAGGCGCTTCAGGGTCTGCGCCCGCTTCACGGGCAGGGCCGACGTCCGCCTCGGCGCCCTCTCGCTCTCCCCCGCCGACGGCGGCTCCGGGCGGGCGCACCCCGGCGACGTCAGCGCCTCGGTCGCCGACGCGACGCTCGTCTGCCAGGACGTCGGCGGCCTCGGCCCCGGGCTGGTCCCGCTCTACGTGAAGTACGCGGCGCCGCCGGCCGGCGCGGCGGTGCTGCAGCTGTGGGTGATCCCCGTGGCCGCGGCGTGGCGGGTCTCGGACCCGACCGACGGGCTCGTCGTCGCCGGCGGCGGCGGCGGCGGGGGCTCTTTCTCCTCTTCGCCGTGGAGGGTGGAGTACGCGTGCTCCTGCTGCGCGCTCTTCGGGGACGGCAGCGGCGGGGCCGGGGGGTCGTCCGGAGGAGGAGAGGGCGGGGGGAGGAGGTGCTGCGCTCCCGTGGACACGTGCGCGCTGCGGACCTGGGGCGACTGCGGCGGCGGCGGCGGCGGCTCGAGCCCGCCGCCGCCGCCGCCGGAGACGACGGCGCCGCCCTCGCCGCCCCCGTCGCCTTCTCCTGCTCCCTCGCCCGAAGCCACCCCTTCGCCTCCCCCGCCACCTCCTCCGGAGACGACGCAGCCGCCGCAGACCTCTCCTCCGCCGGAGACCACGCAGCCGCCGCAGACCTCTCCTCCGCCGGAGACGACGCAGCCTCCTTCCCCTCCTCCGCCGCCGGAGACCACCCCCCCTCCCGCGACGACGACGCCCCCGCCTCCGGAGACGACGGCGGCGCCCCCCGCGACCGAAACTCCCCGGGCGACCGAAACGCCGCGGCCGAGCGAGAGCCCCGCGGCGACGCCGACGCCCCCGCCGCCGGAGACGACGCCGCCGCCGCCGCCAGCGACGGCCTCCCCTCCTCCGCCTCCTCCCGCCGAGACCGGGACCCCCGCGCCCACCCCTCGCAGGACCAACGTGCTCAACCAGGGAGTGCAGCCTCCCCCGCGCAAGACGCCTGAGCCGACGGAAGCGCCCGAGCCGACGGAGGCGCCCGTCGAGACGGCGGCTCCGGCGGAGACGGCCGCCCCCGCGGCCCCCTCGCCGCCCGCCCCGGCGCCCCCGCCCGCCCCGGCCTCGGCTCCGGCCCCGGCGCCCTTGGCGGGAGCTCCCCCGCCCTCCTCGCCCCCGCCCGCTCCCGCCGCCGAGTGCTGCCTCTTCTCCCTGCAGATGTCGCACCCTGCGGCGGGAAGCAAGGAGGCGGCGATTCCGGTCTTCGCGGCGGCGTCGGGGAACGCGTCGGTCGCGATCGTCTGCGACGTGGCCTCTTCTTCTTCCTCCTCCGCGGCCGCGGCGGCGGCGGCGCGTCTCTCGCCGGCAGACGTCGCCGTCGCCGTCGAGGGCGGCTCCGGCGGCGGGGCCGCAGTCGCGGCGCTGGCCCCCTTCCGCCTGCCCGACGACTCTTCGCGCCGCTCCATCTGGATCGCCACGGTCTCGCTGCCGCCGCAGCTGCCGCAATTCTCTTCGTCCTCCTCGGGCGTCGTCGTCTCTCTCGGCCTCGCCCCGGGCGCCGCGGGCGGGCTCGCGCGGGCGAGGGCGCCGCTGTCGTTCAGGGTTTCCTCTTCCTCTTCTGCCGCTTCTCAGTCTCCTTCTTCTTCGCCTTCTCCCTCCTCTCCCAGGGGGATCTGCGGTCTCGTCGAGACGACGGTGGCCGAGGTCTCTTGAAAGTGCCTTGTTTCTTCTCAAATCGAAAAATCAGGTGATTTTGGTTTTTTTTCCCATTTCATTTTTAAAAATTTGCATATCGAAAGAAGAAAACATCTTTTTTCCACCTCTAGCTTCTTTTCTGGCGCTTTGTAATCCGCGTGTTTGAAGCGGAACGAAGAAGAATATGATAGCTGGGAGAGAAAGCAAAAAGGCAAAAGTTATTTGCTCAACGTTTCAAGCAAAGGCCAACAGCCTCCGGCTCTTGTTGGCGCCCTCTTTTTTTGCCGCGAACGAAGCGACATCGACGCTGCCCTTGCTGCCGCTGCTGCTGCTGCTCATTTTCGCAGGAGCGGAGACGCCGGGAGCGTCCGCCGAGGCCACGAGCCCGTCGATCAGGGCCTGCGAGAAAATGGTTGTGGACATGACGGAGAGAGAGCGGAATATTTTTTGAAGAGAGTGAGAGAGAGAAACAGACAGAGAACAGAAGAAAGAGAGCAACAAAAAAAAACTCGCCTGCGAGCCGTACGCCCCCTCGAAGGCGTCAAGGCCGTCGGCGCCGTCGGCGGCGACGTCTCCGGCCGCAGGGCCCAGCGTGGCCTGGGCGACCTTCAGGGCCCGGGCGCCGCCGCTGAGGGCCTCGGAGGGGGAGCTCTCAGTGGTCGTCGCGAGGAGCACCTCGCGCGCTGCCGCCTCGTTGAGCCAGCCTGAAATTATTATTTTTTCAAAGTTCGAGACAGAGAAAAGAGAGTGAGCTTCGTTTCCTTTTCTTCTTTCTAGTGTCCTCCCTTGTCTGTTTCTCTCTCTCTCTCTCTCTCTCTCTCTCTCTCTCTCTCTCTCTCTCTCTCTCTCTCTCAATGATCCCACTGGAATGAAAAGGACGTCGCACCCAGGGACCGCGACACGGACTCGACGACGTCCTGAGGTGCCCCCCCCAGAGCCTTGTTGAAGATCGCCGCCAGCGACGCAGCCCGCGACAGCTCAAACTTGACGCCAGACTTCATTATCGACGCCCCGGCGGGGAAGGTGGCGACGACCATGGCCTCTGCGGCTGCGTCGGGGGTCACGCCCGGTTTCTGGAGAGTAAAGGAGGAGGGGCGGAGGGGTCGAGAGAAAGGGGGAGAGAGATTGAGAGAGAGAGAAAAGAGTGAGCTTTTGAAAAGACTGAACCTTTTGTTTCTTCGTTTCTCTCTCGTTCGCTCTCTCTCTCTCTCTCTTCTCGCTTCAAAACCGAAAAGCCAACAACGGGCAATTTCTCTCCTTACCAGCCCCGCGAGGCCCCTTCCCCCGACGGCCAGCGACGTCAGGACCTGCAGAGAGAACGCCTGCGCCTTCACGGCGTCCCTCTCCGGCGGCGTCCCCGGCCCCTCCCTCCCCTGCGTGCTCAGGAGCAGGAGGTCGGCGGTACCACCGCGCGAGGCCTCGCCGATGCCGAGCGTGGTGCCGAACGAGGAGTAGAAGGTCGCGGCGTCGAAGTCGGGTCCGCCGAAGAGCTTGGTGTAGCTGTGGTGTGCATTGTATCAATGTTGGAGAGAGAGAGAGAGAGAGAGAGAAAGAAAAGAGCAAGAAGAGAGAAAGAAGAGAGCAAGAAGAGAGAAAGAAGAGAGCAAGAAGAGAGATGATAGAGAGAGAGAGAGAGAAGAGAAAGGGAAAGAGTGAGAAAGAGAGGGAGAAGGAAACGGAGTGATGAAAAAAAAGGGGGGGGCAAACGGCGAAAAAGAACAACTCAATAAAGCGGGGAAGCTCCTCACGGGGAAACCTGCGGCGTCGCAACGTTCTTCTTGGTGTAGTAGGCGAGCGTCGTGATCCCGTTGATGGCCGTGAAGGGCGCCTCTTTGGAGCCTGGAGAGAAGGAGATTTTCGCGGTTTTTTTCAAGAGTTTTTTTGGGGTCAAGGTGAACGGAAGAACGAGAAAAGAGCCCTCCGTCTCGTCCCTCTCCCTCCTCCTCTCGAGTTTCGCCCACTGCTCTCCCCCCCCCCCCCGCTCTCTTCCAGCCCACCTTTCTCGAAGATGGGCACCAAAGCTCCCAGGGAGATCGGAGGAGGCAGCCCGACCGCGGTGTCCACGCAGCCGCCGCCGCCGCCGCCCTCCCCGTCGCCTCCGCCCCTGTCGAGCCGCAGCAGGGAGCCGGAAAGCGCCGAGAGCGACGGGGCCTCGGGGACGTCGAGCTCGAAGTAGCCCTGGTCGTCGGTGGTCGCCGAGGCCTCGCGCGGGCCGCCGGAGAGTTGGACCTGAGGAGGAGGGGGGAGGGGGGGGGGAGGGAGGAGGAGGCGGCGGGGAGAGGAGACGGGAGGGGAGGGAGGGGTGAGGCGTCGACGAACTTTGCGTTGGGAAGTCGAGGAGCAGCAGCGAGAAAGAGAGGAGGCGGAATGGTTTCGCGACAGACGCGGCGCGATTGGGCGCGCTCGACCCTGCACGCGCGACGGCTTCCAGAGCTCTCAATGTAACCACATCGCGTAGAGAAGAGAAGTTCGTCGCGGCTCGCAGGGGGGGAAAGCGCGGAGACGGAGTGGAGAGGACGGGAGCCGGGCGCGAAGGGAAAGGCGATTCAATTTGGGCATGCCGGTCGCGTCGATGACGGCCACTCGCGGCGCCGCTCTCTTCATTTCTCTCTCTTACCTTGCACTTGGCCAGCGGGCCCGCTCCGGTCGCGCGGCCGCTAAGTTTGACCGCTTCGGCGGAGAGGAGGGCGGAGAAAAGGAGGAGGGCGAGGGCGGCGGAGGCCGCGAAGGGAAGGCGCGTCATGAAGACTTTTCTTGGAAGACGAGAGTTGTGCTCGGCGACGCTTGTTCGCCGAAGAACGAAAGAGAAGATGGAAAATCAGTTCTGAAAAAGAAAGGAAAAAATGTGACGAAGAAGAAAAGGCGAGCTCGGCTCAAAAAACTCGGCCTTTCTTCTCGCTAGCATCCATTAATCTTCTGGCCACGCCTCGTCCCGTTCCTCCCCTCCGTCGAGGAGAGAACCGAGGGCCCTCGGATTCGCTCCGCCCTCCGTGCGCAGCACAGTCCCCTGCCCCGGCGCTGCCCGTTCCCGACAAGAGCAGCGGCATCGCAGGCCGCTGTCGTCGTCGCGTTTCCTCACGAGGACGACTGAGACGGGCGACTGAGACGTTCGACGAATCCTCCGTCGACGCCACCAACTCTTTCTTTTTTTTGGTTGGAAGCTTCTTCCCAGCCCAACCCAAAAAAATGTCCTCGACCTCGACCTCGGCCGCCGCGGTCGTCGCCGCCCTGCTCTCCTCGGCCGCGGCCTACGTCCTGGGAGCTGTCGTCCTCCCCGTCCTCTCCGCGTTCGTCAGGAGGAGCCGCGCCCTGAAGAGGCTGGGCCTGCCGACCCCGCGGGCCCTGAACCTCTCCGAGCGCGTCTTCGGGACGATGGCGCGGTTCGACCCAACCAAGCCGGCCAACTACTGCCGCACGGTCATGCAGGAGTGGGCGCGCGAGTGCGGCGAGCCGCCGCTGCTCGTGGCGCGGGGCCTGGACAGGCACCTGGTGGTCGTGCTGGACCCGGGGGCGGCGACCTCGGTGAGTATTCTCGGCTCTCTCTCTCTTTCTTTTGGGCTCTCTTTTTTTCTTTTCCTTTCAATTTTCGGGTTTCTCTTTTCTTTCTGTCGTTCTCTCTTTCTTCTCACGCTTCTCTCTCTCTCTCCTCCCTCTCTTCCCCCTCCTCTCTCCCCCCGCCTCTCTCTCGCTCTCTTCGCTGTTCGCCCCCCCCAAAAAAAAAAAACAGGTCCTCTCCCGCGCTAGCGGCCAGGAGAAGTCGACCGAGGCATACTTCGGCCTCAACCTCATCTCCGACCCCCACGGCAAGAGCACCATCCTCTCTCACAAGACGTCTTCGAGGGAGTGGAAGTGGGTCCGCAAAGCGGTCGCCCCCGCCTTCTCGCAGGCGGCGATGAAGGCCGGGTTCGAGAGCGCGATCCGGCCCTCGGCGGAGGCGGCAGCGGAGGCCCTGGCGCGCGTCGCAAGGGAGAGCAGCCCTCCCTTGGGGGCCGGCGGAGTCGGCGGCGGAGTTGTTTCGGTCAATGTTGACGACTTGGCGGCCGCGACGGCCATGGACGTGATCACTGCGTTCGGCCTCGGTGTCAGGAGCAACGCGGTGGAGCGGCTCGGGGCGCAGCTCGCGGAGAAGGAGAGGGCGAAGAGGGAGGAGAGCAAGAGCAAGAACGGCGGCGAGGGAGGCGGCACCGGGGGCGGAGCGGGGTCCTCTCCTCCGATCCCCGTGCCGGAGCCCCTTATCCCCGGGGCAGAGCACACCGTCGAGGCGATGCACGCCGCGACCGAGGCCGCGGAGTTGTGCGTTCTTTGGATTTTTGTTTTTTGGCGGTCCGAGAAGAACGTTTTTTTTTTTTGGGGGGGGGGGCGTCTTCTTCGCGCTCTCACCTCTGTTTTCGCTCCCTTTCAAAAACAAATCAAAAAAATACAAACAGGTACGTCGTCGAGCCCTGGCGCGCCTGGCGGCTCTTCCGCCTCTCCGAGCCCGTCCGCAGGGGCGCCGCGGCGATGGCGAGGGTGCGCTCCTGCATCGACGCGGTCCTCGCCGCCGCCGAGGCCATTTCGAAGGAGGAGGAGGAGAGCAAAGGGACCAAGGGCGAGAGTGGCGGCGGCGTCGGCGCCGGCGCCGGCGGCGAAAAGAAAAGCGAAGAGACCATCTTCTCTCGGCTGAAGGCCGTGGCCCCGTCGGTCGCGGCGCTCGACCCCACCGACGACCCTGCGACTTGCTTGCGTCGCGAAGCCGGTTTGCTTTACTTTGCGGGGATAGGTGAGATTTTTTTCCGGGTTTTTTTCCTTTTCTGGTTTTCCTCGTCTTGCTCTTCTTTTTCTCTTCTCCCGCGGCTTAATACCCACCCCTCCTCCTCTCCTCCCTCAAAACCGAAAACAACCCCGTCGAGCAGACACGTCGAGCCACACGCTCGCGTACACCCTCGCGCTCCTCGCGGCGCACCCGCGCGCCGCCGCGAAGGTCGAGGCCGAGCTCGCCGCCGCGGGCCTGCTCGCGACCGAGGCCGAGCCGCGCCCGCGCCGCCTCGAGTTCGCTGACCTCTCGCGCTCCGCCCTCCCGTACCTCAACGCCGCGCTGCTGGAGTCGATGCGGCTGCTGCCCGTGGCCGCGGGCGGGACCGCGAGGACCGCCGGGAAGGGGGGGTTCGAGCTGACGGTGCGCGACTGGGAGCGGGAGCGGGGCGGAGGGGGCGGCGGAGGCGCCGAGAGCGGCGAGGCCGCCCTCCGCACCGTCCGCGTCCCGGAGGGCGTCGACTGCTGGGTCCCCTTTTACGTGCTGCACCGCTCGAGGGCCGTCTGGGGCGACGACGCCGAGGAGTTTGTTCCGGAGCGGTTCCTCGACCCGGCCGCGCCGCTCGCCGCGAGCGCCGCCGGCCGGGGCGCGGCGCCGGGCGGCGCGCAAGGCGGCGGCGGCGGCGGGGCGGGGGCGGCCGAGGCCGCGAAGCGCTTCCTGCCGTTCTCGCTGGGCGCCCGGGACTGCGTGGGGCAGGCCCTCGCGAGGACCGCGCTGGTCGCCGAGCTCGCGGCGCTGGTGGGGAGGTTCTCGTTCGAGGTCGACAGGGAGAGGATGGCGGGCAGCCTGCTGCCGCGGCGGCCGGCGGCGGCGGAGGGGCCTCTTCTGAGCGGCAGGGCCCGGGGGGCAGCGGGAGAGGAGGCCGTCGTCGCCGGAGAGGGGCTGGGCTCGACCGTGCTCGCGAACGAGGCGATGGCGGTGACGCTCCGCGTGCTGGGAGGGGTCTGGCTGCTGGCGAGGCCGAGGGCGCAGAGGGGGGCGGTCGATGGTGGCGGAGAGAGGGAGAGTTAGTTTTCTTTTTTGGAACGAATATTTTGTAAAGGTTGATTTTTGTCTTTTTTGCCATTTTCATTTCTTCGCTCTCGTCGTCTCCTCCTCTTCTCCTCCTCTCGACGCTCTTCTTTTCTCGATACGCTACCATGACCATCAAGATCCAGGCGGCGCGGCTCGGCCCTGGCGTCGACGCCAATGCCGTGGCAGGCGCAAGCGCGGGTGAGCTGCACGAGCTCGCCAACAAGCTGCACGCGACGGTACGAGGGAGAGAGCAGAGAGAAAGAGAGAGGCTTTGTTCCGTCGCTGCCGTCGCCGCTGACGCCTCCGCCGACGCCCCCGTCGCCGAAAACTGAACAGAAGAAGAAAGAACTCACTCTTTTTTCCTTCCCTTCGTCTCCCTCGCAGGAATCCGGCTACGAGATGAAGCTCGACGCCATGGGCGCCGAGACGGCCGAGGACGTCGAGCTCGCCCTCGTGCTCGGAGGAGAGGGAGAAGGAGGCGGGAAGCAGAAGCGCGATCTCGTGGTCAAGGTCGCGAGCGGCCGCCGGTCGTTCGTGTCGCTGCCCGACGACGCCGACGAGGGCTCGGTGGAGGGCGAGCTGGGCGACGGCGCGTTCACGGTGCGCTGCGGGAAGAAGTGAGGGAGGAGGAGGAAGAGGACAAAAGAAACTGCTCGGCGCGCAAGAGAGAGAGAGAGAGAGAGAGAGGGAGGGAGAGCTTTTTTTCATGTTTCTTTTGAGTTTTCGTCGGGTTTTTTTTCTTGTCTACTTTTGCAAACGCTGCTCTTTTCGCTTTTTCTCTTCTTCGATCATTCTCCCTCGCCGTCACTATCGCTGTCGCTGTCGCTGTCGTCGTCGCCCCCGTCGCCTCCCCCAAGGACGGTGTCGAGCATGCCCCCCTTTTTCCGCCTCTTGTTCGGAGCCAGGGCCGCTGCGCCGCCTCCACCTTTGCCTCCGTCGGCGCCGTGCTCTCTCGCCTCCGCCGCCGCCGCCGCAGAGACAGCCAGCGCCTCCTCCACGGCGCCCCTCGCCGCCGCGGCCTCCGCCTCCGCCCGCGCCGCCGCCGCCGCCGGGGACGCGGCGGCCCTCGCGGCCTCCCTCCGCCCGCGCGCGTCGCGCACGGCCTCGGCGTCGAGTTCCGCCGCCGTCAAGGAAGCCGCCTGCCGTGGCGTCGCGCGCCCGGCGGCGGCGACCTCGGCCGACGACGCCAGCGTCGCCCTCCGGCCCCGGGGCGCCGCCTTCTCCGAGTCCTCCCTCGCCATCCCCTCCAGCCTCTCGAGGGTGGGGAGGCACTGCGGGACGACGCGCCCGGCGACGGCGTAGGTCGAGTCGAGCGGGCCGCAGGGGTGGAGGAGGACCGCGAGGAGGGGGGGGTCGGAGCTGCTGCCCGAGCCGCCGCCGGCGCGTCCGGCGTTTCCTCCAGAGAGCAGCGCGGCCCGCGAGAGCGAGACCGCCCCGGCCTCCGTGTGATGCAGCAGCGGCGGCGCCTGCCCCGACACAGGGCGAGACGAGGAGGAGGAGAGCGGTTCCGAGCCCCCCCTGGGAGCGGCGAAGAAGAGGCCCTGGCCCGCCGAGGCGCGGGACAGCCTCGCCCCGGCGAGCGCGCCGGCGCTGCCGGCGCCGGCGCCGCCGCTCAAGAGGCCCGCGGCGGGGGCGGCGGCGGCGCCGCCGCCGCCTCCGCTCCCGTCGCACCTGGCCAGGAGCGCCCCTCCCGCAGCCCTGTCGAGGTCGTCAAACACCTCGACGACGAGGCGCACGAAGTCGAAGTCGAGGCCGGCGGACGGGGACGCGGACGGCAGCGCCAGGTCCAAAAAGACGTGCCGCCGCGACGGGTCGCGGGCGGGCAGCGGCGCCGCCGTCGCCGCGGCCGATGCGGCGGCCTCCCTCGCGGCCTCTATCTCGGGGTGCCGCCCCGTGCGCTTGAACTCCTCGAGGTCGCGCTTGCGGTCGATCTTGCCCTTGCCGTCCCGGGAGCCGATGGCGTCTCCGAGGAAGCGCGTCATGGTCGCGCGCGTGAGGAGAGAGAGAAGATGCGGGGGAAGGGAGGGAATCTGATCTGAAAGAATCCAACAGTGAATCTTCCGTCGCCCCCTTTTTTCCTTCTTCTTTCTTCCTTTTTCTCTCTGCTCACCTCGACGGCGGCGGCGCCCGCCTCCGAAACTCCTCCTCGAGCGCCCCGACCACCCCGGCGAAGCTCGAAAAGTCCCCGGGGACGACGGCGATGCGCGCCCCGCGGAGGACGTCGCTCGCTCCCGCGGCGGTGTAGGGGCCGTGCGCCGCCAGGACGATGTCGTCGCCGCCGCCGAGGTCGAGGCCTCCGCCGTCGCTCCCGCCGCCGCCTTCGCGTCCCCCTCCGCCGCCGCTCCCGCCTCGGAGGCCTCTCTTCTCTCCCCTCCTCCTCCTCTCCCTCCGCGCCTCGTTCCCCCTCGCCATCATCGCGAGCAGCGCCTCCACCCCGCCGGCGGCCATCGCCAGGCCCTGCGCCTCGGCCGTGGAGGAGAAGACGACGGCGTCGATCTCCCCGGCGGAGAGCAAGGAGAGCTCGACCGCCGCGGAGGGGGCGACGGTGGCCGCGGAGGGGGCGGAGGAGGCGGAGGAGGAGAGCCCGGCGGCGCCCTCTCGCCTCCCCTGCTTCCGTCCCCCTCCCCGCCGCGCGTCCGCGGGCGGCGCGGTCGAGTAGGCGGCCACGCGCACGGGCACGGCGCCCACGCGCTCCCGCAGCCCGCTCAGGAACCGGGGGACGACGGGGGGCTCGGCGAGGCCCCCGACGACGGCCGGGACTGGAACCAGAATCCGCTCGTCGGCAAAGCCGAAAATTCCGCCGCGGCCGCGGCCGCCGCCGCCCTCGACCCTCTCCCCCCCTCGCGCCATCTCCGCCACCATCCCCGTCGTCGAGGCCTCCCTCGGCGTCCTTATCAGCGCCGCGGGGACCCCGGCGAGGGCCAGGGCCTCCGCGTCGGCCCCCAGAGCCCAGAGCGAAAGAGCGGAGGAGGAGGAAGACGGGGCGGCGGCGGCCGCGGCCGCGGCGGCGGCGGTGAGCGCCGCGCCGCCGGCGGCGAGGACGTCCTCCCGTCGGCGGGAGGGGGCGCGAGACCCCCCCGACGCCGGGGAGGCGATCGCGGCGATCCTCTCGAGGACGGCCTCGATCCCGGCCCTGGAGGTGAACGCGACCGCGGCGAAGGGCCTCCTCGGGGCGCCCGCCGCGGGCGCGGCGCTCGGGCCCCCCGAGCTCGGACGGGCCCCCCCTCCGAGCGGCAGCAGCAGCTCGCGGAGCGCCGCGTCGAGCTCCTGCTCCTCGCGGCTCCCCGGCCTCAGCCTCAGGGTCCGAACCCCGGGCACGGAGAGCGGCCTGGCCCCCGCCGCGAGGAGCCTGCCGCCGAGGGAGGCGGCGTAGGAGCGCGGCGCCGTGATGAGGATTCGGCGGCCGAGGAGGGGGAGGTTGGGAGCTCCGAATCCGTCGCCGCAGTCATCATCGTCGTCGAGGGGACAAGCGAGCTGAAGCGGTGCAGCAGCAGCAGCAGCGGCGGCGGCGGCGGCGCTGATAATTGCGACGGTGTGACGTTTTCGAAGCGGCCAGTCTAGTCGCTGGATCCGTGGCGCGGCGAGAGAGCGCGGCGACGACGAAGCCAATGCAGTCGCCCGCATCTCCGAACGCTGTTTCTTTTTCGGTCAAAAAGTACAGGTCTCTGCAATGTGCTCCTCTTTTTTTACACGAACGTTTTTTCTCAGTCAGCGTCCGAAGAGTCGGACGAGTCGGACGACGAGGAGGAGATTTCGGCCTCGAGCCTGGAGAGGTAGGCGAGGACGGCCTCGGCGTCGACGCTGGTTGCGGCGGCGGCGGCAGCGGCGGCGGGAGGAGGAGGAGGAGGAGGAGGAGTGGCGGCAGGCGCGAGAGGGCACGAGGGGGCGCCGCCGCGGCGCGCCTGCGAGGGCGGCACGGGAACGGCTCCCCGCCCCTGCCGCTCTTCCTCCGCCTCCCCCTCCTCCTCCTCCTCGGCCGCGGCCTCCTCGAGCGCCGCGGAGAAAAAGGCGAGGTGGTCGTCGGCAGCAGCAGCCACGGGCTGGGCCGCCGCTGCTGCTGCCGGCGCCGCTGCTGCCGCCGCTGCTGCTGCCGCCGCCGCTGTTGCCGCCGCTGCTGCTGCCGGCGCCAGCGCCGCAGGGGGCGACGAGGGAGGGGCGGCGCCGGCGCCGGCGCCGGCGCCAGCGGCGGTGCCTCGGCCGCGACCAGCTGCTCCTCGGCCCCTGCCCCGGCTTTGGCCTCGACCTCCGCGGCCTCCGCTACCTCTGCGGCCTCCGCGGCCGGCAGCGAAGAGAGCGATCTCCCCCCCTTTGTCGTCATCAGACGACGAATCCGAGTCCGAAGCGTCCGAAGAGTCGGAAGAGTCGGAAGAGCCGGGAGAAGAGGAGCTCAGGGACGAAGAGCCGGAGGAGGAGGAGGAGGAAGGGGTCCGTCCGGAAGAGTCCGAATCGGACGAGTCGGACGGCGACGAGGGAGCCGGAGCGCGGCGGCGGCCGCGCCTCGCCGCCGGTGCCTTCTTCGCCGGCGCCTGTGCCTTTGTCGGCACCGCCCGCGCCCCCTTCTTCAGCGGTCGTTGCCCCTCCTCCTCCTCTCCCTCCTCCTCCTCCTCCAATCCCTCGTCCGCCTCCTCCCCGACGGCCCGCAGCCACCTCACCTCGGCGGCCCTCGCGGCGCGCTCCTCCGCGGCCCGCTTGGCGAGCACGGCCGCGGCGCCGCGGGAGGAGGCGCCCGCGGCGACGGCGGCGCGAGCGAGGGCGGCGGCTACGCCGCCGCCCTCGCCGCCGCCGTCGCAGCCGCCTCCTGTTCCTGCTCCTCCTCCAGCTCCTCCTCCTCCAGCGGCAGCTGCTGCCCCCGCTCCCGCTCCTCCTGAGATCCGCCGAAGCATCGCATCGATCTCCTCCCCCTCCGAGTCTTCCTCTCCCGCTGCTGCAGCCGGCCGCTGCCGCTGCTGCCCTTGGCCCGGAGGAAGGGGCCGCAGCGGGGAGACCGGCGGCGGAGGGGGAGCCGGCGGGAGGGGAGCGCGGGGGCCGGCTCCTCCCGCGGCCGCCGCCGCGGCCGCGCTCCTCGCCCTCGCCTCCGCGGCCCTCCTCCTCTTCAGCGGGGGCTCCAGCGCCGCGGACGAGATCCTTTCGACGGCGTCTCGCAGCTTCGCCTCCAGCTCGAGGTCGACGAGCGACTGCGGCGGCGAGAGGAGAGCGGCGGCGGCCGGCGCGGCGCCCCCGCCCTGCCGCCCGCTTCCCGCGCTCCCGGCGGCGAGGCCGCCGCCCGCGCCGCCTGCCCCCACCAGCGCCTTCCAGGCCCTGCTCCTCAGCCCCGAGTACTCGCCGAGGTGCCTCTGCAGCGCCCTCAGGGGGGAGAGCGCGGCCGCCGCGCCCTCGGCCCGCGCGACGGACGGGAGGCGCGCCGCCCTCTCGAGGGCGGCGGCGGAGGCGGCGGCGTCGCCGAAGCCGCCGAAGCCCGCGGAAGGAAGGGGGAGGCCGCCCCCAGCGGCGGAGGCGAGGGCCGCGGCGGCGGCGGCGGCCGCCGCCGCGCTGGCCCCCGGCGGCCGCGTGCAGATCGGGGCCCAGGGGGCCCTGGGCTCCGCGGCCGCGGCCCCGCCGCCCGGGGGCCGTCGGGCCGCGCCCGCGACGAGGTGCGGGCGGAGGTAGGCCAGGGCGGCGAGGGCGTCGTTCGGCGGAGGCGGGGGAGGAGGAGGGGAGGGAGAGGGCGGCGACGGCGGCGGCGACGGTGCCGCCTCGGCGACGGCGGCGGCGAGCGCGCGGAGCGTCGAGGGGGCGCAGTAGACGCTCACCCTCGGGAAGTCGCCGCCGCTGCCGCCGCCGCCGCCGCCGACGCTCTTCTGTGTCGCGTGCAGGGAGACGACGGCGTAGAGGGCGCCGAGCTTGCAGGCGAGGGAAGGGAAGGGGGCGGGAGCGGCGGCGGCTTCGGCTCGTTGTTCTTCGGCGCCGCCGTCGTCGGCTCCGGCCTCGGCCTCGTCTTCGGCGAGCAGGCTCGCCGCGGCCGCGCCTAGGCACTCGAGCGCCGCCGAGAACAGCGCCTGCGCCTGGTGCGCCCTGGCCTGGGCCGCCGCCGCCGGTCCTGCTGCTGATGCTGATGCTGCTCCGACGCCGCCGCCGAAAAACGCCTGCGCGCCTCCGGAGGACGCCCACAGGGAGGCGAAGGCCGCGAAGGAGAGCGGGGCCGGGGCGAGAGGAGGGGTCGCCGTCGTCGCCGCAGCGTTGGTCTGCTCCTCAAACGCGGCGACGAGGCGGATCACGGCCCTCTCGGAGCTCGGCCTCTTTCCTGCCGCAGCCTCCGCCGCCTGCTGGGCGTCGAGCCCGCGGGGGCCCTTGCCCGAGCGGCCGCCGGAGCGCGGGCCCACGGACTCGCCGCCGCGCCAGGCCGTCGCCGTCGGCATCGCTGCCATCCGACAAACGCCGTCGGCGCCCCCTTTTTCGATCTGTTGCTTTTCCTCGAAAAACTTCTCCGCGCCCGAGCTAGATATCGCAGCCGCCGATCTCCCCGCTAGAACCTGAAGAGGTTCTTGCTGTCGCCGGTGGGCGGGACACGACGCGACGCCGACCGGGCACGCGATGCGAAGAGGAACGGAAGAAAGTGCTCTTGTGAACTCTAGTTTTTTTTTTCGTTTTTTCGTTTTTTTCTTTCAAAAAATCTCCTCCTCTCCCTCTTCTTCTTTGTCAACCCAGCAGCAGTGGAAGCCGTAGGGCAGGCCCGCGCCCAGCTCGGCCCTCGCGACCTCATCCATGCTCTCGGCATCGAGAATCAACAGGAAAGAACCCCCGTCCGCCCCGATCACGAGGGAGAGAACGACGCCGTCGTCCTCTTTTGGGCCCTCTCCTCCTTCTTCTTTCCCGTGCGGCCGCGGCACCATCAGCGGCTCGCCGGGAAGGCACCCCGGCTCGAACCACATCTTCACTCCCTCTCCGCCGCTGACGTCCACCTTGGCCAGGGCGTTGCCGGCGCTCGTCGGCATCACGGCGGAGAGGCCCCACGCGAAGCGGTAAGCCTTCCCGCGGTGCCGCGGGTTGGGCGAGGGGAACTCGAAGAAGAAGGGCTCGCGCGAGTCGAGGTCTGAGTCCGCAAACAGCCTCGCGACGCGAACAGGCCTCGGGGACGCTGCTCCCTCTCCCTCTTTTCCCTCCTCGCCCTCTCTCCCGGGGAGCAGAGGCACGCGCACCCTCGTCAGCCTCGACCGCGTGACAGTCCTGGAGTTGGACCGCAGGTTCTCCAGCGACAAGACGTCGAGCATCGAGGCGTCCGCGTGCGCGGGAACGTCAAAGACGAACTCGCGCGCGCGTTCGTCGACGAACGCGTTGACGACGTGGAAGTAGAAGTTCGGGTCCGGGTGGTCGATGTAAGGGGCGACGGGAAGCACTTTCTTCGACGGAGAAGGGGAGGGAGAAAGAGAGGGAACCGGCGGAGTCTCGTCGGGCCCTCCTCCTCCTCCCCAGCCGGGCCCGAGGCCGAGGTCGACGACGTGGTACCTCGTCCCGAGCCCGGGCACCCAGCTAAACATGAAGTGCCTCGCCTGCCCCGTCAGCGCGCCCACGAGGTCCATCGGCAGCGACCCCTCGGGCACGACGGCCCAGCGGCCGGCGCAGGGGAACTCGTGCACCCAGGGCCGCCCCAGGAGCGGGCTCTGGCCAGCGCGGGGCGCGAGCGACGCGAGCGGCGTGCGCGCGAGCGTCGCGGGGTCCTGCGCGACGACGAGCGCCGCGCCGCCGACGGCCGAGACGAGGTTGATCAGCCGCCCGCGGCGGGCCGGCTGCTGCGCGTGCGCCGTCGTGAGCTCGCCGGCGACGCCGTCCCCAGAGAGCAGCCCGGCGTTGCCGAGCGTCGACAGGTCCGCCGCGTCGACGAGCACCCAGCCGGCGACCGACTCGGTCGCCGCGAGCATCGCCGCCGGCGCGCCACGCCTCCCTCCGCCGCCGCCGCCGCCGCCGCCGCCGCCGCCCGCCCTCGCCGCGGCGCTGCTCCCCCTGGGCATCGGCCGGATCGTCACGGACGCGTTGTCCGTCCAGGATCCCTCCCCGATCCCGAGGGCCGCCCTGGCGAGCGCGAGCAGGGCCGCTGGGACGGGCTGCGGCGTGCCAAACTCCGAGAACCCGGGCCGCCCCGTCTCCCTGAGCGCCCTCCACGCCCTCGTCCCCAGGAAGCGCTGCTGGTGCGTTACCGTCGCTTCTCTCCCACCGCCGCCGTCGATTTCGAACTTGGCGACCATCGCGAAGCCGTCGAAGAGGTGGCGCATGGGCTCGGGGAAGCACCCGGGGCCGACGCGCCAGAGCTCCCCTCGGAGCCACGGCGGGAAAGGGTGGCTGGTCGCTCTGACCCTGATCTGGAGCGGTGTCGGAGCGAGGACTTCGGCGGCCGCATCGCGGGGGAAGGCGGCGGCGCGGGCGGCCTCGGTGGCTGCCGGGGAGGTGGAGGTGGGAGCGGAGGAGGAGGTGGGAGCGGAGGAGGAGGAGTCTGCCGAGGTCGCGGAGGGTGAGGTCGAGCTCGACGAAACTGATGCGGCCCATCTCGAAGAGGTCGGCGCTCCCCTAAAAAAAGCTCTGCGGCTTCCAATTCGGGTGCGCGAGCACGGGGCCGTCGACCAGACGTCGACGCGTGGAGCGTGGGCGCGCATCACGGGCGAGCCCGACGACGGGGTGCGCGATAGTAAAAGCGATCGACCGCTCTGAAAATGATCTCGGAGCGAGAAGGAGAGTGACATTCCCACTTTTTTCGTCCGCTCTCAAGCCTACAGTCCCCCGATTACGTTAGCGTTCCCCCCCCCAAGAAAAAAAAAGCCTCTTCAGTCGGGCCCTTCTTTTCTCTCCGATTGCGCTCCAGGGATGGCCCTCACGCGTCTCCTGTCCCCGGCGGCATCGGGCCTGGCAATGACGATGCGCCTCCTGGCCCCGATGGCGAGCGCGACGACGATGACGGCGAATGCGTCGGCAAAGTCGCCCCGATCTTTTTCTTCCTCTTCGTCCTCGACCTCCTCCGCTCCCGCTGCTTCCTCCCCTCCCGACGAGCGGCCCCGCCCCCTTCCTCCCCCTCGCCACCCGGGCCCGCTCGCCGGCATCAAAGTCCTCGACCTCGGGCAGGTCGTCGCCGGCAACTTCGCGGGGGCCCTCCTGGCCTATTTCGGCGCGGACGTCATCAAGGTCGAGTCCCCGCGCGGCGGCGGCGACCCGCTGCGGTCCCTCCGCGTGCTCGACAGCACCGGCACCTCGCTCTGGTGGCGATCCTACGGGCGCAACCGCCGCTGCGTCGCCGCGGACCTGAAGACCGAGGGCGGTCGCAGGGTCGTGCGGAGGCTGGCGGAGAGGGTCGACGTCGTCATCGAGAACTTTAGGCCGGGCGTCGCCGAAGGTTTCGGGCTGGGCCCCAAAGACCTGCCGGCGTCGCTGGTCTACACGAGAATCTCGGGGTACGGACAGGACGGGCCAAAGGTAAGGAATTCTTGTTCTTCTTCTCTGGGGGCTCTTCGCCCACGGTCGAGAAAGAAGAAGAAAAACTCGCCTTTTTTTTCACCCAAAAAAAACTTTTTTTCGACTCCCGCAGGCGCCTCTCCCAGGCTACGCGTCCGTTTGCGAGGCCGAGGGCGGCTTCCGCGCCATCAACGGCTTCCCCGGGGGGGAAGGACAAGAGGGCGCAGGCCTGCCCCCCGTGAGGCCCAATTGCTCCCTCGGAGACAACCTCGCGGGCCTGCACGCGGCGTTCGGCACCGTCCTCGCCCTGAGGGCGCGGGACGCGGACCCGTTGCGGAGGGGGCAGGTCGTCGACGTCGCGCTGACCGAGTCGGTGTTCAACATGCTGGAGGCGATCATCCCGGAGTCGGCGGACGCGGGGGTGAGAGTTTGAGAGCTTTTTTTGTTTTCTGCGCGCCGCGCGACGGCGGCGCCCGCCTGGGCGACGAAGACGTCGCCACCGCGGCCGCGGCCGAAGAGTTTTTTTTTTTTCGATTCGAGGCCCTTTTTACTCTTTATTTTCAATGGGAACAAAACCTCGCTCTGATCAAAAACTCCCTTCTTCTCGACAAAAAACTGACGAAACCGAAAAAAAAACAGGTCGAGCGCGAGCCCTCCGGCTCCACCATCTCGGGCGTCGTCCCGTCAGCCACCTTCGCCACCAGCGACGGGCGGTGGTGCGTCGTCGGCGGCAACGGCGACTCCGTGTATTCGAGGCTGATGAGCGCCGTCGGCAGGCCCGAAATGGACTCGACAAACCCCAAGTTTGCTTCAAACGCGGCGAGGTGCGAGGCCGCCGACGAGATCTACGGGGTGATCGGAAAATGGGTGTCGCAGCGGACGCTCGAGGAGGTCATCGCGGCGATGCGCGAGGCGCGCGTGCCGGCGGGCCCGATCCTGAGGGCGCGCGACCTGCTCGAGGACGAGCAGTTTCTCGCTCGCAAGATGTTCGAGAGGGCGTCGCCGCCGCCGCCGGCGTCGAAAAGGGCTTCTTCTTCTCCCCCTGGTGCAGAGGCTTCGTCGGGCGAGAGCAGCCTCTCCTTCACGCTCCCGGCGATCGTCCCGGTGCTCTCGCGCACCGCGGGGAGCACGCTCTGGGCGGGCCCGGAGCTCGGCGCGCACACGGAGGAGGTCCTGATGGAGGAGGGCGGGTTCAGCAAGGAGGAGGTCGAGGAGCTGCGGGCGAGCGGTGCGGTGCTGTAATTTTTTCACTTTTTTCGCCGCTCCTTTCCGACGACGACAAAGCGCGTCGGAACGAAGAAACAAAACCTCGTTTTTTCTCCGTCACCCTCGCTCTCTTGCCCGCGTAAACGTTTCACACGGTCTCGCGTACGCCTCGACAGTTGCTGCGCCGTTGTCGGCTTCGTCGCGGTAAGCGACAAAGGGAGTCCCCGTCGAGTCGAGGGCGAGAGACGTGAAGTCTGCGCCCCCCGCAGAAAAGCCTGCGGTCCCGACCAAGGTCCAGCCGCTCCCGGCCACGAACCTTTGGACGGTCGCTGAAGATGGTACACGCCCCAGCACAGCAAGCAAGAGCAGAGAGCAAAAACCCCGCCCTCTTCCTCCAGAGCCGAGGAAGAGACGTCACATGGTTTGGCGAAGCGACAGCGGCTCAAGAATTCTTCGTCGTCGAGATTTCGGAAGAAACAAAACGCTCACAAGCGCCCTCGTCGCCGAGCAGAGCAGGACGAGCCCCGCGAGCAGCGGGAGCACCGCGCTCTGGACCGCGTCCCCATTCGATGGAAGGGAAGGAAACGCGGGGAAGTAGGAGGCGGGAAAAAAAAAGAATCGGAGAAAATGACGAAGAGAGAGAGAGTGCGAGCGACGAAGCTGTTCGAGGTTCTCTTTCGAATAAACAGTCCTCTTTTTCTTCGCCTTTCCTCCACTTGTCCCGTCACTCGCCTCTCGTCCTTTCCTCTCTTCCTTTTCTCTTCTTATCAAACCGCCCCCCAAGAAAATGGCCTCGTCGCCGCAGCTCTCCGACGGCGCCTGGCCTCCACTCCCACCCTCGCACGGGAAAGGCAGCTCCGCCGCCTCGGCGCTGAGGCGGAGCCTGGGCGAGTGGAAGAGCAGGCGAAGCAGCGGCAGCGGCAGCGGCAGCGGAGCAGGCGGGGCGGGAGCGAAGCGAGGCGCAATTGCGGGAGCTTCTGGAGCTCCTCTCCAGCAGCCCACGGGGGAAAACGAGCCTCCTCCCTCGTCGCCGCCTCGCATGGCCCCTCTTTCGCCGTGCAGGACCGGGGGCCTCGCCGAGAGAGTGAGTCGGAAGTGGAGTAGAGAAGACAAGGGAAGAGAATGAGAACTCGAAAAACATCGTTCGCTCCAATCTTTTTCGACATGCCGCATTCTCCTCCTCCATTCCACTCACTATTCTCCACTCACTCGACTTCTAAACCCGCAGGCGCAGACTCTCCATAACGCCCGACCGGGAATCAGGGTGGTGAGTGCTGAGAAAAGAAAGATATAAAAGGGAACGAGGCCCCGAAAACGAGAGAGCGAAATTGAGCTCCTGCGTTTTTTTTCCTCCTGCGTCAACGGCCGTTTTTTTCAGTGCTCTCACCTTTTTTCTTTTTTCCCTCCCTCTCGCTTAAAAAAAAAACTTCAGCCGTCGGCCTCCCCGGCACTCGACGCGTCGGCGACTTCGCCGCCACCGAGGCTCCAGCAGGCCCCGAGACCCGGGTCCGCAGCTGCGAGAAGAAGGCGGGCCGCCTCCGTCGCGGCAGCCCAGCAGGAGAGGCAGAAGCAGCAGCCCTCGCTCGCGGCGACGGCGGCGGCCGCCGCCGGTGCCGTGGCTCGCCTTCGGCAGCACCAGCAGCAGCTCCACCGCCCCGTCGCCGCCGCGGCAGCGTCCGCCCTCGAGGCCGCCCTCCGGGACGCGGAGGAGTCCCGCACGGAGGCGGCGCAGGCCCGGGCGCAGCTGGCCTCGGTGCTCAGCCGGCAAAACAGGGGCCTGCCGCTGCTCGTTCCCGGAGGAGGCGGAGGGGGAGGAGCGGCGACGACGCCGGCGTCGTCGGCGCGCGGGGGAGGAGGCCGAAACGCCGACGACGACAGCCGCGACCCTTTCGCCGAGGCCGCCGCCGCCACGCCCTCCGTCCTCGTGGCCTCGGCCACCTCCTCCTCGCCCGCGACCGCCACCGAGGACGGCGCGCGGCTCAGGGCGCACGTCGCGAGGCTCACGGCCACGCTCGCGGACAGCGCAGACGTCCTCGCGCGGGCGCGCGAGGGCGCCGCCGCCGACGCCGAGGCCGCGGCCGCCAGGGAGGCGTCTCTGGCGCGCAAGCTGGCTCGGGAGAAGGAGCGCGCGTCCGCGGCCGAGCGCGAGGCCTCGAGGGCCGTCGCCGCGGGCGAGAGCGCGCTGTCCAGAGCCGGCGCGGCGGAAAAGGCCGCAGCGGAGGCGCGGCGCGAGGCGCGGGCGGCGGCCGCCGACGCCGCCGTGGCGGGCGCTGACGCCGACGCCGCGCGGGCCGCCGCGGCCGAGGCCCGCGCCGAGGAGCGCGCCGCAATCTCCCTCGAGCTCTCGGCGAGGGATTTCAAGCTGCGATCGCTGCAGGCGAGCCTGGAGGAGCTCCAGGCCGCCGTCTTCGAGACCAAGGGGCGGGCCGACGGCGTGGCGGCCGAGAACGCGCGGCTCAAGGGGGAGAGCGAGAGGCTGAGGCTGGAGGGCGCTGCCTCTCGGACCTCTGCTGCCGCGGCGGCAGCTGCTGCTGCGGAGAAGCTCGGGGTCTCGGAGCTGGAGCTCTCCCGCCTCTCGGGCGAGGTCTCGAGGCTCCGGGAGGACTCTCTGGCGGCGGCGGCGGCGGCGGCGCTCGCGCTCGCGGCGGCCGAGGGCCGCGCCTCGGCGGCCGGGGCCAGGGCCGCCGAGGCAGCCGCAGAGACCGCGAGCGCTCACGAGACAGCGGCGGAGCAGGGGGCCGCGGCCGAGAGGGAGCGCCTGGCGCTGGTGGAGCGGCTCGAGGAGCTGGAGAGGGCGCTCGACGAGAACGAGAACAAAGCGGCGGCAAGGGCGGCGGAGCTGACCCCCCTCCCCATGCAGCAGCAGCGACAGCAGCAGCGCTCCTCTCCCGGGTCCTTTGCGACGCCCGCGTTCGACCCCGCTTGTTCTGCTTTTTCGAAGAAGCAGCAGAATGTCATCTCGCTGGCCGTCGTCGTCGAGGGAGGCAAAGAGGGCGTCCGCGTCGTTCTCTCCGACTCTGCCGCCGCCGCTCCGCGGAACACAGACGGCGAAGAGAACGATGATGACGGCGGCAATGCAGCCCCTCCTTCCTCCTCCAAGGCCCTCGTCACCCGCCACTCCGCGATCATCACCTCCTCCTCCTCCTCCTCTCCCGGGCTCAACTCCTCGGAGCTCGCCAGGCTCCTCGCCTCGCTGCGCCGCGACGCCGACGCCGCGGTGGCCCGCGCCGTCGCCGACGCCGAGGCGGGGTTCGAGTCGCGCCTGGCCCTCGAGGTCGGGCGCGCCACGGCCGGGGTCCGCGGGGAGCGCGACCTCTTCAGGGCGCAGCTCGAGGAGCTCCAGGCCGCGGTGCTGGAGATGGAGGAGGAGAAGAAGCGGGAGCAGCAGCAGCAGCAGCAGCGAATGGAAGAAGGCGGCTTGATCGGAGGGAGGGAGCAGCAGGGCCGGCTGGCGGCGCCGCCGCCGCCGCGGCTGCCGCCGCCCGCGCTCCCCGAGGACGGCAGCGACCCCGTCGCGGCGGAGTTCCCCGAGGCGTGGAGGATGGTCGCCGCGGCGCAGCAGCAGCGGCAGCAGCAGCAGCGACGGAGGGATGCAGCTGGAGACCGGGAGCCTCCTCCCCCTCCCGTGCTCCTCCTGGCCTCGATGCCCGGCGGGGCCGGGCCCGGCCGAGCCGAGAGGAGGGCCGCGGCCCTCGCGCCACTGCCGCGCCCTCCCGCCGCGCCGCTGCGTGCCGCCGCGGCGAGAGCGCTGGGCCTCCCGCCGCCGCACCTGCGGTTCGACCCATGCCTGCTGCGGACGCCGCCCTCGGCCGCGTGCGGGCCCTACGCTCCTTTGGCAGCGGGGGCCAGGGCGAGGAGGCGGCGGAGGCCGAGGAGCGCTGGGGAGGCCGAAGCGGCGGCGGCGGAGGAGGAGGAGGGAGACGCCGCGGAAGAAGAACGCGCTGCCCTCCCTCGCTACCCTGCTGCTGCTTCCACTCCCTCTGCTGCCTCTGCTGCGAGGCCCTGGTCTTCACTCGATGGTGTTGTCGCCAGGGCGATGAAGGAAGCTCTGCGAGGAGAAGTCTCGGAGGAGGAGGAAGACGAGATCGAGGAGGCGAAGAGGAGGAGGGAGAGCGCCGCCGAAAAGGAAGAGGCGCCGCAGCCTCGGACGTCGTCGTCCTCGTCCACCGCCGCCGCCGCGTCGTTCTTCCTGCTCTCTCCCGAGTCTGCAGCCAAGCAGCTCCGGGCCAGCGCCGCAAACAAGCAGAAGGTTTCTTCCGTTGCTGCTTCTTCTTCCTCCTCCTTGAGGGAGGCGCCGCCGCTGGGTCCCCTCGCGATGTCGGCGCCCGTCAGGCTGTGAGAAAGTCTTTTTCTTTCTTCTTTCTTTCGTCGACGGCGGCTGTCGGCGACGACGCTGTCGCAGGCAGCATCTGAAACCAGGGGAACGAGCAAGTCAAGAGTCGAAGAAGACTCTCGAAAAAAGAGAGAGAGTCAAAACGGGAAAAAAAACGAGTTACAAAAATGATGAAACAACAGACCAACCCTTTTTTCTACACTTTTCAGTTCTTCTTTCCTCCCTTCCTTCTTCTCATCCTCCTCCTCTCTAGGCCTGCGTCTGCCAGTTGTACGTCCACGGAAGCCACACCAGCAGCGCCGCGGTGTCGAAGGTCCAGAACAGGGACAGCAGGCGGAGCGCCGCGGGCAGCCACGGCGGCGACGGGAGGGGGAGGGGGGTCTTCTCCCCCGCCAACGCCGACGCCAACGGGACCGCTGCCGCAGCCTCGGCCAGGTACTCGACGAGCGCGGCGGACCTCGCCAGCTGCCACGGCCTCGCCAGCGAGAACGCCAGCGGGACGGCGGGGGCCAGCAGCGACCGGCGGCAGAGCTTCATCTCCAGCAGCCACTGCCAGGCAAAGAGCGCCAGGTAAGGGCCCAGGGCGACGGCCGCCGAGGCTCCCGCCGCAGTGGAATCGGAGAGGCCTCCTGTGGTCAGTAAAGAGTGCGCGAGCCCCGCTGCTGGGGCGAGGCAGGCGCAGGAGAGGGCGAGGAGGAGGTAGAAGGGCGCGAAGAGGCGCGGGGGGACGACGGCGGCGCTGGCGGCGGCGGCAGCGGAAGCGTCGTCGGCGGCGGCGGCGGCGTTGTCCGTGTTCTTCGTCCTTGTCGTTGTCCTCGTCCTCGTCCTCGTCGTCGGCCTCGAATGGGAAAGGCTGCTGCTGCTGCTGCTCGCGTCCCTCCTCCAGGGCCCCAGGTAGGGTCTCACCCCTCCTCCCGGGTGCCTCTCCCGCCCGTAGAGCTCCGAGAGCCTCACGAAGGCCAGCACCGAAGCGCCGAAGGCGAGGTCGCCCGCCGCAGCGGCGAGCAGGGCCCCCCTGGCGTCCCCCGAGGCCGCCGCGGCCGCGGCCCTGGCGACGAGGGGGGAGCCCGGGAGCACCGAGATCCATGCGCCCAGGGCCAAGGTCGCGGCCGGGAGGGCCCAGAGGGGGTACGTGGGCTCGACGATTCGAGGCGGCGGCATGACGGATTTCGAGGGAAAGGAAGAGGAGGAGGAGGTCGGGGTCGAGGAGGAAAAGAAAAAAGAGCGCGGAGGGAGGCCGCACGTCGGTCCGACTGTCGAAAGATCAAAAGATTGCGTACAAAGCCGACCCTCTTTTCCCGCGCGACCAGGCAGGGAGACGGCTTGTTCTTTCTTTAGACAGTTCGAATCGGTCTCTTCTTTACGCTGCCGGAGTTTTCAAGTGCTCTGGCGCCGGGGTTGTACTAGAGCGCGCGGGTTTCTTTTTTGTTTTGTTTTGAGCTCGCCGGTTTTTTCGACGTCGCTCAAGTGAAAACAGACGACAAGGACTGAAAATCACATCTTCTTCGTTCTCTTTTCAACCTTCTTGTTCTTCTCTCGAGGCGCGCTTCGTCCTTGTCCTCGGAAGAACTAAGAAATGTCCCTCGTCTCCAAGCTCCTCTCGGCGCTGACGCGCTCGGCCCCCGCTGCGCGCGCCGCTGTCCCTTACTCTGCCGTCGCCAAGTCGCTCGTCGCCGCGACGCTCTCGGCTACGACCATCGGTTTCATCAGGCCGATTTGGTTCATCTCCGTCGGTAAGGTCTTTGGTTTTTTGGTCGCAGTGATGGGACAGAGGGGTTAAACTGAGTCGCCTCGGCGTCTCAGTGCGAAGATGTGTGAGAAAAAAGGCTCGATTGGCCTCGTTGGTGAGGCGAATGCATCTTTTCTCAACAACTCTCTTTCTCTCCCTCCCCCCCCCTCTCACTCCCTCCCGACAAACAAAGCACAGGCTACGGCCTCGCCATGCTCCTCCAGACCGCCGTGGCCGCGAACGCGCTCTCCTCGACCCTCCGAGGGAAGGAGGAGGACTCTCTCGCCGCGGTGCGTTGGCTGGGGCTCGCAGCCTCGGCCCTCCACGGCCTGTGGATGGCCGGCTTCCTGCTCGCGCGCGACACACTGCTTGCGACGTACAGGTGAGGGGGGGAGGAGCAGCTGCTGCTGTTTTTTCTTTCGTTCCTTTCTTTCTTCCGTTCCTCTTATCGATGGAGAGACGGCGCTCTTTTTCATTCTTTACGCTGGAGAAAAGAACGGGGCGCGATGTCCCGTTCACCACTCCTCGTCTCTCTCCCCAAACTCTCGATTTCAGGCACAAGAAGGTCGCCCTCGACAGGAAGACTGCCAAGCTCACCTTAGTCAACCGCCTCGTGATGTGGCTCGGCGTCTCGGCCCTCTACCTGGCGCTGTTCATTCCCACGTGGTCGCTCGCCTCCTCGGCGCCGGCCCGGAAGCCCCGCGCGGGCCCGGACGCGCTCCCCGCCGCGGGCGTCGCCGCCTCGCTGCTGGGGCTCTGGCTCGAGGTCACCGCGGACGTCGTCAAGGCCCACGACAAGGGCCGGGACCCCGCGGGGTTCAGCAGGGGCTGCGTCTACAGGCTCTGCAGGCAGCCCAACCTGCTGGGCGAGGCGCTGTTCTGGTGGGGCTCCGCCGCGGCCGGGGCGCCGGCGCTGCTCGCTGCCGCGAGGGCGGGAGGCGAGGGCGCGCGGGCGGCAGCGGCCCTGGCGCTCGCCGCCACCGCGGGGGTCGCGGCCATCACCGCGATCCTCGTGGGAGACTCGAGGAAGAAGACGCGGGACCAGGAGGGGAGGATGCGCGGGAAGAGCGGGTGGAGCGAGTTCGCGGCGAGGACGCCGCCGCTGTGGCCGCTGCCGCGGAGGGGGGGCGCGTGAAAGAGAGAGAGAGAGGAGTCGGCGAAAAATTTCTCTCTCTCCTCTCTCTTCTCTTTCTCGAAGGCGTCGTCTCGCCCGCAACCCGTTTCTCTTCTTGACCCAATTTTGTTTTCGAGTTTCTTTGGTCGCGTGTAAAAAGAGAATCAGGAGCGGGTGATAAAGAAGAAGATTTTTGTCTTTTCCTTTCTTCGAGTTAGGGTTTTGCCCCGTTTGGCGTTAATAGCGAGGGGCCAGGGTTAAAAGCTTTCTTTAGCCGTGCTGTCAACTCTCTCCAAAGGAAATACAAAAGGCGAGGAAACAGTAGCTCTGTTTTTTCTGGGCTCGGTCCAGCGGCCCCGGAGACGACATTCGAGAGAAACAAACGACGCGAAAAGAACAGAATGAGAGAGAGAGAGAGAGAGAGAGAAGCGATGGGAGAAAGAACGAGAGAGCGAGGAAAAAACGAGGGCAAGAGACCCGACTCCGGCGGCAGCGAGTTTTAGCGTGAGAGAGCGAGAGAGAAAGAGAGAGCCCCCCCCCCCCGCCCCCCCACGCGCTCCAAAACCCTTCCGCCGCGCTTGCTCTCTCATTCTCTCGCTCCCCCCCCCCCCGCCTTTTTCGGTCTCTTCTCCAACACAAAGTCGCCGTTTTGAAATTCGCCTGGAGCTGCTGTTGCTGTTGCGTTGCTGCCGCAGGGAGGGAGAGGGAGAGTTTGATACTATTCTACCATCGGAGAGTCTCTTACACGAAAAAAAAGGTGTGGTACGGAAAGGGGGGGGAGAAGGTGGGGAAGGTGGGTAAGAAGGGGAGACGGTGATTATAGATAGACGGAAGGGTGGTTGAAGACGAGCTCGAGCAAGCTAGGGGGGGGGAGCGGGAGGTTGATGAATGGGCGGAGATGATGAATGGGGTGCCCCCCCCCTCGCAAAAAAAAAAGATGTGCACGAAACTTTTATTTTTTTCATGGTAGGAAGATGAAAAAACAGCAGAAAACGCGGGGGGAAGGGAGGGAAGGTGGAGCTCATACTTCGCTCGAAGGCATCGCCTTTCCAGAAAATTAGAGGTTAAGTGGATCTGTTGTGCAAAGCGTCGCGGGGCGATTAAAAAAGGGTTTTTTTTTTTTTTTTTTTGGACCGGGAGAGGAGGGGCAGAAAACTGCGAGTCGCCCCCCCTCCCCCCGAAGAGAGGGGGGGGGGTCGTCGCAGTTTTTCCTTTAAAGAGGAAGGTCCCTCTCTCTCTCTCCCGGGCCCCCTCCCCCCGCGCGCGTGGCATCACGCGCCCGTTGGGAAGAGAGGCAGCTAAGGGCAGCGACATTCTCGCCAGTGCGAAGAAGCGCGCAGGTATTTTAAATTATTTTTTGATTCTCTCAAGGAAATTCTGGAATCTTCGACGCCGATTCTCGACAAGCGCGAACGATGACGATGACGACGACTAACGATCGCGGGAGACAATTTAAGCAGGAAGACGGGGACGGAGGGGGGGGGTTGGGAGGTGGAGGGGAGAGGGGAAAGAAAAAGAGGATGAAGCTATGTGTTTTTCCGTTTGCTTCGAATTCATCCTCTTTTCGGTCCGCCTGCTCGCGCCGTCCGTGCTCCGCCCTCTCCCAAAGTTCCGGCCGCTTCCGTTGGGGGGCCGTTCCGCTGCGCTGTCGTCGTCATCGTCGCGCGCGAGGTTGTTGTTGTTGTGGTGGTGATGTTCGCGTTCCGGTGAAGGAGTGTGTCGGGGTTGGAAAGAAAAAAAAGAGGAAAAAGGAAAAAAAAGAGACTGGGGAGAGCAGATTTCTTCTTCGTTCCTTTCGGAGATTTTTTGTTTCCTTGTCCCTCGTTTGGAGGCGCCCGCTTTTCAGCCGAGGGGGTGGTGGTGCTGCTGGAGGCCGCCAAAGTCGGGGCCGCCGCCGTCGCCGCCGCCATCGTCAAAGCCCCCGCTGAAGCCTCCCGCTCCTCCTCCTCCGCCGCCTCCGCCTCCGCCGCCGCCGCCGCCGCCGGGCATCCCGGGAAAGCCAGGCATGCCGCCACCGCCTGCGCCGATGAGGCCCACCATCTCGAGGGCCCGCTTCACGGTCAGGAACTTGGGCCCGACCGCGGAGCCGTGCAGCGAGGCGATGCAGTAGTCGGTGGAGCCCCCTGTTTTTTTTTTGGGGGGGGTTGTTGTCGTTGTTGTGGGGAGAGAGAGGGAGGGAAAAGAGGGAAAAAAAGTTAGTTGCGAGTTTTTCTTGTTTCCCGACGACCTTAAACCTCCGGGGAAAGAAAAAAAGAAAAGAAAAAGACTCCTCACCGTCGGCGAACTCGCAGAAGGCGTACCCCTTCGAGTTGCCCGTGATCTTATCCATGACCAGGTTGAACGCCGCGAGCCTGCCGTAGGGCGCGAGCAGCCGCTTGACGCGGTCGGCTTCCCAGTCGCACGGCAGGCCGCCGACGAAGACCTTGTCCGGCCCGTCGGCGACCGACGTGCGGACGGCGCCGAGCCGCGAGGCGTCGACGCTCGGGTCCGGGTCGGTGGGTCCGAGCAGCGCCGCGGCGGCGGAGTCGTAGTTGTTGGGCCTGCGGACGCGGAGCCTGGAGCCGCGGAAGGGGACGCCTGTCGGTTTTTCGTTCGGGCGGGGAAGGGGAGAAAGAGAGGGAAGAGGGTGAGTTTGTCTTGCTTCCTCGGGAGAAAAAAGACAAGGCGCGAAAACCTCGAAAGAAAAGAAAGCTTCAAAAACTCTCCTCTCACCGTCCAGCGCCATCGCGTTCGACGCCTCCTCGACCGACCGAAACTCCAGGAAAGCATAGGCACGGTCAGGGTACACCCTGCATGCCGTCAGCGGCGGCCCGGGGGCCGCAGCGGCCCCCGACAGCGCGAGCAGCGAGTTGAAGTGCGCTCGCAGCTCGGCCTCGGTCGCGCCCATCGGCAGGCCGCCGACATAGACGCGGCGCGCCGGCCGCGCGAGCTCCGGGTTGAACAGCGCGTAGCGGGCCTGCACGGCCGCCGAGCTGGCGCGGTAGTGGTCGAGCGAGGCGCGCAGGCGCGCGTTCTCGGCCTCGAGGTCGCGGACGCGGCCCTGGAGGGAGCCCACGTCGTTTGGCAGGGGCTGCTGCTGCTGCGGCAGAGGCGGCAGGGGCGACAAGGGTGGCCTGCCCCTTTCGTCGTTGGCCATCGTTCCTCCTCCTCCGATGGCGTCGCCGTCGCTCTGGTACTGCTGCTGCTGCTGCAAGAAAAGCGCCTGCTGCTGGTGGTGGTGGTGGTGGCTCTGGCGCTGCGAGGCCAGGGCCGCGGCGGCGGCCTGCGACTGCGCGGCGATCTGCGCATGCGCCGAGGCGATGGCGGCGACAGCGGCCGACGACGGCGGCGCCGTGCCCGCGCCGCTGCGCCTCCTGCTGCCGCCGCTCCCTCCTCGGCCGGCGGGGGCGCCGCCGCCGCCGTCGCCGTCGATCGCGTCGTGGTCGCTGCCACCGCCGCCGGGAGGGAGGAACTGGGCGGCCGCGCCGGCGGCGGCGTCGGCGCTGCCGGCGCTCGAGTCGCCTCCGCCGGAGCGCCGCCTCGAGCTCGCGACGGCGGCCAGGGCCATCGCCTCCTCGTAGGGCGTGTACGGGAGCGGGGCTCCCCCGGCGCCGCCGCGGCGGCCGCCGGGGGAGCCCTGCGGGGGAGCCTTGCCCCTGCGCCGCTGCCTCGCGCCGCCGCGCGCTGCCGGCCCGTCGCCGGCGCTCGCGGCGCCTCCGCCGCCGCCGCCCTGGTAGCCGCCTCCGCCGCCGTTGTCGTCGGAGGAGGCAGCGGCGCCGTCGGAGGCTCCCTGCCTCGCGCCCCCGGAGGAGTTGGAGGCGGAGCCTAGAGTGCGTTGGGGGAAGAGAAAGATAAGGATTAGCCATTTTTTTCCCGCTGCGTGGCTCCCTGCCCCGGGACAGCAAAAAAAGGAAGCTGCGCGTCTTTTTCCGTTGGATCGCGTTGTTCCTTTTCCTCCCCCTCCGACTCACCTGCCCAGTCGCCGCCGTGCGTGCTAGCGGCTTGCTGGAGCTGCTGCTGCCAGTCTGTGGCGCTACCGCCGCCGAGCGCCATTGAAGCCACGGCCCTGTCGATCGCGGCCTGGACGAGAATCATGCTCAGACAGAGAGAAAGAGGGGAGAGAAGACTCGAAGAGTGAGCAAACGAGGAGAGGCGAGCGGCCGTCTTGATGGCCGTTTTGATCGCTGTTTCGTTTTGGCCTCCACGCGCTCCAAGGCCGGAATCTTCTCTCCTTCCACCACCCGCCAGGACACGCAAAGGTTGTGGCCCGCGGCGCTGTCCGATTATCGAAAGAAGGCAAGCTCGCAGTAAAAAGATAGAGCCGTTTGCTCGAATTCAACTGAAGCCATCGCCTTTTGCCGCCGCCCAGGGAGGACTTTCCTCCAGACTTTGTCGAAGTCCAATTAGCGACGCCCTTGGCGCCGTGTGCTCTCACTCTCTTTCTCTGCAATCAAAACGCACCGTTGTATTCGGCATGGTCCAGAAGCCTCAGATCGACCGGGAGAGGGGAGGGATACCGGTCCCCTTGGGGGAGAGAGAGACCGCGAGGGAGGTGGAAGAGGGAAAGGAGAATCGGCGAATCGACGACGTCACCTCCTTTTCGGCGAGCAAGAACCAAAAAGGGAGAGAGAGAGAGAGAGAAAGAGAGAGAGAGGTGATATTTCCTTTCCGCGCCGCGGTCTCGCTCAACGTCTCAGCCTCTCCACGCGGCGTGACCGATATCCCGAGCTCGAGTACGAGTGCGAAGCGATCGCCCGTGGCGGGACTCCCGGCTCGTGAACGGTGGGAAAAGGGTCTAGTAGAGGGAAGAGAAGAGAGGGGATGTGGCGAAGAAAAGTTCAGGCGATCGACCTCACTGCTTTAGTCAATGCTTTTTCCTTCCAACTTGGTGACTCCTATCTGTCATATTTTAGTCTTCCCTCGTCCACCCGAAAAGCGTCCCCCCGAAAAGCTGTCTCGGGGTTCCTTACGAAGGAAGAATCCCTTCTTTGGAAGGAAGAGAGAAGAAAGAGAGAAATTCTCGGCCTTGGTGCCCCTCCTCCTTTTGGTGCTCCTCAAGAAAAAGCCTTCTCTCACACCTCTCTTTCCCTCCCCCCTCCGTGGGGACAACCTTCGAGAGAGCCTTCCCCCCCTCCCACCCAAAGGCGATCGCTCGCCATGCAGACCGCCGCAGTCGAGGCGGCGACCAAAGAGCGCAAGCCCCGCTGGTCGCAGGAAAGGAAGGAGGCCGCCGCCGCCGCCCGCGGCCGCAGAAGCGGCTCCTCCTCCTCCTCCTCCTCCAGGGCCGCTCTCGCTCGCTCGTCCCCTCCCGAAGACGCCGCGTCGTCGTCCGCTCCCTCCGCGGTCGCTCCTCCCGCTGCCGCTGCCGCAGTGCGCGCAGTAGCGGGAGGAGGCCTGTGGTCTTGGGCCAAGGAGCACTTCCGGCCGGGGGGGTCCGCGGCGGCGGTCAAGCTCTCGGCCCCGAAGGGCGCGAACGCCGCGACGGCGACCGCGATGCGCCTCGACGGAGCGATGCCGCCGACATCGACGCCTTCGTCGCTGTCGCCAGGGCTCCACGGGCCTCTCGACGACGACGACGCGCCGCCAGGCTTCGGCGGCGCCCCGCGGAAGACGGCGCCAGCGGCGGCGGCGGCGGCGTCGACGATGTCGAACGCGGTGCCTTTTGGCGAGAGGGTGCGGAAGCCATCACCTCCCTCCCCGTCGCCGTCGCCATCGACGATGCCCTCGAAGCACCGTTCTTCTTCTTCCTCTTCTTCCCGCTTCGCTCCGCGCCAGCAGCACCAGCACCAGCAGCGGCAGCAGCAACAGCGCACCCTCTTCGCCCCTTACTGGGAAGCGAGCGAAGTCGAGGAGGCCCTGCGCGCCGGCAGAGCCCACAGGGGCATCCTGAGGTTTCCTGCCGTTTCCGCTGCCTCGTCGTCGTCGCCGCCGCCGTGGAGCGGCCCCAACGGCGGCAGCGGCGGCGTCGGCGGCGCCGCCGCCGACGCCTCCTCGTGCGCCTACTTGTCCATCCCGGGCCTCCCCGTCGACGCCATGGTCCGCGGGGCCCCGGCGCAGAACCGCGCCCTGGATGGCGACGAGGTCGTGGTGGTGCTGCGGCCCCGCGGCGCGTGGTGGGAGGTCCGTGGCGGGGGCGGCGGGGGGAGGACGCCGATGCCAGTGCCGGCGCCGGCCGCGGCTCCTTCTCGCCCTTCTCTTCCGGCCCCGTTCACCGCCGCGGGGCTCGACGCCGAGCTTGCCGCGAGGACCGCCGCCGTGGGCCGCGCGCTGGCCTCTGGGAACGGCGGGAACGAGGGCGACGGCGAGAGCGACGGCCCGAGCGACGACGGCGACGGCGTCAGCAAGAACAAGAAGAAGAAGGAGAGAAACAGGAACCAAAAACCCGCTCCTCCTCCCCCCCTCCCCTTCCCTTCCCCGACGGAGAGGGCGCTCGCGGAGACGGCAAGGATCCTCCGCGAGAGACCCGACCTCCGCCCGACGGCGGCCATCGTCGCGATCTCGCGCCCCTCGAGGCGGCGCGCCCGGTTCTCCGCCGTCGTCTGCCCGAGGGTGGCGGCCGGCCTGGGCTCGAAGGAGACGCCTGCTCCCTTCTTCTTCCTCGCGCCGTGCGATCCGAGGATGCCGAGGCTCGTCGCCGTGTCTCGAAGCGACGTGGCGGCCGCGGCGAGCAGCGGCGAGCTGTTCGAGCTCCTGGCGAGGGAGGAGGAGGAGGAGGGAGGGGGAGGAGAGGAGGCAGAGGCAGAGGCCGCGGCGGCGGCAGCGGCGGCTGCGGCGGGCGCTTCCGCCCCCGCCTCGCCTCCTCCGCCTCCTCCGCGCAGCAGGAAGAAGACCCTCCTCCTCGCAGAGGTCCTGTCGTGGCCCCAGGACTCTCCCTTTCCCTTCGCCCGCGTCACCGCGGCCCTGGGACAGCGCGGCGACCTCGCGGCCGAGACCGCGGCGCTGCTCGCGGCCGAGGCCGTCGACGCCGCCGACTTTTCCGAGGCCGCGCTCGCCGAGCTCCCGTCGCTGCCGTGGTCGGTTCCGCGGAGCGAGCTCGCGGCGAGGCGCGACCTGCGCTTCTCGAGGAAAATCTTCTCGATCGACCCGCCGACGGCGAGGGACCTCGACGACGCGCTGTCGCTCGAGACGGTCGAGGAAGCCGTCGCCGCCGACGCCAGAGAGAGGAGGGAGCGGGCAAGCGGCGCTTGTTCTCCTTCTTCTTCTCCTTCTTCTTCTTCTCCTTCTCCTTCTTCTTCTCCTTCTCTCCCGCCCTTGCCGCCTCCGCCGCCCGCTGCCCGCTGGCGCCTTGGCGTCCACATAGCCGACGTCTCCGCCTTCGTGCCCCCCGGCGGGGCCCTCGACGCCGCCGCGAGGGCGAGGGCGACCTCCGTCTACCTCGTCTCGGCCGTCGTGCCGATGCTCCCCCGGGCGCTGTGCGAGAGCCTGTGCTCTCTGGAGCCCGGGGCCGACAGGCTGGCGTTCAGCGTGGACTTCTGGCTGGACGCGGAGGGGAGGCCCGTCGGCGGCGGCGGCGGCGGCGGAAGGGGTGGAAGTGGCGGCGGCGGAAGCGGAGAGAGCGATCTCGACCAAGGCGCCGACGAGGACGCCAAGGGCGCAGCGACGAGGGCGGCGGCGACGCCGTTCGTCACCGCCACCTTCTACCGCTCCGTGATCCGCTCGTGCGCCAAGCTGGCCTACTCGGACGCGCAGGCGATGATAGAAGCAGGACAGGAAGAAGGAGGAGGCGAGGGAGCAGGCGAGGGAGCAGGCGGGAGCAGCAGCGGCGACGACGCTTCCTCCCTCGCCGCCGCGGCCGCCGCGGGCAGAGGCGCCTTCGAGGCTCGCCGCGAGGGCGCCTCGCCCGCCGCCTCCCGACCGCCGCTCCCCTCCGCCCCCTGGGAGGAGCTCGCGCTGGGGGTCCGGCGGATGTGGCGCCTGGCGTCGCTCAGGCGGCGCGAGCGCTTCGACGCCGGCGCGCTCCGCCTCGACAACACCAAGCTCTCGTTCGAGCTCCGGCAGGAGCCGGAGCAGCTCGAGCCCGGCGGGGGCGCGGGCGCGGGCGGAGGAGGGGAGCCCGTCGAGGCCTTTGCCTACGTCCAGAGGGAGGCCAACGCGCTCGTCGAGGAGTTTATGTTGCTGGCCAACATGGCCGCGGCGGCGCGCGTCGCGCGCTGGCTGCCCTCGAGGGCGCTGCTGCGCCGGCACCCGCCGCCGGCCGAGCGCAAGATGGAGGAACTGGCCAAAACGATCTTCGAAAAGGTCGGGGTCAGGCTGGACGTCTCGAGCTCGCGGGCGCTGCAGGCGTCGCTGGTGGCGCTGCGGGAGGGCGCCGCGCGGGAGGGCGCGGGCGCGTCGCCGGCGGCGGCGGCGGCGGCGGCGGCGGGAGGGAGGGCGCCTGCGGCGCTCGGCGCGGCCGAGTTCGAGGTCGTGACGCTGCTCTGCACCAAACCGATGCAGGTCGCGAGCTACGTCTGCGCCGGCGTCGACCTCTTGGAGCTGGCAGGGCAGCAGCAGAGCGGCAGCAGCCCCGGGAGGAGAGGAGAAAGTGGAGGAGGAGGAGGGGGAGAAGGGGGAGGAGGGAGGAGGAAGGCGGGCAACGGGAGGGCGAAGAAGAAGGAGCGGGCGAGGAGGAAGAAGGGGACGCAGCAGTTTTCTCCTTCTCCTTCTTCTTCCGACGACGACGACGACGACGACGCCGACGACGGAAGCGAAAACGATGACGAGCGCGAGCGCGAGCGCGAGGCCTCCCCCGGGGCCGACCCCGCCGCCGTCCGCGCGGCGCTCGCGCGCGGCGCGGCCAGGCACTACGCGCTCGCGGTCCAGCTCTACACGCACTTCACGTCCCCGATCCGCCGGTACCCGGACGTCGTCGTGCACAGGCTGCTGGCGGCGAGCCTCGAGCTCGAGGCCGAGGAGGCCGCCGCCGCCGCGGCTGCTTCTGCTGCTGCTGCGGCCTCGGCGGCGGCTTCGGCGGCTTCGGTGGCGGCCTCGGCGGCGGCGGCGGCGGCGGCGGTGCGGGGGTCGCTCTCGGCGCTCTCGCTCTCGGCGGCGAGAGCGAGAGGCTCCCTCTCTCCCCCCCCCTCCTCCTCCGCCCCCCCTCTCCCCCCCGCCCCCCCCGCCCCGTGCGACCCGCCGAGCGCCTGGTGCGCTCTCCGGGGCCTCCCCTCGCCGCGGGAGACCGCGCTCGTCGCCGCGCACTGCAACGAGCGCAAGGCCGCGGCCAAGGCCGTGCAGGACGCCTCCTCGCGGCTCTACCTCACGGCGCTGCTGGCCGCGAGGCCCACGGTGCTCGACGCGTTCGCGACGGGCGTCGGGGGCTCCAGGTTTGTCGACTGCTACGTGCCTGGGCTCGGCGTCGAGGTGCGGGTGCCGCTCGACGGCGCCTCGGAGGCCGAGGGCGCCGGCGGCGGCGGGGGCGGGGGCGGCGGCGGAGGCCAGCGGTGGGGGGGGAGGACACGCCGCACGCCGCCGAGGGGCTCCCCCAATCCCTCCCCGGCGGGCGCCTCCGCGGACGCGGGGGCGGGCGACGGAGGCGCGGGGGAGCGGGGGGGGGAGGAGGGGCCGCGCTGCCCTGCGCACGGGCACCTCTCCAAGGCGTGGAGCGCCTCGGCCGGCACGCTCTCGCTCTCCCTCGCCCGCCCCTCGCGCCTCCCGCCTCCCGCCTCCCCGGCCCCTTCCGCCGCCGCCTCCTCCCCCAACGGCGGCGGTGGCGCCCGCCGCCCGCTCCCCCTCCACAGGCCCCTGCACAACCCCGGCCACCTCTCTCCCGCGGCGCTGCCGCTCGCGGTCCGCCACCTCAGCCGCATGCCGCTTGTCGTGGGCGCCGTCGACGGCGCGGGGCCCGGCGGCGCTCCCGAGCTCGCAGCGTGGCTACTGGTCGAGGGAGGGGCCTGGGCCGCTCGCTCCCAGGCTGACTCAGAGGCTGCGGCGGCGGCGAAGGAGGGAGGAGAGGCGGGGGCGAAGGAGGGAGGAGAGGCGGGGGCGGAGGGGAAGAGGAGCGGGGCGTGCGTTTCTTTCGTAGACGATGCCGCAGACTGATTTTTGATTTCGTTCTCGATTTTTCGTTGTTCCCCCTCCCTTTCACGGCGGCCCAACAGAGGCGGTGTGTTTTTTGTGTATTGCTGAGTATTTTTCTCTTTTTTCGTTACAATCTCGAAATGGTGGTGGTGGTGGGCGGGGGGGGGGGCTTGTTCTTTTTTCGTTGGTAGTGCATATGCGTTCCTTTGTGAATCGCTCTCTGCTGCTCTCTGGGTCTCTCGGGAAAACTGAAATCGAAAAAAAAAAATGGAAAATGGAACGGAAGCACGGAAAGAAAGAATAGTTGTTTTCGCGCTCTTCTCCTTCCACTCTCTCTCTCTCTCTCCCGGGAGAGAGAGAGAGAGAGAGAGAGAGAGAGAGAGAGAGAGAGAGAGAGAGAGAGAGAGAGAGCGGGAGGAGAGGAGGCTTGGGCCGAGGTGGAGGATTTCTTTCTCTCTCTCTCTCTCTCTCCCCCCCCCTCAGAGTCTCCTCCTCCAGTCGCAGAACTTGAAGAAAGAAAGAAGAATAGAGGCAGAAGAGGGGCCGTCACGGGAAAGGCCCCTCCTTGTCCATTCTCGCTACCGCTTCGTCCTCCTCCTCCTTCTCCCCGCCGACGGCAGCTCGCTGCCGCCCCTGGCCCCCTCGTTCCCGGCTCTCGCGAGCTTCGACGTCAGCACGAAGTACCCGCAGCCGCCGTCGGTCGTCCGCAGCGTGAAGATGCAGGTTCCCCCGACGGGGACCTTCGAGACCAGCGGCGAGGGCCCTCCGCCGGAGGGGGCGGGCGTCATCTGCGAGCACAGCGAGGAGAGCGGCGCCGGGGCCGCCGTCGTCGCCGTCGCCGAGGACGACGGCGACGTAGAGGTCTTCGTCGCGTCCGACGCCGCACCCGCTTTGTCGCCGTTGACCACGAGCGTCACGGAAAAGGTCTGCGGCTGCTGCTCCTTGCTGCTGCTGCTGCTGCTGCTGCCGCTGCTGCCGTTGCTGCCGATCCTCGAGCTTCCGGCGCCGCCGCCGACGACCCACGTGAACGTCGGCGCGCCGTCGACGACCGCCCGCGTCCCGGCCGGGCTCGCGCCCCGCAGCGCGGAGCCCCCCTCGATGGCCACGGCGTCCGAGAGGCGCAGGCCCAGCGAGGCGACCGCCGGCGGCGGCGGGCCCGGGCCCGCGGGGGAGCGGATGGGGCCGATCCGCGCGGCGAGCGGCAGCTTCTCCGCCGCGGGGGCGGCCTGCGGCGTCGGCGTCAGCGTGAAGGCGAATGTGGTCGCGTTGGGCGGGCCCGAGGCGACGTAGTCGATCGTGCCCGCTCGGCTCTCGGTGGAGGTGCAGGGGTTGCTGCTGCCGCCGGCGGTCGCCGCGAGCGCGGCGAGGAAGAGCAGGGCGAGGAGGAGCCTCTGCTTTTTTTTTTTTTGTGTGTGTGTGCGTGTGGAAAGAGAGTGGGAAGAGGGAGGTGAGAGCGCCCTCGAGGTCGAAAGCCCTTTTTTATTCCGCCTGTCAATTCGAGGCGCGCCAAGGAAGAAAACTGCACGTTTTCCTCAAAAATCTTCCTGCGAAGGCTCAAGCGTCTTCAGGAAAGGCCGCTGGGGGCAGCAAAAAAAGGGAAGCAAAAAAGCGGAGGGCGAGCGGTGCGCGCTTCCAAAAGAAAAGGGCGATCCCCCCGCGATGATGGCTTGATTTTGTTAGCCCCGAAAGAAGTCTTGACGCAATTTCTTTTTTCGCCATCGCAGCCGCTTACCATCGCAGCCGCCTTGCTCTCGTTTTCCGACGCGAGGGGAAAGCGCTCAGAAAGCGCGCAGAAGAGAAAGAAAGGGCGATCGATCTTCGGGCACACGCGAAACGAGACTAGAACAAGGGGGTGTGACTGGAAAACAAGGGGCCCGGCCGCCGACGTCGGAAGAGTGAGGCGAGCAGACTCAAAGTCTTCTCCTTTTCATTTTTCTTTTCTTTCATTGATTCAATGTCTCGACGACCCTCTCGCCGGGCCCTGCCGCCCGACAGGTTCGGCGAGGCCGCCGCCGACGAGGACCTCTTCCAGGCGCTGACATCCTCGTCCTCTGAGGACGAAGGCGACGACGGCGGCGCTGGCGGAGGCGCCGCGGCGCGCCGCCGAGTCACCACGACGACGGTGGACGAGAGCGACGACGACGCCGGCGGCAGCGATGCCGGCGGCGACTCTGAAAACATCCGCGGCGCAGCCTCCACGGAGTCTTCCGATCGGCCCAACAGCGACAGCGAGTGCGACGGTACGAGGGATTTGGTGCCCCTGTGCGAGAGAGAAATGGGCAAGAGAGGCGAAGCAGCAGAGCAGGCGAGGTCCGGGAATGATGCCGTCGAAGACAAGTCAAAGCCCGAAAGAGGCTTTTCCCTATTCACGGAAATCAAAACGCAAGCCAATGCTTTTTCCCTCGCTCACCCTCGACCCTTTGAACCGAAATCAACAACAAAAAACTTCGCGCAGAGGAAACCTCGGCCCCGAACCCGCTCTTCTACCGCTTTCTGCGCCCCGAGGACATCAAGCCGGAGCTCAACGGACGCAAGGTACAGAGAAAAGAAGGAGGAGGGAAAGTGGAGAATGACAAGAAGAGAGAGCGCGCGAGCGAGAGAGAGGGGAGGTCAAAGGTGATGATGGACGATCTTCTCACTTTCAAAAAAACTCCCCCCCCCAAAACCTTGTCTTCCCCGAACAAACAAACGATAAAAATTCACACACACTAGGTCTACGTCCTGTGGGACAACGGCATCTGGTACAAGGCCGTTATCTCTCGCCTTCGAGGGCACGAGAGGCCCCCCGCCGGGGGAAACGGCGCCGGCGCGGGGGCGGGAGCAGGAGCAGAAGCAGCAGCAGCAGCAGCCGAGAAGCGCGGCGGCGGCACTGGCGGCAGAGCGAAGACGCGCCGCGCCCCTCCTCCTCCTTCCGCTCCTCCTACTTCTCCTCCCTCGCTCCTGGACGACCCACGCTGGAAGCCCCTCGCGCGCCTCTACTACACAGAGACCAACGAGATCGAGCGCCGCGCTCGAATTTCGAGGCTGATCGCGAAAAGGGAGATCGCGTTCAAGGTGGCGAGGCCCCGAGGGCGCCTGCCGGAGGAGGGCGAGGAGCTGCTCCCCGTGGAAGGCACGAAGCGAATAGTCGATGCCTCCCACGACGACGACGGCGACGAGGAGCGGGAGGAAGGGAGCGACGAGAGCGACAACGAGGCCGGGGATAGCGACAGCGAGGCCGGGGACAGCGACAGCGAGGTCGAGCGCGAGCGCCGGCTCCGGAAGAAGAGCGAGCAGCAGCAGAAGAGGACTCAGCGCCGCAGCAGCAGCCAGGGCGTCGGCATCGGCGGCGGCGGCGGCTCCTCGCGCCTCGCGGCCCGGAGCAGCAGGACCGCCGCGGCGCTCGCGAAAGCCGGGGCAGCCGCTCGAGGAGGGACGGCGAAGAGGAAGCGCCCTCCCGGGGCAGCGGCGGCGGGCTCGGCGAGGGGGGGCGAGGGCCTCCCTGTTCGTCTCCCCTCCGCGGAAGAGGCGAAGAGGGCGGCGGCGGCGAGAAGCAGAGTCGTCGAGTCGTTCGCCTCGGCGCTGCGGACCGCCGCCGAGGAAGCGGCGGCGGCGGGGGGAGGGAAGGATGAGCAGCAGCGCGGAGAGGAGGCCGTCGCCTCGCTCGCGCAAGAGATCGAGCGCGCGCTGGCCTCGCGGTGGGACGGCGCGGGGTCGGCGCGCTACAAGGAGAAGTACCGCTCGCTGGCCTTCAACCTGCGCGACGCGCACAACCCGGAGCTCCGCGGGCGCGTGCTCCGCGGCGAGCTCTCCCCGGAGAGGCTCGTTGGCCTCTCGGCCGACGAGCTGGCCTCGAGGGAGCTCGCCGAGCGGCGGCACCGCATAGAGGCCGAGTCTTACCGCAACGCGTTCATCTCCGAGGAGGAGGCGGCGCGCTTCTCGACGGACGCGGCGTTCGCGGCGGCGAAGCACCGGCAGGCGCAACTCGAGTCTGAGGCGGAGGAGCGGAAGGCGACGGCGAGGGGTGAGGAGGAGGAGGAAGAGGAGGAAGAGGAAGAGTTGGTGGAGTTGGAGGAAGAGTTGGGGGAGGAAGAGAGAGAGGGGGGGGAAGAGAAAGAGGAAGGGGAGGAGAAGAAGAAGAGGAAGAGCGGCATTCTCTCTCCCGTGCGCAAGGACGACACAGGCATTGCTGGCGGCGGCGCGACAACGACGACGAAGAGAAAGGTTGAAGCGGAGCAGCGCGAAAAACAGCAGCAGCAGCCGGTCTCTCCGAGGGGCACCGCCGTCGATTGGGCCGCGCTTGGCGCCAAGATGAAGACTTCTTCCGCCGCCGCCGCCGCCGCCGCTTCCGACGCCGCCGCTTCCAAGCCCGTCTTTGCTTCGACGACGGAATTTAAAGACTTTGAAGATTTCGTCAGGGACGCCGGAGGGGGCGCCGGAGGAGACGCAGAGGCGGCGGAGGGCAAGGCGAGAGCGAGGCCCCCCTCCAACGCCGCCGCTGCCGCTGCCCGTGCCGTCGCTCGGGCGCCTCCCCCTCCGCCCCAGCCTCCTCTCGCGCCGCGGATCAGCCCCGCGGTCTTCCTCCGGGCGCCGCCCGGGTTCGAGCCGCGGGCGTGGACAGGCGCGCTCTCCGTCTCGAAGGCCGCCGCCGCCGCCCTCGCCGCCCGCGGCGCCGCGGCGCCCTCGCCGCTGTTCGCGAGGCCCTTCGCGATCGCCGCCTCGTGGGTCGCGGGCTCCGGGGACGTCGCCGCGCTCTTGGACAGCGCCGCCGCTTCGGCAACTGCTGCTGCTGCTGCTGCCGCCACGCCGGCGAACAGAGGTGCAGCAGCAGCCAACGGAGGAGGTCAGAAAACGCTCGAGGTCGAGGGCCGCATGTCGTTCGCCAAGGTGCGGAACTTCGTGCTCAGCCTGGCGAACTCTTCGACGCGCACCGTCTCCCTGGCGATGGCCGCGGCGCTCCAGGGGGCCTCTCTGGAGACCGGAGATCCCGCCGCGGCGGCGTTCGCGGAGCTGGCGGCCGCGCTGGCGGCCGAGGGGCGCGCCGGGGCGCTGGGGAAGGGCGCCGCCGCCGCCGACGGCTCCCGCCCTCCCGCTCCCGCTCCCCTCGACGTCTACTTCGTGCCGCCCGGCGACCTCGCCCGGGAGCTCCTCGAGGCCGCGGCTGCGGGCGGGGCCGCGGCCGCGGGCGCGCCGACGGAGGCGGCGCCGGGCGAGATGCTGGTCGTCGTCGTGCACCGAAAGGTTCTCGGCGTGCCCGCCGCCGCTCCCGCTGGCGCTCCCGCTGCCGCCGCCGCTGCAGCTCGAGCCGGCGCTGGCGCCCCCGCGCCTCCCGCCGCTGTCGCCGCCGCCGCCCCCGCTGCGCCCTTCTCGCTCCCCGCGGCGCACCTGCAGACGCTGCAGAGCCTGACCAAGTCCCTGGGGCTCTTGCCGCCGGCGCCTCGGATCCAGCAGCAGCAGCAGCATCAGATGAATGTGCCGCCGCCGCCGCCGCCTCTGCCGCCCCCCGTCGCGCAGCAGCACTGGCAGCAGCAGCAGCAGCAGCAGCAGAAGCAGCAGCAGCAGCAGCAGCAGCAGCAGCAGCAGCAGCAGCAGCAGCAGCAGCAGCAGCAGCACTGGCAGCAGCACTGGCAGCAGCAGCAGCAGCAGCAGCACTGGCAGCAGCAGCGACCCCCTTCCCGGGGAGGGCCAGGGAGCAACTTTCCCGGGCCTTCGCCTCTGCCTCCTCCTCCGCCGCCTCCGCCCCCTGCACCGGGA
>Ga0315289_10000951_pt1 | contig 45098 bp, 36 predicted proteins | sample YL17G11_40_MG_FD_203452 | JGI IMG/M metagenome (GOLD analysis project Ga0315289, IMG submission 203452) | Sediment microbial communities from Yellowstone Lake, YNP, Wyoming, USA - YL17G11_40 | ecosystem: Environmental > Aquatic > Freshwater > Lake > Sediment | place: USA: Wyoming | collected... | reverse complement strand
GATAACATATTTTTATCCTTCCATTATATGAAAGTAAAAAATCACAAGCAGCTCAGATGTTGCCAGATGGCATTTCAAAACTTATGAAAATTGTTCGTAGTAAGGTTAAAAATAATAGGTTAATAATAATATAACTTTTTATACATACATAAATATCTTTAATACTCAATAAAAAAAATAAATTTACTTCTGAATTAATTAATTTCTTTAATTAATAAACTACTTGTCTCTTGCTTTTTTAAAGGCTTCGAGAAAAAATCCTTGAAAAAGAATTTTTCAGTAAAGATATTCTAAAATAAATGAGAAGGTAAATGTGAAAATTGTAGGTTTAGCCATTATATTTCTGTATTTATTCCTTATTTTAGATAAGTAGTGTTGAAAAGAGAAGAAGAACTTTATCCGGTGTTTTTTGGTTTTTTTATTATTCATTATTTCCACAGGATTGTTTGTTATGAAAGAATTGAAACTTATCCCCAAACCTAAGGAGTATCAGTTTTTAAAAAAAGAGGTGACATTATCCGCTGACTGGAAGATTTACCTTGCATCAGATAATGCTGATGATATGTATGCAGCGGAAGTCCTTTCGGATGAGGCTCGGGTCTGTTTCGGTTGGAGACTGACAGTTGCTCCAAATAAACCGAAAAAAAATACTATCGTGATCCGATCCTGCACCCCCCTGGGCAGTGAGTTCAAATTATTCGACGAACAGGGATATTTTCTCACCATCGAGCCAGAAATAATCATCATCGAAGCTCCATCAACGGTTGGCAAGTTCTACAGTATCCAGACGCTCCGTCAGATTTTCCGCAATTGCAACGGAATGAGCCTTCCCTGTCTGAAGATTAAAGATTGGCCCTCGCTCAAATGGCGCGGTATCTCGGACGACATAAGCCGCGGCCAGGTCTCCACGATCAGCGATTTCAAAAATATTATACGTGAACTTGCTTTCTATAAAAAGAATCTGTATCAACCTTATATTGAGGATATGTTTGCCTTTGATATTGATCCGATGATTGGTCGCGAGCGCGGGGCAATTACAAAAGAGGAAATGGCTGAGATGGTGGTTGAGGCGAAGAAAAATCACGTTGTCATCACACCCATTTTTGAATGTCTGGGACATCAGGACAGGCTGCTTTCGCTCCCCGAAAACCGCAAATATGCCGAAATCCAGGACCCCACCAAGGATCCCTGGTCGTTCTCTCCTGTAAATGAGGATACCTATCAGTTTGTAACAAAGCTAATCAATGAAATGGCAGAGGCTGTTCCCTCACCCTTCTTCCACATTGGTGGTGATGAGTCCTTTGATGTCGGCAAAGGCACCAGCGCCAAGAAGGTCAAAGAGATCGGTGTAGGGCGAGTTCATGCCGAATACTTCTCCCGCCTGAACAATTATATAGCGCAGACCCTTAACCGCCAGATGATAGTCTATGCCGATATGATCCTGAATCATCCGGAAGCCCTGGCTTATATGCCCAAGAATTGCATCATAGTGGACTGGCAGTATTTCCCGGAGAACACAAACTTTCCTACTATCAAACAATTAAAGGATGCAGGATTCCAGAACATCATAGCAAGTCCAGGTATCTGGAGCTGGGCGACTTATTACCCGAATTACTCTATGGCTTTTGTCAACGTTGGGAATTTTTCTGCTGTGGCAAAAAAAAGGAAACTCCTAGGGTGCATCACCTCTTCATGGGGCGATGGCGGTGCGGAAAACCTGCGCGAAAACAATATGCTCAGCTATGCCTACTCCGCTGCCGCGGAATGGGAGTCCGACACACCCGACCTCAACCTCTTCCTACGTCGGTTTGCGATGCTCTATCTGGGAGATGACTCCGACAAGATGGCGGACGCCCTCAAAAATCTCGGCTGGTTCGATTATATGAAAGAAAACTATATTGGTCGCGTATTCCATCGCATCCCCTGTATCAAAGTTCAATCCCCGGACTGGCTTGAGCGGCTCAGTCAGCTGCAGGAAAAAATGCAGGAGACACGCACACTCCTTGACCAGCAGCGCACCACTGTCCGATATAACAAGGAATGGCTGGATGTCCTTGATCACGCGGCACAGCGGAATATCTACCTTGCCCAGCGAGATCAAATGCTCGACCACATTGCGCGGCTGCTTAATGATAAAAAGTCCGGCGAACTGCTACCCGATCAGCAAAAGGAAATCATTACCGATCTTGAGCGTCTGCGAGATGATCTGGCACGAATCACAGGCGAGTTCCATCAGCTCTGGCTGAGACGATATAAATATCCCAAACTTGATTTCAATATGCAGCGTCTGGGCAATCAATTGGCAATTCTTCAAGAATTCATCGCGCTGGCAAAGACAGGGCAGCTTACAGCCCAGAAACCGCCTGATGCTATCTGGTTCTGGTATCCCGATCCCAAGCCTCAGGAGAATGCCACTCCCGGCACTCATTATTTTATGCGGGTGGTGAATCTTGACAAGGAGCCGGTGGAGGCGTTCCTGAAATGCTGGGCGGATAAAAAAGCCGTGATTTATATCAATGGCGAAAAGGTCTTTGAGATGACATATTATGACAACATAAATATGGTTTACAATCGTCCGAAGACAAAAAAGGTGAGAGATCTCTTCAAGAAAGGGAAAAATTATATTGCAGTGGAGGGAGAAAACACGATTGGAGCGGCTGGGATTCTTCTGGAGGTAAAAATCACACTTGCAGACAAATCCACCCTGACAATCACCGGTGACGAGGAATGGAAGGTTGCTGATAAAGTCGGCTCCAAATGGAAGACCAGCGAGATGAAAGGCTCGGGTGTCCAACCCGTCAAACTCCTCGGCAAAGGTCTAATCCAGCCGTGGGAGTTTATCGACTGGTGATGAATTTCTTATCTGAGCTATATGCGATTTTACCTCTCGATTAGAGACCTCTGAAGAACTAACCAAAACCAACTGTAGCGGTGCGATTTATCACACGAAATACACACGTCGGATAAATCCGACCGCTACAACTGAAGTATTTCAGAGATTTTGATTAGAAACCCTTGAAAAGCTTCAAAAACGAGATTGATTCGTCGCCTTCGGCTCCTCACAATGACATTTTAAGGTCTTTGTCATTCTGAGCCGAAGTCCTGAGTGAAACGAAGGAGCAGCGAAGAATCTCGTATTTTGGTCAGTATTTCAGAGATTTATATTTAGCCCCACTATTTAAAAAATAGATGAACTCATATAAGGAGGTTAATCCAAATGACGAAAAAGCGCAGGACAGGGAAAGCGCCATATTTGATTACCTTGCCACCTAAGGATCGCGAGAAGATATTTTCTTCAGCGATAGATGTTCTTAATCATACAGGAATCAGTGTCCACAATGAAAAAACCTTGAATATGTTAGGGGAAGCTGGAGCACAAATTGATGGAAATCGAGCCTATATTCCCTCCAAACTCGTTGAAAATGCTCTAAAAACAGCTCCCAAGGAAATCCAAATCTACACAAGAGACGGCGAGCCAGCAATGCACTTGTCAGGTTCGAATTGCTACTTTGGCAACGGGACAGACTGTCCCTATATTTTAGATCCATTCACTGGGCAAAGGAGGGCGTTTCTAAAGACTGACATAGAGAAAGCAGGTATTCTATGCGATGCATTGTCAAACCTTGATTTTACTATGCCAACAGGAGTAGCATCAGATAAGCCTTCCCCCATTGCTGATATACATCAGTTTCAAGCAATGATGATGAATACGCACAAACCCATAATTTTTACTGCATATACTCCTGAGAATCATCGGGACATCATTAGAATAGCTGCGATTGCTGCTGGAGGTGAAAAAGAGTTACGTGACAAGCCATTTGTGATTTCATATCCTCAACCTATAAGCCCACTGACCTACACAAAAGAGGTTTGTGAGAAGCTAACATTCTGCGCCGAAAATTGGATTCCAGTCATTTGCGCGACAGCTCCAATGAGTGGTGCATCGGCACCAGTGACCGTCGAGGGAACTATGGTCTTGTGTCTCGCCGAATGCCTCAGTGCAATCGTAATTGGTCAACTTATAAATGCGGGAACTCCAATGATTACCATTGGAATTCCTATCGTGTTGAATATGAAAACTGCAGCAATATCATTCGATGCTCCAGAGCTACAGCTAATGAGCACGGCATTGTTTGATATGCGAGAATTCATCAACATACCAATGTGGGGAATGGCTGCCGCCAGTGATACAAAAATCCCTGACGAGCAAGCTGCAATCAACGCCACTCTATCCTGCACCTTCCAGGCTCTTGGCGGAGCCAATCTAATTCATGGTATTGGATGTATTGAAAGCGGAATGACGACGTCTTTTGAGCTGATTGTAATGACTGATGAAATCATAGGAATGCTCAGGAGAATCTTGAGAGGAGTAAATTCAGACCCTGAACATCTGGCAACTGATGTTATTCAGGAGGTAGGTCCAGGGGGAGAGTTTTTAACACACAGACATACGATTGACAATTTCAGAGAGATGTGGGATTCGGAATTAATTGATAGAACGAGTTATGAAACCTGGGCTGAGAAAGGAAGCAAAAGTCTCGGGCAGAGAATTCATGAAAAGGTGAAATATATACTGGAGAATCATCATCCTATACCGATGAGCATCGAGAAAACGAAGGCTATTTCGGAAATCATTCGGATAAGAGAATCAAAGCTGTAGGAATGTGCAAAAAAAATTATAAATCAAGACCCAACCGCAAATACACATAGTCATAATTTGAAATCTCTGAAATACTTCAGTTGTAGCGGTCGGATTTATCCGACGTGTGTATTTCGTGCGATAAATCGCACCGCTACAGTTGGCTTTGGTTAGTTCTTCAGAGATCTCAATTTGAAATCTCTGAAATACTGGCCAAAATGCGAGATTCTTCGCTGCTCCTTCGTTTCACTCAGGACTTCGGCTCAGAATGACAGAGACTTTAAAATGTCATTGTGAGGAGGCGAAGCCGACGAATCAATCTCGTTTTTAAATTACTGTTATTAGTTCTTCAAAGGTCTCAATTTTCTATTGACTTATTATAGGTAGAAATATTATTGTATTTTATACTTGTTTTAAGACGACGATGATTTATACATATCTTCTGAACCCTGATGGAAAGGTAGTACGCAGTCCAGCCAACAGCTTGTGACAGGGAAAAAATGAATTGATCTTATCGAGTCTTGATAACAACAAAACAAAATGGACGAACAAATCAGTCGAATGTTTAAGGTCTTATATAAACCAGTCTAATTATTGTTAAAAATAATGATGAAAAAACAAAATAAGATATTAGAAGATAACGAAAACCTACAATCATTAATAAATATTGGCCCAACGACAGCCAAAAGATTAAATTCGATTGGTATAACAAAATCTACTCAATTAAGAAATCTTGATCCAGAAGAAACATATGAAAAATTGAAAGAAGCCGAATGTGGTATATTAGATAAATGCGTCTTATATCAACTTCGGGGAGCGGTTTTAAATATACCTTGGTGGTTGTGTAAAGATTTAACCAAAAATAAAAAAGGAGATAAATAATGTTAGATAAAAATCTTGCGCCAGTATGTGGGTTATATTGTGGAACATGTAACTTCTATCAGAAGCAATGTCAAGGATGTGGAAATGTAAAAGGTAAACCTTTCTGGACATCTCAAATAAAAGTTGAAATCTGTCCTTTATACGATTGTTCTATTAATAAAAATAAAATAGAACATTGCGGTTTATGTTCTCAATTACCTTGTAAAACATTTACATCTTTTTACGATCCATCATTAAGTCCGGAAGAAGCAAAAAAAGCTGTGTGCGAACGGCAAAATGAGTTGATTGAAAGGAAAAATATTGGCACACAAAAATGGCTTCAAGAGAAAGAAAAAAAATAAATTTTTAACAACGGCAATCCAGCGGACGGCAAAAGGCGCCGCCGCTGATTTTTGGCGTTGAAGGAGAAAGGTTTGATTTTTGAAATTTGCTATTAATTTCTTTGCGGGCGAAATAATAAAAGATTTTTTTGTAAGAACTTAGGGGAAAAACATTCATAATTTCACAGTTTATTTAATTAGTCGGTCTTGAAAAAGTGGTTAGTATATTGAAAATAAGTTGATTAAGATAAAAAGTAGTGAATATATTTTGCAAGAAAATAGTCAGAATATATAAAGAGCATGCAAAATTAGACCCCCTCCCTAACCCTCCCCCCATAAATGGGGGAGGGAAGGGTGGGGGTGCTGAAAGCCCGAAGGATTATAGCCCAGAGCGTTAGCTCTGGGTAAAAATGAAAAAGCTTGTCCCTGACATCTTTAATCAGGGAAGTGTGTTAATTTTTCCTTCGCCCTTGCAGGGCTTTTATACCCCCGTGTTCTCTCTCTGACCTATGGCTAACGCCATAGGCTATAATCCATCGCTCTTTCAGAGCTTTAATACGATTGGTGACAAATAGGGGGTAAGGAACGAATAGACTTTACTCCTAAAAATCTTGTCCCTGACATTTCTAATCAGGGAAGGGTTTTTCAAGACCGATTAATAAAATTTTTTAAAATACTAACATTATAAAAGGCAAGGGAGGATGAAAAAATGAAAGTTAAAGAATTGAGGCTATTTCAATTGATTCTGCTATTGGCGGTTTCGTCAATATGTATGACTGCCTGCATGGTCAACGCTCAATGGCGTTTGCCGGTGTGGGTAGATGACACCCATCATCAGCATCAGCCACAGCATGATTATTACTATTACCCCGACGTAAATGTCTACTATGATCCAGGTCCGTCTATTTACTTTTGGTTCGAGAACGACAATTGGCACAACGACCGTAGGCTTCCCAGCCATATAAGGGTGCCCAAAAGGCATATTCGCTTTAAGAGCGACGCCGATAGGCCATACAATGTGCATGATAAAGTCGTCGAGCGCTATCGCTCAGACGAAAAAGTCAAGAAACCCGGCGAAAAACGGCAGAAGGATACGAAGCAGAATAAAGGTCGGAAGAAATGAAGACTACTCCGTGGCAAAGGATGAACTGAAAGAACGTCTTGAAGGAAATAACCTCGCTGGACGCGTCGTAGGTATTGAAACAGTTGACAACATGACGGATCGTCAGATCGCTGCGAAGGTTCGACAGCACTTTGCAGAGTAGCGTTCAGCAATATGATCGAGGCTGAACCAACCCTAACACGCTCTTCGAGCCGACGCGGAAGACCGTACCGCTCAATAGCATGTTAGTCCACTCGTTTAGTCTTACGAGGAGCGCATAATGAAATTGACAAATCTGACATACTGCCATTTTATAGAAACCATTCCTGATGCGGTAATAGTTGTTAATCACGCCGGGAATATTGTGCTGGCAAAATCGCTATAAAATTTATCGAAAGGAGTAAAAATTATGAAATGTAAATGTTTAACTAAATTAATCTGCATGGTCATCGTTGGGATAATCGTAATGCTGTATGAAGGCAGCTTCGTTGCTATCGCGCAGGATGTAACTTCAAATGATAATAGCGATGTAGAAGTTTTAACACGAGGACCGGTTCATGAGGCATTTGCAGAACCTCAAGACTATAATGCCGCAAAAGGCATTGAAGTGGCTAATGAGCCGCCGGCAGCAATCGAAGAAGTCTCGCCTGATGAAAAACCAGAAGGAGATAATGTCGAATGGATTCCGGGCTACTGGAGCTGGGACACCGATCGCAATGACTTTATCTGGATCAGCGGAATATGGCGAGTTCTTCCACCGGGACGCAGTTGGGTTCCAGGTTATTGGACTACCGTAGATAATGGTTGGGACTGGACGCCCGGATTTTGGATGTCCGCCGAATCCGACGAGGTCCAATATATTTCTCAACAACCGCCAGAAAGCCTGGAAGTTGGTCCTTCTACACCTACCCCTTCTCCCGATTACCTCTGGGCTCCCGGAAGCTGGATATATGTAAATGACGGATTCGCATGGCGCCCCGGGCATTGGGTAACAGCAAGAGCCGATTGGGTATGGATGCCGTCGCACTATATCTGGACACCGCGTGGCTATATCTTTATCGAAGGATACTGGGATTGGTCGCTTGAGCGGCGTGGAGTGCTGTTCGCTCCGATTTATATCCGGCACAGAAGATATGAACATCCTGGTTATTTTTATTCACCGTCAATTGTCATTCAGACCTCTTTTTTGTCGGCATATTTGTTTATCTCTCTGGATTCTCACCATTACTACTTCGGTGATTACTATGACGATGAATACTTACGTAGGGGCATACATCCCTGGTTTACTTATGACAAACATCATCATGGTTATGATCCGATCTTTTCTCATCATAAATGGAATTATGGAAGAAAAGATTCACATTGGGAAAAAAACATGCAGGATGATTATGACTTCCGCCGTAAAAATAAGGACTCTCGTCCCGCAAGGACCTATTCAGAGCAGGTGAAGTTTGCAAAGCGAGCCCCGGAAAAAGGGCATAAGAACTTGATGATTGGAGCGCCACTTAAAGAGTTTTCAAAGCAAAAGGATGCGCCAATCCGCTTTATAAAGATCGATTTAAAACAACGCGACTCTATGAACGGAAAGGGGAAGGACTTGCGCAAATTCAAAGACGAGCGAGTGAAGTGGGAATCCAACAAACAAGATGAAGGTAAAAATAAGTCCAATAAAAATCTCCAAGAACAACAAAGCCCACCGATAAAACAGCAAAAAGAGATCAATATTAGCAAACAAAAGAATGCAAAATCCAAAGAGATAAAAGACTCCAGGAAATCGGAATCGGAGATAATCCAGAGAGTGAAGATTCCAAGATCTCCTATCTTCAGCAACCCAAATCATGATTCTGGTAAGGGCGAGAAACCGCCAAATATGCCCAAAATTCCCAAGCCCGATTTAAATATCCGCCCCAAGTCTTCGCAGCGAGAAAATTCCAAACAAGAACCTATCTTGAACAAAGCGCCTTCTGATGGCAGGAGTCAGGATAACAAGAGTCAGGACAGCAAGGACAAACAGGGAGATAAGAAAAGCAGAAATCGTGATAATTAAGGTTATACTAGGGTGCATGTCCGAATTATAGTAAATAAAAATAGTTTATTTTAAACCAAGATTAAAAAATCCGTACTGTTATTATTAAGATTATGGGCTTTCAGCCCAAAAATAAAAAATACAGAAGCGGGGTCAGACTTTAAGTTTACTGTTAACTGATGAATAAATTTGTTAAATATTTTAGGGAAAATATTAAATTATGAAATGTGGAAGGGGTCAAGTCTTGATTTTTAAAATTTAGCTATGATTTCTTTGCAGGCATAACTAATTAAAGATTTTTTTTGTGAGAATTTAGGGGACAACCCTCAATAATTGCATAGATTATTGAACTGTGTGGCACACAAAAATCCAAAAATCAAAATCTGACTTGTTATATTTATAAAATCTTGTCAGGGAATTAGTGTAGTCGGTCTTGAAAAATCCTATTTTCGAAGTTAAAAACAAAGTATGTCCATTCCTTAAGGCATATTTGTTACCAATCGTATTAAAGCTCTGAAAGAGCGATGGATTATAGCCTATGGCTTTAGCCATAGGTCTGGAAGAGAGTGCAGAGGTATAAAAGCCCTGCAAGGGCGAAGGAAAAATTAACACACTTTTCTTTTATTTCTACCCAGAGCTTCGCTCTGGGCTATAATCCTTTGGGCTTCCAGCCCTAAAAACATTATCTCTCATTTTGCAAGCTTTTTATTCATCCTGGCTATTTTCTTGCAAAATATATACACCCTTTTTTATCTTAATCTAACTATTTACAATATGCTAATCACTTTTTCAAGACCGACTAGTGAAAAAAATTTGTTGGCAGTTAGGAGACGGGATTAACGCAAATTTTTTGAAAAAAGGATTGACAAGAATTCAATAAAGTTTTTAAAAAAGCAAACATATTATGAAGTGATTGTTTAAACATTCTGTTATTTGGTATGAAAACAAGATTGCTTCACGATAAGACTGTTCGCAATGACACATACCCCTCTCCTTAATCCTCTCCCACAAGGGGAGAGGAAACAAATGGTGTCATTGCAAAAGCGAATGGAATGGTGAGCTGAACCCCGTATTAAATGCGGGGAAAGCGAAGAGGAAGCAATCTCATCCTTCTGTTCTTTAGAAAGGTTTTTAAGCAATCACTTAAAAACTATAACGTCATATCTTTCAAGAATAAGGAGCTATATCAATGAGTATAGTTGTCCTGCCGTGTTTATTAATCCTATTTTTTTTTATTTCCTCTCACTCCTTGTACGGACAGAACAGTGTTCAGTCTCTACTACCTGATATAACACAATTTGAGCGATGTGGCTCAATTTTTTATACCGACCGTCTTAGTGTATTATTCTATATTATTGCATTTCTGCTGATGTTTTTGTTTTTATTGAGACGGACACGTAAGGGGAAAGTTCTATTTTTTCGTCAGATTCCGGGACTCAAAGCGTTAGATGAAGCCATTGGTAGAGCAACTGAAATGGGCAAGCCGGTGCTTTATGTTCCCGGGATTGATGATATTAATGAAATCCAGACACTGGCAAGTTTAAATATCCTACCGTATGTCGCCGAAAAATCCGCTCAATATGGAATCCCACTAATTGTTACTACGCGAGCTTCTGTCGTCCTTTCAATCGCAGAGGAAATTGTTCGCCAATCTTATATCATTGTTGGGAAGCCTGAGGATTTTAATAGAAATAACATTCGGTATCTTACTGATGAGCAGTTCGCATTTACAGCGGCGGTTTGTGGGATTATGCTCCGAGAAAAACCCGCCACAAATATTTATATGGGCAGTTTTTATTCAGAATCATTGGTTTTCGCTGAGACTGGATTTGCAAGCGGTGCCATTCAAATCGCTGGCACCTCAACAATTGCCCAGTTACCATTTTTTATTGCCGCTTGCGATTACACCATAATTGGCGAAGAGTTTTATGCCGCATCTGCTTATTTATCTCGTGAACCATCTCTGCTTGCAGGAATTAAGGCAGCGGATTTTCTGAAAATTTTCATTTTGTTAATTTTAGTTATTAGTGCTATCGTGTCAGTTTTTAATCCAGAACTTCTTAAATATATTACAGCAATATTTTAACATCAATTATTGTAGAGACGCAAAGCATTACGTCTCTACTGCATTTTTTAACAGTATATTTGTCATACTGATCCTGAAACGAGTTCAGGATGACATTACTTGTTTCAGCATCCCATATTAGATTCCGAAACATCTGTAGTGCGACATTTATGTCGCAATTGATAGCGAGATAAATCTCGCGTTACATCATCAGTGGATAATACCCCGTATAAGGAAAGGTTAATATGAAACGGAAAATCCCTTTTTTCATTACCACATTTGTCGGCATATTTATGACTGCCAAATTTTTTCTCAAGATTCCGTTAGTAGAAGCAGTGGCTAATGAGATTGAACTATGGTGTGTGATAATTATAGCTTTTGCGATTTTGTTAGGAATCGCTAATCTATTTCGCTTAAATCTTTTAATAATTGTTCGCCGTCGTCCGGATTGGCAATATAAAATCATTTTGCTTTTGTCATTTTTAGTGACAGCCATATCAGGCTTTGTTGTCTTTGCAATTAAGGGCGACATTACTGGTAATAATGCCTTCACTTTCATTTTTTTGAATGCCTATTTTCCACTGGACTCAACAATGTATGGATTACTGGCGTTTTATATTACTTCAGCAGCATTTCGTGCTTTTCGAGCTAAAAATATTGAATCTACACTAATGCTTTCAGCAGCAATTTTAGTAATGCTTGGGCGAGTGCCAATTGGAATGGCGATCTCTAATATTTTTCCGCAATTAGCAAACTGGATTATGACAGTCCCCAACGCCGCCGGTCAGCGAGGAATCATTATGGGCGCTACCATTGGCGTCATCGCTGTCGGACTAAAAACAATCCTTGGTATTGAACGCTCATATTTACGTGGAGAATAAATTTATGGATTCTGCATATACAAAATTTTATCAGAAGATACTGACGCTTGATAGACGCTGGATTTTTTTAATGGTACTTATTATTGCACTGACATTTTATAAAATCACTATCCCGATGCCAATTAAAGTTACAACACAGACAATAAGTTTTTATGATACGATAGAACAACTAAAACCGGGTGACATTGTCCATATAACGGCAGACTATACAATAAGTGTTGTCCCAGAACTTTATCCAATGCACACAGCAATCCTTCGCCGCCTATTTGAAAAAGATGTCAAAGTTATAGCCTCAACTCTCTGGACTGAAGGCGTCCCGATTATAGATAGAGCATTTAATGAGGTTTGTGCCGAACTTCAGAAAGAAGGAAAAATAAAAACATATGGGATAGATTACGTTAATCTCGGCTATAAATCTGGTGATGATGTCGTGATGACGCGTCTTGGTACTTCATTCGCTGAAACTTATCCTGTTGACACCAGAAGCACTCCTGTAACGCAAATTCCGTTGATGAAACAGGTAAAAAACTTTGACGACATTGCGTTGATGGTCAATTTTACTGTTGGACATCCAGGGATTCGCGAATGGCTTCAGCAAGTGCAACGACGCTATAACGTAAAGATGCTTTGTGGCGCTACGGGAATAATGTCTCCAGACCTTTATGCATTTTATCAATCAGGACAATTAGAAGGATTACTGGCGGGTTTAGTCGGTGCTGCAGAATACGAAAATCTCCTTAATCGTCCAGGAATGGCTAATGCTGGAATGACCATTCAGTCTTTTGAACATTTGGGTATAATTTTGCTGATTATTGTCGGCAATATTGCCTTCTTTCTACAAAAGATAAAATGGGGGAAAAATAATGTCAGGAATAATTAGTGGTTTTCTTATAGCATTTTTCACACTGGCAATTATGAGTTTTCTTTATAAAGACAATCCGATTTATAAGTTGGCTGAACACATATACGTTGGGGTTGCTGCTGGTTATTTGTTTGTATTGGCAGTGGTGCATACGATTAAACCTAATTTCTGGGATTGTGTTGCACCATTATTTACTGGTGCATCTGGTGGAAAATGGGTACGACTCGGTGCAGGTATCTTTGGCATTATGTTTTTATTGCGGCTCCATAAAAAAACCTCCTGGCTATCAAATTTCCCGCTCGCTGTTATGGTCGGAACATACGCTGCTTTACGTATGACAGGTCTCGCAAACAGTGACCTTGTGGGACAACTGCACGGCACAATAAATTGCCTTAACTTTAAAGATATTTCTCTCTTTGCATGGGATAAACCTGCTTTGATTAACAATCTCCTGATAGTTGTCGGTGTTATCTGCGTCTTGAGTTACTTCTTCTTTTCCCTTGAACATCGTGGCATGCTTAAAATTTCCGGAAAAACCGGCATCTATTTCTTGATGATAACTTTTGGTTCTTCTTATGGTTATACCGTTATGGCACGTGTTTCCGTGCTTGTCGGCAGAGTCACTGACCTTTATACTTACAGCACCTTTCAATATGCCTACGCTACTATCATCTGTGCTATTTTTATTGTTACTTTTCTCCTCATTTCTAATTTGATTCAGAAAAAAGTCAAAAAAGACATATCGATAAAATAGAAATTGTAAATAATTTATAAAACTCTTTGCGCCCTTGTGTCTCTGCGTTTCTTTAATTTCATTTAACGCAAAGACGCAAAGGAGTAGAGAAAAAATGAATGAGAATGAGATAAGTAAAATTATCGTTGATTGTGCTATTGAAGTTCATAGAACGCTTGGCGGTCCAGGATTGCTTGAAAGCGTTTATGAAGAATGTTTTGTTTGGGAATTATTGCAAAAAGGTCTTAAGGTTGATAGACAGATATCTTTGCCAATCAAATATAAAGGCAATATTATTTCTTCTCCATTAAAAATTGATTTAATAGTTAACGACAAAGTGATAATAGAATGTAAAGCCGTATTAGAAAACAATGACATATTTGAAGTTCAAGTTTTAACCTATTTAAGATTATCCGGAATAAAATTAGGACTTGTGATTAATTTTGGACAAAAATATGTAAAAGATGGGATTCATAGAGTAGTAAGCAATTTATAAAATTCATTGCATCTTTGCGTTTTAAAAAAATATATTTAACGCGAAGGCGCAGAGCCGCAAAGAAGGATAGAAAAAATGAATGAATCTTACAAATGAGATTAGGTAACATTTTATTTGCATACAACATATATCAAATTTTTATTACTGGATGCCATTGATCTATTATTGGGCATATCTCGATGACAAATAGAACAAAAAGAAATTGTTGTAATAATTTATAAAACTCTTTGCGTCATTGCGTCTTTGCGTTTTAAAAAATCTTTAACGCAAAGTCGTAAAGTTGAGAAAAAAGAAAGGAATCTAAAAAATGAAATTAAGTAACATTTTATTTACCTGCCTTATCTCTCTAATTTTTATTACCGGATGCCAACATCTCGGAATTGGGAATTCTACGACGATAATGGAATATAAAGAAGTTCTGGATGATTTTGAAACTGGAGATTTGAGAAACTGGACAATCATCAGCGGTAATCTTAAGAAACAACCAACTATGGCATCGCGTCAGGGGATTCGCTTTGGTCAACAAGGACAATACTTTGTTGGCACGACAGAAACCGGTGGCACAAAAACTATAGACTTTGATGATAGTCTTATGGGTGAAATCCAATCGAAGCCGTTCACCATTAAGAAAAATTTTATATCCTTGCTCGTCGGCGGTGGCAACGACCTCAATAATCTTTATGTCGCCCTTGTACGCAAATCAGATGGCTATGTCATTATAAAAGAAACCGGGTTGGACTCTGAAGAAATGTCTAAAAAATACTGGGACGTGAGTGATTATATTGGCAAGGTGTGTTTCATCAAAATTGTGGATAATGCGAAGGGAGGTTGGGGACATATTAATGTAGATGACATACGGATAGCTGAAACAATACCGCCAAAGATAAGTTACACACCGTTAGTAATCGCGGGAGAATTCACACGAATCTACAATCCAAGTATCGGTGAGAATAAACAGTGGTATATCAACGACCATTGCTTTATTACAGCTCAGGATGGAACCTGGCATCTCTTTGGAATTACGCATGAAGATCCCGCACGACCCTTGGAGGAGGATAATTTTGCTCATGCTACTTCCCAAAACCTGACCGTGTTTCCGTGGCAGAAGCAGCCGTTTGCACTCAGTGTGGTTGAAAATCCGTGGAAAGAGAGGCATCTCTGGGCACCACATATTGTTTATAATCAAGGGACGTATTATATGTTCTACTGCGCTGGCGACGTTGACCCGACAAAATACAAAATTCATCTGGCGACATCTACAGATTTATGGAAGTGGGAACGTCACCCCGAAAATCCGGTCGTTGCGGACGGATATCATGCAAGAGACCCATTTGTTTTGAAAATGGACGATAAGTGGGTGATGTATTATACCGCGACCAGTGAACCAGCGGGTGGAAACCACATTGTTGCCTATCGCATCAGTAATGACCTAATTCATTGGGGAGACCGTCACATTGCTTATACAGACCCAAGTGTGGGTAAGGGTGGTGGTCCAACGGAATCGCCTTTTGTTGTGCGTCGCAATGGTTATTATTATCTATTTATTGGACCACGTGAGGGGTATGTAGGCACAGACGTATTTAGAAGCACTGATCCTTTTCATTGGAATATTGAAGACAAGGTTGGACACATCGCATCCCACGCAGCTGAGGTTGTCAGAGATAAAGATGGAAAGTGGTATGTGAGCCATTGTGGCTGGGGTAAGGGTGGCGTATATCTGGCACCACTATACTGGAACGATGGCGTCGATACTGCGGATTCTTCAATAATAATACCAAAATGAACCGGTATCATTATAGTATTGTGCGGCAAACAAAAATCCAAAAATCAAAATATGACTCCTTTATAATTAAATTTTTTTCTATTTGCTTAATTTTCTTATTGACATATCATTAATGAAAAATTTATCATTTTTGAATGTGTAAAATGTTTGCTTGTGACTCAAGACTTATTACTTGAAAGGGAATGACTGATAGATGATACCAATTCACGATATGTCTACACCTTTGCTTCAGCACAATCCTTTACCATTGCCTATTGTGCCCAATATTTTGACTGCTGCATACGCAACGACCCCTTCAGTGTCCCAGCCACCGCTACAATTACCATTTAAGGAACTGCAAAGACAAAGAGTTATTGATAATGATGAGATAAAAAAAAGAAGTGTTATATCGGCATAAGTGGAGCAAAAAAATATGAAATCGCAGCGACATTTGGGTTAAGAAATGAGGGCGCGTTTGGAAAGTTAATTCATAATATAGCAAAGAAAGGACCAGTTAATGCTCAAGGTTGCCCCCAATGCTAAAATGTAAAATGGAGGGACCCCGCAATGCCTTCCAAACCCGTCCTTGCGAAAGCAGGGATTAGTCAATAGTGAGCCAAATTTTTCTTAACCGCTACATTTTTTCTTGATCTCAAAGAGCAAAATTTCATAAAAATTAGCTAGTGTTACAGTTTTTTAAATTCAAAATTTCTTATCGCTGGATTTAGGTTATTTTATGAATAAAATCTCAAATTTGGCATTATTCATAATAATCTTTGTTTTAAGCGTGGATGGATTATTATTAGCAGATAATAGCAATGAGATAACTCTAATAACTAAGACAGAGAGATTTATTCAGGGGAAAGTTATAGATATTGAGAGTGGAAAGCCGATTAAGAAATTCTGTGTTTGTCTTGCCAATCCAGTAAGAAATTATTTTACTGACCCGCGTTCGCGCGAGTTTCAAATAAATCGGCGTTATGAATTCAACAGTGAGACTGGTGAGTTTAAAATTACTGATTTTGACGGGGACGCTTGTAGCATAATTGTAAAAGCTGAGGGTTATATTTATGGAATAATCTGGGATTATGTGATTCGTGGAGGAAAGCGCTGGGAACTCTCAGAGATGTGGCGAGAAGAGCCATTGATTTTTAAACTAAAAAGAGGAGGCATCATCAGAGGTAAAATCATGGAGGTGGGGTCAAAAAAGTCTATAATGAATGCAAAAGTTATTCTCAATGACCCGATGGGTGACACCGCAGAGCATTTGCTTCCGCAAAACAGAGCCAATGGGTATCTGGCAGAAACCACGACTGATGCAGATGGCAATTTTGTGCTTGAGGGCATTGCCTTTTCTTTGCGCCGTCCTCATTGGCTCAGGGTTATTCATCCCCGTTATCTCGCCAGGATTAAGAATGGAATTGAACTAACTTCTTCCCAACCGTCGGTTTGGGTTGAAATTGCGCTTGACCCGGCAGCAGGTGTGACGGGTAAATTGTTTGACCTGAAAGGTGAATCTATAAGTGATGCTACAGTAGTTGCCTCGGTTAAAGGCAAATCGCCGTTTCTTCAATATGCCCAACTCTGGGTTACAACACAAACGGATAAAAATGGAAATTTTGAAATCTCGCCTCTTTATCCCGGTATCTGCCATATTTCTGCTTACTCTTTCCCACAGACTGGAGTTGTGAGTATGCTTGGTTTAGTAAAAGATGTTTTGCTTACAAGTGGTTCTATAACGAGCGTAAATCTCTATCCTATTAAAAACGGCGCAAAACTGAAAGTAAAGATAATCGCTAAGGGTCCACTGGCTATAACAGTGGGCAGTTCAGGTGTCGCAAGAGAGGCTTATGGACTGGTTCATCCTGAAGACCCACTTCTTCTTCTCCTGGGAATAGATTCCATTATAGCTTTGTTGCCTGTTGAGGGAGAGAGTTGTAAAATAGAGAACCTACCAGCAGGGACCTTTTATGTTCATGCTGTTGATATGAGCATGCAGGTTGAAGGAAAAGGAAATGGCGAAGTAATTGTGTGCGGTAGTAAAGTTAATCTGGCGGCTGGTCAAGAGGCAGAATTGACCATTGACCTTACACCAGCAGAAAACAATCCCCGCAGATTCACAGGCTATTATTCTATGGAGCAACTGGAACAATTCTTTGGCGATATGGTAGAAAAATATTATGCTGGTAGAACCGAAGTTAAACCTTCTACGCCAACTCCTTCTTCAGAAGTTAAAAGACCTACGCCAGTAAGTCAATTTGCTATTATGACAGCCGAAAGACCTACCTTTACCAATTCCTTAGGTATGAATTTTGTGTTTATTCCAGCAGGAAGTTTTCTTATGGGCAGTCATTTGAGCCCCGAAGAGCTTGCTATGCGCTATGAAGTTCAAGCCAGTCATTTTGAAAATCAATTTCCACAACATAAGGTGTCTATAAACAAAGACTTTTACTTAGGCATATATGAAGTAACGCAAGCACAGTGGCGCGCAGTGATGGGAAATAACCCAGCAGCTGCGTGTCCACACGGAGACTATGGAGTGGGTGATGATTATCCGATTTATTGGGTGAGTTGGGAGCATTGTCAGGAGTTTATCCGCCGGCTGAATGAGCTTGAGAAAACCAATACTTACAGATTACCTAGTGAAGCGGAGTGGGAATACGCCTGTCGTGCTGGGTCAGAAGCTCTCTACTATTTTGGTGATGTTGACTCAGAGTTGGGCAATTATGCGTGGTATAACTCAAATTCCGATGGCAAAATCCATCCTGTGGGCCTGAAGAAGCCAAATGCCCGGGGACTTTATGACATGCTGGGAAATGTTAATGAATGGTGCATTGATGGTGTAAGAAGGTATTCAGAAGAATCTCAAATAGACCCGCTTACTCCACCTATAGATAAATTAAGGATTCGTCGTGGAGGCTCTTTTAGTCTTCCTGATAGAGCTTGCCGATGTGCCGCACGCAACTGGGGACATCAAGATACGCGATACATAGGCCTTGGTTTCCGTCTGCTTAAAGAAATCTCAAAATAGTTAACATTTTATGATTCAAATTTCTAATTTCATGTGCTTCAGTTTGATTTCGTGACAAGATAGTATTATGGGGAACTTGTGGGGTCAAACCTCATTTTCGCATTTTAGGAGGTTAGGAAATGGGGGTCTGGTCTTGATGTTTGAAATTTAGGAATGATTTTCCTGGCAGGCACGACCAATGATTTTTTTGTGAGAACATAGGGGGAAGACCGCAATAATGGGGATGATTCCTTGAGTTGGTTATTCCGATCCGGAATCAAGTAACGTCATCCCGAACTTGTTTCGGAATCACAAGTAGGATGCTGAAACAATACCGAATCAAGTTCAGCACAAGGTTCAGCATGACAAAAGAATGCCAAGAAAACCAAGAATAGAATTTTATGGTGATTTTTATACTTTTGAAAAGGAGGAATGTATTGTCTAAACTGTTATACTAATTACAAAGTAACGCGAGCTTTAGTTCGCTTAAGCCTGCGACATAAATGTCGCGCTACAGTTATTTAGATAATACAAATAAATTATGTTAAAAGCAATTTTACGCTATATGTTTGTTCTTTTTGTCTTATCTATTGCTTCAGAAGTAATAGGTGAAGTTCAATTCCCTGATTCTCTTTATATCCCTCGTTTAGGTGTAAAAAACAATCGTGCTTGTGGAACATCGCTACCTATTCCCCCGGGAGGAACATTACTCTGGGCTGATATCGAAGGTCCCGGTATTCTACGGCATTTCTGGATGACGAATGAAAAAGTAAAAACAGAACAAGCAATAGTAGATGGTAAAGTTACTATCCGTTTCTATTGGGATGGTCACCAGACGCCTGATTTAGAAGTGCCTTTAAATGAATTCTTTGGGAATAAATTCACTGATGCTGAAGAAATTTCCTGGCGAAGGGATAGGAAAAGTAAGAATGCTAATTACACTATGCCTTTCCAGAAATCAGTCAAAGTAGAATTGAAGAATGATACCGATGAAATGTTGAAAGATATCTATTGGCAGATTGATTATGAAAAAGTTCCGGAAATCCCGGCAGATATAAAATATTTTGATATCAATACAAAGGTATCAAAACCCATCCCATTAGATTCCACCAAGAAGGCGAATAAGCATATTTCGGGGGAAGATTATCTTAAAGCAAAATCTACTTTTGTTATTGCTGAACTTGAAGGTCCTTCGGTAATAAGACGTATTCAGATAAGTTATAAAGGAAAAGAAAAAATCCTAACAAATAGGGGAGTTATATTAAAAATCTACTGGGACAATGAAAAAAATCCATCAGTAGAAGTTCCTTTAGGCGATTTTTTTGGTGTTGGTTTTGGCGAAAATAATGATTTTACTTCACAAGCCTGGATACAAGAAAAAGGAACCAAACAAATTTTCTTCCCTATGCCTTTCAAGAAATCCGCAAGAATTGAACTCGTGAACCTCAATGATAAAAAATTAGGAAAATTTTCCTGGCAGATTGACTATGAGAAAGAAGTTGTTTTCCCTGAAGATATAGAATATTTTCACTCCTGTTTCAGAATCTCAAGACCAGTGCCTTTAAACAGTGTCCACAGGGCAATGGAAACCAAAGGTAGAGGAAAGTTTGTTGGGCTTGTATGGAATCATCACTGGATAAATAAAGGGATGCACGCAGAAGGAACACAAAATTTCTGGATTGATGGGGAGCATATTAAAGCCACAGGCTCTGAGGATTATTTTGGAATGGCATGGGGATTTTATAAGGGTGTCACTCATCCTTATATGGGAAGTAGTTTTGGTCCTGAGAAAAGTTACGGTGATGAGGTAGGTGAGTGGTTTAGATTAACTGCATATCGTGCTAATTTGCTTGACCCGATTCACTTTCAGGAATCGCTTAAGTTAGATCTTACCTGTTATGGTGTCGATGTTGGACATAAAACGGATGACTATAGTACTACTTGTTTCTGGTATCAATCCGAACCGCACACAGAATTTTCTCCTCTTCCCCCTGTAGAAGACCTTTATCCCGTAGACTTTCCAAAGTCTTTTGCTTTTGGAATGTGGCGGATTTATAACTTAGAACGTCAACAAAAATATTCAGAAGCTATAAAAAAGATAAAACAACTTTTAAAAAGTTATCCTCAAAATCCTAAAGTGGCTGATTTACTTTTTAAGAAAGGGTATCTTCTTGAAGAACAATCCAAGATAGTTGATGCGTTAGCAATATACAAGGAAGTGAAAAGGCGGTTTCCTGATTCTGAATCTGCTCAAGATGTCGAAGATAAAATATGGCTCTTTGAAAAACCCGGTAGAATGCTATTGAAGATGGCATCACCTTCTGGTTGGGATGCCTATATTGATGGTAATCAAATTCCTCTCGATGAATCCATTTTTCAGAATATTCCGACCTGGGGAGTTGACGAAATATATCGATTTACCTGGGGACCATATAAAGTTCTTTGGAATGACAAAAGTTCTATAATAATGCGACTTCCAACGATACGACTTGAACCCGGTTCAGGTGAACATATACTTGCAGTAAAAGCTATGACGAAAAATGATGCCCCTATTAAGTCTCCCAAGTTAGGATATTTATTTTCTGCTATTGATATTGTTGGACCAGACATTGTCACAAACAACAGTTGGAAACGCTCTAATATAGAAACTGCGGGATGGGAAGCCAAAGAATTCAATGATGATGAGTGGCGTCAAGCTGTAGTTTACAAACTGGATGAATATCCGGATAGTACCTGGAGCTGGTTATGGGCAAGAACATTTAGAAATTTCCCTGCTCAAGTGGAACATATCTGGGATGAGAATGTAAAAATGAATGCAAATAAAGAATTTAAAGACACTCTTTATTTTCGTAAGAAAATTATCGTTCCTGCTTCCTTTAGTAGAGAACACGGATTTTTACATTGGTTTCATAATTGAAGAGGATCGGGGCTTGATTTTTTAAATTTTGTAATGAATTCTTTGCAAATATAACTGATTGAAGATTTAATTGACAACTTATATAAAAATAGAGATAAACACGTAATGGTTTTATACAGACTCAAAACCGCTACGCAAAAGGTCTTATATAGACCAGTCTAATTATTGTTATGTGTAAAATATAGTAATTTGGATAAAGAAGATATTAAAATTTAATAAAAACGGAGTCCAGATATTATGTATCAAAAAGAACAAGTTGTTTCTATTCTTTTTTCGGATTTGGAAGGATATTCGAAGATAAAAAATGATAGTTTGAAATTAAAACTTGTTAAATTTTTAGAAAATGACATTATTAAAAAAGTTTTAACAAAGGATAATCATCTTTTTTATAATAGTTGGGGAGATGCTTTTTTTATATGTAGTTCTAATCCACTCGATTTAGCTGAAATCGCATTACAAATTAGAGATAAGATAAAGAATAAAGATTGGAAACGATTTGATTTTCAATTTGATATAGCAATTCGTATCGGTTTGCATATTCAAAATGTAAAAGTATCTTTTAAAAATAATGGCCAGATAAACAATATTATAGGAAAAGGCATAGATACGACGGCTAGAATTGAACCAATAACTGAGCCTAATCAAGTTTATTGTTCAGATGTATTTTATAACCATATTAATCTGGAGGAGACCCACAAAATAGAGGGTAATTTTATTGGGGAAAAAGAATTAGCTAAACATTTTGGATTAATGAAAATCTATAAATTGGATTGGAAAGTGACAGAGCAGACAAAGGATACACCTCAAAAATTAGTAACAATTATTAGTCGACAGAGTGAGAAATCAATAATTTATCTTGAAGATCTGGAAGGAAGATGCATCTATGTTTCTACAGCGGATATCCATATTCACAATTTTTATAAAGAACATAGTGGAAAAACAGATTTTTTTATTAATCATTTAATTACTGGTATTTTACTCGGCGATAGAATAATAGTGCATTGTGCAGATCCAGCTCGATTACAAATTGTTTACGAAAATATAATGGAGTACTGTGACCTGATTAAAGAAGGTAAGATCGTCTTCTTATTAGGGGAAAATGTTAAGAATAGTAAAGAAAGCTATAGAAGTTATTTAATTGAAAAATATAATGAATATAAGAAATCACCCTATGGTCAAAATGATATAAAAACTTTAGAGGGGATTATAAATAATGATGAAATAATAAATAGAACATATGATCTTCTAAACATGAGCCCATATAATCTCTATAGAAAATATAGTGGTACCGATAAGTTTGTCAATTTAGTTACAAAAGATTTAGAACCAAGTGAAAATATATTTACAAAACGTAAAAACATAGATGGCAAAATATCAAAACTAAATTTAACTCTTTTTCAATTACTTAGTATTAAAATTATAAACGAGTTAAATAACATTGAGGATGTGATACCTCCGATTGAACTCAGAAAATTAGAAAGTAACTTAAAAGATAAATTAAATTCTGTATCTAGACAAATATTAATTGGGAAAATAGAAGAAGCGTTGGGAAATGTAAATATCTCAACTTATTATTTAAATCTGATCAAGACGAGAATCTATTTATTATATCTAGCAGTGAATGTGGATAATCATACCTTCATTGAAGTTAATATAGATCGAGATAGAAAAAGCCCTTATTATTGTGAACATCTTAAACAACATTTACGAGCCTTATGTGTTGGAAAAACATTTAGTTTAAATAAGGATATTGTACTTAAGCTAAAGAGAAACGAGAGATGGAAATCATTTGTAAACTATCACTATAGCATAACCTCCCACTATTATGCCAAAAGATTAGGAGATACTGATCGAGGAATAGAGAATTGTTTTAGTATGAAAGAAGCACTAAAAAGTTTTCCTGATATAATTCAAATAATATTTGATTAAATATAGAAACGTTTAGACAACTAATGAAAAACAGAACGCAATTAAGTAACAAATTTGGTATAATTCCAATACCTATTTACATAAAAAAAAATGAGTGTAAATCATCATGCATATATTGTCCTGATTATTCTGACTTACCTAAAAGCTATTTGCCGAATGAGGATACAATTCGTGCCAAGAAATTAAATTATGATCCAGTACAACAAATTCGCTATTGGATAAATAGAATACGACAAAAATTTAGTTGCCATAAACCTATCAAACTTGAGATAATAATTTTAGGAGGTACCTTCAGTGATATTGATAATGAATATCGATTAGAGTTTTTTAAATCATTATATGACAGTTTAAACGAAAATAGTTCTAAATCACTGATTGAGGCACAACATTTTAATGAGGTCTCTAATTTTAGGGCTTGTGTTATTACTGTTGAAAGCAGGCCTGATAGCATAACAAAAGAGGAGTGTAATTTTTTATTAAATTTAGGCATATCAAAGGTTGAATTAGGTATTCAAAGCATATATAATCATATTTTAGAATTTATAGGTCGTCCATATGACTTATCAGATATTAAACATGCAAATCTAACCTTAAAAAAGTTCGGTTTTAAAGTTGGTTATCATATTATGATCAATTTACCTTTATCAAATCTTGATTTAGATACCCGTATGTTAATAGAGATAAACTCAAATCCAATGTTAATGCCTGATTTCGTGAAAATATATCCCCTATCTCTTGTAAAAGATAAGTATGCTCAGAAAATAATGTGGGATTTATATGAGAAAGAAAGATGGAAGCCTTACTCATTTGACGAATTAATCAAAATTTTATATGAATTTAAAAAGAACGTTTCTCCCTCAATTAGAATACAAAGGATTCAAAGGCAATTTAATGGGCGCGATTATTTTTACTCGAAAATATCGATTAGAGATAAATTAAAAGAAGTTTTAATAAAAGATCATGCTAATTGTAAATGTATTCGATGTGAGGAGTTGAAGACCTATAATTCTAATCTAGTGCTAATCAATAGTGATGAAATTAAATTATTCAGTAATAAAATCGATAATAATAATTACTTTATTACTATCTACTTTCATAATTTTTTAATTGCTTATGCGAGATTATTTTTAAAAAATAACTTTGCTATCATTAGAGAAATAAAAACCGTAGGGAAAAGTTCATTCGTGCATGAGAAATCCAATATTCAGGGTCGTGGATTTGGAAGTTACGTTTTAAATGAAACAGAAAAAATTGTAAAAAGTATTGGCCTCAAAAAAATACATGCAGTCGCATCTTTTGGTGTGAGGGGATTTTTTAAAAAAAATAATTATTTTGAGGAGGGGCCTTATATGAGTAAAATACTTTAAATGGAGTTAGTTATGATTACTGAAACATTAAAATTGTTTATTATTTTTCTACTAATTTTATGTTTTTGGAAGACTGAAAATAGAATAGAAAGATTATTTTTGTCTCCTAATTATAAACGATATAAGCGAAAAATTGATTCTACTTCGAAGAAATTATTTAAACTATTTTTAACTATTGTCGCTGCTTTGTCATCAATCGAAATAGTTTTTTTCAAATTCAATCAATTCGAACAATATAAACTAAATATATTCATTATTCTCTTTCTTTTACTAGGTATTTTTTTAAGAATATCTGCAATTTTAACTTTGGGTGATCTTTGGAGTTTTGATGTTGACTTGAAAGAAAATCATTATCTAATAAAAGAGGGGCCTTATAAATTCCTCAAACATCCAGCCTATTTGGGCAATATTTATATTGTGTGTTTTTTAATTTTAATTAAAGCTACCGTGGTTTCTGTTCCGGCCACTATTTTCCTGATATTTTTTTATTTGTATAGAAGTAGAATGGAAGAAATTGTTTTATCAACTTTAAATTCTGAGCAGAATATACCAAGGGTTTTGCGGTTACAAGATTTTTCCATTATTAATAAAATGTTTAAAAATCATTTTATCAATAAATAATAAATAACTGCTATTTTAATAAAAAGCACATAACACTTGCATACAGTAGATCGAAACGCTGGATGGTTATGATGTTTTTGACAATTTTGGTGTAACACTGGATTCTTCTCAAATTTACTATTAATTTCTTTGCAGGCGAAACAATAAAAGATTTTTTTTGTGAGAACTTAGGGGAAAACCCTCAATAATTTCACAGGTCATCAAATTATGTAGCAAACAAAAATTCAAAAATCAAAACCTGAACACCTTGTTTTATGGTGTTGACAAAAATCAATAAATTTTATTAAGAAAAGAATTGACAATAATTTTATAGATTTTCAAAATATCTTTATTAAAAATTGTTAGCAAAGTGGAAGTCATGAATAGCTTTCCCCAATATAATATAAAGGTGTAAAACAAATTCAGCAACTAAAAACGAGAGGTAAAGAGCTTAAAAGATTTTAGAAAGTGAAAATGTAGTGAGCATCTTTAGATGCGTTTATATTCAGAATAGAGAAGGAAGACTGTATGAAAACATTTGAGTATACAATAGTAGTTTGGAAAGAAAAAGAAGGGTATGTTTCAAAATGTCCTGAACTGGGTGTTGCCAGTTGTGGAGACTCAATTACTGAAGCAACAAACAATCTTAAGGAAGCGGTAGAGCTTTATCTCGAAAACGCAGAAGCGCTCGGGTTATTAGAAGACATAGAAGAAAGTCTCACAAGTCATGAGAAGTTTACTTCTCATTTTGAGGTTGTTAGATAATGGCAAAACTCCCCATTGTTTCCTCAAAAGAGATTATAAGGGTATTACAAAGGGTAGGTTTTGAATATGCGCCTAAACGGGGAAAAGGAAGTCATTTAGCCTTTGTGAAAAAAGATAAAGATAGAACCCACCTTGTTATCGTGCCGGATAAAAAGGAAATTCCCAAAGGAACCTTGCTTGCAATTTTGGAACATGCAGGACTTTCAAAAGAAAAATTTGTCGGACTATTGAAAAATTAAGATATACTTATGGAGGAATGGGATTAAGTCTTGAATTTTGAAATTACGGAAAGACTTGACAAAAATTTTATAGATTTTCAAAATATCTTTTTAAAAGTTGCCAAAATAAACTGGAAAATGGATATGACATTGATACAGTTAAAGAGCTTTTGGAACATACTGATGTACGAACCACGATGATCTATACGCACGTATTGAACAGGGGTGTTCGAGATGTGAAGAGCCCAATAAATAACCTATGACACTGCGATTGCGTATTATACAGAAACCATATAAAATGCTGAAAAATAGAGATTATATCCTGTAAAACATTGACCATGTACTTGCAACAGGGATGTTTCATACTATCCGGAAACAAAACTATGAAGTGATTTTGTGTGGAAATTATATATACAATAGCTGGATTTTGTAACAGATTCTTTCTGGATTCAAAGGAGAGAGGAGATTAGTTCTTGTCTGTTAAAATCAAAAATTCTGTTGTAAAGCACCGTTTCGTGAAGGTTCTGCGAGAGATTATCGCCATTTGTCTATGGATCTTCATATTCATAAAGGTAATTGTATTTGATATTGACATCTATCTTTTTGAGAAGTTTTTGCCATCTCTACGCTGGATTTTAAATTATAGGTTTTTTGCATTGTTGGTGCTTATTTTAGTTGTGCTGATAGGAATAGATAAAAAACCTTTCCGTAAGTTTCTTGGCTACATAATTAGCTATCCATTCATTCTCCTTTTTTTGCAAATCCTAAAGCTTTTTATCCGTAACTGGGAATCGACAATAATATTTGCTCCTGCTCTTTATGATTTAGTTTCCTCTTTTCGCTCAAAGTTTACTGTCATGACTATAGTAGCCTTTTCTGTTATGTTCATAACTCTTTCATCAAGTTTCTATCTTATTATACCTTCAATGATTTTACTCGGTATATATCTAATTATGCATTTGTATCGCAGTCTAAGAAAAGCCTATCGATCAAGTGTTTTCGAGGGATTAGGTGATCTCGTAAAGAAGTTACGTATATCAATAGAAGGTGGACAGCACGAATTGTGGAAGAAAGAAAAATATGATCCAGGAACAAAAAATTATGAAGATCAATGCCTTACATTTTATATCTTGAATTCGGTTGTGGAAATTGTCCGCAAGAAGCTCCTTAAAATTGCCAAGAGTAGAAAACCAGACCTATACTTAATGATTTCCTGGCTTGTGACTGTTCTATTAACATCGTTAATCTATTCCCTTGAATACTGGTCCTTATACAAAATTGATGGATTAAGTTTTATGGCAGATCATACCCTTTCTTTTTGGGATTTCTGGGGCTTCAGTTTTGGCAAATTAACTCCCTCAAGTATTTCTACAATAGCTCCTGTGAGCGTTGCTGCAACAGTTCTTGCTTATTCGGAACTCTTCTGTGCTTTGATAATATTGGTTATATTAGTCTTCTCTGTACTCACTGCAGCAAGAGAAAAATACAGGGAGGATATTGAATATTTTATCTCAGAAGTAGGCAACTTGGGCAAACATTTGCAGGCGCAGTTCTTCCAGCTTTACGCCATTGCAGTAGTAGACGTTGAGAAAGTTTTGCTATCAAGCAACGCAGCATTGATAAACCAGCTAAGGAAGGCATGTGAGCTTCCTAATTTGCTCTTACCCGAAAAAGAGGTCAAGCAAGTAGGAGCAGAGGAAACAAAATGATTATCATAAATAATTATACACTGGATCAGCTCTAAAACGGGTATCCAGATAACGCTTAATGTTAGGTACTTTTGCTTAAGTTGCAGGTAGATGTTGATTGCAAGTAAATCACTCCTCTTTGTAGAATGTAAGATTAATTTTGATATGAAGCTGTGACAAATTCAACCATACAAAAAAGAGATAACTCTTATTTTACCAATTAGTGATTATGGTAGCTCTTGCAAAACCTTTTTTCTTTTTACGCATTCATTATCCCAAGATCAAGACATCACACCTTTTTATAAAAACCTTGAAATGATTATTTGAAATAATTAAATATTACACAATAAATTTCCTATTATAATAGGATGTTACCTGCTAATTAAAGATTTCAAATATTTAAAACGCAAAATTGGTATTTATTCTAACAAATTTCACTAACATTATTTATTCACAACAAACGCTAAGGAGGACATCTGATGTATTACCAGGAAATCAAAAAAGCAAAGCCGGTACCTGAAGAAGACATTCGCCAACTTCAGGAAAGGGTTGGCGTCATTCTCAAGAAAGTCCGTGATGAAGGGGACGATGCATTGCGATATTACTCAAAGACATTTGATAGCTTCGAGCCGAAGTCTTTTCAAATCTTGCCGGAACAAGCCGCAAAGGCAAAAAACCAGCTTCCTGCTGAAGTGATTGAAGAATTGGATGTGGCTATTGAACAGGTAGGTGTTTTTGCTCGAGCTCAAAAGGAGAGCATAGTCGAATTCGAGAAGGAGATTCGACCTGGAATGCGGATGGGACAGAGAATTATACCTGTAGATTCCTGCGGCTGTTATGTCCCTGCAAGTCGTTACCCCTGCCTTACTTCTGCAGTAATGTCGGTGATTCCTGCTAAGGTGGCTGGTGTGAAGCGAATCGTGTCCTGCAGTCCTCCGGGACGCAATGGGTCTATCAATCCCGGGATTCTCTACACGATGTTCAAGATGGAAGTGGACGAGATATACTGCCTTGGTGGGGCTCAAGCCATTGGTGCCCTTGCCTTCGGAACCGAATCCATTCGGCGGGTCGACCTCATTGTGGGTCCCGGGAATCAATATGTTATGGAAGCCAAACGTCAGGTTTTTGGGACAGTTGGAATCGATTTCTTGGCTGGTCCGAGCGAGTGTATGGTTATTGCAGATGAAACAGCAAGAGCCGATTACATTGCAGCTGACCTTCTTGCGCAATGCGAACACGACCCTAATGCCCGAGGTGCTTTAGTCACTACCTCCAAACGGCTTGCCCAGGAAACCCTGAAGGAAATCGAACGACAATTAAAAGAAAGAACGACTGAGGAAGTGGCTCGCACATCCTGGGAGAATAAAGGTGTGGTAGTCCTCGTCTCCAGTCTGGAGGATGCCACAAGGTATGCAAACGAATACGCACCTGAACACCTCGAAATCCACACCTCTGAACCGAGGAAGCTTCTGCCACTCCTGAAACATTATGGTTCTCTCTTCCTCGGACAGAACACGGCAGAAGTTTATGCAGACAAAATCGCCGGACCAAATCACATTCTACCAACAGGCGGTGCCGCTCATTACACCGGGGGATTGTGGGTAGGTATGTTTATGAAAGTGGTAACCCATATGGAAACAAATCTTCAGGCGTCCCTGTTGCTTGCTAAATATGCCGAAACCCAGGCAACTTATGAAGGAATGGATGCCCACCGTTTCGCAGCCACCATTCGCCTGAAAACTCTCTAGAAGAGATCTCTGAAATGCTGACAAACCATAACTTGTCATTCCGAACTTGTTTCGGAATCTCAATTGGGATGCTGAAACAAGTTCAGCATGACAAATAAAACAATCTTACTTTTGAAGTTTTCAGAGATTTCAAAAAATAGAAAAGCCTGCATTGGAGATAAATGAACTTATGAGAACCTTAAGAATTGTTCAATATGGTATGGGTGCTATGGGCAGTAATATGGTAAAGCTGCTCCAGAGCAAATCATCAGCCCAAATTGTTGGAGCCATTGATATTGACCCTGCAAAAATAGGTAAAGACCTTAGTGAAGTGGCTGACCTCAACAAGCCAATGGGCATCAAAATCACATACCCGCCTGAGGATGTGCTTGACAAAGGTCCAATAGATGTCGTTCTTCATGCCACGACAGCTTTTCTGAAGGATGCCTATCCACAAATTCTGGCTATCTTGGAAAGGAAGTCAAACGTAATCACCATCTGCCAGGAGCTGTTTTTCCCTTTGGGCAAGAACAGGGAAATGGCAATGGAGATTGATCGAAAAGCCCGGGAAATGGGAGTCAGCGTTACTGCGGTCGGCATCAATCCGGGATTTATTATGGACATCGTTCCCATTGTTTGCTCCGTCCCCTGCTGGGAGGTAAAGCAGGTTTTCGTTCAGCGAGTAGTGGATTTCTCACCCTATGGACCTGATGAGATGAGACACATCGGTGCTGGGCTCAGTCCCCAGGAGTTTCGAGAAGGTGTGAAACAAGGCGTCATTGGCCACATAGGGCTTCTGGAGACTACTGCGATGGTGGCTCATTGCCTTGGGCTCCCCATAGATGAACTGCATCAGACCAAAGAACCGATGATTACTCAGAAGCAGAGAACCAGCCGCTTTATCACAATTGCTGCGGGAAGTGTGTGTGGATTCAGGCAAAATGTGGCGGGTCTTCGCAATGGAGAGACCTTGCTTGATTTCAGGATGGTCGGAATTATCAGCCCTGATTTGGAGGAAGATGGTGTCACATTGGGCGACTATACTCGAATTGAAGGCACTCCGAACGTGGACATTATTATCAAGGAAGAAATTGCCCAGAAGGGAGGCTTGGGCACAGCCGCAGTGGCAGTGAATATGATTCCCAGGATATTGAATGCTCCACCGGGATTCCACACTATGAATACTCTTGCGTTGCCTCATATATGGAACGGAGGTTCTGAGCCCCCTTCAATTCGAGATTTCTGAAATACTTCAAAAACGAGATTGCTTCACGATAAAACTGTTCGCAATGCCAGATACCCCTCTCCTTAATCCTCTCCCGCAAGGGGAGAGGAAACGAAAGGTGTCACTGCGAGGAGCAAAGCGACGAAGCAATCTCATCCTTGAACTAATGGGATGCTGAAACAAGTTCAGCATGACATCTGGATAAGGAAAGGTGAAATGAAAAATATGGTTACTTTAATATTGATACCAAAGGCATATGTCCTGAAGCAAGGACTACGACATTGTCAAAGAGCTATTTTGATGTTGCTGTGGATTATTTTTCGTCATCATTCAGTCGGAATGTCCAATTTGTCACTGCGCACCTCACGACTGCGTTACCCCAGACCCAAATTCCCCCCCATTAGCACAATTATGAATATTTGCTCCGTTAACCGTAATCGCTTGTTTGTCTATTTAAGTCTGATTTTATATTTGATCATTGGTGGGAGCTATACGGCGATGGGGCACAAATTAAAAGGTGCACCGTATGCCGTAGATTTTCTGTTGCAACTACAAAACACAGACTTTACAAAAGGGACACTTGAGGACACGGAATTCTCGGAGAATGTCGTTCGTCTTCTCCACAATCCTAAAAATCAAAGATTTATCAAGCGTGGTGCTTTTCTGTCTCCAGTTATAGAAGCCAAATTTCCGTTTAATGAACTACTGCCGAGCTGGAATTTCACTCTACCTGCTGGATGTGGTTTCAGAATAGATTTCAGACTTAGCGCCGACAATAAACAATGGACGCCCTGGTTATTTCTCGGCAGAGATGGCTATATTCCGCGTAAAGAACTCAAAAATAAAATTATTAAACATAAGGATATCGAAGTAGACATTGATTATCTACTGCCGAAACCACCACAACAATATTTTCAATTCAAGATTAGTTTTTATAGCAAAAACGGCAAAGCCTCTCCCCTGCTACATCTCTTCTCCATCAGCTACTCAAATTCACTTAAGGATAAAATGCTCTGGGAAAAATTCGCCAAAGAAGACAATGCGTTTACCACGCCAATAGTTCCCGTGCAGCTACCAGTTCCGTATTTTTCACAACTAAACGCCAAAAAGAAATTACGTTACGAAACTTGTTGTCCAACTTGTGCCACGATGATGGTAAATTATTTTGGGAAGAAGGCTCCCTTAAATGATGTAATTGATGATAATCTCGATAAAGAATATGACATTTATGGTGTTTGGCCCAAAACCTCACAAACACTCTGGAAGTATGGTTTACGGAGTTATGTTCGTCGGTTTCGCAATTTTAATCAAATTTATGCAGTGCTGCGTTCGGGACTCCCAATTATGGCAAGTATTCAGGTTAAAGAGGGGGAGCTAACATCTGCGGCAATCTATACCCAGACTGATGACCATCTCATTTTACTACGGGGGATGACGAGCAATGGAGACTTGTTTGTTAATGACCCATACACTAATAACGAATCCGAAGGTTGTCGGGTATACACACGCCAGGAAATTCAAAAAACCTGGCTGGATAAGGGCGGAGTAGGAATCATTGGTGAACCTATCCAAAACACCAACAAATAGATTCTGAGCTTTAGACATTTGACTATAAACTATAAAAATGTAATTATACGAATATGAGCTTTTTATAAGTTTACTGTTTAGGATTAGTAGGTTCAAATCTTATTTTTGCATTTTAGTAGTGTGTTGAGGAAATAGACTAAGAAATTGAATGGGGAGTTATTGGGAAACACTATATGAGTAAACTATACGACAATCCTAAATATTATGAAATAGCCTTCTCTTTTCGGGAAATCTATCATGAAGTAGATGTGTTCGAAGAAGCGATTAAGAAATTTTCTCGAATTCCTGTAAAACGTGTTCTGGAAATTGGATGCGGGAATAGTCCACATCTTGAGGAGCTCATCAAAAGAGGATATGAATATATCGGCATCGATTTGAGTAAAGCTATGATTAGGTATTCGCAGAAGAAGGCATCTACAATTAGAGGTTCAGCGAAATTCGTCTGTGCGAATATGGTAGACTTTTCGCTCAACACAAAAGTAGATTTTGCTTATATACTACTTGGCTCTCTTTATGTGAAGAATACAAAAGAACTCATCTCACATTTTAACTCAGTGAGTCAGGTTCTCAAGAAAGGTGGGCTATATTTTCTGGACGGTTGTATCCAATTCACACCGTCAACAAGATATAGTGAATCTTGGGAAATTGAGCATAAGGGAATAAAGGTTAAAACAACATATTCAACCCAAATTGTTAATAGTCTTGAGAAGACATTCGAAGAAGTAATTTTGTTGAATGTTAATGATAAGGGCAAGACTAAGAAAATAGTTGAAAGAACTATTAAACATTCTATCTATCCACAAGAATTTTTGTTTTTTATAGCTAATCGTAAGGATTTTGAATTTATAGGCTTCTGGAACAATTGGAATCTATCTCAACCTTTGCAAGGAACAAATAGGATTAGTCGCCCGATTGCGATTGTTAGAAAAACCTGAAACATCTAAAAAGGGGAAAGTAAATGAAGTCAAAGAATTCTGTCCCGATTTATCTGGATGGACGGCATTATGATTTAAGAAATAAAGGTTTCGTCGCTGATATTCCTTTTTACTCGCGTCAAATTAAGAAGTACGGTAAACCTGTTCTCGAATTGGCATGCGGAACTGGCCGTGTCACAATACCTATAGCTGAACAAGGAATTCAAATTACAGGTTTAGACATCTCCAATGAGATGCTTGCTCAAGCAAGAAAAAAGGCAAAGGAAAAAAGAGTCAAAGTAGAATGGGTGAAAGCTGACTGCCGAGATTTCAATTTGCACAAAAAATTCAACCTTATTATTTTCCCTTTTAACTCAATTGCCTATCTGCACAATCTACAAAGTATTGAAAGATGTTTTAATTGCGTGAAAAATCATTTAAGAAAACAAGGTGGATTCATTATTGATTTCTTTAATCCTCGTCTGGACCTTTTATTCAGAGATTCCTCGAAGCGTTACCCTCTAATTCAATATCCTGATCCTGATGGCAAAGGGACTGTTGTAGTTACCGAAAGTACCTTCTACGATTCTGCTACACAAATAAACAAGGTCAAAAATTATTATAAAATCGGTGATTCAGAAGAGTTTATAGAAGAATTAAATATGCGAATATTTTATCCACAGGAACTCGATGCCCTGCTTCATTATAACGGTTTCACAATTGAATCAAAATTTGGCAATTATGATGAGTTACCTTTTATCTCATCTTCACCCAAACAACTTATAGTTTGCAGCAAGGAATAACTTTTTACGAAGCTTTCTAATTCTCTTTTGCTACTTATAATATCGGGGGGTATCAATAAAGTAAAAGAAAGGAAATTATATGAATTTTACATTCTTAGGTACTGGTGGAGCATTTAGAATTCCAAGAGCAGGTTGTAATTGTAAAGTTTGTAATGAGGCAAGAACAAAAGGATTTCCGTATAAAAGATTAGGACAATCTTTATTTCTTCACGATAAAGTCATCCTTTTTGATACGCCCGAAGATATTCTCGAAGAATTGAATGCTCACAATATAAAGGAAGTTAAACATATCTTTTATAGTCATTGGCATCCAGACCACACTTTTGGCTGCAGAGTTATAGAGGTTCTAAGAGAAGGTCACAAGAAATTAACGCCGATTTATGTTTATATGCCAGAAGATGATATCAAAATTGTAATTAATGAAAGAAATTCTGTGTTCAAATACTTTGAATCTATGGGATACTGCAAAGTGTTTACAATTGACGAAAAGGTATCTTTTAATTCTATAAGAATATCCAGAATTAAACTATTAAATAAATTCGCCTCGGCTTTTTTAATCGAATCCAAAGGCAAGAGAGTTATATTTAGCCCATGCCAGTCTATGTACTTGCCTTTAAATCCTGAATTTAAGAATGTTGATTTATTAATTATGTGTCTTGGTTCAATGAACTATATTGAAGATGATGTAACTCATTTTGAGAGAGATAATCTAAGAATTATCAAAAGTTTAGAGCCTAAAAGCATTATATTTACTCATATTGAAGAAGATAATGGCTTAAGTTATGATGACTATAAAAATGTAGAGAAAAAATACAAAAATATTACTTTTGCTTACGATGGTATGAATATCAATATATGACCGAAATCCTAAAAAAGATTTTGAACCTTTCCTTGTTTCCTGTGACTATATTATAGACATTTTTCAAAGTGATAAGTAATTGGTAACTGAAAAAGAAAAAATTTATTATGAACTTCTCGTCCTTCGCTGCCAGCGAAGAGAAAAAGATGCACTGGAAGAATTGATTCATTCCTGGGAGAAACGGCTTTTCTATTATGTACGCCGACTTGTGAATGATGAACAAGATGCTTGGGATATACTCCAGGAAATCTGGTTAAAGGTGATCTATGGTATTAAGAATCTACGCGAACCCTGCAAACTTCCTGTATGGTTGTATCGCGTTGCTCGCAATACTGCAATGAGCCATCTTAGAAAAGAAATTGGGCTTCGAAAGATGTATGAAGAAAAAGAGAAAATAGTTCCTGCGGGAGAAAATTCTGACGAGTTTCAATTTGAAGATGCAGAGCGAATTCACCAAGCACTAACTCGAATCTCACTCCCTCATCGTGAAGTTCTGACATTATATTTTTTAGAAGACCTCTCAGTTGAAGAGATTGCTCATATTGTTGATGTTCCCGTTGGTACTATAAAATCGCGTTTACATTATGCTAAATATGCATTAGGTGAAATTCTGAAGAAGAAAGGTGTTAACTATGAATAAAATTTCTAAAAGTTTACGTGACCAGTTGATAGAGTCGGAACAATTTAGCCTAAATCTAAAAGAAAAATATGAAAAGGAGGTAAGGGCAATGCTGGAAATAAAAATGTCAAAGATATTTAGGTGGTCATATCTTGTCGGTGGAATCTTGGCTTTGGGTCTCGCTGCATTTTTTGCTTATGCAGCTATGCTCTTCAAGGGAGCTATGTTCTACAAAGATTCGCAGATATGGGGACGCATTATTTTTGGTCTTGGTGCCATATTCAGTTTGGTAACGGCAGGATTAATGATTTGGGTAGCAAAAACGGGTACTTTCCATCTGAAAAAACACCCCAGCGCGATCGCTGGTTTGGCCTGGGTAGGAACCATTTTCTCGACAACAATCTTTTTAGTTATGGCGGCAAGAGACCCTGATTCAACTAAATCTGTCTTTATTGTAGTTGCTTCGTTGGCTTTTCTTATTTGTGCATCCGCCGGTTTGATTTTAACTCGCATAGGACTCGCGGAATTAGACACCCGAGAAAGACTCCTGAAGATTGAGCTTCGCCTTGCTGAACTTGCTGATGAAATGCACAAGAAAGGATAAGTTCATAAATTCTCTTTATGGTTCTCTCTTTTCTTGTTTTCTTAAAGAGATTGTAGAATATGAATCACCAAAAAGAGGAAGATATATCCCCGCAATAAAAGCTGAGTGGAATATTTCAAATATTTCTTTTCGACAAAAATACTTGTATTTTCCAAACTTCTAAATTATTAATTGTAATGTTAACAAACCTCATAAATAGAGAGAAAAATGCAGGTTAATAAAATAACAGGAATTCTCGATAATGAATTTTCGGTGGCAAAAACGAAAGAAGATTTAGTTGTCTGGGCGGTTAATGAAGAAAACAAATCCATTATAAATTCTGCCTTCTGAACCTAATAGGAGGAACTCATTTCGGAACCGAAAGACCCGCAATTATATTTGTTGTTGATTATTTCAAAGAATTTGGGGTTGAATATGAATACTATGAAGATGAAAATCTTTTAAATATAATTTAGTAAATTGTCCACAATTTCTGAAATAGAGATCTCTGAAATATTTGTTTTTTGTTTCAAAGACGAGTTCGCCACGTTCATATTCGTTCGCTCGCAATTAAACAGCGAGTTCTCTCCGCCCTTGTAGAAGAAGGAAGGGTGAGGGGTCAGTGTTATCACGAGAAGGCATTAGCCAACGAATTAATCTCGTTTTTTACCTTTTAAATAATCATAACTAAAAGCTCAATAGGGAAGAGAAAGGAATACACAATGACTAATGATTATAAGAATTTCGCTACTCTTAAGAACCAAATGACTGATGAGGAATACAAGAAACTATGGCAGAGTTGTGGTCCAATAAAGGTACGAATGATTGAGAAGATTGGAAAGTGCAAACACAATCTTAATGATACTTTCTATTATAAAACTCCTTACGAGAAACCGGAAGGTATCTGCCCAGCGTTACTGCATGTGCTTGACCTTTACACCTGGCGGGCAGTTTTTGGATTCCCATCCTGGGAGCCTGATGATCGACATGTCTACAAGATACATTGTCCGGCTAAGAAAGGAACCGTTTGGGAGATGTGCAAAGTTGATAAAGCAGAATAAAAATAATCAATTCCACTTAATCTTTAAATCAACCTGTTCTTGATAGTTTTCAACCTCTAACAGGTTATGCTCTATGCCAAGCAAGGAGGACATTGAGTTATGGATCATTTCCAAAAGCAAGAAAGAGCGGATTTCTCTGTAGCGAAAGAATTGGAAGATTAGTTTGAGCGAGCATTTAGAACGTTGCGGTTGAAAAACAATAATTCAAAAACTTATCCACATTTCTTATATATCCTCTTTTATAGCGTTTTAACAATTTAAATATTTTATTCTCTATCCTGTTTATCCTGTCAAAATACTACATTTGCTTATAACACCTTTTTATTAAAAATAAATTGATATGTTAAATTTATTAATATTATACTTCTTATTAATACATTATCAAAAAAAAATAAATCAGTTGAAATAATAGCATTAATTAGTAGGAGACAGGCTTGTCCGTCCCCTACTAAATTCTTTTCCAATAAAACATAGGAGATATGATTATGATAAAGGTGCTTGTTATAAACGGTCCGAATTTGAATTTGCTCGGAAAAAGAGAAGCCAAGATTTATGGCAGGAAAAATCTCAAGGATATTATCTCAGAAATGAAGAAGACTTGTAATAAACTTGGACTTAAGCTCGAAGCCTTCCAGAGCAATTCCGAAGGGGAAATTGTATCGAAAATTGGCAATTCTATTGGGAAAATTAATGCCATTATTCTTAATCCCGGTGCCTATACGCACACGAGTGTTGCGATACGCGATGCGATTTCTGCTGTGAATATTCCAACCATAGAAGTTCATTTGTCCAATATTTATAAGCGAGAGGAATTTCGGCATAAGTCAATGATTGCGCCTGTTGCATTAGGGCAAATCAGCGGATTCGGATGGTATGGATACATCCTCGCTCTGTATGCGGTTAAGAATCTGATAAAGAAATAAAAAATTCAACCACGAGGGGCACGAAAAACACAAAAAGAAAAAATAATTAATGGACGCGGATTTACGCAGATTATATTAGATTAGAATACGAAAATTCAATCAGCGACAAATCCATATAAGACCGTGTTAATTAGTGCCCCATTATTCTAATTGTTTTTTTATTCGCGACGATTCGCGCGATTCGCGGTTAAATTTCTTCGTGCAATTCGTGGTTTCGCGAATATTTGTTTCCTTTTGTGGTTATTGCCAAGATGAATTTATTTAAAAAGATAATTGAATATATAGTTGTTCTGGTTTTCATTTCCGCATCAGCATTATCAATTTTCATATCAAACTCCACACCATCAGAAAACTTTAACGTAATTATTCATTTGATAATCTCGGGCATTTTGTTTTTATTTCTTCTCACCCTCATATATTCAAGAGAAAGAAATTTTAGATTTGAATTTACTGATATTATCTTTGTGATTCTTATTATTTCCAATTTCATCAATTTATTCTACTCAAAGATTCCTTATGTGACACAAGGATATTTATTTTATTATCTCGATTTCTTTGTCATCTTTATCTTTTGCAGGTATTGGTTTAAAAACAATGGTGATTTGATAGGATTCATCCTGATTACTTCTGGAGCGGTTTTGGCAGTCCTGTCAGTTTTGCCATTTAAATTTTCTCTTAATCAAAATTTATTAGATAAATGCTTCATCATTATCTTAATCTCTCTACCGTTATCACTAACTTATTTTTTCATCGTCCTTGTAAGAAGTGATTTGGCCATAACTGACCAGCATAGATTTATCTATCGATTTCTGAGAATAATAATTTTCCTTACGATACCTCTTGCCATATTTTTTGATAAACAAATTAATACTGCGAGTAGTCAATACACAAGAGATAGTTTTTATTCAAAACAAATTGCGATAGACATATTTAATGAGAATAAGGTTTGGGGAGGTGGATTAGGAATATTCAATCATATTTACTCACCTTTCCAGAAGCACTTTGCAGACTTTCAACCTTCGTTGAATAACATCTTCTATTCTATAATTTCAGAACAAGGATTGGTCGGGACTTGTCTGAATGGTTTACTAATCCTTTCGCTCTTAATTACGATAATTGCAAAGTATAGAAAAATTCAGAGTCAGAGAAAACGAATAAAGTTCACAGGATTTACATCCGCTTTGATCATTGTCACAATCTATTATTATTTCTCAAGTCACGCACAAACGATATTTTATGGTTTCATATTCTGGGGACTTATGGCAATTATTTTTAGTCTACAAGTCAGAGAACCTTATTACAAGGGCTTCTCGAGATTATTAAAGACAATCCTAACCATTTTATCTGTGCTTGTTTTCTTCTTATACTCATTCATAATTTCATCATCATTTCTTGCGATTCAGTTATTGAACAGAACAATAAATAAATCGAAATCTGAGTCGGTTGTAGAAAATGAATTCCAGAAATTAAGAACGATTGACCCGCTTAATTACCACTTGTATATTAGTTTGGGGGATTATTATAAGAAAAAATTGGGAACTGATGAATCACGTCAGTCTACAATTATCGCAAAAGATAAAGAGATAATCACCAAAATGGAAAGTGCTTATCAAACAGCTTTAAAACTGAATGAGTATGCTGAAGAAGTTTATGGGAAATTATCTGATATTTTCAATAAAGTTGGAGACACAAAGAAGGCTGATGAAACATTGAAAAAGGGACTTGAGAAATTCCCGATAAATGTCAGTATGTTAAGTGAATTAGGAAAATCTTATGAGACGAAAGGTGAATATGATAAGGCACTGAAATATTATCTTAGAATTAAAGAATTGGAACCCAAAAACATTAATTCTTATCTCAACCTCGCCAGGACTTATAATAAGCTGGGTGATAAAAAAAATGAGACGGATATGTATTACAAAATTTTGCAAATAGATAGCAAAAACAAATTTGCTCTGAATGCTCTGACCCAATATTAAATAATGGATGTGGGGAACGCATATATGCGTTCCCTAAATTGTTAGATTGTAGTATCAGTTTCAAAATGTTAATGTATGAGCGGGTAATGAACTATGAATGAAAATAATAAAATAAAAGATTTATTTAGCTCTCTCAATATATTCTATCTTGTTGTTGGACTAATTAGTCTATCTTGGTCAATCGCTTTTCTTGTTTATTTTACAAAAATTCATTATGGTTTATTTTACGTCTATGAATTTCTGTTTAATGCCTATCATTTTTATTTTTCACAATTCGATTTCTTCGCTTTAATATGTGGTTTTATTGGGCTTTGGTTATACTACCTCGTGGGAAAATATTTTGTATCTTCTCTTGAGATTTATGTTCCGAAAGGCGTAAGAATTTCGCTCGCTTTCATTGCCGGTCTCGGCTGGATGATGGTGTTGATGGAGCTCTGGACAATGTTCCATCTGCTCAATCGTATCACAATTCTTCTCACTTTCCTGCTCTTGATAATTCTTTTCGCAATTTTAACAAAACGACGAATGAATAAGGCTGATCCAGCTTTTCGGGGCAATGTAACATTTTTTTATTACAGAAGAGGAGCACAATCTTTTGCTTACAAATCATATTTTAAAACAATTTCTCAACCGAAGAATCTTTTTGAAAAATTCTTCATAAGAGTTGCAAAATTCTTAATTGTATTAATGCTCTTTCTCCATTTTTATCACGGCGTTTTTCAGCCTGTAACTTATTGGGACGCACTCATATTATATGTCGGTTATGCAAGAAAAATATTCTTTCTTGGAGGATTTCCATTCAAGGCTGTGGCACAGGTTGGGATTGGTCTCGGGGCAAATTATCCGCACCTATATCCACTCGCAAGTGCTACCATTGCGACTCTCTGTGGTGAATGGTCTGACATCTTCGCTCAGATTATTCCGCCATTATGCTCTATATTTTCTGTGATTCTGATATTTCATATTGTTCTCAGACTATCCCGTAACAAAGTTGTAACTTACATAATAACTCTCTTAATTGTTTCTATACCATATTTTGTGGCGTATTCTGAGTATGCAACAGATTATGCAGTTGCAATCTTGTTCACAGCAGGATTTCTCTATTGTGCAATGATGTATATTGAAACAGGATTGTTCGGATACTTTTCCTTGGCGACCTTCATTACGGCTTTCGCCTGTCATATTAATTATCTTATGCTCGGACTCTGGTTCATCTGGTTTTTGATGATAATTATTGCACACACATTTTTGAAAGGAAGAAATTTGGAAGTATTTGGTGCAACTCAAATGACACTTGACCAAGGTGAACCGAATTTCACAAGACTTTCAGCAATAGAAAAATTCTCTAAATTTATTATTCAGAAAAAGACAATTCGCACAACCGCTCTCTGTGTGGTTTTAACGATCCCCTGGTATATACGAAATTTTATTTTGACGGGGAATCCAGTTTACGCATTTTTCACAAACATTTTTAAAGGCTCAAAAAATGTCAATCCCGATGTTCTCAAATCCTGCTTTATCGAATGGACGATTAACGGAGATGGAATCGGTGGATTCGGATGGGATTTGATGACAAAGATTAAAAGCACCTGGAAATTTTTTGTGACGGATATTAATACATCATGGAAACTTATGCCAATGTTTATGGCATTTGTTGTGCCTGGTCTGGTTGCCTTTTTGATAACAGCAATTGTCCATTTAATTATTAAAAAAATCAAAAAACAAGATACATACGATCCTGTTTTAAGATTTGGACTGCTCTGTCTCGTCTTCTTTATTTTTCTGATATATTATCATTATGCCATTGCGAGTTTTTATCTCTATCAAATTATAATTATCATCCCACTTTTTGCCGTAATGACATTTTTTATAGTAGATTTATGGAATAAAACAGTGCTAAGATATATTGTAATAATTTTGAGTTTATACGTTGCGATAATGCCAGGATTAGCTTTCAGTCTGAAAGGGATGAAGTTCATTGGTCCTGAGAGTATGACACTTCTTGCTTTACGAAGACCTTTTATGGACAAAGAGACATTCTGGAGATTACGGTTTGGTGCGGATGAGGATATGTTCGAGTACATAAACAAACTCGACAAAAAGCTAAAACCTCTTAAAAAAGGAGAAAAACAAACTAAACATTTAAAATTACTCACCCATGAGAACCGCCATTTATGCTTTAAGGAGGGAATAGAACTTATTCATCTTGACGATTGGGAAATCCAGAAGACTTATCAGATGAAGGAAACTAAAGAAAAATTAGACTTGTTTAAATCCATTGGTATTACATACTATCTTTATGTGCCGAATGAAGATAATCACCCCATAAACAAAAAAGTCGGAATGGATGAAATAATAAAAAAAGGCTATCTCAAATTAGAATTTGAAGCAGGAAACAATAAGTTATACCGGTTTGTCTACTGAGTTTAATCTATACTTTCAATCTGATCTTTGGCGTTCCTGATACACCTTACAACATATATGTTCTTATAACGGAGTGGTAAATGCAAACTTATACATTTCTACATTTTGCTTAAAAATGATGTCGTAAAAAAAATTTTGTGTTATATAATATTTATTAAGTAATAATAGTTTTTATTTCAATTATTGACAAAAGATGGGTAGAACAAAAATGAATCAAAATAATTACCTTATGAAAATCTTACCGCTCTTATTTTTAATAATCATAATGTTATGTTCGGTCTGCAATTTATTTGCTGACACCCTTTATATGCGTGAAGGCTCGACAGTCGAAGGCACTATTCTAACGATGAGTGATGAGGCAATAAGCCTCAACACTCCTTCGGGTAAAATGATTATTCTAAGATCAAGGATTTCTAAAATTGTTAAAGAGAGTCCAACTACAGGACAGAAGGAAGAAATAACACTTACACCAGTGCCTATGGTCACGCCACGTATCGAAAGACCTCCTAAACTAATCTTAAAGGAGACTACGCCAACACCAATTCCAACTCCACAAATTGAACCAACATCAATGCCACCGAAGGAAGTTCCGATAGAAAAACCTGAAGAAAAATGGGGAGAAGAAACACCCGTTCAAACAAAAGTAACTCCACAGGAAATCCAGGCAACTCCCATACCTCATGCAACGCCATCTCTTATACCACCCACTCCTGAACCTCTTGCTGAAAAAGAAAAGCCTTCTACAGAAATTTCTGAAGAACAAACCGCAATACTAAAAAAATTAATCGTAGGCTCATTCAAACTTATTGAGCAGGATGCTTTGATTAAGTCCCTTGCAACGGAATTTAGAAAAGCATTGCTTGGCGACCCAATATACGTTCAGGACGAAATAAAAACGACTGTTGGAAAAACAATAATCGATCTAAAAGGTAGAGGTGAAGTGAGACTTCCGATTAATTCTCATATTCAAGTTGTTTATGCTGATGCAACAAATACTAATATTAAAATCAAATTGTTGGGAGGAAAAATCTGGACTAAAATTGAAAAGACCGCAGCTCAGAATATAAATTTTCAAGTTCAGACTCCAGGCGTAGTTGCAGGAGTCAGAGGAACAATATTCAAAGTTGAATTGCTCCCGGGAAACGAGGAAAGAATTGCGGTTCTTGAGGGATTAGTTTCTGTTTTGGTTGAAAAGACAGGTGAAAAAGTTGATGTTCAAGCAAATCAAGCCTGGTCAATAAAACTCGATACGTATCTTTCTGCATTGACACCGACAACAGAAGTGGATAGGAGAGAATGGGAAGAGTGGGATAAATGGGTCGAAGATATGATGGGTGTTGCAGTGATGTTCCCCGTTGGTGGAAATGTCATAATGGATATGAGCAAACAAACAGCGATGGAACAAAAAATGTATGCGCAGATGATGGACGAATCCAATAAACAAGTTAAATGGAATCAGGTGGGTGATGCTCTGGACGTGTTGAAAGAAGGAGTTATCAGATTTGCAAAAGATGTGAAAAGATTTCCAACAGAAGAAGAAGGATTAAAGGCATTGTTGGAAAATCCCGGCGTGCGGAATTGGAAAGGTCCTTATATTCCGCCCCAAACTCCTTATCCAGTAAAGGATAGATGGGGAACGGACATTTATTATGAGAAACATTTGTCACCAACTGGTAATGAATACTATACAATTACAAGCGCTGGACCCAACAAAATTTATCGCAAAGGCAAATGGCAGGCTGATGAAGATATCTGGGTAATCATCAATCCGAACACAATTATTTCAGATAAACCATAATAAAAAGTAGGGAACGCATATATGCGTTCCCTACTAAATGTAAATATTTATGATAGAAAAAAACAAAACATTCAGGGAAATAGCTCTCAGACTGAAGGTCAACAAATTCATCAACTCTTTTTTCATCGCATCATTATGGACCTTTATTCTTGGTTTCTTAGCAATACTCCTGTCTAAATTATTCTCTTTCAATCTGTATGTTATAACGGTTTTAGAAATTGCTATCGTCATTTCACTTCTATATGCGCTACTCGACTTTTTTATTTCAAGAATCTCACCAACTCAAATTGCATTAACAATTGATAAGGAATTAGGATTAAAAGAACGTATATCA
>Ga0315289_10000950_pt1 | contig 45121 bp, 31 predicted proteins | sample YL17G11_40_MG_FD_203452 | JGI IMG/M metagenome (GOLD analysis project Ga0315289, IMG submission 203452) | Sediment microbial communities from Yellowstone Lake, YNP, Wyoming, USA - YL17G11_40 | ecosystem: Environmental > Aquatic > Freshwater > Lake > Sediment | place: USA: Wyoming | collected... | reverse complement strand
CGTTCATGGTGGTCGTCAGTCGATGCCGATGGATTACAACAACATCAATGCGCCTTATTATGCCGAGGCCGAGCGCGAGTTCTCGCCTCTGCAGAACTGGACGGTCGGCGACGTGACTGATCTGACCTTGTTCTTCCGGGGCCGGCCTGCGGCCTTCGTGGAAGGTGCCGATGGTATCATTACCATGAGCGGCTCCGGCCATGACATCTGGGATGAGGCCGATGATTGTCGCCTCGCCTATAAGCGACTCAGCGGCGATGGCTCGATCGTGGCCCGCGTCGACAGCGTCGCGAATACCAACTCCTGGGCGAAAGCCGGTGTAATGGTCCGTGAAACGCTCGAGGGCGGCTCCAAGATGGTGTACCTGGTCGTAACCCCGGGCAATGGCGTATCCTTCGGCTGGCGTACCTTCGCGGACAACACCCCCGAGCAGGTTAACAAGACCGGCATCACCGCTCCGCAGTGGGTGAAGCTGACGCGCAAGGGCGACGTCTTCACGGCCCAGTACTCCGCCGACGGCAAAGCCTGGACCGATCTGCCGAAAGCGGATGGCACACCGGTTTCGGTATTGCTGACGGGCAGCGTCTATATCGGTCTGTGCCTGACCAGCCACGATGCGGCTTTGGTTACGACGGCTACCTTCTCGAATATCACGGCCGGCGGCACCGGCGCCTGGCAGGTGGCGGCGGTCGGCGATGATCCGGAGCCGGCCAACAGTCCGCAGAGCCTCTATCTGGTCGTGGAAGACAGTACCGGCAAGTCCAAGGTCATCACACATCCGGACGCGGGTGCGGTCAATGTGACCGAGTGGACCGAGTGGAAGATTCCGCTGGGTGATCTGGCCGGCGTAAATCTGGCCAAGGTCAAGAAGCTGTACATCGGTGTGGGCGACCGGGCCAATCCGGCGGCGGACGGCAGCGGCCGCATCTACGTCGATGATATCCGCGTGACCAAGCCGTAGGTGTGACGCAGACAACTCCGGCAGACAGTTGGCTGTATCTCTGCTTGCGAACAGCAGAAGTCGGGGCCTGTGCCTTTCGAGCACAGGTCCCGACCTTTGATTATCGAATATCCTAAGAGTCCGTGGGACTGCGATGTCGCTTTCCCCTGAAGGGACAAGGTGGGGCATCGCGCAATGTCGTTTGCCTGGTGCACTTATGACCGGTAGCCTCGGCGCGCCGCCGAACAACCGCGATTATGGAACTCCAAATACTGGTTGCGGACTAACCGTGCGACTTTGTATAAACGGAGTATATCAGCCTGTGTATTTTCATGCTTCAGATGCTCAGTCGGACGAGAGTGCATCTCCTGACTCCGGGATCATGGTCGGCAAGGTGCAGTTGAATCGAACCCGCGCGGTCCACCCGTCACGCTGGTGGACCCGGGGCGTTCCGGTGTGTGGCCGGGACATGAACGTTTCCAACTTCGCAAAGGAGGACCACCATGGGTAACAGGGCAGCGCGATTCACGTGTTTTCTTCTGTTGTGCGGGCTCGTGCACGCGGCGAGCGCATTCGATCCCAACACCGATCCGAATCTCGTCGCGTGGTGGAAGCTCGATGACGCTTCCGGCAGTGTCGCCGCAGATTCCTCCGGCCGGGGCTACAATGGTACGCTGAGAGGCGATCCGTCGTGGGTCCAAGGATTTTTGGACGGGGGGCTCCTTTTGGATGGCGTCAATGATTACGTGGAGGTGAGTACTCCATTGAATCTGCGCTCCAATCACGTGACCATCACCGCGTGGGTCAAACTGAATGGCCGCCAATCCGAGTGGTCGGGCATCGTGGTCAGCCGGGCGGGCTCTACGATCTGCGGCTTGCACTATGGTCCCGCCGGAGAGTTGCGCTACAATTGGAATGACGTCACTTGGGGCTGGGTCTCCGGGCTCCCGATGCCGGACCAGGAATGGTTCTTTACGGCGGTGGTGGTTGAACCCACCAGGGCCACCGTCTATCTGAACAAGCAGAGTGCCGTGAATACGGTGACTCACGATATCGAGGAATTCGACGGCACGCTCGCGATTGGTCAGGATCCGCTGGGGGGCAGATTCTTAAGGGGCATCGTGGACGACGTCCGGATCTTCAACCGGTCGTTGTCGGCCGCCGAAGTGAAGGCTATGGTTCCGCCCAAGCTGAAGGCCTATAAGCCGACTCCCACTGACGGGGCTGTCGGCGTGACGATGGCACTGCTTCAGTGGACTAAGGGCGAGACGGCCGTGTTCCACGACGTCTATCTGGGCACCAGCCCGGACCTGACGGCGGCCGACCTGAAGGCGACTCACCAGCCTTTCGCCATGTATTACCACGTCGCCGGGATCACCCCGGGCGTCACGTATTACTGGCGGATCGATGAAATCGAGCCCGCCGGCACAGTTTACACGGGTGATGTCTGGAGCTTCACCGCGATGCCTCTGACCGCCTATCTGCCCCAGCCGGGCAATGAAGCGACCAATGTCACGCTGAGTCCGACCCTGAGCTGGGCGGCAGGCCAGGCGGCTATGGGCCACCACGTGTACTTTGGCACCGACCGCAATGCGGTTCAGGAGGGAGCGGCCGGAACGGACAAAGGCGCGTTGGCGGCCACCGAGACCTCGTACAAAGTCGCCGAAGCTCTCAAGCCGGACACGGCCTATTACTGGCGGGTCGATGAGACCGGCGCCGGCGACAAAGTCGAAACCGGCGAAGTCTGGAGCTTTACCACCGTGCTGGCCGGACCGGTCGGAGCGATCCGCCAGTGGTGGTCGAATAGCGGCGCCGGCACGACGGTGGCGGATCTGACGGGCAATCCGGACTTCCCCGACAATCCCACCGGCACGGAGTTTGTGCCGTCGCTGGAAGGACCGGTCGATTGGGCGGACAACTACGGCACGCGTCTGTACGGCTGGCTGTACCCGCCGCAATCCGGCGATTACACCTTCTGGATTGCCAGCGATGACGGCGGCGAGCTGTGGCTGAGCACCGATGCCGACCCGGCCAACAAGAAGCTCATTGCCACCGTGGCCACCTGGACCACCTCGCGGGAATGGACCAAGGAAGTCAACCAGCGGTCCAGTGCGATCAAATTGGAAGCGGGGCAGCGGTACTATATTGAGGCCCTGCAGAAAGAAGGCAGCGGCGGTGACAACATCGCCGTGGCTTGGCAAGGTCCGGGCATCAGTCAGCAGGTCATCGGCGCCGGTGGCGTCGGCCCCACGCCATTCCTGCCTCTGCGGGCGTACTCGCCGCTGCCGGCGGATGGTGCGGTCAATACCGTTCAGGCCATCACCCTGAGCTGGAATGCCGGCGAGAAAGCTCTGCAGCATGACGTTTACTTCGGGGATGATGCCAATGCCGTGGCGGCGGCCGATAGCGCCAGCGACCTGTGCAAAGGTCGGCAGGCCGGCACGAGCTACAATGTCGGCGAACTGGAGTGGGGTAAGACCTACTACTGGCGAATCGACGAGATCAACGAAGGCGAGGCCGACAGCCCGTGGAAAGGTCGGGTGTGGAGCTTCAGCACGGCCAATTTCATTCCGGTCGATGATTTCGAGAGCTACGATGATGAGGTCGATAAAGGCACGCGCATCTACGAAACCTGGATTGACGGTCAGACCAACACCACGACTGCGACGGTCGGCAACTGGGACCCGCCCTTTGCCGAGCAGACGATCATTCACGGCGGTCGCCAGTCGATGCCGATGGACTACAACAACATCAACTCGCCTTATTATGCCGAGGCCGAGCGCGAGTTCGCACCGGTTCCGAACTGGACGGTCGGCGGAGTCACGGACCTGAGCTTGTGGTTCCGGGGCCGGCCGGCAGCCTTCGTCCAAGGTGCCGATGGTGCTATTACCATGAGCGGCTCCGGCCACGACATCTGGGATGAGGCGGATGATTGCCGCTTCGCCTACAAGCGGCTCAGCGGCGACGGCTCGATTGTGGTCAAGGTCGACAGCGTCGCGAATACCAACGCCTGGGCCAAAGCGGGCGTGATGATTCGTGAAACGCTCGAGGGCGGCTCCAAGATGGTATACATGGTCGTAACCCCGGGCAATGGTGTATCCTTCGGCTGGCGTACATTCGCGGACAACACCCCCGAGCAGGTCAACAAGACCAGCATTACGGCTCCGCAGTGGGTGAAGCTGACCCGTAAGGGCGATGTCTTCACGGCCCAGTACTCCGCCGACGGCAAGGCCTGGACCGATCTGCCGAAAGCCGACGGTACACCGGTTTCGGTGACGCTGACGGGCACTGTGTATATTGGTCTGTGCCTGACCAGCCACGATGCCGCTTTGGTTACGACGGCGGCCTTCTCGAACATCACAGCCGGCGGCACCGGCCCGTGGCAGGTGGCCGCGGTCGGCGATGATCCGGAACCGGCCAACAGTCCCCAGAGCTTGTATCTGGTGGTGGAAGACAGTGCCGGCAAGTCCAAGGTCATTGCGCATCCGGATGCGGCGGCGGTCAATGTGACCGAGTGGACCGAGTGGAAGATTCCGCTCAGCGATTTGGCCGGGGTGAATCTGGCCAAGGTTAAGAAGCTGTACATCGGTGTCGGCGATCGGGCCGATCCGGCGGCGGACGGCAGCGGCCGCATCTACATTGATGATATCCGGGTAGTGAAGCCTTGATGGAGAGTGCTTAATAACTGGTCGTTCGCGCGTGGAGACGCAAAGTCTTGCGTCTTTGCCGACCAGTGATTGATGATGGAATCGCACGGGGCCTGTGTCCGTTGGGCACAGGCCCCGATTCTTTGTTGATGTGGGGCAGACGATGGCAGGCCGCAAGTGCGCTGCTTCGCCCGTAAAAGTCCGCTCCTTGACAGTCTCCCACCTCCCCGTTTTCTCAGGAGAGCTTCAGTTCAACCAAGCCTGGAGAAGCCGGGAAGGTCCGAATTTCTTTTGCTTATCGTCCCTGACACATCATTGTTGCGCATTCCGGCGGCTGTCTGCGCGTTTTTCCGCCGGTCCCGCTCGTAGGGGGAGATTCCAGCACGGCACGACTCAATCCTCCCGGCTGTCTGGTCGATAGGACAATAGAAGAGTTGGCTGGTCGCCGGAGGTCGGTGATTGGCGCGAAGGACGAACGACCAACAACGAACGAGGAATTTGGCCCTTGATGGCTGGAGTCGAGAGGCTTTCAGTCGGGCGGGAGGGTACCATCGTATTCGACATCACACTAAAAGATTACCTGGAGGAAATCGATGAGGCCTCGCTGCTGACGGGCGAGGAGGAGTACGAGTACGGCAAGCGGATCGTGGAGGAGAATGATCCGCGGGCGCGCGAGCAGCTCGTGCGGAGCAATCTGCGTCTCGTGGTCAACATCGCCAAGAAATACGGCGGGCGGGGGATGAGCCTCGGCGACTTGATCGAGGAGGGCAACCTCGGCCTGATCAAGGCGGTGGACTATTTTGATCCGGATCGCGGGACGCGCTTCAGCACCTACGCGGCTTGGTGGATCAAGCAGAGCATCAAGCGGGCCCTGCTGGAGAATGTCCAGCCGGTGCACGTGCCCACGTACATGGTGACCCTGATCAGCCAGTGGCGTCATGCCGCCACGGAAGTCGAAGGCCGGGTGGGAAGGAAACTGCCCCTGGAGGAGATGGCCGACCTGATGCACCTGCCGGTTCGCAAGGCCAAGATCATCCATCGGATCGTCGAGGTCTTGGCCAATGCCGGCGAAAGCCTCAATGGGGACGACGAGGAGGACAGCCAGGCGTTGGAATCGACGCTGGAGGATGAGAACGCCGGCCGGCCGGAAGACGGCCTGGTCGAGGATGAGGAGAAGGCCAAGGCGCTGCGGCTGCTGGACGAGCTTGATCCGCGGGCGGCGGAGGTGCTGAGACTGCACTACGGTATCGGCGGACAACGGCCTTTGACCCTCAAGGAGATCGGCAAGAAGATGGGCCTGACGCGGGAGCGGATTCGCCAGATCCGGCGCGACGCCCTGACCAGTCTGTACGAGTACATGGAAGCCGAGTAAGATTGGGATTTACTATTTGCGGTTTGCGACTTACGATGGGACGGCGTGGCCGCGAGAGCTGTCATACTGCCTCGCGGGAGGCATGCTCGCGGCATGAGAGCAAATCGTAAATAGGCAATCGTCAATCGTAAATCCTGCATCACGGAGGGCAGATGGCGAAGGAACGGATCGCTCTGGCACAGTACATCCGGGACATCCCTGACTGGCCGAGGAAGGGGATTCTGTTTCGGGACATCACACCACTGTTGGCTAATCCGCAGGCCTTTCCGGCGGCCGTGGCGGCTCTGTGCGAGCCCTGGCGCCACGCCGGCGTCGAATACGTCGCGGCCGTGGAGGCACGCGGGTTCATCTTCGGGGCCGCCGTCGCCGCGCAGCTCGGCGCGGGGTTCATCCCGATTCGCAAGAAGGGCAAACTCCCGTTCCAGACCGAGAGGATCACGTACGATCTCGAATACGGGACCGATTGTGTCGAGATGCACCTCGACGCCGTGCCGGTGGGGGCGAAAGTCCTCATGGTGGACGATCTCCTGGCGACCGGCGGCACGATGCGGGCGGCGTGCCAGCTCGTCGAGAAAGTGGGCGGCCAGGTCGTCGGCATCGCCTTCCTGATTGAGCTGACCGACCTGCACGGCCGCGAGCGCCTGGCCGGATACGCAGTCCATGCGGTCATCTCCTACTGATTCGCTCATTGGCGCGTATCCCTTGGCTTCCGCAACTGGGGGACATGCCGCAGGGGGGAACAATCCATCGGCTATCCAAAAGGTTCTCCATCTTGCACCCCATTTCCTGGCTCTTGTCCCGCAACTTTTCGTAGAACTCTCTAAATGACCGGTTTGTGAGCCAATCCTTCAAGGGGGCCCGCAGAACTAGCGCGGCGATCTCCTGTTCTTTCTTGTCGAATCCTGTGATCCCAATCGCTTCCTCGAAAGGACCTTTGGGATCGGGCACGCGGAATTCATCCGCTTGATGCCCCGTCTCTTTTCCAATCCAGTCCGCGTCAGCACAGAGCCAGCACTCCACGTTGCGGTCGCACACGCCAAAGATGGTCAGATGCTTGTGCTTGGGTGGGCAGTCCTCTTCATACGCTTTGAGAATCTTTCGCCATTTCCTATGCTCAGTGTTGGCATCACGCAGGAAGACGATCAACTCCGCGCCTTTGGTAGTCAGCTCAATGCACACGTTACGTATCTCGCGGCGCTGGCTTTGCCCCGATGTGCCACGAAACGATCCCTCGATCAGTTCGGCCTGCGGACACCAGCGCTGCCGGAGCCCACGGAGTGTTGCCCTGTCGGTACTTCCCTCGACGCAGTAACCGATCTTCATCCCAGCATCTCCCTGAAATGCATCTCGCCCAGAGACATTTCCTCCAACAGTTTTCGGGTCTTCTCGGTATCCAGTTTTTTGATTTCCGAAGAAGGCACGCCGGGCTTCACCAGATGGACCCCTTCCAGGCAGCTATCGAAGAGGTCGATGAAGTAGGGACTATGGGTCGTGAAGATAAATTGGTCCTTGTGCCCAGGCGCGACCAGCCGCTCGAATAGTGGCTTAAGATGGCCAACATAGAGTCCGTTCTCCGGCTCCTCGATGATCGTAAGCCCCGGCACCGAGTCTGGCCTGGAATCTTCACCAGCAAGGACGAGATAGGCCATCGCCATGAAACGAAGAGTCCCATCGGAGATACTCTGAACACTAAAGCGGTTGCCCTTCTGATCCTCCATGAACAAGAATACCGATTCGGGATCGGGAGACGCATACGTGAAAAGATCGAGCCTGGGTTCCAGCGTTCTGATGATTTCGATCAGTTGCCTCTCTGTGCGAGGCTTCTCGTTGTGCAGGGAGAAATAGGTACGCGTCAAGTTCTTGCCGTCGGGGAATAGTACAGGTGATTCTCGTACAACGGCGGGAGACCGGAGAGCGTATGGACTGAAAGCATAGTAACTCCAATTCAGGAGGTATCGTCTGAAGAGGCTGGCAAGTCCCTCCGTGCCAGGGTGTAATTGGCAGAGCGCGGTCGTGCCAGTAGGCAGAGGCTCTGTAAAGTGGCCAAACACAAAGCCTTTGGGATGAGCCCCCGGTTTCCCGGACCATTCTTCGGAGGCCAATCTGACCTCCCCGCCAGTATTTTCCAGAAGAGGCGTCTGAGCAAAGCCAGCTCCCGTGGCTTTGAGTATTTCCCTGGACACAGAGAGCACCTGTCCATAAGCCGACGACTTGGTCTGGACGCCGAGGCTTAGGGAATAGTCGAAATCGATTACGATACGTTCGTGCATTAGAGAGCATTCAACTTCGATCTCAACATTCTCTTCCGGGGTGTAGACATTCCGAATGTTCCATGTCTCTCCCACGGAGGCTCGGATGGCGTCTTCCAAGGACTGGCTGGCGGTCAGCCCGAGAAATCGGATCGCGGAACAAAGGTTGGTTTTGCCTGCGTTGTTCGGACCGATCAGCACGTTGACTCCGACGGGCCGGAACTCGACGTTCAGCAGACTCCTGAAGTTGTTGACTCGGAACCGCTTTAGCATGGGTTTTCTCCGAATAGCTGTTAGCTACATTCGCGACTGGTTAGTCTGCCACTATAGCATACTGACGGGTGAAGGCAACACTCGATCGTTCTCCCGCAACGGTTCTATTTTCTTCTACCAACCACAATTCGGTCATTTCGGTTAAGGTCTTTCTCGACCCGGATGTCGGCGAACGTGCCGGGGTGCTCCAGCAGGGCCCGGACGGCGTCGCCCTGCGTGTAGCCGATCTCCAGCAGCAGCAGTCCGTCCGGCTTGAGGAACTGCTCCGCCTTCTCGCTGATTCTTCGGTAGACGTCCAGTCCGTCCACGCCGGCGTAGAGCGCGAGGCGCGGCTCGTAGTCCTTCACATTCTTGTCGAGCGCCGCGTATTCCGCCGCGCTGACGTAGGGCGGATTGCTGACGAGCAGATCGAATTGATCCAGCTTCGCGACCAGCGGCTCGAAGAGGTCCCCGTGGCGCAGCTCGATCCGGTCCTGCAACTGATGTTTTTCGATGTTCCGGGCCGCCACGGCCAAAGCGGGCTCGGAGATGTCCGTCGCCACGACCTTGGCGTCGGGGACGTTGCGGGCGATGGTGACGGCCAGGATGCCGCAGCCGGTGCCCAGATCGCAGACGGACTGAGGGCCGCTCCGCTGTCGGAGGAATTCAATCGCCCGCTGGGCGAGCAGCTCCGTTTCCGGCCGGGGGATCAGGCAGTCGGGCGTAACGTCAAATTCGAGCGAATAAAACTCCGTTTTGCCGACCAGGTAGGCGACCGGCTCGTGCCGGCCGGCACGCTTGACCAGGCCGCGCAACTGCTCCAACTGCTCCGGGGCCACGGGCTTGTTGTACTGGGTGTAGAGCTCGATGCGCTTGAGCCCCAGGACGCTCGACAGCAACAGCTCCGCACTGAGCCGCGGCGCATCCACGTCCCGCTGCGTCAGGTACTCGGTAATCCAGTTCAGGAGTTTTTGAATCGTCCATTCTTCCATTCGTATCGTCTCGCTACCAGGAGATGGTCCTCTTTGGAAATGCGGATGGCAAAATCGTACTTATCGATCTCGAAGGCGATCTCGTAATCCTCGGAATGAAAATGCGGCTGGTCCGGGTCATGGAACTTGGCGATCTCACCGCTGGCGAGAACCAGTCTGCGAAGTGCATCCGTATCCGGGCGGCGGCCCTCCAGCAGATTCCGCAGGTAGAGGGCGCACAGCTCATCTTCATCCGTGCGCACCAGGGCATTGTATCCCATCGCCACGATCGTCACATGGGCCGGATCGTCGTGCAGGATTGCTCGTGCGGTGGCATCGGCCACGACGAACGAGCCCGCATACACCGCATCGGCGTGCTTCGCCGCGGCGACCCCGACGGTTCCCGCGCGGGTGGACTGAATGATGACCTTATCCGTCAGCGAAGCCTGCGTCATCTCGTAGGGCGAATTGCCGAAATCGAAGCCCTTGGGGCGTCTGCCGTTCACCTCTCCCACGCACAGGTCCCCAAAGCCCCTGGCCCGCAGCCACAAGGCCTCTTCGGGCTCGGCGACCATGATGATCCGCGCCGCCCCTTGTGACAGGGCGACGGCGGCGCTCGTGAAAGCCCGCAGGACGTCCACAATCACCGCGGTTCCCCGGGCCCGCGTGGCACCCTCGATGAGACTCTCGATCCTGATTTCCATAGAACTCCGTCCTGCTATCGAAGCAGAGGATACAACAGCCTCGCCCACAGGCCAAAGAAATTCGGGCTTGTAGTGACGCCGTAAGGCGTTTCTCTCGACGGATAGGAGAATTGGCTTTGTTTTCTGCCCAGCCATCATCCACGATCTTCATTGTAACCTCTTTTATGCACTGCACTTAGCCCCCATTCGAGACCTCCCGAAATTGGCTTTGTTTTGCACGCAGCCTCTGTCCGCACTGGCGCCGTGGAGACGCAAAATCTTGCGTCTCTACAGATGCCCTGACGGGCACACTACAAGCGAGACCGGAGAAATTGGCTTTGTTTTGCATAATCAAGAAGCCGGGCACGATTCCTATAACCTCTTTTCTGAAAAGGACTTGGCATTCATCTTGCCTTTCAGGAATTGGCTTTGTTTTGCACAATTCGATCATCGGCTCCATGCCTCCCCGCCGGCAGGGGGACTAATCGTTGTATCTACTCCTGTCATTGCGAGCAGCGCAGCGACGAAGCAATCCCGACGTCGAGAATTGCCTTTGCTTTGTATGATTGAGCACGGGCCCGTGGTCTTCTCAACCTTCCGCCGGTCGCCAGGGATTTGCACTATGGCGGCCATCGCCATAACCTCCGAATCTGCCATCTGCGATTCACGATTCGATTGCGCCTATTGTCTGATAGTTGTGCCAGTATCATACAACTGGCCTTGTTAGCCGTCAAGTGAAATTCTGCCAGTCATTCTGTGCCCATAGGATTTCTGTAGGGGCAGGCCCCCGTGCCTGCCCTCTTCCATGAACGTCGATAAAGCCTTGTTGCACATGGAGTTATGTGGATTAACAGGGATTCGACCCTGCCATTCTCGCGAAGCCTGTCCTGACCGTAGTCGAACGGGGCAGCCATGACGGCCCGCGAGGCACCAGCGACGGGTGGCGAGGAATGGCAACACAATCAGAATTGACTCCGGATGCCCTATCGCGTAGAACAAGGTAGAGTACATTCTTCGGTTCGAGTGAGAGTCATGGAACGCAAGCACGATCAATCGCGTTTTGTCGTATGCCTGAGAAATGAGGGGTATGAAGCGTCTTTGGAGCCGCGAAAGATCTACGAGGTCATCCCCGACGCCGAGGCCGAGGCGCATAGCATGATTCGGATCGTGGATGAATCCGGCGAGGACTATTTGTATCCCGCAAGTCTGTTCTCGCCGATCGTATTGCCTCAGTCGCTCGTTGACTCCCTCGCCTGGGCCGGCTGACGTTCACTGCGGACTGCCAGGAATGGTCACGGATCTCCGCCCCCTACACATATTTACGCTTCTACCCATTCGGCCTCCGGCTCGAAACTCACCAGCACATCCACGTCGCTATCCGGCCGGAAGTCCTCGCGCAGGTGGGACCCGAACAGGGAGAAGTCCCTGATCTTCCAGCGCCGGCAGAACTCCTCAATTCTGTCCATCGGAATGTCAATGCTCCGGCTGACCATGCCCTGACCCCATTGCCACGGCGTTTCCAGTGATTCGCCATTCTCAATATCGCCGAAAAAGCCCGTCCTGTAAAGCAAATCCCGAGAGTGCCCATGAGGTGGGCTCTGGCTTGCTACCTGGTGTTGGCGTTCTTGTCGCCCGCGCCGGTCTTCTCTCGCAGAAGAACCCGCCGTTGCCGGAGGCCCTTACTTCATGGGAGCAGGAGACTCAAAATCTCTCGGCCCTACCCGGAAACTAAGGACAGCCATCTATTATTCGTACACGCGACTCCGGAAATCGATGTCTGTCCCTGATGTTGCCTGAGCTAAAGGCATTCCAAAGGTTGGATGCCATCAGTCACCGGGTTGATCCACTTGACAGGCTTGGCGAGGACGAGTCGATCATGACATTTGTGCCATATCCCTCGAATCGCGTCATCCCGCGTGACAATGATCCCATCCCCCGCACATGCAGCTTCGACCAGGCAGAGGTCTTTTCTGAGTCCATCTTGCTCGCCAGCGGAAAGCCCCTCACAGGCTTGATCCAGATGGCTCAAGTGCATTCCCTCGCATCTATGTACTTTCCTCCTGGCGTACATGCTCACAAGCCACCTTCTGGTGAAGTTGCTCGCGTGATGATGCCATTCCTCTTGGATTGCCTCTGTCATGATGACACGATGACAGATGTCACGAATTGAGACGAGGACACTGCGGCAGCAGGATGACACGGGGTGCTCGGTTTCACCGGCCGAACGAGCCACCGACGCATCAACAACCAGAAGCATGGATCGCTTGGCTTTCATTCGCCGGCCCCTTTGCCTTCGACGGCGTCGAGATAGTCTTTCTCCGCGTCGAGTTCGACTTCGTCGAAATCCTCCGGCCAATTGCCATAAGCCCCATTCTCATCCAAATCCGCCGGCGAGACAATCGTACGCCCATCGTCTTGCCGCTGGAACCAGTGCAACTTGACCTTGTCTGTGGATAGCCTGCTCGTTACGACAAGCGTCTGGACTTCTCTCAGAAGCAATGCACTATGCGTTTCAGCAACAACGATGACGCCCCGATTGGCCGCATCAGCCAAAACATGTGCCAGGCGCCGCTGCGCTCGCGGATGTAGGTGGATCTCGGGTTGCTCAAGATAGACGACTTGTCCGGGCTCTGCCACAATCAGAGCGACCACGACAGGCAACGACTGTGACACACCAACGCCAACATCAGCTATGCTGACAAGGTCGTGGGCGCCACCTCGCTTACTGTGCGTCAAACGTCCGACACGAAGCTCAACTTGTGTGTCATCCACTGGCTCAGCCTTGACCTTCCATGTCAGGCCCATGTCTCCAAGCGCCAATCCAAGCTGGAGCAAACGGGGGTCACCTTTGGATTGCCACTGTGCAATAATGCTGGCAACATAGCTCTCAAAGGTCCCCGGGAATAGTGGTCCAGCAGCACTTTTGGGGTATGTGCGCCGCGGATTGCCTCGCAATCCAGGCAGATGGATCAGGGCCTGGAGACGTGGAACAAATGTCTCGCTCAGAGGCAGAGTGGGTATGAATGGAACTTGAGGTAGTCCCGTCTTTTTGCTACGCAGCCTCAAAGAAAGGAAGCATCGTTCAGGGTAGACGGACCAAGTTCGCCCCGCCTCCACTTTCGCGATGGTGGCGAGCGAGATTGCCAGGAAGTCCACCAGAGTCCTGCGAATCTCATCGTGAGACATCTCGGGCACAATCCGGAGCGTCTCCCCATCATCGGAGCAGCACATCTGAGCCACTTCGAACCCTACACCCTTCTCACGCTTGAAGACGGCCTCAAGGCGGCGACCACTCGACAGTTCAATCCGCACGGCGAATTCGGAATTCCTTGCCCTACCTGGGATTTGGCTGAGGAGTTGTTCTGTCGACGTGAAGCGAACGTTGGGGCCGTCCAAGAGCAGAGCGCCTGGGTCACTCGGTGCCTCAAGGGTCTGTTTCAGCAGCAGAATGGGTTGCATAATGCTGGATTTGCCCGAGCTGTTTGCCCCGGCAAGCAGCGTCAAGGGGCGTAGTTCGATCTGCTGTTCGTCAGAGATGGACTTGAAGCCGCGAACCGCTATCTTGCTTATGCCATCCGGTCCATTGGCCATTTGAGTCTCCTTATGTCAGGGCGCCGGCCCTGATGATAAACAAACCGACATTCTACACCCCCAGTCGAGCATTTCAATGGATTCTCGCTCAACCCGAGATGTGACACGGACTCAACTTCTGCAGGAAGACGGTGAATAGCGGGTTTTGAGACAGGCTCGAATTCGCCTTGACTCTGTGCGGGAAAAGCCATCCCCAAGGCCTTTGGCCTATTCGACTTTGCTTAGGGCAGCCTCTTGAGACTGCCACCGGGGGTATCCTGCACCGGTGCTCTGCTCAGATGTAGACCTTGTCCATGAGGCGGGGGAAGGGGATGCACTGGCGGATGTGGCGTTCGGTGATGAGCCAGGCGACGGTGCGCTCGACGCCGAGGCCGAAGCCGCCGTGCGGGACGGAGCCGTACTTGCGCAGGTCCAGATACCAGTCGTAGGTTTCCGGGTTCAGGCCCTGGTCTTTGATGCGGGCCAGCAGGCGGTCGTAGTCGTCCTCGCGGACCGAGCCGCCGATGATTTCGCCGAAGCCGGCCGGAGCCAGCAGGTCGAAGTTCTCCACGACCTTCTCGTTGGCCCGGTCGGTCTTCATGTAGAACGCCTTGGCCTCTTTCGGGTAGTGCGTCACGAACACCGGCTTGTCGTGCATCTCGGAGATGATGGTCTCGTCGGACCCGCCCAGGTCCTTGCCCCAGCGGAACTCGGCCGCCAGTTGGGCGTGCTTGGGATTGTTCTCGATCCTCGTGGCGACCTCCTCCAGATTGCTGCGCAGCTCAATCAGCTCGGCGGCGATCTTGTCCTTCTGCCATTCCTTGATCTGGCCGGCCTGCTGCTTTTCGAGCTCGGCAATCCGGCTTTCCATCTGCTGCTTCTGGTTCTGCAAGTCGTTCAGCTCGCGGGCGAGGAACTCTCTGGTCTTCGGGCCCCGGAGAATCTCCACGGCCTCGGTATAGGTCAGCCGATAGAAGGGCGGCTTGACCCGCTCGAGCGCGGGGATATCGGCTCCGAGAGTCTGCAATTCGCTGCGATTGTCCGCCAGGACCCGCTCGGCGATGGACGAGACGAGGCCTTCCGCCAGCTTGAGCAGGCCGTCCAAGTCGATAAAGGCGACCTCGGGCTCGACCATCCAGAACTCGGTCAGGTGCCGGCGGGTCTTGCTCTTCTCGGCCCGGAACGTGGGCCCGAAACAGTAGACCCGGCCGTAGGCCATCGCAGCGGATTCGAGATAGAGCTGCCCGGTCTGCGTGAGGTGCAGCGGCCGGCCGAAGTAGTCCACTTCGAACAGTGAAGTCTGGTCCTCGCCGACGATGGTCGTGAAGATCGGCGTGTCAACGAGGATAAAGCCGTTATCGTTGAAGAAACGCCGGATGGCGTCGATTACGGTGTGGCGGACCTTGCCGATGGCCCACTGCCGCTGCGAGCGCAAGTGCAGATGGCGATGCTTCATGAGGAAATCCACGCCGTGCGGCTTGGGCGTGATCGGATAGCCCTCGGCCGGCCCGATGATCCGGGCGCCGGTCACGGCCAGTTCGTACCCGCCGACGCTCCGCTCATCGGCACGGACAGTGCCCGTTACCGACAGCGAAGATTCCTGGCCCAGCCGTCGCAGTTGCTCGAACAACTCGTCGGGAACCTTGCCCTTCTCCACGATGCACTGGCACAGCCCCGTTCCATCGCGCACGATCAGGAATTGAATCTTGCCGCTGGCCCGGCTGTTGTACAGCCAGCCCTCCAGCGTTACCTCCTGCCCGACCTTGTCCTTCAACTGGTTGATATAAACGGCATCACTACTGGTCATTTCTCTGGTTCCTCACTGGCATTGGGCTCAACACGACAAGCCGGCCGAACCGCCGGGCCAATCAGCAGGACCCGCGCGCCATCCACCCGCGCCGCGCTTGTCCGCCCCTAACTATATACGATCAGCGGGTTCGGCGAAAGCCCCTGGTCATCGCACGGCCGCGTCGTGCTTGCAAGGGTGCAACATCCTATGGTTCTGGTGAGCATTCTGGTCGTAGCCGAAAGCCATGCCGGACCAAAACAGAACTTATGCGCTTGACAGAAGGTATAATTAAAGTATAGATATTATACATGGACTTCGAGTTTGACGCCAACAAGAGCGACAGTAACAAGAAGAAGCACGGGATTGACTTCATCGAGGCGCAGGGGTTGTGGAACGATCCCGACTTGGTCGAGGTTCCCGTGAAGACCGAGGATGAGGCGAGATTTCTGGTGATCGGAAAAATCTCCGGGAAACATTGGGCAGGAGTGATCACATATAGGGCTGATAGAATCAGGATGATATCGGTGCGGCGTGCAAGGCAAGAGGAGATCGACATTTATGAAGGCGCGTGAAATCGACAAGCGGTTTGATGAAGGCGAGGATATCTCCAAATACCTCGATACGGCAGAGGCGCGAAGGCCCGGACAGGAACAAAAGAGAGTCAATGTGGATTTTCCCCTGTGGATGGTCCGCCTGCTGGACAAGGAAGCGAAACGTCTGGGCGTGCCCCGGCAATCCATCATCAAAGTCTGGGTCGCCGAGCGACTCGAAAAAGCATCCTGATCAAAAGTGATCGATCCTCCCTGCAGCCGCTGTCGCGCACCGAGTCCGGCCGGGCCGATTAGACCTGTTCCGGCTTGGGCAGGATCAGCCGGGCAATGATATAGGTCAGGATCATCGGAAGCAGGCCCGTCGCCAAGGCCAGAAAAACGACGAGAATCCGAATCAGGTTCGGATCGACGTCGTAGGTCTCGCCGATTCCGCCGCAAACGCCGAAAATCTTCTTGTTCTTCCTCGATAAATGCAGCCGTTTCATCGTTCACCTCTTTCTCAATGTTATTCACCCGTGAGACTATACGCCATCAGCATTTTCCTCTTTCGGCTCCGCATTTCTCCACCGCGGCGGCCAGATCGGCCAGTCGTCCGGCCCGGCATCGGGGTCCCACTTGCCGCTGTCGTCAACGTTGTTCTTGCCCCGCGAATACAGCCGGAACCCGTCCGCCGTCGTTTGGTAAAAGAAGGAGTCTTTATTGAAGAGGTCCGTCAGGATTTCCTCGGGCAGCGAAGATCTGATCTCATCGAGGCTTTCCGGCCAGCGACCGGTCGCATTGCGATATCGGCGCAATGCCGTGAGAATCCGGACGCCTCGGGCAATGGCCACTTTTCGCAAGTGCAGATGGTTCATACGCTCATCAGGGTCTGCATCCTCTCTATCTGTCGCGTCTTTAGCCGCAGACATCATGCGGCGGAATTCAAAATGGAATCTGAGGCGATCCAGGGGGCCAAGCGGCTCCAGCAGTTTCCGCACGGACAGGTCTTCGACCAAATGGATGGTCTTGAGAAGCTCCGTCCGGTCACTCTCGGCGAGCGGCAGAGGCATTGCCTCGATGTTCTGGAGATGCATCCCCGTGGCCGCGTCTGTCATGATAAACAAGATCATAGCTTCCAACGCGAGCTTCTCAACCGCCATCCCCACGAGTTGATCGATGCGCAGAGGTTGCTGGCACAGGTGATTTCCCATCTGGAGGAGGCATCGCCATTTCGCCAGGGCGTCATCGAGACGACCCTGGGCGATATCGTTGTTGGCCGCCGAGCGCAGCAGGAATGCCCACTGGCGCATCGGCGCCCCGCGCGCTATCTGGGCGGTGTCCATGATATCGATGCTGATGGGGAACCAGCACTTCTCAAATCGTGCGGCCGCGAGGAGTCGGTCGATAATGTACTGGTGCTCCTTGATCCAGGCATCCACTTCGGGCTGGTCCTTGCTTAACCAGGGCCAGTGGAGCACGCGATAGGAGAGCAGCGGCTCCCCAGTCCGAGAACAGGCGTTTGACAGCGACGTGGCTTTCGGGTCTTGGAACAAGTAGTCGTAGATCATCGCGGCGTTTTCGGAGTCGGGAATGGCACGGGCGGCCTCGATCTCGGCCAGACGCTCGTCCGCGCTGCGGCGGTCCCGCCCGAAGCCGGCTATCCACAGAAAGCCGGCGACAATTGCGAGAAGGGCGATGGCAATCGGGATAAGCCACACGCGTTTGCGCCGCGCGGTGCTTCGGTGATTGTCACTGCTCCGACTTTGATAAGCCATGGTTCTTCTCCGTTTCCCGTTTTGGCATCGGCCAGATCGGCCAGTCATCACCGGCCTCAGAGTCCCTTTGGCTGCTCTCGTCGATTCTATTCCAGCCCGTGGAGTACAGGCGGAAGGAGCCGGCCTGTGGCCTGTAGATGAAAGGGCTCTCATTGAAGGGGTCCAGCAGGACCTCTGCGGGCAGCGATGCCTTGATGTCATCGAGGCTTTCCGGCCAATGGCCCGTCGCATTCTTGTAGCGCCTCAAAGCAGCGAAGATGCGCGTGGTGCGGGCCATGACGATGTCGCTGAGGTACAACGTGGCTGCCTCGTCGCAAGTCTCCTGCGTGCCTTTGCCGGTGATGTGGTCGGACCACGAACTTAGGCGGAATCTGACGCGCTGCAAAGGACGGTACTGTATCAGCAACTTCCGCTCCTGCAAGTTCTCCACGGCGTGAATCTCCTGCAGATACCGGGCCCAAATATCCGTCAACGGCTGCGGCAACGCCTCGATGGCCAGAAGCTGCGTCTCCGTCAAATTCCCCTCTACAACGAGCCGGGCAATAGCGGGCCACGCCAATTGCGGGACGCCGTTCGCAGTGAGATGGTCCAGAAGCAATGACTGTTGCCTGAGGTGATTCGCCAATTGCAGGAGACACCGCCATTTTGTGATAGCGGCATCGATCCGGCCTTCGGCAACATCGTTGTTGGCAGCCATACCCAGTAGTTCTGCCCACACATACATCGCGACCAGCCGCTCTATCTTCTTGGTGTCATAGGCGTCGATGGAGACGGAAAATCGGCACTTCTCATACTTGGAGGCGTTCATGAGCCTGTCTATGATGAACTGCTGCTTCTCGACCCAGGCAGCAAGCTCAGGATAATCTTTGGTGAGCCAGGCCTCGTAAAGCACTCGCTCATGAGTCTGCTCGTTGGAGAGCGTGGACACCCCCTGCATCTGCGGTACGCCGTTCGGGTCCCTCATCAATTCGTTGTAGATGGTAGCGGCGTTTTCGGAGGCGGGGATCACGCGGGCGGCTTCGATCTGGGCGAGACGCTCGTCCGGCCAGCGGGGGTCCCACCAAGAGGCGCCTGTCCAGAGAAAGCCGGCGACAATTGCGAGAAGGGCGATGGCAATCGGGATAAGCCACACGCGCTTTCTGCGGCCGGTGGTTTGAGAATGGTCACTATTGCCATTCTGATCAGACATATCTGCATCTCCAGTTCGATTCTACCTCAAATAGAGACGCCCGAGAGGGTGGCTTTCTTCAAAGCCGCTGTTCCTCCCCGCCCGGACCGGCCAGTTTCTGGCAGGCTTCGTCGATCACGCGGGCGTAGGCTTGTTGATATCGGGGAGGTCGCTTCTCGGCGAGTTTTTGTCGGGCTTGCTCCGGCGGGAACCAGGTTGGGTCGCGCCCCGGTTCGGGCGTGTCATCATCGGATGTCACCTCCAGCAGGTAGGCGGCGACCGTCAGCTCCACACGTCGGCCGTCTGAGGTGTGCTTCTCGTGCGGGAAGATGGCGAACGGTTCCGACAGGATCCGGCCGCGTACGCCGGCTTCTTCCAGGGCCTCCCTTTCCGCCGCCCGCCACGGTTCCTCGGTCATCTCGATATGACCTTTTGGGAACGTCCAGCGTCCGGCTCTTGTACGAACCAGCTTGAACTCCACCGACCCGCCCACACGCCGGTAACAGACGGCGGCGACCTGGTCCACAGGCTTTCCGATCTCGCGACGACCAGGCATAATGCGCAGCACCCTTACCCGCCGAGCCGGATTTTGAACACGACCTTGTGGACTTCGGCGGGGCAGGCAAGCTGGCACGAAGGCAGGTGGGCGTCGTGGGGGAACAGGATGCAGAAAATCCCCGGCTCCAGTCTGGTCTGGGCGGTCATCGTGCCCACGCGGTAGAACATGATGTCCTTCTGCTCGTCGTACGGCTGGGTGATTTCCAGGCCCGCCGTCGGGGAGTAGCCCAATATCTCCTGGCCCGCGAGCAAGACCTGAATGTCGATGTACTTCTTGTGCGATTCGAACTTAGCCTGATCGACCGGCTTGGTCGTGTAATGCTGGACGATGTAATACAGGTCCTCGCCGTCGATGCTGTAGCGCCCGTCGGGCTTCTGTGCGAGGGCCGGGTCCGCCAGGACCGCAAAGGCCTTCTGGAACCGCTTGTGCAGCGGCACATAGAGACGAGCATTCTCGACGCGGTCAACAATCATCGTTTATATGTCCAGTTTGTCGCAGAGGTAGGTGCGGAGCTGGGTGGTGGCGATGCGGATTTGCTCCATGGAGTCGCGCTCGCGGACGGTGACGGTCTGGTCCTGGAGGGTCTGGCCGTCGACGGTGATGCAAAAGGGCGTGCCCGCCTCGTCCTGGCGGCGGTAGCGCCGGCCGACGGCCGCCTTCTCGTCGTAGAAGCAGTTGAAACGCTTCTTCAGGTCATCGTAGATATTGCGGGCGATCTCCGGCATGCCCTCTTTCTTGACCAGCGGGAAGACCGCCGCTTTGGTCGGCGCCAGAGCCGGGTGGAAGCGCAGGAGGTTCCGCGTCTCGCCACGGACTTCTTCTTCGTCATAGGCGTCCACTAAGAATGCCAGCGTGCTGCGGTCCATGCCGGCGCTGGGCTCGATGACGTAGGGGATGTACCGCTGCTTCTTTTCGTCGTCGAAATAGGACAGCGGGCCCGATTGATAATCTTCGGCCTCCTCCGCCAGTTGAATCTTCGTGAGGTCTTTGCCATTTTCGAACCATCGGTTGATGGTCCGCATGCCGCGCTGATGCTGGCGCAGGTCGAAGTCTGTGCGGTTGGCGATGCCTTCGAGCTCCTGCCAATCGCCGCTGCCGAACGGGAAGCGGTACTCGACGTCCACGCACGCCTTGGCGTAGTGGGCCAGCTCATCCCGCTCGTGCTCGCGGAAGCGCAGGTTCTCTCTCTTGATGCCGAGGTTGAGATACCAGTTGAAGCGTTGCTCTTTCCAGTGCTCGTACCAGTGGTCGTCGGTGCCCGGCTCGCAGAAGAACTCGAGCTCCGCCTGCTCGAACTCGCGGGTGCGGAAGATGAAGGCCTTCGTGGTGACCTCGTTGCGGAAGCTCTTGCCGATCTGGGCGATGCCGAAGGGGATTTTGATGCGCGTCGTGTCGAGCACGTTGCGGAAGTTGGCGAAGATGCCCTGGGCGGTTTCCGGCCGCAGGTAGATGACCATCGAATCATCGACGTTGGCGCCCATCTGGGTCTCGAACATGAGCCGAAAGGGCATGGGGTCGGTGAACTGGCCGACCGTCCCGCAGTTCGGGCAGACCTTGTTGCTCAGGTCGTGTGGTTTGGCCTCCTCTGCCTCGATGTCGATATGCTCGGTGTGTTCCTCCGCCTTCTTGGTATTGGCGTCTTCGAGGTGGTCCACGCGGGTCCGCGTGTGGCATTTCTTGCACTCGGAGACGAGGTCGGCGAACTTGTCCGCGTGCCCGGAGGCTTTCCAGACCAGCGGGTGCATGAAAATGCTGGCGTCGAGGCCGACCACGTCATCCCGCATCTGGACGACGTGTTTCCACCACGCCCTTTTGATGTTGTTCTTGAGCTCGACGCCCAACGGGCCGTAATCGTAGCAGCTTGCCAGACCGCCGTAGATCTCGCTCGACTGGAATATGAACCCGCGCCGCTTACACAGCGATACAATGTCGTCAAGTTTTGTCAGTTTTGCCATACCTGCATTGCCTCCATAGGCTCAAAGGGCTCAGAATAGGCCGCTATTATACCGCTTTCCCCGCGGCGATCAAGTATAGACGATAAACGCTCGATTCTCCTTTGCTGCACGGGGAATTCTTTTGTATATTTTGCGAAACGGAGGGCACCTCCGGGGGGCCCTGACAAACAACCAAGTGAACGCGCATTCGTAGAGGCAAGAGTATGAACGGGGTCGAAAGCTCCACGAACGCGGCGGGGATGGTCCGCGCAATTCTCGGACGTGACGGCGCACTGCTGGCATCCCGAGCCAACGGCATCGCGCGAGGGTCCACCGATCCTCTGGATGTCGGCGCCTTGGCGTCCGCCAGGGAGGCGGTCAGACAAGTTCTCTGCAGCGAGGGATTCGTCGAAATCACGGGGCCATCGCAGGAGAACTTCAGAGCGTATTTGAACCATAGGCCCCTCGAGATGGAAATCGAGGATCTCAAGCCCGGCCTGTTGAGTGATCTCGCGGCTTGGGTAGAAAGCGAGCTCGCGGGCAACCCGGAACAGGCGTGGCAGGTCCAAGCCCATGTCCAGTCCGAGGCCGCCGTGAAATTGCTCACGTAGCCGGCCATCAGAATAATCGTTGGTTGTTAGTTAAGACGGCTAACGACCAACAATTATCCACTGACGATTATCCGGATAGGCGACCCGTCTGCGGTACCTGGCAGTCACGCAGGGTCAGGTGAATCGTCGCGGATGTTTATCCGCACGGCGAAGATCCTCTTAGGATGTAGTTGAACCGCGACGGAACCACCCAGCGCTCTCACGAGCCTCTGAACCAAGGCCAGGCCCAGGCCGCAGTGAAGGCCGATGTCCTTACGCGAGGAATCACCGCGCCAGAAACAGTCAAAAACCTGTGAGATTTGCTCGTTGGTCAACGAGCAGCCGGTATTGGAAATCGTCAGTTCTATCCGCTGACCCGTGCGGTGGGCCGCCGCCGAGATCCGGCCGCCGTCGTTGGTATAGGCCGCGGCATTGTCCAGGAGGTTGGACAGAATCATGGACAGGCCATCGGCATCCGAAGTACACGTCAGATCGTCAGGAATGCTGCATTCAAAGGTAATTTGGCGCTCGGCGGTTCGTTCCGAGAACGGGCGCCAACAGGAATTCACGAGCTCCGCGATCTGGACCGGCTCCCGGCGAAAGGTCATCTGCTGCGTATCCAGGCGCGCCAGCATCAGCAGATTGTTCACCATCGTTTGCATTTTCCGGACGATCTCCAGACAGTCGGCAAGGACGGTCTGATACTCCTCGGTGTTGCGGGAACGCACAAGGGTCACCTCAATGGCCGAGCGTAGCCCGGCCAGGGGGTTTCGCAATTCGTGCGCGACATCGGCCGTGAAACGGCGCTCGCGATTGAACGAGGCCTCGATCCCAGACAGCAGATCATTCAACCGCTCCTTAATCGGGGCTATTTCTGTCGGTGTGTGCGGCGCATCCACACGAGTCGTGAGGTCATCCGCTCTCATGGCCGCTATCTGCGCCGCGATCAGATTCAGCGGAGCAAGGCCGTGCTGGACTACGACAGCAGCAATAAGAAGCGACAAGGCCGTCACCGCCCCTGACGCAATCAAGAGCAGCCAAAGCAGGAAGCGAAGCTGACCGTGCAGTTCGGCTGCATCTCGAGCGACCGTCAAGCTCAGTGCCGGCAGATTCACCTGCTGTCGAGGACCCTCGCCGTCGCTGTCGGAACGCCGGGGTATGAATCGCAGCCCGATGGCGCGCAGCGGCCGGCCGTCGCTTCCGCGCCAATCTGCGAAGACAGGAGAATCGAGGGCCTCGGCAATACGCAACAGGTGGTCGCTGTGCAACAGAGGGGACTTCGCCACAACGGTCTCATCGTCCCTCCAGAGCTGATAGTAGGTCGCATGATCGGTGTCCCAGAGCTCAGGCAATTGTTGAGTGCTGAGGCCCAATTCGATTTCATTGGCGTCCTGCTCGATCGCCGCGGCGAATAGGTGAGCCGTCGATTCCAACCTGGCATCGAACTGCTTCCATAAGGCCGACCGGATCGTGGCGTAGACGATAAGGCTGAATACCGTCAGCAGCAACAACATGCTGCCCACTGTGCCGATGAGCAAGCGGGTTCGCAACGAGCCCATCACCGTTCTGCTCCCAGAGTGTACCCGCGCCCCCGGACGGTACTGATCAGAGAAGGTCTGCCCGGCTGCTCGATCTTCCTGCGCAGGTACCCGATGTAGACATCGACGACATTACTGGACGTGGACGAGTTGAACTCGTAGACGTGCTCCCAGATGTCGGAGCGGGACACCACTTGGCCGGCCCGCATGGCCAGGTACTCCAGCAGGGCGTATTCCCGAGGCGTCAGTGGGATCTCCTCCTGGCCGCGCCAGACTCTCTGCCTGGTCAGGTCGATCCGCAGGTCCTGAATCGCCATGAGAGGATTCTTCCTCCGATAGCTGCGACGCAGCAGTGCCCGAACCCGGGCCACTAGCTCCCGGAATTCAAACGGCTTGACCAGGTAATCGTCGGCCCCCAAATCCAAGCCGGTGACGCGGTCGTTCAGGCTGTCTCTGGCTGTCAGGATCAGGACGTGGCTCTGTCGGCCCTCGGCCCTGAGCTTCTTGAGGATATGGAGCCCGTCCATGCCGGGCAGCATGAGGTCGAGGATAATCACGTCATAATCATTGCTCAGAGCGTACCACAGGCCCTCTTCCCCGTCGCCGGTGGAATCCACGGCGAACCCTGCCTCTCGGAGCCCCTTGGTCAGCGGCTCTCGTAAGGGTCTGTAGTCCTCTACAATCAATAGGCGCATCTGACGTTCAAACAAGGACGCCGAGCCCCACCTTGCCCGGCGTCCACTTACGAATCAGGCGAATTGTACCCCTCACTCCGTGGTGATGCTCACCAATTCCACGCGCACGGTTTTGCCTTTCAGCTCGTCGATCAGGACGAGTCCGACCCCGCGAGCGTAGAACTTGTGCTCGATTGCGCCTGGCTCCAGCGGGCTCCACTCTTTGGTCTCCAGGCAGTTCTCGAAGTCGCCGTAGGGCACGGACGCGCGAGCGTTGAGGCGGAGCACCTTCGCCATGTCCTCGGCCACACCTTCCAGGAACTCCTGACGGTAGGACGCGCCGGGCTGCGGGTCGGCCAGCATGACGATTCCGGGCTTGGCCCCGTCGACGCCCGCCTCCCAGGAGCCCACGTGACCCACGGGTACGCCGTTCTCAAATTGGGTAGTGAACTCGCCAAAGTACCAGACGTTTCCCTCCTTGTCCTGGGCATACCAGTCGAGTGTGTCCTCCTCGATCACACCATCGAGCGTTGACTGGTCCGTCACGACGGTGCAGGTCACGCCCAGGATCACCTTCGTGTCGTGCGTAACAGAGACCACGTCCGTTTCGAGACCGTCCGCCGTTTCGGCCTCATAAGTGAACGTCGTGCCGGGAGTCAAGGGAAAGTACGGGTTATCGATCCCGCTGACGAAGTTCGTCGGGTCGATAATCGGATTGTACGTCTTATCCTTGTCCGCCCAGGCGGGAGCAAGCCGGATACCGAGGATCCCGACAGTAATCACCGCAGTGACAACACACACGCCCAAATGCTTCATGGTACACCCCCTTCGCAAAAAACGTCTGACAATTGCCGGTATCCCTCTGGTACCGCGACCAAGGCGGGTCCCGTCAATCTTCACAACACAATCATCATACTGCATACTGCCGAGAGAGGATAGCCGCACGTCTGTTCGACCGATTACCGCCGCTGGATGGACCATAGCGGCCCACGAACATCCCTCCTATCCGGGACGCGATACGCAATTGACAGCCGGAGCAGGGACGGTTTCCCGCATGGCGCAGATCCACGACCCGAATGGGATGCCTCGGACCTGCTACTCTTTCTGGACGCCACCCCAGCGGGCCGGCTCGACCACGGTGCCGTCAGGGTCCACGACAATCTCCGTGCTCCGGTCGCCCTTGGTTATCTCAACCGCATAACGTGTTATGGGCTTGGCCAGCTTGACGGCTTTGCCGTCTTTGGTCTCGTAGCTGATCTCGATGCGCTCGATCCGCTTCATCGTCGCGCCCTCGGCGGCTCTTCGCACAGCCTTCCTCACCGCCGGTGGGACGTCCCTGGCACGAATCACGACGGTGAACTCCAGCATAGTGCCGTCGGCGGCGATGTCCGTTTCCTTCTCCATTGCCCCGTCCTTGAACTCCAGGTCGTAGACGGTGACGCCGTTCTCTTCGTCCACGTCCATCTTGAAGATTTCGCCCTTGGGGAACGTGGTCTTGAAGGTCTTCATGACCGGATCGGGCAGCTTGATGTTACGCGTCGGTGTCTCGATCTTCGCCAGTCGGAAGGCGCCGTCCTTCAGGAGGCCGACGCCGGGGGCGAACAGCTTCTCTTCGGTGCCGCTTTCCAGGCCGCTCGATTCCCTGGTCTTCAAGCAGTCCTTGAACGTCCCGGCGGGCACTTTGACCTTTTCGGTGACGCTGACCACTTCCGCGCGGTCCAGGGCCACGCCCGGGGCCACCTCCTGGTAGTACCGGTCACCCACCCCGGGCTTGCCGGGCATCATCAAACCGAACCGGGCGCCGTTGACGCCGGCCCGCCAGCTTCCTTCGTGCCCTGTGACGTTGCCCTTGGCGTCGTATGTGTCGACGTCCTCACCGAAGTAATAGATGTCGCCGGTGGCCTTGTCGAAGGCGAAGTAGTTGCGGGAGACCTCCGCCAGTTTGCCGCGCTTGGTCTCCCGCTCTTCGACGATGCGCGTCTGGACGTCGTCGACCATCTTCGTCTCGTCGAGGACCGTGATCGTCAGGGTATCCTTGCCATCCGCCAGGATCAGTCGGCTGCCCGGCTCCAGGCTCATGTAGGTGTTCGAGCCCTTGTTCAGCAAGGCGCCTTTATCGAGCTTGAAGGTGTCCTGGAACATTGCCTCCGCCTGTTTTCCGGCCGGGGCCGCCTTGGCCGTGCCCGAGGCGAGGAGGGGAGCCGCACCGACACTGACAAGGCCCAATGCCAATAGCGGTACTCCAACCCATACTCTTGTCATGATCCGCTCCTTTCGGACAGATTGCATCGCCGTGCAAGTCGAACCACTCGACTTGCCACTTCTTCCAGGGATCGCGACGGCGTTCCCCGCGGCCCGATTCCGCCGTGGGCATCTCCGCGCATCTATCCCTAATCTTCGTCGCCGCCGTCCGCCTCCTCGTCATCAATTTCCTTACTGATCAGCTTGCCGCTGTCCGGGGCTATTTTCAGCTCGACCTCTTGTCCACTGATGACGACGTCGGCTTCATAGATGATTTGGCCGTTTTCGCTCCCGCGCTCGATCTCTTTGATGGTCCCGCCTTGGGCCTCGCGGAGGATGGTGTCTTTGACCGCCGGGTCGAGAACTTGATCGATGGAAAGCTGCTCGCCGTTCTCCTCCTCTTCATCGGCGTCCTCTTCTTCATCGTCGCCGTCCTCCTCATTGTCTTCATCATCCGACTCTTTGCTGATCAGGCTTCCGTCCGCCGCCACTTTCACCTCGAACGGCTGTCCGTTAATGGTGACGTCCGCCTCGTAGACGGTTTGGCCGTTCTCTGTCTGCATCTCGATTTCCCCGATGGCTCCGCCCTGACCGAGAAGGGTCGCGCGGACCGCAAGGGGTACTCGATCGATAGAAACCAGCGTCTCTTTCTCCGTCACTTGCCTGCTTGCCAGTGCCCCGAGGCACAGGGCCAAACCGGCAAAAACCACCACGACCACGCCCGTCAGTCTCCAGTGTTTCCGTAACATCTCAGGTCTCCTTATACACAAGGTACGCAAAAAGCCAACGGTTCCGCCGCCCGCCTATACAGGCAGGCCGCTCTGCACCGCGTGCAGTCGACAAGGATGCTAACGAGCAGAAGATGAGAACATGATGAGAAGAGAGGATTTCTCCCGGACTCTCTTTCTCGGGGAAAGCCTCATTCTCGCTTCGTCAAATGCTTACGTGCCTGACGGGGAGCATCACCTGGGAGCTTGCAGCACAGGCAGCGGATCAGGGATTTGGTCGATGATTCCCTTGTCATGCAGCATCGCCGCCATCTCGGCGAGGTTCTGATTGATGTAGGACAGGAGCGTCATATCGTGCGGTTTCCAGCCGTGCTGCTTCAGCTCCTTCAGTGCCTCCGAGGGGGATTTGCCCTCCACCAGCAACTGGTAGCACGCAATCACGCCGCCGGTTCGCATGACGCCGGCGGCACAGTGGACCAGCACGGGCTTTCCCTGCCGCCGGGCCTGTGCGATAGCCGCGATCGCGTCCGCGTAGAGATGGATCTCGCCTGTGCCGTCACCCTTTAACGGGAACCGCAGCAGCTCAATGCCCAGCTCGTCGGCCGCTTTCTTTTCGGCCTGTTGATTCTTGTCGGTCGGCGTCTCACTGTTGAGAGCGACGATGACTTTGATCCCGTGGCTGCGCAGCGTTCTTTTGACGAGGGCCGAGGAGAACTGGCCGCTGCGATAGATGCTGCGCTCCTCCACGGCGGCCCAGCGCCTGGGAATCAGCCGATCCTGAGCCACGTTCTTCCAAAACCACACCCCGCCGCCGACGAGGCACGCGATCGCCGCCACCGCCAGCAGCTTCCGGCCGTTCTTCTTATTCCTATCTGCACGCACTCGAATACCTCAACTATTGGGCAGGCCACGTACCCACGCGAAGTAAAGGTCTTCGCAGGATGCCATACGCAACAACCTCCGCCAGATAGCCCCGCCTCTTTCTATCGTGAAAGAACACGGTTTCGCAACCTGTGGTCGTGGTCATGCTGTCCTGCACAATACATCGTGGACCGCCATGTTGACGAATGAAAAATGAGAATCTGATGAGAAGAAGGGATTCTTTTGAATCCCCGTGATTGGTTATCAGAAGCCGGATATTGACCTCGGGACCCGTTTTCGCTATAATCAAGATAATGCGCCCGCCGTGTGGGGGTGTCTGTGGTCTGGAGAATTGGTGGCCGCAAGGCCGGCAATATGGGACGTGCAGCCCGGGGAAGTAGGGTGACAATGCGCATCGGTTTCAGTGCAATCCTCTCGTCGCTCGTATTGTTTTCATTCGTTGGGCCGGCAGGCGGCGCCACGCCGACAATGGTCATTACGGAGATCATGTACCATCCTTACCATTCCGCGTCCGGCTCGGAGGACATCCGGCAGGAGTGGATCGAGCTTTTCAACCGGGGCACCGAGCCGGTCAATCTGGCCGGCTGGAAATTCACGGATGGGATCGACTATGTTTTCCCCGACGTCACGCTGGAAGCCGGCGCGTACCTCGTGGTGGCGGCCGATGTGAACGTCTTCTCAGCCGGGCATCCCGGCGTGACCAACGTCGTGGGTGGGTGGACCGGATGGTTGAGCAACTCGGGTGAGAGGATTGAACTTGCCGACCATGAGGGCGTGGTGGTCGATTTTGTGAAGTACGCGGATGAGGGCGACTGGGCCGTGCGCGAGCTTGGACCCTTGGATAACGGCCACAGAGGTTGGCAATGGTCCAACGGCCACGACGGGGGCGGCAAGTCCCTGGAGTTGATCAATCCGGCCCTGCCGAATGAATTCGGGCAGAACTGGACGGCCAGCATGGTGGACGGCGGGACGCCCGGAGCGCCCGGCATCATTCCCGTGGATGACATCGCACCCATGATTCTGGACGTTGGTCATTGGCCGATCATTCCGGGCCCCGCCGACGCCGTCACGGTGACTGCTCGCATCATCGACGAACAAACCACGGGCCTCGTTGTGATGCTGCATTATCGGCTCGACAGTTCCACCTACACCGATCGGGATGTCTATCCGCAATTCAATCCCGGCGATTATCGCAGTGTGCCGATGCTCGATGACGGTGCGCATGATGACAAACGGGCGAATGACGGCGTGTTCGGCGGGCAGATCCCCGCCCAGCAGGACGGCAGCATTGTGGAATTCTATGTGGAGGCCCGTGACCCGGGGGGCAGGACTCGCACCTGGCCGGCCCCCAGCATGGTGGACGGCACGCCCCAGCAGGTGACGAACGCCCTCTATCAGGTGGATAGCTCCTTCCAGCCCGCTTGGGCGCCCGGCGACCAGCCAATCTACTACATCATCATGACGGAAATGGAGCGCGGCCGACTCGCGTACATCGGCAGTCACAGCGCGCTCTCGGGGCCCGATTCGCAGATGAACGCCACGTTCATCAGTATGGACGGGACGGGCATGCAGTTGTGCTACAACGTGGGAATTCGCAATCGCGGTCACGGGACGCGCAATGGCCCGCCCAACAACCAGCATGTCGCCTTCGTCAGCGATCACACCTGGAACGGTCGCTCCGCCCTCAATTTCAACTGTCGCAACACGCCCTCGCAGATCATGGGCAGCGTGATCTTTCGCATGGCGGGCTTTGTCGCCGCCTCCGCGACACCGGTACAACTGCGGATCAACGGCACCAATCTGGCCACCTCCGGCGGTCCCATGTACGGGGTATACGCTCAGCTCGATGCGCTCGACAGCTTCTTTGCCGAACGGTACTTCCCCAGCGATCCCGATGGCAATCTCTACTCGTGCTTCCGCGACAACGGGGAAGCCGATTTGCGGTACTTGGGGTCCGGCCCCGGGCCCTACCGCCCCAGCTACTTCAAGGAAAGCAACGCGGCGGCGGATGACTGGTCCGATCTCATTCACATGATAGACGTGCTGAATAACGCGCCTGAAACCACGTACTTTCAGGAGGTCAGCAACGTGATCAACGTTCCCAAGTGGTTGCGGTACATTGCTCTGGATTCCCTGCTGATGAACAATGAGACCGGGCTGAACCGGGGCATGGGGGACGATTACTTCCTGTACCGGGGCGTTGCCGATCCCCGCTTCGTGCTCATTCCCCACGACCTCGACACGATTCTCGATCAGGGAGGCAATGTCAGCCAGAGCATCTTCTCGATTGTCCGAGGGAGCGGAGGCGCCAATGGCGTCGATGGACTGAAGCGTTTCTTCGATCATCCGGATGTCACTCCCCTGTACCACCAGGCCATGCTCGATGTGATCGACGAGTTCTTCAATCCGGAAACACTCGATCCGTTGTTCGATCAGGTTCTGGGCGGGTTCGCCCCGCAGAGTCGCATCAACGCCATGAAACAGATCATCCGGCAACGAACGGCGGCGGTGCTCGCCCAGATTCCCCGGCAACTTACGATCACCAGTCCTCTGCCTGTGGTGGATGGCTACGCGCGTACGACGGCCGGGACCCTGGCCCTTTCGGGGACGGCAGACGCGACCCGGGCGAAGTCCGTGCTGGTCAATGGGGCGCCGGCCACCTGGTCCGCGCGGGATGGGACGTGGCAGTCCGGCGGGGCGCTCGGATTGGGGGAGTCGCTGGTGAGTACCGGCTCAGAGTGGAAATACCTCGATGATGGCAGCGACCAGGGCGCGGCCTGGCGAGAGCCCGGCTTTGACGACGGCGCCTGGCGCAGCGGCAAGGCGGAACTCGGTTACGGCGATGGCGGTGAGGGCACTACCGTCAATGGCGGGCCGGCGGGCAACCGATACATCACCACCTATTTCCGAAAGTCCTTCGTCGCGAGCAACGTTTCCGACTATCTTGCTTTGCGACTCCGCTTGTTGCGTGACGACGGGGCGGTCGTGTATCTCAACGGTGTGGAGGCGTGCCGCAGCGGCATGCCGGAGGGGCCGATCAACACTACGACGCGTGCCGCCGCTAACGTAGGGGGCGACGAGGAGAGTATGTTCTTCGAATACAACGTGCTGCCGGCACTGTTGCACGAGGGGGCGAACCTGTTGGCGGTGGAGGTTCATCAGAATGCGCCGACGAGCAGCGATATCAGCTTCGACCTGGCGCTGGAGGCGGTGCGGCCGAGTCTGGAGGAAGGATCGTTGCTGCCCGGGATCAACCGGATCATCGTTCAATCGTTTGACAGCCGGGACGGCGCCGGAAACCTGCTGGAGGAGGGCTACATCGACATCTGGCACGACGCCGGCGGCGGCTCGAATATCGCCGGTACTCTCGCCTCCGACAAGGTCCTCGATGCCGCTTCCGGGCCGTGGCATGTCACGAGCACGGTAACAGTCCCGGCGGGTGTGACACTGACGATTGAGCCCGGTACGACGCTGTTCTTCCATCCTGGCACGGGCCTGACCGTCAATGGTCGGCTTCTCGCAGAGGGTACTTCCTATCAGCGCATCACCCTCACGAAGGTGCCCGGCTCCGGCAGTTGGGCGGGCCTGCAGTTCCTGAAGACGCAGGAGGAAAGCCGGCTGGCTTACGTCAACATGGAGTACAGCGATTCCGGATCCTGTGCGGTTCGCGCGGATCATGCCCAGGTCTACATGGACCATGTGATCTGGGCCAACCACACCAAGCAGTACTTAACCTTTGATGATGCCTCGATGGTTCTGAAGAACTCGGTCTTACCGAGCCTCCGGGGCGCGGAGCTGGTTCATCATTGGGGTCTCCCGCCGGACGGCTACGCGCTGCTCGAGGGCAACTGGTTCGGCAGCACCACCGGCTACAATGACATCATCGACTTCACGGGCGGCCAGCGTCCTGGCGCCATCGCCCGGTTCATCAACAACATCTTCACGGGAGCCAGCGACGATTGCATCGACATGGATGCCGCGGATGCCCACGTGGAAGGCAACCTCTTCATGCACGTGCGGGCGGATGCCGCACGCGAGAGCGAGTCGCACGCCGTCACGACGGGGACTGAGTACAACCAGTACTCGGAGGTGACGGTGGTGAGAAACCTGTTTTACGATGTGGACCACGCCCTGTTGTCCAAGGACGGCGGCTTCGTTACGGCGGTCAACAACACGATTGTCCACGCGACCCACGCGGCCGTGAACGTGTATGAGCCGCGGTCCGGGCAGTGGCAGGGGAAGGGATTCTACGGCGACGGCAATATCTTCTACGATGTCGCCCACATGTTCGAGAACCCGGACTGGGTGGGGCATGCGACGGCCATCACCATGAACAATTCGATTTTCCCCGTCAGGGACGGCGACCCGGTCGTTTGGGCCGGCGTCGGCAATCTGGAGAATGTGGACCCGCAGTTGGTCAAAGCGACCGACATCACCGATCCGCTGCGTGAGATGCGACTGCTGCCCCATTCGCCCGCGATAGGTGCGGGGCCCAACGGCAGAGACATGGGTGGTCTCGTCCCGGCCGGAGCCTCGATCGCAGGCGAGCCGTTCCCGGTGACGTGGAAGACCAGTGCCACGCTGACCGTGGGCGGGCCGGATATCTTTGCCTACAGGTATCGGGTCAACGAGGGCCCGTGGAGTGCGGAAATCCTCCGGCCCGGTGCGGCCCTGCCCGCCGACCCGAAGCCGCTGGCACCTATTGCGCTGACGAATCTGCAAAACGGGCAATCCTATACAGTTTATGTCATCGGTAAGGATTCCGCCGGTATCTGGCAGGATGTGAACAGCCCCACGGCCTCGCGCACGTGGAAAGTGGACACCTCCTATCGGCACCTGGTCATCCACGAGGTTCTGGCGGTCAACCAGTCGGCCTTCGCGCACGAGGGCACGCTCCCGGATGTCGTCGAGCTGTATTACGACGGTCCGGCCGCGATGAGCCTGTCCGGAATGAGCCTGAGCGACAACCCGGAGCGGCCGGCCAGGTATGTCTTTCCCGCCGGTGCGATGATGAATCCCGGCGAATACCTGGTTCTGTTTGCCGACAACAACGGGATGACCTCGGGACGCCATCTGGGTTTCGGCTTCGATGCGGACGGCGACGGCGTTTACCTGTATGACCGGACCGGCGTACTGGTCGATTCGGTCGAATTCGGTGCCCAGTTGCCGGATTTGTCGATTGGCCGCGTGGGCGATACCGGCGCCTGGCACTTGACCGTTCCCACCTTGGGTCAGGCCAATCTCCCGGAGCCTCTCGGCGATCCTCGTACCGTGCGAATCAATGAGTGGCTGGCCGCCGAAGAGGTCCTTTTCCCGTCGGACTTTATCGAGCTCTACAATCCGCAGCCGCTGCCGGTCGATCTCGGCAATTTCTATCTTACGGATACGCCGGAAAGCGAGCCGGACCGGCACCACCTGCGTCCGTTGACTTTCATCCCGGGCAACGGGTATGTGGTCTTTGACGCCGACGACGGGGAAGGGCCGGGCCATCTTGGCTTCAAGCTATCGTCGGGCGGCGATATGATTGCCCTGTTCGACGCCGCATTCCACCGGATCGATGAAGTGATCTTCGGCCCTCAGACACGGGACGTCTCACAAGGGCGCTCGCCCGATGGCGACGACGTGTTCGCGTATTTCACCGCACCGACGCCGGGGTCGGCGAATCCCGGGGCCAAGAAGGTCGTGATCGCTACAACGGTCGTGGCGCTCGTGGAGGAGCGGGCGGATAAGCGGGCTCTGGTCCCCACCGGTCCCATCAGCGACGATTGGCGGGGCGGCAAGCCGTTCGATGATTCGGCCTGGCAGTTGGGCGCGGGCGCTCCGGGCGGAGTCGGTTATGAGGACGGCCAGGGATATGAGTCATTGATCACCGTCGACACAAAAGCCCAGATGTTCGGAGCAGGCAAGAACAACACGTGTTATCTTCGCATCCCGTTTACGGTCGATGCGGCGGTCCTCACTGACGTCAAGAAGCTGATACTGAAAGTGCGGTATGACGATGGTCTTGTGGCGTACCTGAACGGCAAGGAGGTGGCCCGCCGCGGGTTCACCGGCACTCCGGCGTGGAACTCCAGGGCGGACAGCGCGCGTGAGGCCGCCGTGGCGGGGTACGATGACGAGATCGACATCTCGGCGTCTATCCCCGACCTGAAAGCCGGAGACAATCTGCTCGCGGTCCAGGGCTTGAACAGCGGCGCGACCAGCTCGGACTTTCTGATTACGGTGGCACTGGACGGTGTCTGCGAGAACGTGGAGAATAGCGGAGAATCAGGGAATTGATGGCTGCCGGCCGGATGACACCGGGCGTGCAGCCCAGGGAAGAAGGGCGACTATGCGCGTCTGTGCTCGTGTCATGCCATTGTTGCTGGCGTTACTGTCCTTGGGCCGTCTGGCCGGCGCCGCGCCGAAACTCGTCCTCAACGAGCTCATGGCCGGTAATCAGAATACCATCGTCGATCCGGCCGGCGACTACGACGACTGGATCGAAATCTGTAATTATGGCGACACCGCCGTTAACCTCGGCGGCTTCTACCTGACGGACGACCTGGGCAATACCACGAAGTGGCGCATTCCGACGGGGGCGGCGTCTGCCACTACCGTTGCGGCGCACGGCTATCTGCTGATCTGGGCGGACCAGGAGCCAGGCGAGGGACCCCTGCACGCGAATTTCAAGCTCAGCGCTGAGGGGGAGCAAATCGGCCTTTACGATACCGGCAAGAAGCTGGTCGACAGTGTCACGTTCGGGCCGCAGGACGTGGGTAAATCCTACGGCCGGCTGCCCGACGGTACCGGCAAATGGCAGGTCCTCGGCCATCCGACTCCGGGCAAATCGAACCAGACCGAGCCGGTTACGGTGGTCATCAATGAGATCATGTTTCATCCCTTCCACAAGCTCAATGAGCCCGAGAACGCGGCCCAGGAGTACATCGAACTCTACAACTGGGGCACCAAGCCGGTCAAGCTGACAGGCTGGAGCTTCAGCCGGGGCGTGGACTTTGCCTTCCCGGATGTCACGCTCAATGCCGGCGCCTATCTGGTCGTGGCGGCCGACACCGGTGCTTTCAAGACCAGGTATTCCGGCATCACGAACGTCATTGGCGACTGGACCGGCCGGCTCAGCAACTCCGGCGAGACAGTCGAGCTGACGGACGCCGCCGGCGTGGTGATTGACAGCGTTCATTACTGCGATGAGGGCGACTGGGCCGTGCGTGTGCTCGGTCCGGTGGACCGGAACCATCGCGGCTGGGAGTGGTCGGAGCAGACCGATGGCGGCGGCGGCTCGCTGGAGCTGATCAACCCCGCTCTTGACAATGAATGCGGCCAGAACTGGGCGGCCAGCCAGATCGGCGGCGGTACGCCCGGGCGGGCGAATTCCGTGGCCGCCGACAATGTTGCGCCCCTGATCGTCGACGTGGAGCATATCCGCGTGATTCCCGGGCCCACGGACAAAGTGACGGTAACCGCGCGCCTCATCGATGAGCGGGCGGACGGGGTCACGGCGAAGGTCCATTACCGCGTGGACAAGTCGACATATGAGGGCACGGACGTCTATCCCCGTTACCAGGCGAGCGACTATACCAGCGTGCCCATGTTCGATGATGGCGCGCACGGGGATGGCAAGGCCGGCGACGGCGTGTTCGGCGGGCAGATCCCGGCGCTGCCGGATAGGACGGTTGTCGAGTTCTTCCTCGAAGCCACAGATAAGAGCGGGGCCTCGCGGACCTGGCCGGCGCCGAGCCTCATGGACGACGTCCCGCAGCAGGTGACCAACCTGCTCTACCAAGTCGACCAGACGTTCGATGCCGCGGCGTCCTGGGTGCCCGGCAGCCAGCCGATCTATTTCATCATTATGACGGAAATGGAGCGGGGCCGGCTCGCCTACATCGGGACGCACGGCAGCAATCAGGGACCCAACACCCGGATGAATGCAACCTTGATCAGCGTGGACGGGGTGGGCACGGACGTGCGGCACAATCTCGGCGTTCGCATCCGCGGTCACGGCACGCGCAACCAGCAGCCGAACCAGTATCGCGTCGATTTCCCGCACGACCGGCCGTGGAAAGATGTCACATCCATCAACCTGAACACGAACTACACGTACGTCGAGGCGGCCGGCTATGCGGTTTTCCAGATGGCGGGCCTGGTCGCGAGCGACGCTCATCCCGTCCAGGTCAGGGTCAACGGCCAGAACCTTGCCCCAGCCAGCACGACCCGCACGAGCGGCTCGTATGATCACGTGGAGGTCATCAACTCTGACTGGGCCGCACGCCATTTCCCCGATGACCCGGACGGCAACGCTTATAAGTGCATGCGCAGCGATAATCCGAGCCAGGCGGCGGATCTGCATTACCTGGGCACCAAGCCCGATTCCTATCGAATCAGCTACTTCAAGCAGACGAACGTCTCCGACGAAGACTGGTCCGACCTGATCGAGCTGACCCGCGTGCTCTCCAGCGACACCCCGGACAGCGCCTACGTCGAGCAGGTCCAGCGGGTTGTGGATGTGGAGCAGTGGCTGCGGTTCTTGGCCGTCAATACCTTGCTGGATAATTCCGAGCGGTCGATCGGCAACGGCACCGGCGACGAGTATTATCTCTATCGCGGTGTGCAGGACAAGCGCTTCGTGCTGATTCCGCATGACCTCGAGGCCCTGTTCGGCGTGGGCGACGAAATGGCTCCGAGCGTCACGCACGACATCTTCCGCGCGGCGGCCGTTCCGGCGATCAGCCGGCTCATGAAGCACCCGCAGTTTGTGCCGCGCTATTACTGGCATCTGAAGAACCTGATTGACACGACCTTCTCCGCCAAGCAGTTCAATCCCTTCCTCGATGACGTTCTCGGCGAGTGGGTGCCTGCCGCCCGGATTGCCGAGATGAAGAAGTTCATTGCGGACCGCAATGCCTACGTTCTCTCAGTTCTCCCCAAGAGCATCAAGGTGACCACGGCCCCGCCCGTGGAGGGGGGCTATCCGCACACGACCCTGAACACGGTCTCGCTCGCGGGCCAGGCGGATGTCATCGAGACCCGCCGGGTGACCGTCAACGGCCTACCGGCCGTCTGGTCGCCCTGGGAGGGAACCTGGTTCATCAACAGTCTCGGCCTCCTGCCGGGCATCAACCGCCTCGTCATTCAGACTTTTGACGCCGAAGATCAGGAAGTCGATAGTTCCAGCATCGACATCTGGTATGATACTCCCTCCATGGTCACGAAGGCCGGCGGGACGCTGGGCAGTGATGAGGTCTGGACTGCGGCCGGTGGACCCTATCACGTCACCGGCAATATCACTATCCCCGCGGGACGGACCCTGACGATTGAGCCCGGCACGACGGTCTTTCTGGATAGCGGTCGCGGCTTCACCGTCTATGGTCGGCTCGTCGTCCAGGGCACGGAATACCAGCGGATTCGCTTCACGCGTACCCCCGGCACCACGGGACAATGGGCCGGCTTCCAACTTCCCGATACAAAGGAAGACAACATCATCGCCTATGCGGACCTGGAGTTCGGCGGCTCCCGCTCCCAGTGGATTACCACCGGCAACAATAATGGCAGCGTCGTCGGGCCTACGGCCCGGCTGACGGTCGATCACGCCACCTTCAGCGGCTCCGACACGCAGTACTTCAGTATCTGGGACCCGCAGATCATCATTCGCCACAGCGTCTTTGCCGACCTCGGCAGCCACTATATGTGCATGGCCGAACGCATGCCCGCTGACGGCTGGTTCATCGTCGAGGGCAACCTCTTCGGCCATTGCCACGGTGACACGGACATCTTCCACCTCAATTCCGTCAGCGTCAAAGGCGGACCGGTCGCCCAGATTATCAACAATGTTTTCACCGGCGGCGGCGATGACATAGTCGATGATAACGAGAGCGATACCCACATCGAAGGCAATCTCTTCATGCACGCCAACGTCGGCAACAGCGCCCGCAGCGCCTCGGCCGCCGTCACCACCGGCCCCGGCGGCGGCTCCGCCAGTGCCGACAATCTGGAGTCCCAGCATCTGATTGTCGTGCGGAACATCTTTTATCACAACGATTATGGCATCCTCAGCAAGACCGGCGCGTACTCGGAGATTTACAACAACGTATTCATCCAGAACGCCGGCGCTATTCTCTTCGATGAGCCGGCCCGCAGCGATTCAGGCCCCGGCCGGGCCTGCTACGTCGAAAGCTGCATCTTCTGGAACAACGGTCCCGAGGTGGACGGCACGTCCTCGGACAACGGCACCGGCACGTTCGTGAATCGCCAGGATACCGAGCTCGTCGTCAACAACTCCATCGTCAAAGGCGAATTCCTGGCCCTCGGGGCGGGTAATATCGACGCCGACCCGCTGTTAGTCGACGCAGACCGCGAGCTGTACGTGGATGCGAATTCGCCGCGTTTCAGCACGGGCTTTCCGGGCTGTGCCGAAGGCGGTTACCTGCTGAAGGGCATGATTCCCGACGTCCATTTGCGGCCGGAATCGCCCGCCCGTGGTGCTGGCTTCAACGGCGTCGATATGGGCCCCTGTGTCCCGGCCACCGCTTCCATCGGCAATGTCCCGCCTTCGCGCACGGCCAGAACCGACGCCACGCTGACTGTTGGCGGTACGGATGTCTATGGCTACAAGTATCGCGTCGAAGGGCCTGGGTTCAGTGGTACCTGGAGTGACGAGCTGGCGCGCATGATGCCCGTCACAGTCCTCACCCACCACGGCGCCACGGCTATCGCGACCGTGGCGAGCCACGGCTTCGCGAATGGCGACGTGGTCGAGATCAGCGGCGCCGACCGTCCGGCCTACAACGGGCAGTTTGTTATCTTCGGCGTTACACCCAATGCTTTTTGCTACACGCTTTCGGCCGCCGTGGACCTGCTCCACTCGAACCACTTGGACGTCTGGGTCCGCCGGCCGGAGCCGATCCTGCTGGCCGGTCTGACCAATGGAATCTATACGGTCTCCGTCATTAAAAAAAACTCCATGGGCGTCTGGCAGGATGAGAGCCAGCCCACCACCGCCACGTGGACAGTGGACACTTCCTATCGGCACCTTGTGATCAACGAGGTCCTGACGTTCAACGAATCGGCCGTCGAGCACGAGGGCACGTTCCCCGACCTGGTCGAGCTGTATTATGACGGCGCGACGGCGCTGAGTCTGGCGGGTATGAGCCTGAGCGATGACCCGGAGCAGCCGGCCCAATTCGTTTTCCCCGATGGCTCGAAGATCGCTCCGGGCGAGTATCTGGTTCTGTTTGCCGATGCCAATACGGCGACTTCCGGCATCCACCTGGGCTTTGGCCTCGATGGTGAAGGTGACGGCCTCTATCTCTATGATCCGGCGGGGACGCTGCTTGATTCGGTCGAATTTGGGACCCAGTTGCCGGATCTATCTATCGGCCGCCTCGGCGACTCCGGGCCGTGGCACTTGACGATTCCGACATTTGGAGAGGCCAACGTGGCTCATCCCCTCGGCAGCCCTGACGCCATTAAGATCAACGAGTGGCTTGCCAGTGGGCAAGTGCTGTTCTCCGCCGACTTCATCGAGCTTTACAACCCCCAGGCCAGCCCGGTGGACCTGGGAGAGATGTGTTTGACGAGCGATCCCGTGAGGCAGCCGGCCAAGTACAGGATCGGGCCGCTGAGCTTCATCGCCGGGACGGGTTATGCCACGTTCTGGGCGGACAATTCTCCCGACCCGGGCCATGTCAGCTTTCGCCTGTCCGCCGATGGTCAGATGATCGGCCTGTCTGACCGCCAGCTAAAAGGGATTGATAAAGTCCTCTTTGGTCCGCAAACTACGGACTTCTCCGAGGGCCGGGAGCCGGACGGTGCGGATGCGGTGGCGATTCTGCCGCTGCCGACACCCGGCGTGGCGAATCCGATGGTAAAAAAGACAACCACGACGGCGTTTACGCTCGTGGAGGAGGCGGCAAATAAGCGAGTCCTGGTTCCGACCGGCCCGGTGAGCGACGATTGGCGGGGCGGCAAGCCGTTCGACGATTCGGCCTGGATACCGTGCACGGGCGCGCCCGGCGGCGTCGGCTATGAACACGATCACGGCTACGAATCCTTGATCACTCTCGATACGCAGGCCCAGATGTACGGATCGGGCAAGAACAATAGCTGTTACATCCGCATCCCGTTTACGGTCAATGCCGCCGGCTTGGCCGATGTCAACAAGCTGACGCTGAAAATGCGGTATGATGACGGCTTCATCGCCTACCTCAACGGCAGAGAGGTGGCGCGACGAGAGTTTACCGGCGACCCGTCGTGGAATTCGCATGCCGATACCGCGGGCGAAAGCAACGTACAGAGTTTTGACGAGTTTATCGACATTTCCCCAGCTCCCGGCGACTTGAAGGCGGGCGCCAATATCCTGGCCATTCATGGTATGAACGCCTCTTTGACCAGCTCGGACTTTCTGATTACCGCAGCCTTGGATGCCGTCTCGGTGAAGGTGGAAGGCGGCCAGTCAGCTTTTGAGGGTGACCTGAAGCTGCTGGACGGCTTGCGGATTACGGAGCTGATGTACCATTCGCCGCAGGGCGGCAACTACGATTACGTCGAGTTGCAGAACGTGCTTGACGAAGTGCTCGACGTCAACGGCGTTCGTTTCGGCAACGGGATCAACTTCACGTTTCCCGCGCTGGTTTTGCAGCCGGGCGAGCGTATCGTTGTGGCGGCGGATCTGCCGGTATTCCGCTCCACTTACGGCGCGGGACCCAAGGTGGTGGGACAATATAGCGGCAGTCTCAACAATGGCGGTGAGGAGATTGTGCTGCAGTTGCCGGCTCCTTTCGATGCCGCCATCCTTCGATTCCGGTACGACAATACCTGGTATCCGGAGACGGATGGTGGCGGTCAGTCTCTGGCGCTTCTGGATCCTCTCGCCCCGCCCGTCACGTGGAACGACCCGGAGAGTTGGCAAGCCGCGGACCCGACCCCCGGCCAGCCGTAGAGACAATCAATGCGGAGGACAGGAGGCGGCGCTGTCCTCCGCCCTCTGTCTCAGTTCTTGGCGTAGATCGGCGCGGTGCCGGTCTCCAGCCTGGGGCAGCTCTTCAGGGCCGCTACGATCGTCTCCTGATCGGAGGCGTCCACTTGGTAGATTTCGCCGCCGGTCTGCTCGTATTGCTGTGCGAAGCGGTCCCAATCCTGCTTGTACTTCGCATAGATCTTCTGCTGGGTAGCAGAGGCGCAGGACTTTGCGTCCGTGCCGCTCAGCCGGTCCACCTGCTTCGGGTCCCAGTACTTGATGAGCAGGTTCCGGTCCCTCAGGGTGAAATCGACGCTTACGAGCACGTTATCGATACGCAGGATGCGATTGACGCTCGCCCCATCGAAGCCCCTGGCCCGAAGGTACTGACGGATGGTGCCCATCCCGTCGGTGGACGACGAATCGGAGTCGGGGGGCGCGTACTGCGGATTCGTGCCGGGGGCACTTCGCGGCGGTCTGCATTTCGGCCTGCAACCATAATAATAGTTGTTGATCACGGTGCCGGGATAGCCGTATGGCATCATATAGGGATAAGCATAATAGTAGTCGTAGACCAGGCCCGTGCTGCCGTACTGGAGGGCATAGGGTGTATACCGGGTACCTTCGTAGACCAGACCGGTATGGCTGTAGTCAAACGCATAGACAGAATAGTCCAGCCCGCCGGGAACCAGGCCGGAGCTGCCATAGCGGAGTGCGTACGGGGAATAGTGAATGCGATAACGCGCGGGGACATAGTAGTAATAGTAGGCTTGGGTGACATCCGGCGTCAGTGCCAGCAGCACCAGCCAGAGGGAAATCCTTTTCATGGGGGGCTCCTTCCTCGTAATTGACTAACGGTGAAACACTGTCCATCATCAATTCCGTGTGCCCCTCCTCCGGTCGCTCGTTGCTGGCAGTTCGTAGAGACGCAACACATCACATCTCTGCTGCCGACCAACAACTATCGACTCACGGCTGATTAGCTGTCTTTCGTTCCAATCCTCCTTTCTTGAGGCGGGAGGTGGTCCGGCTCGACGCGCACACCCACACCCCGCCCGGTTTGTGCCGACATTTTGCGGCTACCGAGTATCTGTCGATATTATCGGTCCACAGGAAGGTAATTCTTTAGGTATTTTGCCGAATCGGAATTGTCAATTGCCGGTCGTCAGTTCCTTGAGGGGAATCGTCGTGCCCTGGGGCGTGTTGACCAGCACGGTTTTGTCCGCGTAACGCACTTTGCACGGCCCGTTGCGAACGCTGGTGATGCTCGCGCCGGTCAGCTTGCCGTTGTCCCAGGCGAGGTCCAGCTCGAAGCCGCCGCGGGCCCGCAGGCCTTTGACGCGGCCGGTCGGCCAGGCTTTCGGCAGGGCGGGAAGCAGGTGAATCTCCCCCGCGTGGCTTTGCAGCAGCATCTCGGCGATCCCCGCGGTGCCGCCGAAGTTGCCGTCGATCTGGAAGGGCGGATGCGTGTCGAAGAGGTTCGGGAGCGTCGATTTGGCCAGCAGGGCCGCGACATTCTCGTGGGCTTTCTCCCCGTCGTGCAAGCGCGCCCAGAAATTGATGATCCAGGCCCGGCTCCAGCCGGTGTGGCCGCCCCCGTGGGCGAGCCGATATTCGAGGGATTTTCGCGCCGCGGCCGCGAACTCGGGCGTGCCGGTCACGGTGATCTGGCGGCCCGGATGGAGAGCAAACAGATGGGACACGTGCCGGTGTCCCGGCTCGGCCTCCTGGAATTCCTGGGACCATTCGAGCAGCCGGCCGTCGGAGCCGATCTGCGGCCCCAGCAATTGCCCGCGGGCGTCGCGCACGCGCTTCACGAACTCATCCTCGACGCCGAGCACTTGGGCGGACTCCAGGACGTTCGTGAACAGGTCCCAGATGATCTGCTGATCCATGGCCGGACCCATGCACAGCGAGGCCCGCCGGCCGTCGGGCGTGATGAAGGTATTCTCGGGCGAGTTCACCGGCCCGCTCACCAGCTTGCCGGTCCTCGGGTCCTCCACGAGGAAATCGAGATAGAACTCGGCCGATTCCCGCAGGATGGGCCAGGCTCGTTCCAGGAATTGCCGGTCGCCGCCGAAGGCGTAGTGTTCCCAGAGATGCTGGCACAGCCAGGCCCCGGCGGCGGGGAACAGGCCCCAGCCCGGATGCTCGCCCGGCGAAGTAAAGCCGAAGACGTTGGTGATCGTGTGCACGGTCCAGCCGTCGGCGCCGTAGTGCACCTTCGCGGTCCGCCGGCCGCTGGGACGAAGCGAGTCGATCAGGTCAAAGAGGGGCAGATGGCACTCCGCCAGATTGCAGACCTCGGCGGGCCAGTAGTTCATCTGCACGTTGATATTGCAGTGATAGTCGCCGTTCCAGGGCACCTGGACGCCGTCCGCCCAGATTCCCTGCAAGTTGGCCGGCAGGGAGCCCGGCCGGGAGCTGGAAATGAGCAGGTAGCGCCCGAACTGGAAGTACAGCGCCGTCAATCCGGTGTCCGTCGCGCCATCGCGCACGGCCTTGAGGCGTTCATCGGTTGCGATATCTGTACCTGTGCCCCGGCCCAGGTCAAGACTGACGCGTCGAAAGAGTTTCTGGTAGTCCGTCACATGCCTGCTGCGCAAATCCGGGTAGAATTTCGCGGCGGCCTCCGTGAGTTGCGCCGCGGTGGTTTCCTCCGGGACATTGCCGCGATAGTCGGCCGGCTGGAGTTTGTAGTCGGTGCCCGCGGCTAACAGAAGTGTCACAGCGTTCACACTCTCGATGCGGAGACGGCTGTCGGACGTGCTGATGGTGCCGCCCTCAGCGATTGCGCGCAGGCGGGCAACGTACTTGATCCCGCCGGTTCCATTCTGGCCATCGTTCATCTGTCCGGTCATGGTCAGGCTGTCGGTGCCTTCCGCCTTCGTGGTGAATCGTTCCGGCCGGCTCAGGTCGGCGGTGAAGCTGATTCGTCCCGGCTTGTCGCAAATCAGCCGCACAACGAGGACCTGATCGACCGCGCTGGAAAAGACTTCCCGCGTGAACGTGGCGTCGGCCTGACGGTAACGAACGCTTGCTATGGCGGTGTCGAGGTCAAGTTCCCGGCGGTAGTCACTCGCCTCTTCCGGACCGTCGAACGTGAGCACCAAATCGCCGAGGGTCTGGTAGCTGCCGTAGAGTGCTCTTGAACTCGAGGCGCGGCGGGAGCCGGCGCCTTTGCAGACGAGCTTCTTGATCGCCAGCGCGTCGGCTTCGGCGTACTTGCCTTCAGAGATCAGCTTGCGGACCTCGTGCAGGGCCGCCAGTGCCTCCGGATTGTCGGCATCCTGCGGGCCGCCCGACCATAAGGTTGCGTCATTCAGTTGCAGCCGCTCGTTTTTTACGCCGCCGAAGACCATTGCTCCGAGCCTGCCGTTGCCCACCGGCAGGGCTTGCGTCCATTCCTTGGCCGGCTCGTCATACCACAGCTTCAAATCCGACGGGCGAGTTTCCTCCGGGCGCGCCGCTCCTATTGAGGCGGCGTGGACCAGGACCACACAGGCACATTGCAGGATCAGGTTTTTCATCTTGTCCTCTTTCCTTGGTCGTAAGGGGATGGTCATCAGGGACTGGCGACGAAACGACGCTGCTTCACGTCGAAAAGAATCCTTGGGTCTGTCCGGACCTGATTCGGTCGAACCCCGATCAATCGCAGGGGATTATAGAAGAGCATTCGGATCAGGGCGTTGGGGCTGACGAAGCCGAGCGACGCCAGATAATTCGCGCAATCGAGGATCGTCGCCGAGGACCCGGCCATATAGCCCGTGGCGGGGTTGAACAACTTGCCGTTGGCCTCCAGGCGGACCTGGGCCCCCATCGACCAGTACTCGCCCGGCGGCAGTCCCGCCAGCGGCGAGGCGTCACTGATAATGGCGCAACGTTCGGGTCCTTTGGTCCTGAAGATAGTCTTGAGCACCGAAGGGGGCAGATGGTGCCCGTCGGCGATTACGGTGGCCGAAAGGTCATCGTTCGCCAGACCGGCCCACACGGGGTTCTGGTGCCTGGACAATAGAGCGGGCACGCCGTTGCCGAGGTGGGTGAGAGCCTTCGCTCCCGCCGCGACCAGCCTCTCCA
>Ga0315289_10000949_pt1 | contig 45143 bp, 31 predicted proteins | sample YL17G11_40_MG_FD_203452 | JGI IMG/M metagenome (GOLD analysis project Ga0315289, IMG submission 203452) | Sediment microbial communities from Yellowstone Lake, YNP, Wyoming, USA - YL17G11_40 | ecosystem: Environmental > Aquatic > Freshwater > Lake > Sediment | place: USA: Wyoming | collected... | reverse complement strand
GGCCAGAACCAAGTATTGCGATGGCCCCTGTGTACCGACCACGCCAACTCTGGGCAGGAGCCATTGCAGACCTGATGGTGAGTTTGACTACATGAAGAACGGGCACAGGCGCAAGGTCCATGAGACGCAGTTTGCGGCATACGCAGAGCGTCAGAGATGGGCCAAAGCTCCCGGGGAAGGAATCAAGGCGATCATCGAGGCCTACGAAAACGGTTCGCAGGAACTTCAAGAGAAGCTGAAAAAACAATGGAACATGGATTGGAAAAAGCTGTCGCGAGCATGAAATAACCCGCTCCGGAGGGGCGCGGGCCTCGGATTTGTACCTCGTTGCGGTGGACCCCGCTTAGGTTCGGAGACCACCGTTCGGATTTACGATCTGTAAATCGTCAATCGTCAATCGTCAATCGCAAATCATAAATCGTAAATGCTCCCGGTTGGGCCCGGCTAATTCTTGACCCGCTCCAGGGCTTTTTCCAGGGCGCCGAAGCCTTGCTGGCCTTCGTTGAGCCGCGTGACGTTCTTCTTTTTCGCGATGGTCAGGAATTGATCGTACGTGTCCTTGATGGACGAGGGCATGGGCCAGTCGGCGTTCGCGGCCTGGGCCGCCGCACGCAGGTCGTTCCAGCGCATCAGGAAGACGTACAGGACCGGCAGTTCGGCGGTCTGGACGCGGAATTGCAGCGCGGGATCGTTCTGCACGGCTGCCTCCGCGGCCTTCAATCGCTGCCAACCGCGCGCGAGCGTGTCCCAATTCAGGTACTTGGCGGTGTGGTTCTCGAAGCAGCCGAGCCAATCGCCGCTTTGCTCCACCGCATCGTGCGTGATCTTCAGGTAAGCCTTGATCTCCGCTGCGGCGGGACCATAGTAGCCCTCAATGAATTCGTTGGTGAGCGCCGCGCCGTCCCGGGTCGGGTCCCACAGCAGCTTCGCCAGCACCCAGGCCCGCAGTTCCGCCATCTCGGACCCATAACTCTGGTACGCGCCCTGCTCGAAGATGCCCTTGACGTTATGGTCCACGAAGAACTTCACATTCGGGCCCAGGACCCGCAGGTTCGGGTGCGGCATGACGTAGTGGCGGAAGTTGGTCGTGTAGTCCCAGATGTACAGCCGGTTCGAGATCTTCGACCAGCCAATGATGTCATCGCCGAACGCCTTGTTGCGTTCGTCCGCGAGCGGTCTGCAGAAGGAGCACTCGATGCTGCACAGTTGGACGATGACGTTATGCCGGGGCTTCGTGATCGCCGGCGGTTTGCGCGTATACTGATAGGCCAGCGTGCTGATCGCGACGTTCGGGAACTCCGGCTCGATATCCGCCGCGACCGCATTGACGAACCGCAGCATGAGACCCGCGGGACTGCCTTCTTCCTTCTCGATGGCCGCACAGTCTTTGCACTGGCAGTTGCCGTGCCAGTCATTCTGGGAGACCGACGCGATGGTGGCCGCCGGGTTGTTGCGCAGCCGCTCCTTCAGGTTTTTGACCAACTCTTTTCGCATCTCCTCGTTTGTCAAACAGAGCTGCGCGTGCTCCGTGGTGCGCTTGCTGTTGATCTCACTGAACCACTCCGGATGCTCGGCGAAGTACTTCTGCGGCGGAACCAGCGGATAGAACGTGTGCACAAACCCTTCATAGATGTGCCGGCCGCCTTGCTCGGCACTGAGTCTATGACTCTGCCCGTTGCACATGTTTCGCACGGCCCAGTTGCCGTCGAAGGCGTCGAACCAGAACGCCGACCGATACTCCAGCGGCGGCACGTACCGGACATCGATCCGGTCCACGCTCAGGGTGGGCTTCTTCGGAATCGTGCTCTCGGTCGAGGACCACCAGCGGCAGCCCAACATGCCTTCCAGAAAGCTGTAGACCGCGTACAGCGTCCCGCGCGGCGCACCGCCCGCGAGAATCAGATGATCGCCAACGGTCTTGCCGATGATACCCTCGGCGCCGAGTCCGTCGGTGGAGAATTGTTGATCCGCCTGTTTCGCCGCGGCGGGCCCGACGAAGATGCAGGAAACACCCGGTTTCGCTTGGGCGGCCAGTTCGAACGTCGCGCCCGTGATTTGGTGGAGGAAGTCGGCCAGCTCCTTCGCCGCATATTGCTCCGGCGCCGGCGCATCAGGGGCAATCACAATGACCGCCTTGGCTTGGCCGTCCTGCGAGATCGTGACGGCCGACAGTGCGAGAGCGGTCTGCAAAACGATGAGAGCGAACGCACACGAGATTTGTCTTCTCCCCAGCATGGTACCGTCACCTCCAAAAACTCCCCGTCCGAATCGGCCACTTACGTCGCGTAGCTGTGCAGGCCCGGAAACAGGCGCGACAGGTTGACCCACAACAACGTGACTATGATAGCGGCCATTCCGGCGATTGCCCATAGGCTGTTGAGGGCCGGGTGCTTTTTTCCGTACACGTAGCGCCAGTGGAAATAGCCAAGGTAAACCAGCCAGGAGGCGAGCGACCAGAGTTCCTTGGGGTCCCAACCCCAGTAATGGCCCCAGGCGAGCTTGCCCCACCAACTGCCGAGAACCAGGCCCAGGGTCAGCAGGGGAAAGCCGAGGGCGATCAGCTCGTACGTCGCCTGCTCGGGCGGCAGCCAAGTCTCGTCGCCGAGGGGCTGACGCGCCGCCAACTGCTCGGCCGCCTGGAAGGCCGCTTTGGCCATGAAGATGTACGCGAGCATGTAGACCGCCACGTGGGGAGCGAAGAGCCAGCTCTGGAGGGCCGGGGGAAGCTGCATCGGCTCGGCGTTGAAAACGAAGCCGGCCGGGACGAGCACGACCGCCCCGATGAGCATATCAGCCCTCTGGCCGCCGATCCGCAGAATGCGCCGGCAGAACCAGGAAATCGGATAGCAGACGGCGCCCAGAAATAGAAAAACCTCGAAAAGGTTTTGCAGCGGCACGTGCCGGACGTCATACCATCGATAGAGGAACGAGATAACGGCGACGAGAAAACCGGCCGCGAAAAGCATTTGTCCGATCTTCCTGCGGCCGGTCAACTCTGTCGCCAGGGCCAACAGGTACGCCATGATCGTGATGTAGATGAGCAAACCTTGAATCGTGTATTGGATCTCCATAGGCGTCCTGCTAAGCGTGCGGCTCCAAGACCTCTGCCGCGATCCTCCGGCGGGTCCTGATCCCCGCCAGCGCGCGGCGGCCCCAGAAGTGCCAGAAGACCCCGGCCCCCAGCATCAGGTAGCCGCCATAGACGAGATTCAGCCCGGAATCGGAGACCACCATCAGAACCGTATAGTCGCCGAGCTTGTCCTCGCCGTAGGAGTGTTGATAGAAATGGTAGCCGCCGTAGTGCAGCGGATGATTGACTTCGATGTTCTTCGCGGCGACGACCTGGCCGTCCTTGACGATCTCCAACTCGCTGACGTAGTCGCGGACCATCCGGCTATAGCTCATGCTCAGAGCATCGCTACGGCTTTCGTGCCCCGGCATCCGCTCGAAGACATAGCGTCGGCCGGGCGCCGCTCCCGGCCGTTCGACCGAGACCTCCAGGGCGGGATTGGACCCGCCCGGCTCATCGTAGACGACCCGCTCGTTGCCCTGGAGGTCGATCCTGAAGTTCGCAAACACGCGCTGAATCGTGACCGTGCCCAGTTCCTCGCCCAGCGACAGCGTTTGTCCCGCGAAGGCGGGCAGGCGCCAGCTTTGCCCGGTGCGGCTGCGGAGGAGCAGGGACCCCGGCTCATAGTGCTCCATCCGGAAGTCCTTGAGCCGCACGAAGAACGGCAGCTCGCGCGTGCTGTTGCTGTCGGCCGACAGGACGCGATTCTCCTGTGTCTGCTCGAGGATGCCCATCTGGCCCTCCGGGATCTTGTCGCAGCCGAAGAGCCGCTTCGCCAGAGCATGGCCGCCGTTCGAGCCCCACAGAGCGCCGAGCAGCACCAGAATGGACCCGAGGTGCATCAGCAGCAGCGAAGGAACTTGCAGGAGCCGGCGAAAAGCGAGGAATCCGGCCAGCAGCAGGGCGATCAGGGCGAACCAGTAGACCACTAAGGGCAGGGAATTGAAGAACACGCGGGCCCGCTCGGCGCCGAGGAAGGCCCCGTAGACCGACAGCAGGGCCAGCAGGATAACAGCGATCAGAGCGGCCCAGAGCAGAGCCCGTTTGAACCGACTCATTCATTCTCCTTAACGATCCGGCAAGGCATTCCCACGGCCGCTCTATTATCGGAATGCACCGCAGTTTCGCAAACATATTCGTCGGGTCTAGGGGTTTGCCCTCGCGGGATGCCATCTAGGCCTCCCGACAAGCCTAAGTAGTTTACCTATTTGAGCCGGAAGGCTCTGTCCGTTATTACCGACAACACAGAACAGGAGGTTGGTATGGACGAGCGGCGAATCAGGGCAGCGATCGCGGCCGCGGTGCTGGTGCTGGTCCCCGTGGCGAGCGCCGGGGCGGATAATCTGACGAGCGTGGAACTGTTGGGCAAATTCCTCTTCTACCAGGGCCTTTCCACGCCGGGGTCGATGTCGTGCGCCGAGTGCCATGGCCCCGCCGTCGGCTTTACAGGGCCGGACGCGGAAATCAACAGGCATGGCGCGGTGTACCGGGGAGCCGTGCCTGAGCGGTTCGGCAATCGCAAGCCGTCGAGCACTGCGTACGCGACGTTCAGTCCTGTTTTGCACTATGACGAGAAGAAGGGCTTTGTCGGCGGCAACTTCTGGGACGGGCGAGCGACGGGCAGGCACCTCGGTAATCCCGCCGCGGACCAGGCCCAGGGCCCATTTCTCAACCCCGTGGAACAGAACAACGCGGACAAGAAGACCGTTCTCGAAAAGGTGAAGGCTTCGTCGTACGGACCCCTGTGGCAGAAGGTCTGGGGCGAGTCCCTCAGCATCGATACGCAGCAAACCCTCGACCTCAACTATGATCGAGTCGGCCGGGCAATTGCCGCGTATGAGGGCTCGAGCGAGATGAGCCCGTTCTCCTCCAAGTACGACTACTACCTCCAGGGCCTCGTGCAACTATCTCCGCAGGAGCAGCAGGGCCTGGTACTCTTCCACGGCAAGGGCCGTTGTGCCTCCTGTCACACCAGCAAGCCGGGACCGAAGGGCGAGCCACCGCTGTTTACCGATTTCACCTATGCCAATCTGGGCCTTCCGAAGAATCCTGAGAACCCCTACTATCGGATGGATCGCGTCAGTGCCGGTGGCAAACCGATCAATCCGGAAGGGGCTGACTGGGTGGACCTGGGCCTGGCGGATTTTCTGCGGACTTGTGACGATCCCGCCTGGCGCGACAAGGCCCAAGAGAGCCGGGGCAAGCACAAAGTGCCGACCTTGCGGAACGTGGACAAGCGGCCCAGCCCCGACTTTCGGAAAGCCTATCTGCACAACGGCGTCTTCAAATCCCTTGAAGAGGTGATCCATTTCTACAACACCAGGGACGTTCCCGGCGCGGGCTGGCCGGCCCCCGAGGTGCCCCAGAATGTCGATACCGCCGAGGCGGGCAACCTCAAGCTCACGCCTCAGGAAGAGGCGGCGATCGTAACGTTCCTCAAGACGCTCTCTGATAACTACACCCCATAGCGGTGAGCACTGTACATTAGCTGCGAAGTACTTTACACTAAGCAAGCACCGTTAGGTCGTGCATCAGTGGGTGTATGCATTGGTTAGGAGGCACAGGGATGGCACGGAAAAGGACGATCTCGAATGGCAAATGCAGTCTCTGCGGCGGGGTCTTCGACAAGGCGGCGATGACCAGTCATCTCAAGTCCTGCGTACGCAAACAGGAAGCGGCTGAGGCCGCGCCGGCGCAGAAAGGGGCAAAACGAAAGCCGGTCTTTCACTTGTCGGTGGAAGGCCGTTATCTGCCGGAGTACTGGATGCATCTGGAAGTGCCGGCCGACGCCACGTTGGACACCCTCGACCGTTTTCTCCGACATACCTGGCTGGAGTGTTGCGGCCACATGAGCGAATTTGAGATCGAGGGCGCGCGGTACTCGGTCGAGCCCATGGATCTCGATGACGGAGACATGAATGTGAAGCTCAAGGACGTGCTCGCGCCGGGAAAGAAGTTTTACCACGCCTACGATTTCGGCAGCACGACGCACCTGACGCTGAAAGTCGTCGCGGAGCGTGAGAGCGAGATCAAGAGCAGGCAAATCAAGGTGCTGGCCAGGAACGACCCCCCGGTGATTCCCTGCTCGCGTTGTGGTGCGCCTGCCGTGAAAGTCTGTGCCGAGTGTGTCTACTCCGGTGAGGGTTGGCTTTGCGAAAAGTGTGCCGGCGCGCACGAGTGTGGCGACGAGATGTTCCTGCCGGTGGTCAATTCCCCGCGGGTTGGCGTCTGCGGATATACCGGGTGAAGCGGCAGCAGTTGGACGTAAAGCGTACCATTGGAATCGATATGAAGGTTTTAACCGTTGTTACACGCCGAGGGGAGCTGGCCCTCACACAAACGCGAACCGTCATCGCGGCCCTGCAAGAGAAGCACCCGGGTCTGGAAGTCCGCGTCAACGAGGTCATCAGCGCCGGCGATCGGGACCGGCAGACTGCTTTGTGGGACTTGAAGGATACGGGCTTCTTCACCTCGCATCTGGAAGACGCAGTGCTCGCCGGGGAGGCGGACTTCGCGGTCCACAGTTTCAAGGACCTGCCCACCCAGGAGCGCGAGGGCTTGGCCGTGACCGCGATCTGCAACCGCCAATGGCCCGAAGACTGCCTGCTGGCCAAGCAGCGCGTCAGCTCTCTGGACGATTTGCCCAAATCGGCGCGGGTCGGGACGTCGAGCCTGCGCCGGGCGGCCCAACTGCGGCACCTTCGGCCGGACCTGGAATTGGTGCCGCTGCGCGGCAACGTACAGACGCGAATTCGCAAGCTGCAAACCACCGACCTTGACGCGATTATCCTTGCTCGGGCCGGGTTGGAGCGGTTGGGCCTGGCGGAGATGATCTCCATCGTCTTCGACCCAAGGCAGTTCATTCCGGCGTCCGCCCAGGGTGCCCTGGCGATTCAGACCCGCAGCGACGATCAAGAGACGGTGGAGATCGTGCGATCCCTGGACGACCCCTCGGCCAGGGCTTTGGTCTTGGCCGAGCGACAGGTCCTCGTCGCGATGAAGTGCGGCTGCCATGCGCCGGTGGGGGCCTATGCCGAACGCCAGGGCGAGGCGATGGAAATTCATGCGTTCCTTGCGGATGTCGAAGGGCGTCAGGTCATTCGCAAGCAGGCTGCGGGGCCCGTGTCGGAAGCTGTGTCAATAGGGGAGCGCGTAGCTCAGGAGTTGCTCGATGCCGGGGGCCGGGAGATTCTACGCCGGTTGGAAAAGGGGTAAGGAAACGGTGGATTCCGAGACTGAGAAGGGCATGGTCTATCTGGTCGGAGCTGGGCCCGGGCGTGCGGATTTGATTACGCTGCGCGGAGCCGAGCTGATCAAGGCCGCGGATTGCCTCATCGTCGATAAGCTCGCCAATCCGGCTCTGCTGGAGATGGCCCGCAAAGATGCCGAGATCATCCATGTGCCCAAACGGATCGGCCCCGGCTCTTTCACGCAGGACCAGATCAATCGCATCCTCGTCGAAAAGGCTCTGGCAGGCAAGATCGTCGTCCGGCTCAAAGGCGGCGACCCGTGCATCTTCGGGCGGTGCACGGAAGAGGCGGCGCTGCTGAATGAGGCAGGCGTCGATTTCGAGATTGTGCCGGGCATTACCGCCGCGATTGCGGCCGCCGAGTATACCGGCATCATGCTGACCGACCGCCGGTACAGCTCGCAGGTGGCTTTCATCACCGGTCGCGAGGCCGAGGGCAAAGAGGACTCGAATATCGACTGGAGCGTCCTGGCGCATTTCCCGGGCACGCTCGTCTTCTACATGGGCATCGGCACGCTGCCCACGATTTCCAGCCAATTGATGGCCAACGGCCTGTCCGGCGACACGCCCGTGGCCCTGGTCGCCAACGCCACACTCCCGACTCAGAAGGTTGTGCGCTCGGCTCTGAACGGGATCGTCGAGACGTGCAGCCGGGAGCAGATCGAGCCGCCGGCCCTGATCATCGTGGGTCCTGCGGCCCAGGGGGAGGCCGGCCTGAACTGGTTCATGCGAAAGCCGCTGTTCGGGCGGACCATTGTCGTCACCCGCGACGCCGCCGGCAACGCCGAGATGGCGCAGAAGATCATCTTGCGCGGCGGTCGCCCGGTGGAATTCACCACGATGGCCCTCCAGCCTTGGACGAACCGCAATGAGTTCCTCCAGATACTGACGGAATTGACCAGCTATGATTGGGTGATCTTCACCAGTCCCAACGGTGTCGACATCTTCTTCGAAGCCATCAGTGCCTTCGGCAAGGATGCCCGGGTCTTTGCCTCCGTCCGCCTGGCCACGCTCGGCGCCAAGACCGCGGAGGGTCTCGCGCGGTATGGGATCAAGGCCGATTTCGTGCCGACCGTCTTTACCGGCCGGGACCTGGGCCTGCAGTTGATATCGTACGCGAATCTCAAGGAGAAGAAGGTCCTCTTGCTCCGTTCGGAGCTTGCTTCGAATGAGCTTGTGGAAGTGCTCCAGCAGGGGGGCGCCCACGTGCGCGATGTCTCAATCTACACTGCCGTGCCGCAACGAGGCGACGCGACTGCTCTCGAAGAGCAGATCCAGCAGAACCGAATCCAGTGGCTCACCTTCGCCAGCCCATCGGCGGTCCGGGGCTTCTTTGACCAAGTCCGGCGCGACTTGGTCAACGCCGGTACGGCGAAGGTTGCCTCCATCGGCCCCGTTACCTCCGGGGAACTGACTCAACTTGGGGTCCGGATCGACCTGGAGGCAACCGAGCACACGGTAGCCGGCCTGCTCGACACCATCGAGGTCGCCGAGCGCGGCTGATAAGGAGCAGGTATGCACCGCGCAACAATTCTCGCGCTGTTGTGGCTTGCGCTGCCGGCCTTGTGTGCGGAGGATGGGCGGAACATCCGCACAGGGTGGGAGATTCCGAGCGAGACGTATGCCGACCAACCCTATGTGGTGAAGACCGACGATGGGGCGTGGTTGTGCATCCTCACGACCGGGCCCGGGCGGGAAGGTACAAAGGGTCAACACGTGGTGAGCCTGCGCAGCGCGGACCAGGGTCGAACGTGGTCCAAGCCCGTCGACGTCGAGCCCGCCGAGGGCCCAGAGGCGTCCTACGCCGTGTTGCTCCGAGTCCCGAACGGGCGAATCTACGCCTTCTACAACCATAACACCGATAATCTGCGACAGGTCAAAGGGGACAATCCGCCGTACCAAGACGGCTGGTGCACCCGCGTTGATACGCAGGGCTACTTCGTGTTCAAATATACCGATGACCACGGCCGCACCTGGTCACGGGATCGCTATCCCATTCCTGTCCGCGAGATGCAGATCGACCGCGAGAATCCTTACGGTGGTAGAGTCCGCTACTTCTGGAACGTCGGCCGACCGTTTGCGCACGCAGACGCCGCCTATGTCCCACTGCACAAAGTAGGGGGATTCGGGCGAAATTTCATCACCCGCTCGGAGGGTGTGCTGCTCAAAAGCGCGAATATCCTCACCGAGGCCGATCCGGACAAGATCGTGTGGGAGACCCTGCCGGATGGCGACGTGGGCTTGCGGACGCCGCCGGGCGGCGGACCGATTGCCGAGGAGCAGAGCTTCTGCGTTCTCAGCGATGGATCATTCTATTGTGTCTACCGCACCACCGACGGCCACCCCGCATGCAGTTACAGCCGGGACGGCGGCCACACGTGGAGCACACCGCAATATGTCCGCTACGCCGACGGCCGACTCATCAAGCACTCGCGCGCGGCCAATTTCGTCTGGAAGTGCAGCAACGGCAGGTATCTCTATTGGTTTCACAATCATGGCGGCCGATCGTACGAGGATCGCAATCCGGCCTGGCTTTGTGGTGGCATCGAGGTCGATTCGCCGCAGGGCAGGAGAATCGCCTGGTCTGAGCCGGAGATCGCGCTCTACGATGACGACACGCACATCCGCATGAGCTATCCCGATTTCATCGAGGACGCCGGCTGGTTATTTCTGACGGAGACCCAAAAGGACACGGCCCGCGTCCATCCAGTGGACCGCGTTTTGCTCGAAGGGCTGTGGGGCCAGGGCAACAATCGCAGGGTCGCCACGGAGGGACTGGTCCTCGATCTGCCGGCCCAAGGCGTCTCCATGCCCGAGAGCGTGGCGCTGCCGCCGCTGCCGGCTTTCACGATGGCGGGCGTGGGGCTCGCAGGCCATGAAACGAAGGATCTCCGCAGCGGCTTGGCGGTGGATCTGTGGGTGACATTCGAGGCGATTCCGCCCGCCCAGATTCTGCTCGATAGCCAGACCGGGAGTGGCCAGGGCCTGTGCCTTCAGACGACCCCGCGCGGAACCGTGGAGGTCCTGTTGAACGATGGTCACAGCGAAAGCCGCTGGGATTGCGATCCGGGCCTCCTGCACGCAGGCCGGCCGCATCACCTTGTTGTCAACGTCGATGGCGGGCCAAAGATTATCACGTTCCTCGTGGATGGCACGTTGTGTGACGGCGGCGAGGCTCGTCCGTTCGGCTGGGGCCGGTTCAACCCCAATCTGCGTGATGTCAATGGCGCCAAGACGCTTCGCATCGGCCCAAGTCTCAAAGGCCGGGTTCACCGTTTGCGCCTCTACAATCGGTGCCTGCGAACCTCGGAAGCCGTCGGCAACTACCAGGCGGGTTGGAGGGAGCGACAGCCTTGACGCGCGTCCCGGTCTTGGCGTATTTTGCACGCGTCAGATTCATAGAAAGGTTCTGCTATGGGATTTCCGGAGATTCGGATGCGGCGGCTGCGCACCAGTGCCACGATGCGGCGGATGGTGCGCGAGACGGCGCTGAGCGTGAATGATTTCATCTATCCCCTGTTTGTTCGCGCCGGAACGGGCTTGAAGAAGCCGATTGCCTCGATGACTGATTGCTTCCACGTCTCGCCGGACCTCATTGCCGACGAAGCGGCCGAGGTCGCCGACCTGGGGATTCCCGCCGTGCTGTTGTTCGGTCTGCCCGCGCACAAGGACGAGAAGGGCTCCGAGGCGTGGGCGGAGAACGGCGTCGTGCAGCAGGCCATTCGCCAGATCAAGAAGCGTGCGCCCGAGCTGCTGGTCGTGACCGATGTTTGCCTGTGCGAGTACACCAGCACAGGGCATTGCGGCGTGATCAAGGACGGCAAAGTCGAGAACGATGCCACCCTGGAGCTGCTGGCGAAGATGGCACTGTCACACGCGCAGGCCGGCGCGGATATTGTTGCGCCGTCGGACATGATGGACGGCCGCGTTCGTGCCCTCCGGCAGGTCCTGGAGTGCAACGGCTTCGACAACGTCGCGATTCTCTCGTACGCCGCCAAGTTCGCTTCGGCGTTCTATGGCCCGTTCCGCGACGCCGCCGAGTCGGCGCCGGCCTTCGGCGACCGCAAGAGCTACCAGATGGACCCGGCCAACGCCCGCGAGGCGCTCCGCGAGATCGAACTGGACATCGAGGAAGGCGCCGATATGGTCATGGTCAAGCCGGCCCTGAGCTATCTCGACATCATCCGCCGGGCGCGGGAGCGGTTCGATTGTCCCATCGCCGCCTACAACGTCAGCGGCGAGTACATGATGCTCAACGCCGCCGCCGAGGCCGGCCTGCTGGACCGCGACGCCTGCATGCTGGAGGTCCTGACCTCCATCAAGCGCGCCGGCGCAGACATCATCCTCACGTATTTTGCCAAGCACGCCGCGCTGCGCATGCGGAACGCCGGGTGAGGAACGGGATGGCAAATTTGCCTGGGTGCGATTTGCCGTCTAGGCCAGTACGGGAGGTTGGCCCGTCTTGGCAATCGTCGACTTCCAGAATATTCCGGACTTCGGGATCCGTTTTCTACCGAGCATGACCAGCTCCAATGGGACCAACACATACTCCGTCAACCACTGACTTATCATGAAATCCGTGTACCCGGCTATGGCATTGTCTACTGCCAGTGTCCCCAGGCGATTACCCATGATAATGTCCGTACAACTCGGACGGATGGCGCGCAGCAGGTGCCGGGGCTCATTGGTGAACACGCGCAGGTCCTTCCAGCGCGGTTGAGGCCCGCGACCAAGTCTCTCTTCGGTCGTATCCGTGAGAAGGTTCTTCAGGCCCTGGCTGACGATCTTGAGACCTGCGCTGCGCAGCCGATCATTGGTTTGGCCTTCAATGCGCCCACCCTCCTTGCGTGTGGCCTGGAACTTCTGAATCTCCTTTTTCTCGTCCTCACTGAGCGTATTGACGTAGTGGGGGTTCCTCTCGTCGATGAACTCCAGGGCGTCATTCGGGATGGCCGTCTCGGCCATGACCACGAGGCCGCGGGGGATGGGTTCTTCCCGGCGCACCATGTTGTCTCTCAAGTATCGCGCCAGTGCCTTCATGCTGAAATCCACTTCGGGAATCAACGCCACGTCACATTGCTTGGTCACACTGGCATGAACCGCATGGCTTACGACAAAACCGGAATCCGATCCGAAGAGCTGGACGATACACAACCTTGGGTTCGAGTGCACCTCCGTGGCGAGGTCTTCAATCACCCGCCGGGCCTCTTCGACCGCCGAGAGAAATCCAAAGGCTTGCCAGACCCACAGAACGTCGTTGTCCATCGTCTTGGGAATGGTGACGACGGACAGTTTGCGGCCGATGGGCTTGGCCGCGTGTTCCTGGGCCACCGTCCAGATGGCGTGCGCGGCTTTCATGCTGCCGTCGCCGCCAATAATGTACAGGATGTCAATGTCGATCGCGAACAGCTTCATCACGATCGATTCCAGCCAGCGCTGCCGCGTGTCCATATCGAGGAGTTCATCCACCCGGGACGTGCCCAGGATGGAGCCCCCTTCGTTCGCACGGGAGGAGGTGTACTTGGGATGAAGCGGATGCTGCGCCGCGCCCAGATTCTCCAAGCCACGGAATCCATTCAACAGGCCGATGACATCCACGCTGTAGTTCAGCCTGTCGGCATATTGATGATGGCGCTCGACGATCCCGTCAATGACCGCATTGATGCCCGGGGCAATACCCCCAGAGACGAGGATCCCGACCTTCAAGAGATTCTGGCCACGTGGGAAGATGAAGAACTCCCGCGGTCCGGCCTCCGGAAAGGTCAATCCTTGGTTGCACAGACAACGGTTCTGCACGGGTTGATGGTATTTGCTGAGGGTGGCAGCGATGACGGCGGCATCCTCGGGCCGGAAGTCGCCGAATTCCTGCTGCCATTCCGTAATTCGGGCCTCTCCGAGCCTGGCATTCAGATGCTCTCGCCCTTCCTTCCAGCAGACGACCGAGGGCCATTCTGCGGGGCACCCGTCCAAGCGATTGTCCCGAATTCCCCGAAGGTCCTCGTCCGTCAGGCCGGATTCCTTGGCTTTCTCCTCGTCGAAGGAACACGCGCGCAACGTGCTGGCCTTCCCGAAGTGCTCAATGATGTCCTTCTCGTAGTCAAAGAGATGAGGGTTGAGAGGCAGACCGTCCACGAAGAACGGCACTTCCAGATTCCTGGCAATGTCCGCCGCCACATGGGCGGCGTCTTTGGGACCACACTCCTTGATAATCTTGCGTGGAAAACGCCGGATCTCTTCCCTCAGATTCGCGGGGAAATCATCACGGCGCAACAGGTAGGTGCAAAATCTCCGACTTTCGATGGATTGGCGGATCTCCCATGCCCACTCGATCTCTTTCTCCTGCCATTTGGTCAGTTCGGCGCCAACGAAGATGACCGTGGTCTCACAATCGTAAAGAGCCCGCTTGATGGTTTTCTCGAACTCCTCATCGATCCGCATCCTCTCCTCGTAGTAGAAGACGTCATCCACACAGCGTCGAAGATGCTTGGCGACTTCCAGAACCAGATCGGAATCCGCGTTCGAATGGCACAGGAAAACCTTCATGAGTGTTTCCTCCAGCTTACCTGAATCCTCGTTTCAGGGCCCACCACCGCGCGTCGCCGTGGTCCATTCGATCGGAATAGCGTAGAAGCACGTCAGAGATAGCACCGATAGGCTCGCCATCGGCTTCCGAGTCAATCCTAGCATAGCATCTATCTCAGGAAGTGCAACCCCTCCCCCCCAGAAAATACGAGAATTATTCCATGATTCTTCCCTTTTTCCTTTTGGACAAGAACCTTTGATGCCGATAAGCGAAAAAGGAGTATCTCTCAGGAAGACTGTCGTTCGGGGTACCGCTGATGAGCAAGAACGTACTGATTCAGTGTATCTGCCAGATGGACCCAGATGCCAAGCCGGAGGTTCTCGTCAACTACTCGGAAGAGGAATTGGGGGACTACCTGGAGTACTGGGAAGAACTGCTGGAATCCAGGGAACTCGTACTTAGTAACGAGTAGTAGAAGCCAAGGATGTCTGTTCCTTCACCCCGTGATCCAGGAATTGCGGCCAAAGGCAGGCGGATTGGGCTCATCAACAACAAGGATCCTGTCGGCACGCGATTCGGTCATAGATCGTCGAAGAAGACACCCTCCGGGTCGTATTTGCGGGGCAGTGGCTGTAGCCGCTATTCCGTGATCTCTGCAAAGGCATAGCGGGGCGCCTGCCAGTCTAGGAACAGCTCCGCCGGGCTCAGGATAGCGGGTCGCGAGAAGTCGATGGCGTGGAATCTGGAGACGCGCTCGCGAAACCACCGGTCAAACGGTTCCTGAGACGTCGCCATCTTCTCCAGGAAGTTCTCCGCGCCCGGCCCGTCGAAGACCACGACTGCCAGGGGCCCCTGGAGGCTCTGCATCAGCCACGCGCGGTGCAGCGTGAGCCCCATCCGCTCGTTAAAGCGGTCAAACTCCTCTCGGCGCGGGCCCGTGCACTCCAGAATCCAGGCCTTCCACGCGTCCACTTTGCTTTCCAGCACGGGCACGGCGATTGCATTCATCATGGCACACCTCGATTTCATCAAGAGTTTCTTCTCGTCCCCGCCACTGCCGGCCAAGATGCCACACCGGTGCGCCGGCTGTGCATAGGCAAATCCCCGCATTCCTTGCACTGAGTCGCTTATGCTATAGACCCTCCAAGCGGATTGCGACGTAGTAGACTCCAAGTAAGGATGATTCTTGTTTTGCAGAAGCGAATGATGATTCGTCCGTACTCGATGGATAAGGCAACAGGCAAATGAGCACGCCATTTCGTCGTATTCTCCTCCGGCCACCCACGATCAGGATGCTGGTCGCGCTCTGGGTCGGCAGTGTGCTGTTGGCATGGGCCGTGCTGGTCGGGAGTTGGTTCATGGCCAAGAGCCGGCTCACGCAGATCGAAGATCAAGTGGCCAACGACATTGAGGCGATGGATGCCACGCACAGGCTGGAAGCGGCGGTTCTCGCCTACCGCCACGACGATCTGTTGTGGCACGCCACCGGCCAAGGCAGTTATCAGGACAATGAAGAGAGCTACTTGGCGGCCGCGGAACAGGTCGTCGACAGTTTCACCCCCTATGTCGTCGATAGCCCCCGAGAGAAGGAGTTGGTGGGAAAGATTCAGGAGAAGCTCGGCATCCTCGGAAGCCAGTTGGCGTTGTACGGGCCGAGGCCCACAGACATGGAAGTGGGGTCCGCTTATGACCTCTTGGGCGTCGTACATACTCTCCAGCTCGAGGAAGAAGGGCAGATGCAGGCTTCGATACGGTTGGCGGCCCGCTTGGAGAACGAGGTCAGCAATTGGGCGATCGGCCTTTCCATAGGTACGGCGGTTCTGCTCTTCACCGTCGCCCTGGACCTGATGCGCCGGATCATTCGCCCCACGTTGGCGATCACCACGGCGGCCCAGTCCTTCGGCCAGGGCAACTTCGCCGCCAAAGCGACGGTCTTGCACGACGACGAATTGGGCGCCCTGGCGCGAACGTTCAACAATATGGCCGGCGATATCGCCGACCGGGAAAAGAACCGGCTCGAGTTCGTGGCCATGGTGGTACACGACCTGAAGAATCCGGTGCTGGCCATCGAGATGGCCGCACGCATGTTGCACCGGCCGGACACCCCCGAGGAACAACGCCGGGGTTATCTGGAAGGCATCACGGAGGAAGCGGCCCATCTGCGCGGGATCATTCGAGACCTTACCGACGATATCCAGGTGGCGAACGGACGCTTCTCCATCCACAAGGCCGAGGTAGACCTCGGCGCGCTGGTCCAGCAGTTCACCCAAGCTCAGAGCCGGGCCTTCACGGGTCACGAGATCGTGGTCAAGACCGACGAGGGCTGCATTGTTCAAGGCGATGCTCGCCGGATCGAGCGGGTGGTCATGAACCTGTTGTCCAACGCGGTCAAATACAGCCCCCAGAATACCAGTGTGACTTTGCGGGTCGAGAAGGAAGACTCGCAGGCGGTGCTCACGGTCTCCGATCAGGGGCCGGGCATTGCCGAGGACGACCTGGGAGTGCTCTTTCAACCCTTTGGCCGGGGCCGATCCGCCGAGGCCCTCGCGGAGGGGACAGGGATGGGTTTGTACGTCGTCAAGCAAATCGTCGAGGCTCATGACGGCCGGATCGACGTGCAGAGCGAGCTCGGTCATGGCGCCACGTTCCGCATCCGACTGCCACTGGCCGTCCGATAAGATTCCGCTTACTTTTCCCCTGCGCGTTTGATCGAGTCGTCTGCGGGTACAATAACATCATGGGGGTGGTCGGAGTGGTTTTCACTCCGTTTCTGCGTTTTTTGCTGGAGGGAAGGCCCACTCAGGTCGATTCCACGGGGGACTGAAGGCAACCTCGCTTTTGGGAGGATCAGGGCATGAACGCGCTGAAGGGATCGTGCTGCCGGCACGCGGCCGTAGGGATTCTGACCACCTTGATGATCGGATGGGGGGCCGCCCAGGACCAGCGCACGGTGGGGGAACCCGGAGAGGGTGCGGCGCCGCCGATGAAACACCTGGAGTGGTCGCAGCCGCCCATCGAGATAGACCCGACCTCAGAACTGCCTGTCTGCTGCGGGTGGGGAGAACCGGCGTACGCCACCTGGGCGCTGTCGTATGCGGCCGCCTCCTGGACCTTCGTGGCGGACGACTTCCGATGCCTGGGCGACCTGCCGGTCGCGTCGATTCACTGGTGGGGTTCGTACCAGGGCTGGGACGGCGCTCAGGCGCCTCGGGCCAAGCCGGAATCCTGGCGCATCGGATTTTGGAGCCCTGCGCCGGCGGATCAACGCTCTCCCTTCCACCGGCCGAACAAGCTGCTCTGGGTGGTCAGTGTGCCCGCCGCCCGAGTGGAGCAGAAGCAGGTCGCCAGCGTCGGGCTCGCCCGGAAACGACCGGACACCGTCTTCGAGTATCTGCTGAAGCTTCAGCCGCAGGAGTATTTCCGGCGCAGCCACTTCCCGGAGGAGGATACCCGGGACTCGCTCTTCTGGATCAGCATCACGGCGGTCTACACCGGCGCGCCGACGCCGCAGAACCCGTGGGCGTGGCAGACCCGGCCTATGCCCTGGGGAGGCGCCGCCGTGAAAGCCCAGTTCAAACGCACGGATTGGCAGGCAGGGTTCTTCCTGGACCCCTCCACCCTCCAGCCGGCCACCAGCCTGTCGGCCCCTAACGGCCAGAATCCGCACGACATGGCGTTCGAGCTGGACACAGCCCCCGAATACGTCGTTTGGGAGCAGCCGTTCACCGGGATTCATGACTGGGCCTGGTACGAGGACGAAGAGTCGCTGGCCGTCGAAGAGCCCGGCATAGCCGACAAGTGGACCCAACCGTCCGATGCGGACGCCACCGGGATCGACGTGGACATGACGAGAGATTCGCCCTTGACGTGGCCTCCTGCGATCTGTGCCGACGATTTCGAGTGCCGGACGACCGGGCCGATCACAGGGATCACCCTGTGGACGTCCTGGTACCAGGATCTCCTGCCCAGCGACAGTGCGGAGAACGTGACATTCACGCTGAGCATCCGCCGGGATAATCCGGCCGGGCGCAGCCCGACGGGTTACAGCATGCCCGGCGAAGTGCTGTGGCGCCGGCAGTTCTCCCGCGGTCAGTTCACGATCGAGCCCCAGGAGAGCCGCGCCGAAGGCTACTATTGTCCGGCCAACGTCACCTTCGAGCAAAGAAATCATCGGACAAGCTACAAATACACGTTTCCGATCGGCCCGGACGAAGCGTTTCAGCAGACCGGCACCGAGGAGAGTCCGGTCGTCTACTGGCTGGCCGCCCAGGCGCGGGTCGTCCATGCTCCGGGCCACGTTGCGACGCGGCTCGGCTGGCAGACCTCGGCCCGTCACTGGAACGAGGCGGCCGTCTGGGTCCGGGCCGAAGAGTCGTATAGCGGCGCCTCCTGGGAGCAGTCAACCTATCCGAAGGGGCACACGCTCAACCGCCAACCGATGGACTTGGCGTTTGCCATCGAGACCCGCAACTCCGACGTCGGCACGGCACTGCGCCGCATCGTCGCCGACGACTGGACGTGCCGCAACGATCGGCCGGTCACGGGCCTGGTCTGGTGGGGCTCCTACCTCGGCTATGGCTGCGGGCCGTGCGGCAGCGAACTTCCGACGACTTCCGCGTCGTCGCCGATGGCCGTCCCGACACCGCCGGATTATTTCCTGCTGTCGATCTGGTCGGACGCGGCCGGTCCTGACGAAAAGGACGTGAAGAGCTTCAGCCGTCCCGGCAAGAAACTGTGGGAATACCGGGCCGAGACCTTCGATGAGGTCCTCACCGGCTTCGAAAAGAACCCCAATCCGACCCTCTCGGCCGTACCGGGTTTCGCCGAGACCCCCAACGCGGAATTCCGCGTCGCGGACCCCGAGCCGGTGTACCGCTACACCGTCCGCCTGCCCGAGGAGAACTGGTTCCGTCCGGGCGAACAGAACGGCATTTATTGGCTCAGCGTCGTCGCCGTCTACCAGGACGCGCAGAGCATCGTCTATCCGTGGGGCTGGACGAATCATCCGAGCCTCTCATGGGACCGGCGGGCCCTGACCCCGTTGGCCTGGTGGAAGCTCGACGAGAGGGCGGGCGAGATCGCCACCGACAGTGCCGGCGGCAATGACGGCGTGATCGTCGGGGATCCCGTCTGGCGGCCCTCCGGAGGCTGGATCGGAGGTGCGCTCGACTTTGACGGCCGCCGCGACTACATCAGGGTCGAGCGGCCGAAGGGCTTCGACTTCGCCCCCAAATCGTTCTCTGTCTGCGCGTGGGTCTATCCGCGCGAGACACGCGGACAATGGCATACGATCCTGGAGTACGACCGCGACGGCGTCAATCGCAACCGCTTCGGGCTGTGGCTGGACGTCGAGGGCCGTTTCCACTTCCGCGTCGGCCAGAACACGTGGCATTCGCAGCAGAGCCTGGTGCCCAACCAGTGGTGCCACGTGGCCGGCACGTACGACGCCGAAACGAGGACGATGAGCCTCTACGCCGACGGCGTGCTCGACGGCACGGCGCTCTGCCAAAGGGGCTTCGCGGCGCCCTACCGGAGCAACCTGATCATCGGCGCCCGCGGCTCAGCCGACGACGAATTCTTCAACGGCCTGATCGACGATGTCCGCGTCTTTGATGTTGCGGTGGCCGCCGAGGACCTGCTCATGCCGGCCGGCGCCGGCGGCAACGGCGGCGCGGTAGCCGCGCAGTCGAGCACCGGCAGTGCGGCGGATACCTGGGACTGGACGCCACTGCTCGACCGGACCGGCCGGAGCGAAGACCTGTCCTTCCTGCTCTTTACGGAGCTACCCGAAGCCGCCACCGACCCAGCCGACGAGAGTGCCGACACGGACGACGGATCGACCGAGATCGTTATCCCGTCGATCCAGAAGAGATGACGTCGGCTCGTCGGTTCGGAATCGCGTCCAACCGGGGCGTGGGCGAGAGAATCGCTCACGCCCTTCGTCTCTTCGTAGGGCGAGCGTCCCCGCTCGTCTAAGGACGTCGTGCGGGGACGCACGACCTGCCAAGAGAGTCTCCAAAGGCATGAGATCGCGTTTGGGGGCTCCATGCGCAGCTTGGCGATGTCTGCACTGCTTCATGCCGGAGGGTGAATAATGCGTGGTACGCACCCTCCCTCCTGCCAGATAAAAATTTGAGCATTTTGCCAAGGTAAAAGGCTTGAACGACCTGCCATAGCCGGCGTATAATGACAAAATATTGGATGGCTTTGTGGAGAAAAAATCATGGATGAGAGGCAAGTACAAGTCGAGCGACACGGCGGCAGTCAAAGAAGTCTGGGCGAGTTTCATCCCGCGACTGCCTGGGGGTTGGAGATGGCGAGGACGCACGAGCACGAAATGCTCCTGGCCCAGGGGCATTTCCGGTGTTCGCATTGCCGCCGGGCCGACATCGACGAGATGAACGCCGGCGCACGCCGCATGCGGTGAGTTCCACCCCGCACACAAATCAGGCTTTCGAAACGGACTGTCTGCAGAATGATACTGTTCTGTGCCATATTCCGCAGCAGCAAGGGGGCCGGTCTACCATGGCGTCTGTCGCGAATGTTGTTGTTCCATCACCGTAGGGGGCTTCGCTGAACAAATCACACGCGATCCAAGGCGAGGGAAGGGGCTATCGGTCCGCTTGCCTACGGCGGATGCCGGCCTCGATGTTCCCGGCTTCGTAGCGGGTCCAGGCGGAAGGCAGCACGCCGAAATAGTCTTGGCGATCCTGCTCGGTCAGATCCGTCCTTTTGACCACGGCCGGCACCCCTTCGGCGAAACCGTTGTCCGGGATCACCTGGTCCACGCGCGTGGCACTGCCGTCGGCCAGGATGGCGCCTTTGCCGATGCGGGTGTTGTAGTCGCAGCACGCGTTGAGTCCCACGGCGCCGCCGTCGGCGATCTGCGTGCCGTGCATCGTGGCGCCGTGATTGATCCAGCAGCCGTCGCCGATGACCGAGCGGTCGGGCACCTCGGCCTTGGACCCGCCCACCTTCGCCGGCCGACCGCCTTCGATGCACACATTGTCGTAGATATGCGTGTAGTTGCCGATCTGGTTCGTGCCGCGAATCGTCACGTTGCAGCGAATCAGGGTGTGGTGCCCGATGGTGACATTGCCGGTAATGATCGTCCCGGCGTCGATCTTCGTATACGCTCCCACCGTGACCTTGCCTTCAAGGATCACCGAGGGGTGAACGTCCGCGGTGGGGTCGATATCCTGTCCGCCGGCCCTGGGCGCCCCGGTCTGCGAGAAGCCCACCAAAGCCGAGCCGAGAAGAAGGAGCCCAAAGCCCGTTGTCGCCCCCATTACTACCCTGTGTCTGCCCTTCATGGTCAAGCCCTTTCTGTCACGAGATCACTGCCTGCCACCTGTACCTGGTCGATGGCCTCTGCCGGCCCGATTATCCGTCGCCTTGGGCCGATAAGCAACCCAAAGTGTCCCGGCGGGAGGCAGGCTTGGCGCACGGGAATTCCTTCCTGCCAGAGGTAAAACGAACAATTAAGGAATTTCCTCTACACATCGCCGCCCCCTTTAGCCGTTTATCACGTATGGATAGGGACATGCGTGTGACGTTGGACAGGGTGGTGGCACGATCGTCACGGTCGTGTCTGGATGGGCCGAAAGGGGGCTCCAAATGCTACAGAGCATATTGGGAAGCCCGACGAAGGGGACAATCATGGCAACTGTGCGAGTTTTGATCGCCGATGACTATGCCGCGATACGAACAGCTTTGACGCGAGCTTTAGAATCGGAGCCGGATATTGAGGTGGTGGGTGAGGCCTCCGACGGCTACGCGGCGGTTCGGCTGGCGGAGAGACTCCGGCCGGAGGTGGTGCTCATGGACGTGAACATGCCCGGCCTGAACGGCATCGAGGCCACCCGTCGCATCACCCAAGAAGACTCCGGCGTCAAGGTCATTGGATTATCCGTGCATTGCCTCGAATTTTTCGCCCGGCAAATGCTCGATGCGGGAGCCCGCGCCTACCTGCTCAAGGACGGCGATATCGACGAGTTGATCGAGGTCATCGAGGCCGTCCGCAAGGGGCAAACGTACGTGAGTTCGGCCGTCGTGGACAGTGGCGGCGGACGATCCCGGCTGAAAATGCCTCGTCGGATTGTGAACAGGGGGTGACCGCCTCTCCGGCCGGCCAATGGCACGTCTTCTTGACTCCTTCACCAACATCGATCGCGCTCGCGGACGCGAACAATCCTCATCGTTTTCTTGCCTGTCGGGGCCGGTCCTGGTAAAGAGATAGGCCGGATCGAGGGGATGTGTCCTGACGTGGAACCGGTGTGCTTTAGGAGATCGCGTGATGCCGTACGTGAAGGGGACTGCGAATCGATGTCGGACTCTGGCGGTGGCGGTATGGCTGGTTCTGGCCCTCACGCTCTTCGCCGCGGCCCGGACGGCCCTCGCGGCCGAAGCCGGGATATTCAACGTTCGCGATTATGGAGCCGTCGGCGACGGCAAAACACCGGATACGGCGGCGCTCAACAAGGCGGTCGCGGCGTGTGCCCAGGCCGGCGGCGGCCAGGTGCGCTTCCCGCCGGGGCGCTATTTATCCGCGACCGTACACCTCAAGAGCCGCGTCACGCTCTACCTGGAGGCAGGCGCCCGGTTGGTCGGCGCCAAAGACCCCAACCTGTATCAACATCCGACGCCGCCCGCCTTTCTGCCCGAGGCCAGGTGGGGCAAGTGGCACCGGGCGCTGATCCTGGCCGACGGCGCGGAGGATATCGAGATCGCCGGCTCCGGCGTCATCGACGGCAACAAGGTCTTCGACCCGACCGGTGAGGAGCGGATGCGCGGCCCGCACACCTTCGTATTCGTCAATTGCCGCAACGTGACGGTCCGCGATGTGTCGTTCGTGGACTCGGCCAATTATGCCATCTTCTTCCAGATCAGCGACCACGTGGACATTCGCAACGTCAAGTTCACCGGGGGTTGGGACGGCGTGCATTTCCGTGGGGCGCCGCAGCGGTCGTGCAAGGACGTGAGCATTGTCGGCTGCCGCTTTTATACGGGCGACGACTCGATTGCCGGCCGCTACTGGGAGAACGTTGTCATTTCCGACTGCATCGTCAATTCCTCGTGCAACGGGATTCGTCTGATCGGTCCGGCCACGCACCTGATCGTGCGCGACTGCCTGTTCTACGGCCCCGGCGTCCAGCCGCACCGCAGCTCGAACCGCTACAACATGCTCGCGGGCATCAACCTTCAGCCCGGTGCCTGGGACAAGACGACCGGCGACCTCGACGACGTCCTGATTTCGGACATCACGATGCAGAACGTGTCCACGCCGTTCCATTTCATGATGAAGCCCGGCAATACCGCCAACCGCATTACCGTCACCCGCGTGACGGCCACGGGCGTGTACCGTGCCGCCTGCTCCGTCGAGAGTTGGGCCGAAGCCCCGTTCAAGAACGTGACCTTCCGCGACATTGACATCGAATTCGAAGGCGGCGGCACCGCCGGGAAGATCCCCATGCAAGTCAAAGCCCCCGGCGTCGATGCGCGCCCGCTGCCGGCCTGGGGTTTCTATGCCCGCCATGTCGAAAACCTCACCTTCGAAGATTTCCGCCTGACGTGCGTCAAGCCGGACCAGCGGCCAGTCATGATCTGCCAAGACGTGAACCGACTCACCCTCGACACCCTCAAATTCCCTCGCTTCAAAGATGTCAACGAGCCGGTGGTCTTGAATCGCGTCCCGAACGTCCGTCTCTCCCACACCGACCTCCCGCCCGCGAAGAAATGAAGGGATCGATGAGTATGTAGGATGGGCTTCAGGACCTACCCGACAGCCAGTAACTTCCGTGGTGGTCATTGGCGCTCTTTTTCCCTTGAATCGTCATGTCCGTGGTGGTATGCTTGGTCCTGCGTGCAGAAGTCGAATTCTCTATCATCTCCTGAAGGTTGATCGCTTATCTGCCGGAGGACTGAGACAATGGAACCAAGATGCGGGGCTACGCCGGGATTCTTCCACTGTGTCGTGCTCGTCGTTGTCATCGGTCTCTTGCCATACGGTCACACCGCTGGGCATGCCGATGAATACGTCTGGGAATCCATGGGCGGACCTCCCGGCGGAGGGGTAATGGTCCTTGCGCGGAATCCCTCTGCGCGGGACGAGTTGTACGCCGGAGCCTCTCCGGGCTTGTTCGTTTCCCAGGATCAGGGAACGACCTTTCGGCGCGTGGGCGATCCGAAGCTGACGGAGGTCGCCGGCATCCAATTCGCAGACGCCTTTGCCGTGGTCACGGCTGCCAAGGTCTATTCCTTGGACTATCGGACTGAGACCATGCAGGTCCTGCTGGCGTCTCCTGTCAGGACATTTCTTCACGGAGACGATCTGTACGTCGTTTCCTGCACCCCGGCGCACAACAAGCTGGAATTGTCCCTTTTCTGCATCCGCGGATTGAATCCGTCCGTTCCGATCGATGTAGACGCGCTGACCCCCCTTGCGGTCGTGCCTATTAGTATGCCGGTCATGGCGCCGCAACCGCTTTTTGAGATCAAGATTCCCAATCTCCTGATGGTGGAGAATTCCCTGTTGTTGACAGTCGGCTTCCTCGATGACACGGGAACCTATACCTATGCGGGACATGAGATCATCGTCATCGATACGAGGGACGGCTCTTACCGGATAGAGAATCCCGATCTTCCCGACGATCTGGTGTTAACCAAGATAGCCCAGGACCCGGCTGATCCGCGCCACCTCATCCTCACGGCGCGAAACAAGAGGAACGGGGATACCGCCAATCGGCCCATCGCCAAATTGGTCTATGAATCCACGGACGGTGGGGCCACCTGGGGCGCTTTCACCACCAACACCTTCTACAAATTCCACATGATCAAGGACGTGGATTTCCACGGCGGACGCATTTTCTTTCCGCGTGTCGGCGACTGGATTCTCTCGGTAGACCAGAGTGACCATTCCTCCTGGCAACACCTGAGCATGCCTTCCTTCGGGAGCCCGATTCCGGCTGTCGCCTGGCTCGAATGCCTCGATTTCGATGCCGAGGATACGGGTGTCGTGTATGGGGGCCTTGATATTGAAGCCGGTTGCACCGGCCTGATCCGGTCCAAGGACGGCATGCAGACCTGGGAGATCGTCGGGGCGGGCATCCCCTCGTCGCAGCCGTCCAATATCGACATCCATCCCCGCAACGGGGATATCCTGGTCACCTCGGGAAATATCGCACATTACCCCCATATCACCCGGGACGGCGGACAAACCTGGCAGCGGTTACTCGAAGCAACCAGCATGGGTGACGAACTGCGTTTCGATCCTCACGACCCGAATCACCTGATTCTGGTCTCGGAATTGACGGACCTGTATCAGACCTGGGACATGGGTACGACATGGTCTCCCCTGTCTGAGCGATTTCATGCGGCGCGGATATTTGATCTGGCCGCCTCCAGCGAGGGCAATGGGCATTTGTATGCCTCCCTGTTTGGTGTAGGGATCTCACAGTTCGCCGACTTCAACCAGCGTGAGGAAATCCTGGCAGGTCCAGAGGCCCGGTTCCAGTGGGAACATCTCTATGGCTCCTCGGATTATGCCTATGATATCGAGTTGGACCCGGAGGACAGCCGGATTTTGTACGCCTCCTATTCGCCCAAGGTATTCGAAACGGAAGCCTCGGTCTTTCGTTACGACAGCTCCACAGGTGCAGCGGGACTCTGGGAGAATATCCTCACCGTAAAGAATGCCGCCGGTATTTCGGCCATTGCCATCGATCCGCTCAATCGGGACAGGCTGTATGCCGGTGTGATAGGCAAGAACGGCAGGATTCTGACCAGCGGCGATCGAGGGGAGCAGTGGGAAGCCTTGTGCAAAGACCTGACCTTCTCCACCATCCACGCGATGGCCATCGACCCGACCAATGACCGGGTGCTCTACGCCGCGCCCTGGGGTGGCGGGCTCTTCAAGACCACCGACGGCGGAACCACCTGGACCGCCCTGCTCATCCCTACCGTATCGGTCGCCGCGATCGTGATCGATTCGGACGACCCCAAACACATCTATATCGGGGACCGAACACGGCCGTATGTGTTCGAGACCCACGACGGGGGCGCTGAGTGGGCCACGACCGTGCATTTAGATGCAGATATGCTCTACCGAATCAGCGCCATGACGCTTCATAAGGGGGCATTGATCATCTCCGCGTTCAATCGCGTGGATAAGAAGATCTCACTCTTTGACAAAGGTCCCATGAGCGGCACTACCTTCAGGCTCAGGGACCAACACGTCGAGGAGTTGCGAGGCGCCATGACCCGGGCTGCCATTGACCTGGTCTCAACCGGCGCGGCACTCTACGCGGTCAGTCACATCCGGGGTGTCTTCAAGCTGCAGGGGAATGCCTGGGTCGATGTCTCCACCCGGCTCCCGGACATGGGATTCAACAGCATCACCACGGATAGAAGTGGGACCCTCTACCTGGCGGGCGGGTGTGACATCAGCCTCTATGGATCGCCGCGTGTCAATGATCCGGCGGTCGTGAACAATCTATACCGAAGTTCGGACCAGGGCGAGACCTGGGAACCGCTGCTCGCAGGAAATGCCCTGGGCGGCTCCATCAAGAAAGTGCTGGCTCATCCCGTGGACCAGAGCACACTGATTGCTGCCACACAAAATGGCGTCTTTCTGTCCAGAAACCGCGGCCAAACGTGGAAGGAACAGAACCAGGGCCTATCCTTCAGGAATATCGGGGCGCTCGCGGTCGGGCGGGACAAGGTATACGCCGGGAGCCTGGGCGGGGGCGTGTTTGCGGGAACCATCGACCAAACCGCTCTGGCCTGGTCGGGAACCACAGGCCCAACCCCAGACCTGTACAACATCAGGATCATCCCTGATTCCTCCGATTCACAGGTGATCTACGTCACGGCCTATCCGGGCGGGGTATTCAAGTCCAGTGACGCGGGAACAACCTGGGTCGAGTGCAATTTCGGGCTGCCCAGCTTCCAAGTGGTCGATCCGTTTCTTGAGGGCTACTACGACCTGGCGGGACACCCGGACGATCCCAATATCCTGTTCTTGGGCATCTATAATCACGGGATATATGTTTCCCGCGACGGCGCCGCGACCTGGTTCCCGTTGTACGCCCTCCATCCTGTGGAGCCGATTCTGCGCGACCTGAAGACCAAGCGGGTGGCTTTTGATCCAGTCCACGCGAACCACGTCTATGTCGCTTCGGAAACAGGCGTGTTCTTCACTCCGGATCTCGGGAGCACCTGGGAGGTGTTGAACGCCGGCCTGGATACGCTCGATATCATCTCTCTGGAGATCGCGGACGACGGTTCGGTGTTTGCCGGCTCCAACGGATACGGCGTATACGCTCTGAACAAGCAAACGAGAACGTGGACTCATATGAACAGGACCACCGGGTTCGGTCAGTGGGCGTCCTGGGAAAGACGTTTGTACCAGTACACAGCGATGCTGTTTGATCCCACGACCCCGAGCCGCATCTACATGGGCAGCTTTCCCGGGGGATTCTTCGTCAGCGACGATGATGGACAGACCTGGCAGTGCTCCAGTCTCGGTCTCGGCAACGATGGCATCTTCTCACTTGCCATGCACCCTCACAACCCGCAACTTCTGTTTGCCGGCACGTACAACGGCATCTGGAAGACGGACAACCAGGGCGCAAGCTGGTCCCAGACCTCCACGGGTATGCCTGGCGAACAATGGCCCTTCTGCGTAGTCATCGACGATCAGAACCCGTCTATAATGTATACCGCCACCAAAAACGGCATGAACAAAGGGTTCATGAGCCGCAACAAGTTCGGCGGGGTCGTTATGAAGTCCACCAACGGCGCCCGAACCTGGTTCAAGATCATGGCCGGGCTCCCCATCATGTGCGAATACTATCAACTCATCATTCACCCGGATGATCATGATCGTTTGTTCGTCAGTTCAAGTCTCGGGGTCTTTACCAGCAATGACGCAGGGGCATCTTGGGAACCCTTCAACAAGGGCCTGCCCGTGGAACACTTCTACATCCGAGACAATGTCGCGGAGAATCTCAAGATCACGCCGGACAACAAGTACCTCGTTCTCGGAATTACTGCTCATGGAGTGTGGCGGGTCGAAATTACTGAGATGATCGAGCGATAAGCAGGGCAAACACGTACTCTGCTCCTTATTCTCACTCTCTCAGCCTCGGGTCGGACCTCACGCGCCTGTCACGCACCAATGGAGCCGTGTTGAATATCTTCCTGGCGGCCAAGTGGTGGGTGAGAATGCCGGAAACGAACGTTCCTGGAGATTGGCACACCACCACACAATCAGCTACGGTATTGGGACGATATGCGCTCCGATTTTCGGGTGCCGGCGCCTACAACGGCACTACAACTCAACAACCGCATAGCTGCCAATCCGGCAGAACTGGCGCCTCCATAAGCTCCTCTCCTATAATGACTCATGGAGACGCAGGGATTTGTGACGGATGCACCGTCCGGTTGTAGATACGGACATCGTCGATCAGGCCCGACCAGAAGGTGCCCGGCGCGAGGTCTTTTCCGGCGCCGAGGGCCAGATCGGCGTAGGCATTCTTGGGGCTATCCTGTACATCCGCAGCCACGGGGACGCCATCCACGTAGAGCGTTCTGCTCACCCCGTCCCAGACCAGGCCGACCCGATGCCATTGGCCGTCGGTAATGATGGTTTTCGAGCACAGGGGGCGACCGCCGCGGGTAGCGGCGCGCACGTCCGTCATCAGCTCGCCCGTCGATTTCTCTGCGGCCAGCCAGTTGGCGCTGCCTTGTCGCGAGAAGATGACCTGGCCCGGCCGACCGCCTTTGACCCAGGCCAGCATGCTCAGCGCCCCTTGGTGTAGAGCGCTCTGGAAGGTCACCATGACACAGTCGTCGACGCCGTCCAACTCGAGGGCGCCGCCGACGGCGCCGCCCTCGGACTGCCAGACCGGGTTGCCGACCAGGTGGGCAGTGTAGGTCCCGGCACTGTCGGACACCTCCGTCCCATCCTTTTCATCAAGCGCCCAGCACGCGACCAGGGTCGGGTCGACAACCTTCCCAGAGGCATAGCGCGTCAGGACGGCCATGTCCTGCATGTCCACTACGCCGTCGCCGAAGGGAGTCGGACCGATGTCGTACAACGGCTCATCCTTGCCCCAATTGTCCATGAGAGCGCGGACCTCCGTATCATCCACCTTGCCGTCGCCGTTGAAATCGACCACCGGGCTGATGGCCGTTTGGTAGACGCTGCACGGACCCCACGCCGTCGGCCGGTCCGAGCAGAAGTACAGGGTGGAGCCGTCGGCCGAGATCGAGCTGGTCCACTCGACGGCCGGCGTATTGACGGAACGCCCGAGGTTTATGGGCGTTCGCCAAGCATGGCTCGTGCTCTGTCTCGTCGTCACCCACAGATCGTAGTTCCCCACGCCGCCGTCCCGGTCCGAGCTGAAGAAGAGCGTCAATCCGTCCGATGTCATCACGGCTTCGCCGTCATTGGCGCCGCTGTTGACCGGCGCCCCCAGGTCCACCGGCTTGCCCCAGGGATCGTTCTTCGTGGCCCGCGTCGACATCCAGATGTCTTCCCCGCCGACACCGCCGCCTCTGGTGGAATGGAACAGCAGCGTCAACCCATCCGCCGACTCTCTGGGGCTGAGGTCGTAGGCCCCGCTGTTCACGGTGGGCCCCAGATTCACGGGCTTGCCCCAGGGACTCTCCGGGTCCGGCCGGGTCGCGACCCACATGTCCATCTGCCCGGAGCCGCCGGGCCGATCCGAGGCGAAATACAGCGACAGACCATCCAGGGAGATATCCGCGGTATGTTCCCACGTGGTGCCGTTGAGCGTCGGCCCCAGATTCACGGCGGGGCCCCACTCGTCCTGCGTCGAGGCTCGCGTCGCGACGTACATGTCAAAACTGCCGCCGGAGCCGCCGGGCCGATCCGAGGCGAGGTATAACGAGAGCCCATCGGCCGAGATGCAGCCGCCGATACTCGTGATCCCGCCGTTCACATTCGCCACCTTCGTGGCGGGGGTGCAAAAGAAGTCCCCGCGTGCCTGTCCCATCCAGACCGATAGGACTGCCAATCCCGCCACCGTCACTTGGTTGATCCTCCGAGTCCTCATGCTTGTCGTCCTCTCTGGTTTGCGGTACAATCCTTTTGTCCTGCCTTTCGGCGCGCAAACCGGGCGCCCGGGGCAGGTCCGGGCTGGTGAGGCTGTTGCCGAAATCAAAAGACTCACCAGCCCTTACGCTATGTCCACTTCTACTGACTACAGGTCTTCCGCCGGGTGTACCTTGGGAGTCGCCGGGGCCGGGCCGACGGGCCGGTCGGTGACCCAGATTTCATGATGCCATTGGACGTACTCCTTCTCGATGGCCAGACGGCTGCGTTTCGCATCCGACCAACTGCACCAGGCGTAGGAGCCGTCCAGAATCTTCGACGCCTCCTTTTTCTCCACATCATAGATCCACAACCCTCCGCCCATATAGCACCCGACACATAACAGGGCGCTATCCGGCGACCAATTGGGGAACAATTGCTGACGTTGCTGGGGACCCGACCAGTCGGCCACCGGCGTACGGCGGGACAGGTCCAGAATCTGAAGTGTCGCCTCGGGCGTCATCACCGCCACGTATTTCTCATCGGGCGACGCGACCGGGAACCAATCCATGCAGTCGATGATCTCCCGCGGCCCCGTGGTCTGGGGATCGACGGCGATGCAATACATCTTGTTCTCGCTCGGGGCCTGGTAATAGACCCGGCGGGAATCGCTGGCCCAATTGGGCCAGGCGCCCCGGGCCAGGAACCGGGGAGCTTCGGAACCGTCGACCTTGATGATCCAGACTTCCTGCTGGTCTGCCGGCCGATGCTCGCCCTGGCGTTCCTTGGTCAGATCGGCCAGCGACAAGACCTGCCGGTCGCGGACGTAGGCGATGGAATGCCCGTCGGGCGACCAAGCAGGGTCTTTGCCGGGGATGGTCAGGAGCCGGGTCTTGCCCGTTTGCAGGTTGAGAATCTCGATACCGCTGGAGCCGAGCACGCCCCGGCTGTAGGCGAGTTCCCTGCCGTCCGGTGACCAACTCGGATGAAAGCCCTCGGCCACCACGCGCTTCCCGAGGGCCGCCAGTTGCTCGTACTGTTCCGCCGCCTGGTGCATGGCGGTGAACGCCGTCCCTTCCGGTGTGTTGCCCGGCGGGTACCACGCCTGGCCAGCCGCGCGGGTGTCGAAGACGTGGCGGGCCGCCAGCGAATCGAGGCGAAATTGCATCGCCTTGCTGGACCGGACGATCTCGTCGTACTTCGCCTGCGCCTCTTCTTGCCGGCCCAGCGCGGTCAGCACGAAGAAATGATCGAACTGATGAAGGATGTTGGCCGGCTGCAAGCGCAGGCAGGTTTGCACATCGGCCAGCGCCGGTTCATACCGGCCCATGCGCATCAGGGTCTGACGCCGCTGGTCGCACACCTCCGCGCGGCGCTTGTCCCGGGGGGCCGTCAGGCCGGCGGCCCGGTCGTGATCCTCCAGTGCCTGGGTAAGCAGATCCGTGTCGTTCCGCGCCAGTCCGATCTCGCGGCGGGCCATGGCGCGGAGCATGTGACCCATAGGATTGGCCGGCTGGCTGCCGATCATCATCGAGGCCTCGGTCTCCATCTCGTGGTATTGACTGAGAGCGTAGTAGGCCAGGGCACGCGTCCGGCGCGCCCCGTAGTGGGTAGGGTCGAGGTCCAGGGCGCTGTTCAGACAACTGAGGATCTCCTGGACCGTCGGCACGGTCATGGCCCGCAGGAGATAGGCTTCCGCGGTTTTGGGCATCAGGCGCTCGCCCTGTTGCAGGTGAATCTCCGCTTTGCCCCTGATCCGGGGGTCGTTGGGGTCACCTTGCAGATAGATGCGCGCCAGCAGGAAGTGAGCATTGGCCGCCACTTCCGCCGGTTCTTTCAGCAACGCCTGCAACTGCTCGATGCCGGCACGTGGCCCTCGGAGTTCCAGCACGATGCGGGCGTTCAGCAGACGGGCCTTGGGCCCCACGTACCGGCTCGCCAGAATCGGCTTGATCTCGGCGAGAGCCTGTTGGTATTCGCCGCGGAACAAGAGGTCATCAGCCGCCACGAGCAACCGCTCGTGACTGCCGCGGGTCTGCTGAATGTTGAAGCGGGCATAGGTGACCCCGGCAAAGAGCAGACCGGCCAAGACCGTGGTGGCGGCCAACGAAGTGAGCACCTTTGTGCGGTGGCGCCGCAGAAACTTGTTCACGCGGTACACGGTGCCGGGCGAGCCGGCCAGGATCGGCTCCTGGCGCAGGTGCCGCTCGATGTCCTCGGCCAAAGCGTGGGCCGTCTCATAGCGGTGGGTCCGATCCTTCTCCAGCGTCTTCATCACGATCCAGTCGAGGTCGCCCTTGACCAGCTTGGGCAACAACTCGGGACTGGTCTGCCGGGACTGGGCCACCTCGTTCAGCGTCTGGCCCAGCGTGCGAATTCTGGTCGAGGGCTTCAGGGGATCGGTCTCGCGGATGATCCGCTGCATCTCCGCGTAGCCGGCATCGCGCAGGGTGTCACTGGCAAAGGGCGTCACACCGGTCAATAGCTCATAAAGCAGGACGCCCAGGGAATAGATGTCCGTCCGCGTATCGATATCCAGTCCGCTCATCTCGGCCTGCTCGGGACTCATATACTCCGGCGTGCCGATCATCTGGGAGTAGCGGGTGAACAGCGTCTGCTCCGTGAGCCGCTGGTTGGTCGCCTTGGCGATGCCGAAGTCGATAACCTTGGGAACGGGCTTGCCGTCGTGGAGCGTGACCATCACGTTCGACGGCTTGATATCGCGGTGAATGATCCCCTTTTGATGAGCGTGCTGCACGGCGTTGCAGACCTGCACGAACAACTCCAGCCGGTCGCGGGTGCTCAGCCGGTTCTGGTCGCAGTAGTCGGTGATCGAGACGCCCCGGACCAGTTCCATGACGAAGTAGGGCCGGCCGGTCTCCGTGGCGCCGCCGTCGAAGACCTTGGCGATGTTCGGGTGGTCCATCAAGGCCAGGGCCTGCCGCTCCACCTCGAAGCGGGCGATGACGTTTTTCGTGTCCATGCCCAGCTTGATGATCTTCAGCGCGACCCGGCGGCGAATCGGATATTGCTGCTCGGCCATGTAGACGACCGCCATGCCGCCTTCGCCGATCTTCTCGAGGAGCTTGTACCGGTCGATCACGGTGCCGGGGCCTTCGAGGGCCCCGGGGACCTCGATCGTCAGTTGCAGCGAGTCGGCCGCTCGCTCCATAAAACTGTTCTTGCGGGCATGGATTCTCAGAAGGGCTTCCACGCGGGCCAGCAGGGCGGCATCGCCGCCGCACGCCTGGCGCAGATACGCGAGCTGCTGGTCGGCCTCGTCGATGGCCAGCGCCGCACTGAAGATTGCTTCTTCGTCTATGATCCGTTCGTCACTCATAAGCCCAATCCCTGTCTTTCCCAGTACCATGCGCCATCCGCGGCCCACTTGCCCCAGCCCAAAATGGAAGATTTCTCGACCGGCAAAGAATGGGCCCGCCGTCCAGCGAAGCCATAGGTCCTATTCGTCCCACGTGTCCTACGGGTCACAGGAGAGCTTTCAGCCCTGTTCGCTCCCCTCGCCTTTGGTGATTTCCAGGTGCAGCCAGGAGCGGGCATAGGCCCAGTAGCGGTCCGCGGTGTTGTGGGAAATGCCCAGGACCTTGGCCGCCTGCTCGCCGGTCAGGCCCGCAAAGAACCGCAGCTTGACCAGGTCGGCTTTGACCTTATCGAGCCGGCCGAGCTTCTCCAGGGCCTCGTCCAGCGCGATCAGGTCGTCGTCCGGGCCGTTGGTGGCCGGCTCCGCCTCGTCCAGACCGACCTTTTCCTGACCGCCGCCGCGCTTGAGCCGTCGCTTCCGGCGGGCATTGTCGATGAGAATCCGCCGCATCGCCTCGGCGGCCGCCGCGAAGAAGTGCGCGTGATTTTCCCAGGTCTGCCCCTCATCCCCCAGCAGGCGCAGGTACACCTCGTGCACGAGGGCCGTCGCCTGCAGGGTCTGGCCGGGCGACTCGTGGGCCAGCTTCTGGGCGGCCAGGAGCCGCAACTCCTCGTAGACGACGGGCAGAAGCTCATCGGTCGCCTTCACATCGCCGCGTTCGATCGCATTGAGAATCCGCGTAACTTCGTTCATGACCTCTTCTCACCGGACGATGCCCGCATTGTCGCACAGACCCGGCCGGCCTTCAAGGGCCAACGGAAACGGCGCTGTTCCTAAAGTAGCGGGCCGATGCGTCCGATATTGGTCGTGTGCCGGATCATGGGTCTGGGACGACATTGCAGAACCGTTCGTTCACGGATAAACTTGAGAAAGGCACGTGGGTCGGAATCGGTCCACGTGATGTGGCAGGTGTGATCGTGGCCTCCTTTGAAGTTGACGCCATGCCTTACAGAACCCTGACGATCCAGGAAGTGGCCCGCATGCTGGGCACCGACGTGCGCCGCGTGGAGCGCATGGCCCAGAAGGGGGAGATCCCTTGCCAGAAAGTCGGCGGTCAGTTCCGCTTCAACCGCGCGGAGATCACCGAATGGCTGCAACAGCGGGTAGGGGGGATGAGCGACGAGCACCTGGCCCAGGTCGATGCGGGGATGACCGAGCAGCGGCAGACCCCCGAGGACGAAATGATCCTCTCGCCTCTGTTGCGGATCGAGGCGGTGACGACCAGTCTGGGCTCCCGCACGAAAGACAGCACGCTGCGCGAGCTGGTGGCCCTGGCCGAGAAGACCGGTTTGGTCCTCAACACCCTGGAGCTGGTCGAGGCGGTCCTGCATCGGGAGGAGCTGCACAGCACCGCGATGGAGAACGGGATTGCGATCCCGCACCCGCGCCGGCCGCTGCCGTACGCCCTCGCCGAGCCGATCCTCGTCGTCGCGCGAACCACGGGGGGGATTGTCTTCGGCGCCCCTGACGGCCGTCTGACGGATCTGTTCTTCCTGACCGCCTCCCAGGACGACCGCCACCACCTGCACACCCTGGCCCGCCTGTGCCGTATGCTCTACGAGGAAGATTTCGTCGCCTCTCTCCGGGAGGCCGAGACGCCCCGGGAAATGATCGAGCTGATGCACAAGCGCGAGCTCGAAGTCATCTCTCTCTAGGCCGCGCCCCAGGACAGAATGTCCCTCTCGGGCAACAAGCGTGGCAATTCCCTACGAGTTGTGCGTGATTCCCGGGGTCCCACTGCGAACCAGCCCCGCGGCACGCCGGGCGGGAAGTGTCACGTGACAAAGATGACAAAAAAAACCTGTTTCCTCGATTTCTCCGCACCCATTATGAGACTATTCGTATCAACTACTGAAAGGCCCCAGGGCATGGAGGCATGGAACCCCAGGGATGGTCTCAGCCGTTATGGGAATAGGCTGAGCCGTTATTATGTTTTACTTCCTTTCTAAACCCCCGTGCGACTAACCCACGCCCGGGGGCTCTGTCTGCACTTCACCCCTGGCAGACTCTTGGCCCCACGGATTGACTTGGCCAAGGCCAACCGCGTAAGCTAAGACGTATGATTCGGTTCCGCTGCGAGCATTGCCGCGCGTGGTTGGCCATCGCCGAGACCCGGGCGGGGGAAACGGGCAAATGCCCGCTTTGCCGGCAGGCAACGCACATCCCCCAAGTCAGTGAGACGCCGCGGCCGGCCGAGGCGGAGTCTTCCGGCCGGTCGCCGCCCGTGTCGAGCCCGCCTCCGCCGGGCGACAGGCCCCTGGCCCTGGTACGCGGGCCGTCGGAGCCGGACGAGCACGCGCGTCAAAAAGCGGCTTTCTATTGCGAGATACAAGGCCCGCCCCAGGCGGCGTCCGGACCCGCGGTTTCGCACGGGCAGGAGGCTGCCCCGCCGTCACGTGCCCGAGTCATCGATGTGCTTTTGTACCCAATGGGCTTCGAGGGCCTCGCCCGGACCGGCCTCTTTGCTCTGGGTCTGTGGCTTGTCGGTCTGTTCCCCACGCTGTTCTATCCTATGGGGCATGACGCTCGCACCATACTGCTGATGGTCTTTTGTTATCTATTTATCGTGTGGTGTGCGGCGCTCTACTTTGCCCACTGCATCTTCGACAGCTCGAAGGGGGGCATGCGTGCACCGGCCATCTGGTCGGGATATGTCTATACCGGTGGGGACTTGCCGTCAATGATGCTCATAGGTGCGGCGGCCTTTTGCCTCGGGTTCGCCGCCCTTTACGGCGTCTTTACGAGAGATCTGGGCCTGTATCTCTGGATTCCCGCCTCTGCAGGTGTGTTCGTTCTGCCGATGTTATTGCTGGCGTGCACGTTTTTCGGCGGCCCGGAGGCCCTGAAGCCGGCACTGATTGTCACCTCCATCGCCGCCACGCTCCCGGCCTATCTGGGATTGATCGTCCGACTGGTTTTGCTCGCAGCGTTTGCCGGACTCGTCCATTGGGACTCCTGGTGGCTCGGCCTGCCGCGCGTATTCCCTTACGCGACCGATCTGTATGTCCTATGGGTCGCAGGCCACCTGCTCGGCCGCTTCTACCTGCGACAGAAAGACAAGCTTGGCTGGGACTTGTGAAACCGCGGCGCGTCTCTGCGGGACATCGCGCCGGAAGGAGACGAAGAAACATCCCGGTTTTTCCGATTTCGCCGCACCTATTATCCGACCATTCGTATCAACTACTGAAAGGACGAAAGGGCACGGAGGCCCGATGCCGCAGGGATGGGACGCGCTCGTCATCATGCTTACTTCCTTTCTAACCCCCCGTGCGACTAACCCACGCCCGGGGGTTCCGTCCTCGTGGCCGGCGGCGCCGCGAGCTATCGCGGGCCTCATTTAGTGCCATCGAGCACTTTGATCCGCACGTTGCGGATTTGGGCATGCTCGGCGCCGCGGCCAAGCTCCTGGAAGCCGATGTGCCCCTGGCGCGGCCGGTCCTTCACCGGCGGGCACGGCTGGCCGTTGTGCCGCAGCACCTTCTGGTTCTGCTCGTCGAGATTCAGGTCCTGGATGACCTCGCCGTTGAGCGTGACGTTAAGGTGCGCGCCTTTCAGCGTGACGACATACGAGTTCCATTGCGTCGGTTTGTAGACCTGTTGGCGCGGGGCGATCGCGCGGTAAATGCCGCCGGTCAGCTCGGAATCCTTGGCCTGGGTGTTGTACCGGTAGTCCGCCATTTGCAGCTCCATGCCGTCGAAGGCCGGATCGCCGAACAGGGGGGCCCGGAGGGCGCAGCCGCTATTGCCGGTCGGACCGAGCTTGAAATCGAATTTCAGGATGAAGTCACCGTACTCCTGCTTGCTGAGCAGCCAACTCCCGCGCGGCTCCCCGCCCTGGAGAATCCCCTTCTTCACCACCCAGACCGTCTTCGGATCGGCGGGCTTGTTCACGTCGCTCCAACTGCGAATCAGCCAATCCTTGACGACGCCGTCCTGCGGGAACAGGGGCACGAACCCCTTGTCGTCCTTGGCCTTCTGTCCGGCGCCGCACGCGACCACGTTCCCGGCCAGCACCGTGGCCACCACCAGAAGCCGCAGGTGACTCTTCTTCGTCCTCATGGTTCAACCTCCATGACGTCCAAATACTGTCTCCATCATTTCGTTCCGCCGCCGGAGGCATGGACCTTCGACACAACCGATGCATCCGGCATCGGCATTGTACCCGGTGGAAAACGGCATTTCAATCGCTCCGCATCAGGGCCAACGCAAAGTCCTTCAAAGCACCGTCCCGCATGTCATTGCGAGCGAAGCGAAGCAATCTCCTACGCCACGAGTTGGGATTGCTTCCCCCGCCTGCGCGGGGGCAGGCTCGCTGCGCTCCTCCTAAGAGACTGACGGTTCGGGCGGCATCGCCAAGGGTTTTGCCCTTGGCGATGCCACCCGTGGTTCTGCATCCTGCTCGCAGCGTCCACCGTGGTCGATTATAGTTGCGGCCTGGCCATGGTGCGCTTTGCCTCCCGAAAGAAACTCTTCCTACTGCTGAGCGTGGCCGGCAACCTGGGGCTTCTCGGCTTCTTCAAGTACTTCGACTTCTTCGCTCAGAATATTCAGAGTCTGCTCGCCGGTCTGGGTCTTGAGCCCCAACCTCTGACACTTCAGGTGCTCCTGCCGGCGGGGATCTCCTTTTACACGTTCCAGTCGCCCTCGTCAGAATGAAACGCCGCCGGGACACGACGCCGAACCGCGAACCACCGGCCTTGCGCACGTACAGCAACGATCTGGCGTCCTACCTGGCGCAAAACCAGGCTCCGTTCCTCGATCTGACGCACGAGGCCGGCATCACCCTGGACCTGTACGGCGCCGGCGACCACCTCCGCGCCGCGCCGGCCGTACGGCGGCAGTTCACCAGGCTGCTCGTGGAACGACTGACCCCCGCGCTCTCCGCACTGCCCACGCATTGAACGAGATGACCGCCCTCTACACCCGCACGGGCGACCATGGCGAATTGCAGTCGGCTCAGGAGCAACTGCGGCAAATCGACGCCGAGGCCCAGGAGATCCGGAGTACGGCCCAACAGGCCGGACGGTGATTCAGCCCGGCGGTCTGCACCCGATGGGGATATTGATGCCCGATCTTGGGGTATTTCCCGACGCCGAGGGCTGCACCGGGCGGACATCGGTACGTAGAAAAAAGAAAAGCGTCCTGCAAAAGTAGAGGGAGGTGCGCGATGGCGTCGAAGGTACTTCCGGGATGCGTGGTCGCGTCGTTGATCCTTGCGGCTCTCACAGCTTCGGTGGAGGCGCAGCCGTATATCGGTTCTGGGGCTGCCGTACCAAGCGGGACGTGGGTGCCATCCTACGTGAGTTACTATGGGCCGACAGCACCCGGGGCTTATCCTTACGGGGACTCCGGATACTACGGATCTCCGTATCTTCCTCCGGTGGACTACTACTTCTCGTACCCGTACGCCTCCAGGTATCTCCCTTCGTACTCCTACACGCCGAGTCCCTATAGGCAAGTGCCCGGCGCCGCGGCGTACGGGACCCCGCCGTACACCTATTCCCCCGACGCCTACACCTACGACCTCTATGCGCAGTCCTACGCCGACGCCTATGCGCAGTTTTACCCCTACTATCCGCCGTACTTCTATTATCCGCCTCCAGCGTTTCCTTACGGTTACTACCACTATTTCATCCCAAGACGTCCGAGATCACCATATCGGCCGATGACTCTGCAAGAGTACCTCTACCGCGGGTCTCAGGGCCCGACGAGGGTGCGCGATATCGTACCCGGCGTGCCCGAGTTGGGCGGGTAGCCCTTGGCCCAGGATCTGCCAATCTCCCGGGGGCTAACGCAAAGTCATTCGACGGCTCCGTCCCCTAGGTCATTGCGAGGGCAGCGAAGCAATCTACTACGCGTCGGAGGGAGATTGCTTCGTCGCAGGGCTCCTCGCAATGACATGAAGGTGATCCGCCCAGCGACTTTGCGTCCGCCCTGACCAATCTCTCGCCGGTCCTTGCGATGGGCCGATCCCAGGCTACAATAGACCTCATACGTCGCCGCGTTGTGCCCATGGGGCCGACGCGTGGGACGGATCGCCGGGAATGGTGCACCATGAAGAGGATATCGAGACGCCAGATGCTTCGACGCGGCGTGGCGGCCGCGTTGGTTACGCCGTACGTGATTTCCTCGCTACGGGCCGGCACGCCGGCCAGCGAGCGGATCACAATGGGGGCGATCGGCCTCGGCGGGCAGGGCATGCACAACCTCAAGAGCTTTCTGACCTTTGCCGATGTGCGCGTGCTGGCCATTTGCGATGTCGATGCAAACCATCGGCAGACGGCCAAGAAGACCGTCGATGACGCCTATGGCAACAAGGACTGCGCCACGTACAACGATTTTCAGGAGGTCCTCGCACGCCGGGACATCGACACGGTGCTGATCGCCACGCCGGACCATTGGCACGCGATTCTCGCCATCGAAGCCGCCAAGGCGGGCAAGGACATCTATTGTGAAAAGCCGATCTCGCTGACGATTGCGGAGGGCCGGGCCGTAGCGGCTACGATGAAGCGGCTCGGGACCGTGTATCAGAGCGGCACCCAGCGGCGGAGCATTGCCTGCTTCCGATTCGGAGTGGACATCGCCCGCAGCGGCATGCTCGGCAAGCTCCAGACGCTGCACTGCTATTACCACAACGGCCCCACGTGTCCGCCGCAGCCGGTCGAGCCGGTCCCCGCCGGGTTCGACTACGATCGCTGGCTCGGGCCGGCGCCCTTCGAGCCCTATACGCCCCGGCGCTGTCACGGCAGCTTCCGCTGGCAGTACGACTATTCCGGCGGCCAATTGACCGACCTCGGCGCCCATTTCGCCGACCTGGCCCAGTGGGCCCACGGCAGCGACGACACCAGTCCAACGCACTACGAGGGCTGGGCCGAGTTCCCCAAGGAGGGCCTGTTCAACACGCCGGTGCGATTTGAGGTCACCGCCACCTACCCGGACGGTGTCAAGATGATCATGCACGATGAGACCGAGCCGGGCCGGGGACCCCGAGGCAACAAGTACGTCGGCGCCGACGGTTGGGTCAGCGTCGATGACACCGGTAAAGTCACCGCCTCCAGCGATGCCATTATGCGCCGGCTCACCGCCACGCAGCGCGGCTACGAGTACATGGAAGGCCACCACCGCGATTTCCTGAACTGCGTCCGGACGCGTGCCCGCACCATCGCCTCGCCCGAGGTGGCCCACCGCTCCACAACCACCTGTCACGTCGCCAACCTCTGCCTGCGTCTGGGCCGCCAGCTCCAATGGGACCCGGCGACGGAGCATTTTGTCAACGATCCCGAAGCCGACCGCATGCTGGCCCGCGCCATGCGCAGCCCCTGGCGGCTGTGAACGAACTATATCAGATGGCTCCTTCTCCCCGTTGACCTGTCCGGATTTTGATGACTTCTTCCACCGGCAACACGAAGATCTTGCCGTCGCCGCTGTTGCCCGTGCGTGCCTTCGCTTCGATGGTCTGCACGAGGCGGCCGACCAAGCCGTCCGGCACCACCATCTCCAGCTTCACCTGGGCGGCCGGCTCGATGAGATCGTCTTGCCCCGTGGCGGGTGTCCCGCCGAGGCCGTGCAGAGGGCTGATCGTAATGCCCGGCAGAGCGGGGATTTCCCGCAGCGCCTCCAGAACCTGGGTGAGCATGAAAGGCTGGATGATGGCTTTGACTTCCTTCACGACGATTCTCCTTAGAGTTCGGGTTCCGTCTTCGCTCGCTCGAACCAGCCGTAAAGGGTGGGCAACACGAGCAGGGTGGCCAGAGTCGAGGTAAACAAACCGCCCACCACCACGGCGGCGAGCGGCCGTTGCACCTCCGAGCCGGGGCCGGTGGCCACCAGCATGGGGATGAGGCTGAAGACGGTGATGGAGGCCGTCATCATAATGGGGCGCAAGCGGGCCCCGCATCCCGTCGAGATCGCCTCCTGCAGGGACATTCCCTCCCGCCGCAATTGGGTGACATAGGAGACCAGCACCACGCCATTCAGGACGGCCACGCCGAACAAGACGATGAACCCGACGGAAGCGGGCACCGATAGATACAAACCGGAAATCAACAGGCTGAATACGCCTCCGACCAGGGCGAACGGCAGGTTGCAGACGACCAGCAGGGCCAGCCCGACGGAATTGAACGTGAGGAAGAGCAGCAGCAGGATCAGTCCCACCACCATCGGCAGGATGAGCGCCAGCCGTTTCATGGCTTGCTGCTGGTTCTCAAATTGTCCGCCCCAAGCCAGGTAATAGCCGTTGGGCAGCGTTACCTTTCTTCCGATCTGCTCCTGGGCTTCGCGCACGACGCTGCCCATGTCGCGCCCCTTGATGTTGAACTCAATCCCCATGCGACGCTGGCCGTTCTCCCGGCTGATCTGCACCGGCCCGTCCACGACGGAGACGTCGGCCAGTTGCTTGAGCGGCACGCGCGTGCCGGCCGGCGAGTCGATCAGAAGGTCACCGATGGCTTTCACCGAGTTGCGTTTCTCTTCCGGAAACCGCACGGTGAGGTCGAAAAAGCGATTCTCTTCATACACCTGCGAGGCCGCCTTGCCTCCTACCGCAATCTCCACGACGCTCAGTACATCGTTGACGTTGATTCCGTAGCGGGCAATCCGATTGCGGTCGATCTGGATCGCGATGTACGGCTGGCCCGCGACGACTTCCGTTAGGAGATCGGTGACGCCGGCGATGGGTGCGACGACCTTGGCGATTTCCGCCGTTTTCTGTTGGAGGAGGTCCGTGTCGTCGCCAAACAGTTTGACAATCACCTGGGCGCGGGTGCCGGCGACCATCTCGTCGATGCGGCACTGAATCGGCTGACTGAAACTGAAGGCGATGCCGGGGATCACGGCCACGGCGTCGCGCATCTTGCCGAACAACTCTTCCCGGGTTCGCGCACTGGTCCATTGGGAGCGCGGCCGCAGGTCGCCCACAAAGCCGGTCTTGTCCACGCCGCGGGCCTCCAGGGCCAGCCCCGTTTGCCCCGTGCGGGAGAGCACCGTCTTGAGTTCCGGAAACTGTTTCAGTTTCTTCTCGATGCGGTCCGTGACCTCTGTGGCGTTCTCCAGGGATATCCCCGGCAGCATCTGGACGTCCATGTCAAAGGCGCCCTCATCCATGATGGGGACGAACTCCGTTCCCAGGTGGGGCACCAGTAAGAGGGCGACCACCACGAACAAGGCCGCGATGACGACGGTCGAAGCCCGGTGGCGCAGCGACCAGCACAAGAGCGGACCATACGCCTTGCGAACGGCGCGGACGACGAGGCTCTCTTTCTCCGGTCCATGCCGGAGGACCAGGGCACACAGGACGGGAATCACGAAAATCGAGAGAAACAGCGAAGCAAAGAGCGCGATGGCCACCGCATAGGCGAGCGGGGAGAACATCTTACCTTCCATGCCCTGCAGGCTGATGATGGGGACAAAGATCAGCGCGATGATGAGTTCCCCGAAGATGCTGGGCTTCCGCACCTCCAGGACCGCTTTGAGCACCGTGGCGAGCTTGTGGGATTTCTCGGTCATGGTCCCCAGGTGTCTTTGCACGTTCTCTACCTGAATGATCGTGGCGTCGATAATCATGCCGATGGAGATCGCCAAACCGCCCAGGGACATTACATTCGCATAGAGCCCCGCATATTTCATCACGATCACGGTGAGCAGCAACGACAGCGGCAGGGCGAAGATCACGATCAAGGCCCCACGCATACTCCGCAACAACAGGTACAGGACCACCAGGACGAGAAGGGAGCCCTCGGCCAGCGCCCGGACCACGGTGTGAATGCTCTGGCCGACGATCTCGGATCTCTCGTAGAAAGGCACGATCTTGAGCGAGGCGGGCAGGACCGTCCCCCGGTTGATCTCCAGGACCTTCTCCTGCACCCGGTGGACCACTTCCAGGCTGTTCTCTCCCTTGAGCATCATCACGATGCCGCCCACGGCCTCTCCCTCGCCATTTTTCAAGGCAGACCCCTGACGTACGGCGTGGCCCACTTCGACTTGGGCGACATGGTTGAGGAACACCGGCGCGCCGTCATGCGCCGCCAGCACGATGTTGCCGATATCCGCCTCCGAACGAATCAAGCCGATGCCGCGCACGATGTACTGTTCCGACGCCTGATTGACGATGTTGCCGCCGACGTTCTGGTTGTTGTTGCGGATCGCCTCAAAAACCTGCTTGACGGAAAGGCCATAGCTCAGGAGCTTGTCCGGGTCCACAATCACCTGAAATTGTCGGAGATAGCCTCCGAAAGAGTTGATCTCGCTGACGCCCGGCACATTCTTGAGCAGCGGCGCGATCACCCAATCCTGGAGGGTCCGCAGGTCGGTGAAATACGCGATCCGTTCCTGTGGGTCGGTGGGCGGTCGGCCTTCGAGCGTGTATTGGTAGATCTCGCCCATGGCCGTCGCCACGGGTCCCATCTCGGTGGACACCCCCTCGGGGAGTTTCTCCGTCACCGACGCCAGGCGCTCGAAGACCAGTTGCCGGGCGAAGTAGACATCGACGTCGTCCTGGAACACCAGCGTGACGACCGAAAGCCCATACTTCGTGATGGAGCGCATCAACTGGAGCTTGGGCAAGCCGCGCATGGACATTTCAATCGGATAGGTGACAAACTTCTCAATCTCCAGCGGGCTCAGGCCCGGGGCCGTGCTCACGACCTCCACCTGGATGTTGGTCACATCCGGAAAGGCATCAATGGGCAGCGTTCGGAAGGCCAAAGCGCCCACCGCCACGATCAGCACCACGAGGAGCAGGATCAGCAGGCGGTTGTGCAGCGCCAGATGCATCAGTCTCTCAATCATGCTACTCCTCCACCGAGGGCTTATTCAGTTCCGCCTTCAGAGTGTAGGCGCCCCGGGCCACGTATTGCTGTCCGGCCTTGAGTCCCGCCGTAATCTCCACGGAGCTGTCATTCGAGCGTCCCACCGTCACCGTCTGCGGCACAAAGCCCCGGTCGGTTTGCAGGAACACGCAGGTCTGACCGTCCAGGCGGACCAGAGCATCCTTGGGAACCGCCACCCCGGCGGATACCTCATCGATGACAATCTGCCCGGTCACGAACAGACCAGGCCGCCAACGCCCGTCGGCGTTGGGAATGGTCATCCGGGCGAACGCCATGTGGCTGGACTCCGATACGACATTGCTCACGAAGGCAATCGCGCCTTCCGTCTGCAGGTCCTCGCCGCCTTTGATCACGGCCGCCAAGCCGGGCCGGATGTGCGACAGGTCCTGCTGGTGCACCTTCAGATCGACCCAGACGCTGGTCAGGTCGGCAATCACGAAACAAGGATTGGAGTCGTCTTTGAAGACCTCGCCCAACACGATATGTTTTTCCACCACCGTGCCGTCGATAGGCGCGGCGATTTCATACCGTGTATACAAGGTCTCCGCATGAGAGGGCAGGGTCTTCAAGTCCTCCTCGGTCATGCCCAGGGCGTGCAGATTCTGCTCCGCGGACCGCAGGGCGATCTGGACCTCCGCCAGGGCCTGCTTGCTCTCTAAGTAGTCCTTCTCGGCCGTGATCTTCCCTTGTCGCAGGCTCTCCTCGCGGGTGAAGTTGGCCTGCGCCAGCCCGAGCCGGGCAATGGCGGCCAGGTACGCCGCTTTGGCATTGGCCAGGTCGCGGCTTTCCAGCACGGCCAGCACTGTCCCGGCCCGCACCGTGTCCCCCAGGTTCTTGTAGACTTCCCGCACGACGCCGGGCACCCGAGGAACGATGTGAGCCAACCGGTCCGAATTGAACGCGATCTCGCCCGACAGGGTGTCATGGACCTGCAATTTGCCGGGACCGGCCGTGGCGACCTCAATGCCGGATTCCTTCAGGGCGGCTTCGTCCAGTCGGACGATCTTCTCGCTCTCGCGCGTATCGGCTTGACCTTCTT
>Ga0315289_10000948_pt1 | contig 45149 bp, 43 predicted proteins | sample YL17G11_40_MG_FD_203452 | JGI IMG/M metagenome (GOLD analysis project Ga0315289, IMG submission 203452) | Sediment microbial communities from Yellowstone Lake, YNP, Wyoming, USA - YL17G11_40 | ecosystem: Environmental > Aquatic > Freshwater > Lake > Sediment | place: USA: Wyoming | collected... | reverse complement strand
AGACCGCTGGTGTACCGGTTGTTCCGCCAGGAGCACCGCCGGGTAGCCAAGTCTGGAAGGGATAAGCGCTGAAAGCATCTAAGTGCGAAGCCCACCCCAAGATGAGGCCTCCCACCGGGTTAACCGGGTAAGGCCACGGGAAGACTACCCGTTTGATAGGCGGCAGGTGTAAGTCCGGCAACGGATTGAGCTGAGCCGTACTAATGGCCGAGGGCTTGACCTACATTAAGTCGCACGCACAAACTAGTACCTGCCTCCCTGTTTGGCACGTCGCGGGATGGAGCAGCGGTAGCTCGTCGGGCTCATAACCCGAAGGTCGGGGGTTCGAATCCCTCTCCCGCTACCAAAACAAACCCCGAAGGCCGGACTTAAGCCCTAACGTACGAAGGCCAGGCTTAAGCCTGGCCTTCGGCAAGGATTTCGACAGGAATCGTGAAGTAGAGTGCCCTGGTGGTCAGAGCGAGGTGGACCCACCCGTTCCCATCCCGAACACGGAAGTGAAACGCCTCAGCGCCTACGATACTGCCTGGGCAACTGGGTGTGGAAAATAGGCCACTGCCAGGGCACTCTCAGAAGACCCCCAACCGAACGGTCGGGGGTTCTTTCTTTCATAGCGCCCCGCTCCGGCCGATCGGGCGAGACGCTGGCGGCGCCTCGGATCGATGGCGGGCCGCGCGGCAGGCGTCGCGTTGTACCCAGGTGTGTCCCGCCGATATACTGGATTTGGCGCACCCTGGCGTTCGCTTTCTGTCAGTGAGGAGGTGAGGAACCATGCCCGTCGATAGCTTCAAGTGGCTGCCTGGCAGCATCGCCGCCTATTACCGGAACCTGCCTGTGGAGCGGGAGGAGCCCGTCCCCTGGACACCCCTGGCCAAGCCGCTGAACCGCTGCCGGTTCGCTCTGGTGACGACGGCAGGCATCTACGTCCAGGGCCGTGAGCCGCCCTTTGACACCGAGCGTGAGGAGAGGGAGCCCGCGTGGGGCGACCCCAGCTACCGCACCATCCCCCGCGATACGCCGCAGGAGAAGATCGGGGCCTGCCACCTCCACATCGACAACCGTGACCTCCTGGCTGACGTCAACATCGTCCTGCCGCTGGACCGCTTTCGAGAGCTGGAGGAGGCGGGCGAGATCGGCTCCCTGGCGCCGTTCCACTACTCCTTAATGGGCTTCCAGATGAACACGACGGAGTGGCGGCAGCGCTACGCCCCTGAGGTGGCCGACCGCCTCCGGCAGGAGGAGGTGGATGCCGTCCTTCTCACCCCCACCTGACCGGATTGCTGTCGCACCGCGCCCGTGCTGGCGCGGACCTTTGAGGCGGCCGGGATGAGCACCGTCTTGGTGACCATGATGCCCTTCTGGTCAGACAGGATTGGGGTGCCGCGCACCGTGGGTGTGGAGTTCCCCTTCGGGCACACCCTGGGGCACGCCGGCGACGTCCAAGAGCAGGCCAAGGTGGTCAGCCATGCCCTACGGGCGCTCGCGGAGGCACGGGAGCCAGGGATGGTGGTGCACCTTCCGTACACGTGGCCGGACTTCGAGCGCTGGAAGCGCGAGTGGCAGCCGGAGAAGCCCCCTCCCATCATCCGTATGCTGAGGGAGCGGGCGAAGGCGGATCGGGAAAACGAGGCGTCGGCGGGCTGAGGGGCGCCCCGAAGCGCTGGACGCCCGCTCCGGGGAAACCGGCTTCGCTTTTCACCAGATTCGGCCTGTGTTAGAATCGCGGTTGAGGCTGGGAAAGGCCAGCGAAGACGCTCGCCTGATACGTCTAGGCTGCCTGCCCGTTCTACTAACGTAAGGAGGAGCCGCGGTTTGACGGATAGCCCATGGCAGGAAGCGGGAGGGGGCAACATTGCGGATGCCGATGCTGAGGGTTCCCTGGACATGGGGGCCCTGCTGGAAGACGAGGCCCTGGAGTTCAGGGACCTGCGTCGTGGCGATGTCGTTGAGGGCGTTGTCATGGGCACAGACCGGGACGGTATCCTCGTCAACATCGGCTCCAAGTCCGAGGGTGTGATCCTGCCGCACGAGATGCGCTCTCTGGGACCGGAGCCGGCAACACGTCTCAGCGTCGGCGAGCGCGTGCTGGTTTACATCCTTCAGCCGGAGACGCCCGAGGGACAGATACTCCTGTCGCTGGATCGGGCGCGGGGCGAGAAAGGCTGGCGCATTCTCCAGCAGCGCTTTGAAGAGGGGCAGAGCTTTGAGGCCGAGGTCAGTGGCTATAACAAGGGGGGTCTCCTGGTAAACGTGGAGGGGGTACATGCCTTCGTCCCCCTGTCCCAGGTGGTAGGCGCCCGCCCGGACCAGCGTGAGGACGGTGAGAGTTCCCTGGCCCACATGGTGGGAAGGACTCTGCACCTCAAGGTCATCGAGATTAACCGTCGCCGGAACCGAGTCATCCTCTCCGAGCGGGCGGCCCTTCAGGAGTGGCGCAGCCAGCAGAAGGACCGCCTCCTTACGGAGCTGCGGGAGGGCGACATCCGGCACGGCAAGATCAGCAGCATCCGTAGTTTCGGAGTCTTCGTCGACCTGGGCGGCGCCGACGGCCTCGCTCACCTTTCTGAGCTCTCCTGGGAGCGCGACAGAGCGCCGGAAGACATGTTCAGGGTGGGCGAGGAGATCGATGTCTACGTCATGAAGGTGGACCAGGAGACGAAGAAGATCGCGCTCAGCATCCGGCGGGCACGGCCTGAATCATGGGAGGAAATTGTCGATAAGTACCACGTGGGCCAGGTGGTGCCCGGGGCGATCACCAAGCTCGTAACCTTCGGCGCCTTTGCCCGTATCGAGGGCCCCGTTGAAGGCCTCATCCATGTCTCTGAGCTCGTGGATCGCCGCATCTCCCATCCCAAGGAAGTTGTCAAGGAGGGCGATATCGTCCCCTTGAAGATAGTACGTATTGAGAGGGACCGCTACCGTTTGGGGCTGAGTCTCCGCCGGGCTCGCGACGAGGGTGAAGTCATGGGCTTCGTCTTCTCCCCCACGGGCGAGGTGGAAGACGTGCCAGAGCACCTGAGGCAGCAGCTGGCGCCGGAGGCGCCGGTGGAGGCCGAGCCAGAAGCCTTGGCGGAGGCCGAGGTAGAGGCCCCGGTGGAGGCCGAGGTAGAGGCCCCGGCGGAGGCCGAGGTAGAGGCGCTGGTGGAGGCCGAGCCAGAAGCCCTGGTGGAGGCCGAGGCAGAGGCGCCGGTGGAGGCCGAGGTAGAGGCCCCGGTGGAGGCCGAGGTAGAGGCGCCGGTGGAGGCCGAGGTAGAGGCCCCGGTGGAGGCCGAGGTAGAGGCGCCGGTGGAGGCCGAGCTAGAAGTTCTGGCGGAGGCCGAGCTAGAGGCCCCGGCGGAGGCCGAGGTAGAGCCGCCGGTGGAGGCCGAGGTAGAGGCGCCGGTGGAGGCCGAGGTAGAGGCGCCGGTGGAGGCCGAGGTAGAGGCGCTGGTGGAGGCCGAGGCAGAAGCCCCGGCGGAGGCCGAGGTAGAGGCCCCGGCGGAGGCCGAGGTAGAGGCCCCGGTGGAGGCCGAGGTAGACCAGACCGAGGAGGCGAGGGAGAAGGATACGACCGCCGCCAAGAAAGAGAAGAGCAGCTCGGAGGGGTGAAGCCGGGCGGGTCCGGATGGGCTGGGCTAGGCCGGGTGCTCCGGCACAGGCCATTCGGCCTCTAGACTGGAATCAGGGCCCTATGCTAACGTGGATGTAGGTGTAGAAGCCCGGTGCGGAGACAGAGATGGCGGAGCGGTTCGACAAGTTCACCGAAAGGGCGCGGCGGGTTCTGACCCTGGCACAGGAAGAGGCCCAGCGCTTCAATCACAATTACATCGGCACCGAGCATCTTCTCTTGGGTCTGGTGCGCGAGGGAGACGGTGTAGCCGCTAAGGTACTCGCCAACCTCGGTGTCGAGCTGAACAAAGTACGTTCCGCCGTCGAGTTCATCATCGGCAGAGGCGACCGGGCCGTGATGGGCGAGATCGGCCTTACCCCACGGGCCAAGAAGGTCATTGAGCTGGCCGTTGATGAGGCCCGCCGCCTGAACCACCACTACATCGGCACTGAGCACGTGCTCCTGGGTCTGGTTCGCGAGGGCGAGGGCATCGCCGCTGGCGTTCTGGAGAGTCTGGGCGTGAACCTGGAGCGCGTCCGCGCTGAGACGACGCGCATCCTCTCCCAGAGCATGCCCCAGGGCGCCCACATCGGCGCGCGGACCGCCACCCGCACGCCCACCGTCGACCAACTGGGCATGGATCTGACGGCTGCCTCGCGGGCCGACAAGCTGGACCCCGTCATCGGGCGCCACCGCGAGATCGAGCGGGTCATCCAGATCCTTTCGCGGCGCACCAAGAACAACCCCATCCTCATCGGCGAGCCGGGCGTTGGCAAGACAGCGATCGTGGAGGGCCTGGCTCACCGCGTCGTGGCGGGAGACGTGCCGGAGACTCTGCAAGGCCGCCGTCTCCTGACCCTGGACATCGGCTCCCTTGTCGCTGGGACCAAGTACCGCGGTGAGTTCGAGGAGCGGCTGAAGAAGGTCATCGAGGAGATCAAGACCTCGGGCAACTGCATCCTCTTCATCGACGAGATGCACATGCTGGTGGGCGCCGGCGCCGCCGAGGGCGCTGTCGACGCCGCCAACATCCTGAAGCCCTCCCTGGCCCGGGGCGAACTCCAGTGCGTGGGCGCCACTACGCTGGACGACTACCGCAAGCACATCGAGCGGGACGCCGCCCTTGAGCGTCGCCTCCAGCCCATCCTGGTAGAGGAGCCCAGCGTCGAGGAGACCATCGAGATCCTGCGGGGCATAAAGCACCGCTACGAGGAGCACCACAAGCTCATCATTTCCGACGAGGCCTTGAAGGCGGCGGCGGAGCTGGCAGGCCGCTACGTGGCTGACCGCTTTCTGCCCGACAAGGCTATTGACCTGGTGGACGAGGCAGCCTCCCGCGTTCGCATCCGCAAGTCCGGTACCCCCCCCTCTCTGAAGGAGGCACAGCGCGGTCTGGAAAGCGTCCAGCGGGAGAAAGACGCTGCCATCTCCTCGCAGCAATACGAGTACGCCGCTGAGCTGCGTGACCGGGAGGTGAAGCTCCAGGAGAAGATCGAGAGCATGGAGGAGGGCTGGGAAAGCGAGCGGGAGGTCAGCAAGCCCGTGGTCACTGCTGAGGACATCGCCGAGGTGGTGAGCATGTGGACGGGCATCCCCGTCTCGCGCATCGCCAGCGAGGAGTCGCAGCGCCTGCTCCAGATGGAGGAGGCCCTCCGCTCCCGCGTCATCGGGCAGGACGAGGCCATAACGGCCATTGCCAAGGCCGTCCGCCGGGCGCGGGCGGGACTCAAGGATCCCAAGCGGCCCATCGGCGTCTTCGTCTTCCTGGGTCCTACAGGCGTCGGTAAGACGTACCTAGCCCGGATGCTGGCCGAGTTCATGTTTGGCAGCGAGGACGCCATGATCAAGCTGGACATGTCCGAGTTCATGGAGCGGCACACCGTCTCCCGCCTGGTCGGTGCGCCCCCGGGCTACATCGGCTATGACGACGGGGGCCAGCTCACGGACACCGTCCGCCGCAAGTCCTATTGCCTGGTCCTGTTGGATGAGATCGAGAAGGCGCATCCCGAAGTCTTCAACATGCTGCTGCAGATCTTCGACGATGGGCACCTGACCGACGCCAAGGGACGGCGGGTGGACTTCCGCAACACGATTCTCATTATGACCAGCAACGTCGGGTCAGACCTGATCCGGCGCGAGACCACCCTGGGCTTCGCCAGCAAGACCGAGGAGTCCAAGACGGTTGAGCAGCAGTATGAGAAGATGAAGGAGAAGGTGCTCAACGAGCTGAAGAACACCTTCCGCCCCGAGTTCCTGAACCGCATCGACAGCACTGTCGTCTTCCACGCCCTGTCCAGGGAGCACCTCCGCCAGGTCGTGGAGCTGATGCTCTCGGACGTGGACAAGCAGCTCTCCTTCAAGGGCTTGTCCCTGGAGGTGACCGACGCTGCCAAGGATTGGCTGGGCGACCGTGGCTATGACCAGGTCTTCGGGGCGCGGCCGCTGCGCCGCCTCATCCAGAACGAGGTTGAGGACCGGCTCTCCGAGGCCGTCCTGGACGACCGCTTCCAACCCGGCGACACCATCGTCATCGATTGCGAGGCGGACTCTATTGTCCTCAGGGAGGTGCCCCAACCGGCCCCTGCTTGAGAGACCGGCTCTGACGACTAATGGTGAGGAGGACGGGCCTCTGAGGCCCGCCCTCTCTCTGTGCCGTGTCGCCCGCCACGAGCTTGTCGTGCCCGGTGGGGCCGCCGAACGCATGCGTTCGCCGAGCGGAATGTAGCGCCCGCGTGTCGTGCGAGCAGGCCCGGCGTCGGTGGTGGCTTCCTAGAAGTTGACCTGACGATGGTGGATGACGATGCTCTGTAATATGCCCAGGGCCACGAAGAGAGTGAGCAGCGAGCTGCCCCCCTGGCTGACGAAGGGCAAGGGGATTCCGGTGACCGGTATGATGCGCAGGTTCACGCCCACGTTGATGAAGACCTGGAAGAGGATGAAGACGACGATGCCTGTCGCCAGGAGGCGGCCGAACATGTCGCGCGACACCGCCGCCGCCCGCACGCCGCGCAGCAGCAGGACGACGAACAGCGCGAAGAGGAGCACGGCGCCCACAAACCCCAGCTCTTCCCCCAGCACGCTGAAGACGTAGTCCGTGGTCTGGGTGCGCAGATAGTCCAGCTGCGTCTGGGTGCCGTGGGTCAGGCCCTTCCCCAGGAAGCCCCCCGAACCGATGCTGATCTCCGCCTGGAGGATGTTGAAGCCGGAGCCCAGGGCCTCCTTCTCGGGGTCGAGGAACAGGGCCAGGCGCTCCCGCTGGTAGTCGTTCAGCAGTGCCACCATGACGAAGGGGACGGAGGCTACGAAGCCGCCCAGCAGGGTGAGCAGGTGTCTCGCCCGGGCCCCGGCCATGACCACCATGCCTAGCCAGATGGCAGCAAAGATGACGGCCGAGCCCAGGTCGGGCTCCGCGAAGACCAGGGCCGCCGGCACAGCGGCGATGGCCAGCGAGCCGAGGAAGACCCGCCATTCCTTCAGCCGCTCCTGGTTGTCCGAGAGGTACTTGGCCAAGACGATGATGGTGCCCAGCTTGGCGATCTCCGAAGGCTGGACCATGGTCCCACCGACGTCGATCCAGCGCCGCGAGCCGTAAACGGTGGAGCCAACGACCAGAACGAAGACAAGGGTGGCCAGGACAGAGACGTAGAGGCCGACCGCCCCGTATCCCATCGCCCGGTAGTCAAGGCGGGACAGCAGGACGGCTATGACCACGCCCACCGAGGCGAAGGCCAGTTGCCGGGCCACGGGCTGCCGGAGGGCGTCCGCGCCGTCGCCGTAGGTGGTGAGGCTGCCGCTGTAGATGAGGACAGCCCCGCAGGCCACCAGGGCCAGGGCGCTGACCATGAGAATGAAGTCAAACTGGCGGATGCTGCCTCGTATCATCAGGGCGTCGTGGCGAAAACCTGCCGGTGGAAGTAGTAGTCCAGGATGCGAGCAGCCGCGGGAGCGGCGTTGCGGGCACCGTTGCCCCTCTCCAAGAAGACGACTACGGCCACCTCTGGGTCCTCGAAGGGCGCGAAGCCGGTGAACCAGGCGTGGGTTTCGTACTCATTGCCGGGTAGGGGGTCGCCGAACTCGGCGGTGCCCGTCTTGCCCGCCACCTGTATCCCGCTGATGGAGGCGTCCTTGGCCGTGCCCCAAGAGACGGCCTGGCGCATGGCCTCTCGGAACACGCTGAGATGCGACGGGTCTATGGGCAGGTGCTGCCGTACCGTCCGCTCGAAAGGCACCACAACGCGGCCCTCGCCGTCCACCACGTCCTTCACCACTCGGGGTGCCAGGACGTCACCGCCGTTGGCGATAGCGGCGGTGACCAGCACCATCTGGAGAGGTGTCGTCGCCACGTAGCCCTGTCCGATGCCCATGTTGTAGGTGTCACCTCTCACCCACGGTTCGTGGAAGGTTCTCTCCTTCCAGGCTGGGTCAGGCACCAGCCCCGCTGACTCGCCCGGCAGGTCAATGCCGGTGGGGGCGCCTAGGCCGAAGGCGCGGGCGTAGCGGGCCAGGTTTTCCACTTCCAGGCCGTGGAAAAGCTCCTCCTCATCCTCGAAGTAGCCTCCGGCCAGGTAGTAGAAGTAGACGTCTGAGGACATAGCGACGCCGCCATAGAAGTCGAGCGTGCCCAGCGGCGCCCAGTCGCGGAACACATAGCGGATGGAGGGGTCATACTGGTTGGGCACCGTGATGTAGCCGTGGCTGGTGATGGTGGTGCCAGGGGTGGCCACCCCTTCCTGCAACGCGGCGGTGCCGGTCACCTGCTTGAATATGCTTCCCGGCGGGTACATCTCGCTGATCGCGTGGTTCAGCAGCGGCCGGCCGGGATCGTCTAGGAGGGCTTGGAACTCCTCTTCGGTCACGGTTCCGGAGAAGAGGTTGTTGTCGAACGAGGGCAGTGAGACCATGGCGAGCGCCTGGCCGGTGTGTACGTCGAGCACGACGGCGGCGGCGTTGCGGGAGCCGTTGGCCATGGCCTGCTGCAAGATATCCGTCACCTTCTGCTGAAGGTCCAGGTCGATGGTGAGAACAAGGCTGAGGCCGGGGCGGGCGGACGTCGAGTTCAGCGTTCGGATCTCCCGTCCGGAGGCGTCGATCTCGACTTGCCTGCGGCCGACCAGGCCGCGCAGGACGCTCTCATAGGTTAGCTCCACTCCTGACTTGCCCACCCGGTCGTTGAGCCCGTAGCCCTTCGAGCGCAGATCCGGGTACTCGCTCTCGTCGACGGGGCCTACGTAGCCCAAGATGTGGGACATCAGGGGGCCTATCGGGTAGCGGCGGACAGGTTCCGCCAGCACCTCCACGCCCGGCAGGCGAAACTGCATCTCGCGGAGAGTGAAGGCGGTCTCCTCGCTCAAGCCATGCTTGAGAACCAGGGGCGTGAAGGGGTCATCGCTGCTGCGCTGGGCCTCGATGTCCTTTGCCATCTCGGCGGCCGGCACCTGCACTAGGGGCTCCAGTTGGGCGAGCACTCGGTCCTGCTCCTCGCGAGGCAGGTCCGCGGGGACCACGGCCGCCGAGAAGCTGGGCACGTTCTCCACCAGCGGCGTCCCGAAGCGGTCGTAGATGAGCCCTCGGGAAGGGACCGCGGGTAGGATGCGCAGGCGATTGGTCTCCGCCCGCTGGCTGTATGCTTCCCCCTGGAGGATCTGCATCCGAACGAGCTGGAGGGCAAGGACCGCGAAGAGAGTCAGGATGAGAAGCCGGAGATAGAAGAACTTGTCCTGAAGCGCCTGCGCCTCGTTTGGGACTTCGCGGCGCTGTGAGCGCCAGCGTCTCTGCTTCTGGAAGAACCCCATACTTCCTTGCTGCTCGTCCTGAAGTACCGGGAATTAGCAGGAATGTCGCCCTGTCAGAGGGGCTCGGCCCTCCGGAGGTCCCTGCTGCCCAGCCACAAGAGCCCGTACACGGGCGGAACTAGTAGCGCGTTGACGATGGCCGCAGGGATGATGACCTGGGTAAGAATGCCCCACCACTGCACCGGCTCGCCGACCACCCGCAAGATTATCAGAATGATGACCTCGTACGCCAGCGTTGAGAGCAGGATCAGAAGGATGGCCAGGAGGAAGTCGCCCTGGATGATCCGTGCCTCCCGGATCTCGGTCATGAGAACCAGGGGGATGAGAGCGAGCATGGCCGCTCCCAAGAGCTGGCCGTCCATGAGCCCCAGAGCGAAGCCGCCCATGGGCACCACCACCATGGCCTCTTCCAGGCCCCGCACCATGGCCCACGATAGCAGCAGAACCAGCATCAGGTTGGCGTGCACCCCCAGAACGCGAAAGGATGGGAGAACGCTGGTCTGGACGACAGCGACGAACAGCACAAGGGCGGCAGCGATCACGTATCTCATGGCCCCTGTAACTGCAATGGTGTGAAGCTAGTGAGGACCAGCACCGTCTCCAGCCTCGAGAGACCGGCCAGCGGCTGCACCGTGATGTCCTTGAAGATCTCCTGAGCACTGCTCTCGACCGCGCTCACGCGTCCGATGACGAGGCCCGGCGGGAAGCCACCTCCGATGCCCGATGTGAGGACCGTGTCCCCTTCGTGGACGACGGCGCCCTGCCCCAAGAACTCCATGGTCAGGCGTCGGCTGTAGCTGCCGGAGACGACGCCCTGCGCCCGCGACTCCTGGATCATGGCGCTGACGGCGCTATCGGGGTCTGTGATGAGAGTGACCCAAGCGTAGTCGTCGAAGATGCGGGTGACGCGCCCTACCAGGCTGCCCCCCTCGGTGACCACCACCATCCCGTCCTGGATGCCGTCCTGCTTGCCACGGTCGATGGCCACCATCTCCTTGACGTTGCTGGGCTCGCGAGCGAAGACGTTGGCGGCCATGAATCGCTCCTCCGGGTGAGTCTCCTTCACCTGGAGGAGCTGGGCCAGTTGGTGGAGGCGGATCTCGTTCTCGCGCAGGCGGGCCACCTCGGCGTTGAGGCGCTCGTTCTCGGCCCGGAGAGCCTGGTTTTCGTCCGAGAGCTCGTCCGTACGGCCGATGTCGGAGATAAAGTCGGCAGCAGGCTCGCTCACCCGTGTGAGGACGTTCTGAAGGGGCGAGAAGACGGTGAGGACGACGTTGTCCAGGGGGCCTAGGACGCCGACCTTCGAGAGGGCAAGCAGGAAGACAGCCAGGGCCGCCACGACCAGGATCCAGACGCTGGTGCGAGAACTCAAGATCGCGACCTCCTGTCACCGGAGAGAGTCCTGGCTCCAGGCAGGCTGGACGCGGACAGACAGATCCTACCGTGGGGGCTTGCGGGCCGCCAAGCTGGACTGGACCTTGGCCAGGAGCGGCGCCTCCTCCAGCACCTCGCCAGTGCCGCGGACGACGCAGCTCAGAGGGTCTTCGGCCACATAGACGGGGAACTTGGTCTCCTGGGCCAGGCGACGGTCCAGGCCCCTCAGGAGGGCGCCTCCTCCCGCCAGGGCGATGCCCCGGTTCATAAGGTCAGCCACCAGTTCCGGCGGCGTTACCTCGATGGTGGAGCGGACGGCCTCCACAATGGCGTTGATGGAGCCGGAAAGGGCGTCACGGAGCTCCACCGTGCTGACATCCACCGACTTGGGGAGCCCTGTCGCCAGGTCCCGCCCCCGGATTGTCGCCGAGTACTCCTCCTCGAGGGGATAGGCGGAGCCCGCCTCTATCTTGATCTCCTCGGCGGTGCGTTCCCCAATGAGCATGTTGTGGACCTGCCGCGCGTAGGCCATGATCTCCTGGTCCATCTCGTCGCCGGCCACCCGTATGGAGGTGCTGACGACGATGCCGCCCAGGGCGATGACGGCCACCTCGGTGGTGCCGCCACCGATGTCGACGATGAGGCAGCCGGCGGGCTCCATGATGGCGAGGCCGGTGCCAATGGCCGCTGCCATGGGCTCCTCCACCAGGTAGGCGGCGCGGGCACCGGCGTTGAGGGCGGCGTCGTGGACTGCTCGCTTCTCCACTTCTGTCACACCACTGGGGATGCCGATGACCACCCGCGGCCGGGGGATGCCGAAACCGAAGCGGTCGTGGACGGCGCGGATGAAATACTGGAGCATGCGCTCCGTGACGTCGAAGTCGGAGATAACGCCGTCCTTCAGGGGACGCACGGCGACGATGTTGGCCGGGGTGCGCCCTACCATGCGCTTGGCCTCGGCGCCGATCGCCAGGACCTTCTTGCTGTTGCGGTCTACCGCCACTACAGAGGGCTCGTCGATGACGATGCCGCGTCCCTTGACGATAACCAAGGTGTTGGCGGTGCCCAGGTCAATGCCAACGTCGTGGGAGAAGAGGCCGAGGAAAGCCGACAAGGGGTTGAACGGCAAGGTGACCTCCTGTGCCTGGCCGTGTGGGGTACGAACAGCCTCCAGTGGTGCGTGGGGCATTATAGCCCAGAAGCAGTCATGTGAAAAGGGGTATGTTCAAGAGGCTTCGGAAAGGGGGAAGAGGCAAACCGAAACGGCACACACAGTTCACCGGCCTTGGAACTTGGGCTCTCGTTTCTCTAGGAAGCTGCGGACTCCTTCCCGGGCATCCTCGGTAGTCTGAGAGAGCCGCGACCAGTGCTCCTCGAGCCGGAGATGGTCTTCCATCTCCGGCAGGACACGGCGGTAGGTCAGGCGCTTCGTTATTTCGATGGCCAGGGACGGCCCCCTGGCGATGCGGCCGGCGAGTTCGATGGCCACGGGCAAGAGCTGATCGGGGGTTGTCAGGCGGCTCACCAACCCTAGACTCAGCGCCTTCTGGGCATCGAATATGTCGCCGGTGTACATGAGTTCGAGGGCCTGGGAGAGGCCGACGATGCGGGGCAGGAAGAAGGTACAGCCGAAGTCCGGGCTGAGGCCCCGGCGCGCAAAGATGGTGCCGAATCGGGCCGTCTCCGAGGCGATGCGGATGTCGCAGGCCAGGGCCAGTGAGAAGCCGGCACCCGCCGTGGTGCCGTTGATGGCAGCAATGGTGGGTTTCTGGCAGGCCACCACCTCGTAGGTGGCCAGGTAGCCGCTGCGCAACCAGCCAGTTCTGCTCACTTCCTTCCGGGGCGCCTCTACCTCGCTGGTGGAGGGCCTCAGGTCGCTGCCGGAGCAGAAGCCGCGGCCGGCGCCCGTGATGATGACAGCCTTGGAGTCGTCATCCTCGCTGGCATGGCGCAGGGCGTCCACGAGCTCCTCCCAGGTGTTCCAGCTCATGGCGTTGAGCCTGTCGGGCTTGTTGAGGGTGAGGGTGACGACGCCGTCACGTTGCTCGACGAGGATGTCGCGGTACTCCATGGTCTTGGTGCTCCCTTCGTCGTGCTCAGCGCCGGCCGAGCTGGATTGCCACAGATTCACACAGACAGAACACAGATTAGCAGACCACCACAACCTGTTGGGGGCAAGTCTGAGTCACTCTGTGTTTGTCTGTGGCCGGCCTGGATTGCCACAGATTCACACAGACAGAACACAGATTAGCAGACCACCGGAACCTGTTGGAAGCAGTCAGAGTCAGTCTGAGCGTCCTGCGAAACGCTGTCGCACCCGCCCTGTCATTCTGAGCGCCAGCGAAGAATCTGATTCGTAGAGACCCTTCGCTTCGCTCACGGTGACAGAACAGAACGGTCTTGGAGGAGGCTCAATCTGTGCCCATCTGTGGCCGACAGCTAGATCCCGTCAATGTTCGTTGCGTCCGTCTGGCGGGCCGGTGGACTAAAGCTCCGGTGGCGCCACCGGCCAGCGCGCGACGGCCGCCAGGTCCGCCGCATGCTCCAGGTCGTGCTCGTGCCAGTGCTGTAGGGCTTCAAGGAAGGAGCCGTCCCGCGGCGCCTGGTCCCGTGGACGGCGGATGGTTGTCGTCGCCTCCAGGTGCTCAGGCCGGAGGAGACCGAGGAGGCGGCGCACCTCCGACCGCTGCCGGACCATCTCCTCGACCAGCGCTTCCGGCGGCGACCCGCGGTGCCGGGCGATGTTCTCGGCGTTGGCGGCGTCGGCGTCGGGCTCCGGGCCGAGCTTGCCCTTTTCCAGAAGGTCGCGCAACTGAGTCAGGCGCACGGTGTAGCCGGTCGCCAGGTGAGCCAGCAGGTCCTTGTACGTCCAGCCCGGGTAGGGCGACGGGTCGCTCCATCGGGACGGCTCCACAGCGCGCGCGACGGCAACCAGGTAGTTCGTCACCCGGTCCCACCGCTCAGCGATGTGTCGGATGCGGGGCTCGATGTCCTTGCTCGCGTTGCAGAATGTCCACCCCTTGGTGGATTCCTTCAGTAGTGATCCTGTCGCCGCCCGGCGGTGCCCACGTCACCTTTTTGAGCGCCGCCAGCCAGACGCGACGGCATCTGCCTCGGTGCAGAACCAGCGCTCCCCCGCCGCCTCGTCGATGGCTGTCCTGTCATAGAACTCGCCACCCGGGACGTGGTAGATCTTCTCTCCTGTGCTTTGGCTGATGTTGCCCTTGATGACGGCCTCCCCCGAATCGGAGTAGTCGCATCGCCGTGCCTGGGCGGGCGTGGGCGACGGGCCAGCGCAGGCCGACCACAGCCCACGGCCGGCCCCCTGGGCCTCCCGTTGGAGCGACAGGAAAAGGTCCTGGTACTTGACGTCTGGCGGGTAGGTCGAAGAGACCGCGTATCCCTCGCGGACCAGGACTGCGTTCACCATGTCATCGCCCAGCCAAACATAACGTAGCAGACGGCCGAAGTCGTCGGTCTCCGAGATGTCCTTCTCAAGCTCCACGGTCTTCCCGTCCACCAGCTCTCGATTGCGCTGGCTGGCTTCACGCCCGAAGCAGCCCACCGGCCGGCGGGGGTCCACCGTCTCCGGCGTGTCGATACCGATGTAGCGAACGCGGTGGGTCTCTTGGCCGATCTTCACCTCTATGGTGTCGCCGTCGATCACTCGCACGACCTCGGCCGCGGTTCGGCCGGCTGCTGGAGATGGGCTGGGGCTGGTGGCCGGCGTGGCGGACAGACCGGCCGTGGCGAGTGCCTCGGTTGGGGGTATGGGAGTGGCCTCAGCCTGCTGGCTGGGCGAGCCAGCCTCGCAGGCGGACGCCGCCAGCAGTAGCCAGGTCAGGGCCAAGACGCCCAATAGGGGCCCGCTGCGACAGCGCACCGAAGTCAGAGCGCCCCCCGCTCCCGCAAGAACTCCATGAACTCGTCCTCGCTGAGCAGCTTCGTGCCGTACTCCTGGGCTTTCTGGAGCTTGGAGCCGGGGTTCTCCCCCACCACCAGGTAGTCGGTCTTCTTGCTGACGCTGGAGCCCGCGGCGCCGCCCAGGCTCTTGATCAGGCCCTCGGCCTCGTTGCGGGACCACCGGCTCAGCGTGCCCGTGACGACGAAGGACAGGCCGGAGAGGGGCCCTTCCCGGGCTGCCGCCGCCTCGCTCTCCAAGCGTACGCCGGCCCGCCGCAGCTTCTCGACCAGCCGGCGGTTGGAATCGTCCTGGAACCAGGCGTGAACGCTCTCGGCGATCTTGGGCCCCACCGTGGGGATGGCGCTCAGCTCCTCGACACTCGCCCTGGCGAGGGCGTCCAGGCTGCCGAAGTGGCCGGCCAGCACGTCCGCCATCTCGCTCCCCACGTGCCGAATGCCCAGGGCGAAGACCACTCGCGACAGACGCCGCTCCTTGCTGGCAGCGATGGCATCGAGCACGTTCTGGGCGCTCTTGTCGGCCATGCGCTCCAGCTTCAGGAGCTGGTCTTTGGCCAGGAAGTAGAGGTCTGCGGGATCGACCGCCAGCCCTTCCTTCAGCAGCGCCATCGCCAGGGCCTCGCCGACGCCGTCGATGTCCATGGCACCGCGGGAGACGAAGTGGGTGAGGAGGCGGAAGGCCTGGGCCGGGCAGGCGCGGTTCGGGCAGTAGCTCATGGCCTCGCCCTCTGGACGCACCACCGGCGTCCCGCAGACAGGGCACTTCTCCGGTGTGCTGTACACTCGCTCCTGGCCCGTGCGTCGGCTGACGACGGGCCCCACCACCTGGGGGATCACCTCGCCCGCCCGCTGCACGATGACGGTGTCGCCGATGCGGATGTCCTTGCGGCGGATGTCGTCCTCGTTGTGGAGGGTGGCGAGCTTGACCGTGGCGCCGCCCACCCGCACGGGCTCCAGGACGGCGTAGGGGTTCAGGCTGCCGGTGCGCCCCACGTTGACCTCGATCTTCAGGAGACGGGTGGTGGCCTGGGTGGGCGGGAACTTGTAGGCGACGGCCCAGCGGGGCTCGCGGCCCACGAAGCCCAGCGTCCGCTGGAGCCCAAAGTCGTCTATCTTGACCACGACGCCGTCGATCTCATAGTCCAGGGTTTCGCGCCTCTCCACCCATTCCCGGCAGTGGCGGGCCACCTCATCCAGCGAGTGGAGTCGGATCATGTGGGGGTTGATCTTGAAGCCCAGGGAGCCCAGCCACTGCATGGCCTCCCAGTGGCTGTCGGGAATGGGGCCGTCAGCCCAGCCCAGGGCGTAGGTGAAGATGTCGAGCGGCCGGCGGGCGGTGATGCGGGAGTCGAGCTGGCGGACGGAGCCGGCGGCGGCGTTGCGGGGGTTGGCGAAGAGGGGCTGACCCTCCTTGGCGCGCTCCTCGTTGAGCCGCTCGAAGCCGTGACGGGTCATGTACACCTCGCCCCGCACCTCAAAGCGGGGCGGCAGGCCGTCGCCGCGCACCGTGAGGGGCACGCTACGGATGGTACGCAGGTTCTGGGTGATGTTCTCGCCGCGGAGGCCGTCGCCGCGCGTGGCGCCCTGGACGAAGCTGCCGTTCTCGTAGACCAGCGCCACGGCCAGGCCGTCGATCTTGGGCTCGCAGACGAAGTCGAAGGGCTCGCTCTCCAGCAGGTTGGCGGCGCGGCGGTGCCAGGCTCGCAGCTCCTCCTCGTTGAAGGCGTTGGCCAGGCTGAGCAGGGGCACCCGGTGCTCGACGATGCCGAAGGCCTCCACAGGCTGGCCCGCCACCCGCTGGGTGGGCGAGTCGGGGGTGATGAGTTCCGGGTGCTGCTCCTCCAGGCGGCGCAGCTCGCGCATCAGCTCATCGTACTCGGCGTCGCTGATCTCCGGGCTGTCGAGGACGTAGTAGCGGTAGTCGTGGTAGTTGATCTGGGAGCGCAGCTCCTCGACGCGGAGCTTGGCGGCTGCAAGAGCGGCGTCGGTGGTCATGGCGCCACTAGTATAGCAAGCCGTTTGCCGCCCAGCGAAACACGTTCGTAACACGAGGTGCTTATACTTATGCTTGAGAGGGAAAGGAGGAACAGTCATGATGCCGGACTGCACCCTCCGCCGGGCCACGGCGGCTGATCAGCAGGCGATCCTCGACATCTACAACGACGCCGTTCTTCACTCCACCGCCACCTTCGACCTGGAGCCGCGGACGTGGGAGGAGCACCAGTGGTGGTTTGATGAGCATCGCCCGCCCTATGAGGTCGTGGTGGCCGTGGTAGGAAACACGGTGACGGGCTGGGGCAGCCTGTCGCCATTTCGCGCCAAGCCCGGCTATCGGTTCACGGCGCAGGACTCGATCTACGTCCACGAGCACTTCCGCGGCCGGGGCATCGGCGCTGCCCTGCTCGAACGGCTGATCGAGGCGGCGCGGCAGAACGGGTTCCACTCCATCGTGGCCCTGATCGACGGTGGCAACGAGGTGAGCGTTCGCCTCCACGAGCGGTTCGGCTTCGGGCACGTGGGCCGGTTTCCCGAGGTTGGCTTCAAGTTCGGCCGCTGGCTGGACGTGGTCCACATGCAGAAGATGCTAGAATAGCGTGATCATGAAGAACAGATTCCCGCCCGGCTGGAATGCGGAGCGGGTCCGGCGCGTGCTGGAGCACTATGAACGGCAGACCGAGGAGGAGGCGGTGGCGGAGGATGAAGCGGCCTTTGAAGAGGGGGGTGAGACTGTCTTTGAAGTGCCAACGGATCTCGTCCCCGCCGTCCGAGAGCTGATCGCTCGCCATCGCTCGCGCACGGCCGGGCGCTGAGTAGAGCTTTCCATGGCGGATCGCATCGTCATCGTTGACTACGGGGCGGGGAACCTGCGTAGCGTCGAGCGGGCCGTGTCTCGCGCCGGCTTCGAGTCGCTGGTCAGCAGCCGGCCCGAGGACGCGGCCGCCGCCGGCGTCCTCATCGTGCCGGGCGTGGGCGCCGCCGCCGATACCATGCGCAACCTGCGCGAGCGCTGCCTGGTGGAGCCCGTACGCCAGCACATCGCTGCCGGGCGCCCCTTCCTGGGCGTCTGCATGGGCCTCCAGGCGCTCCTCACCGTCAGCGAGGAGGGCGGCGAGCACGAGTGCCTCGGCGTGATCCCCGGCCGGGTGCGCCGCCTGCCCCAGGGCCTGAAGGTGCCCCACATGGGCTGGAACCGGGTCCGCCAGCGCCGGCCTCACCCCGTCTTCGACGGCATTCCGGACGGGGCCTATTTCTACTTCGTCCACAGCTACTACCCGGACCCGGAAGACGGCTCAGTGGTGGTCGGCGAGACGGAGTACGGCCTCACCTTCGCCTCCGTGGTCGCGGTCGATAGCCTGGTGGCCACCCAGTTCCACCCGGAGAAGAGCGGCGAGGCGGGCCTACGCTTCTACGAGAACTTCCTGACCCGCTTCCGCCCGTAGCGGCCGCTCCGGACCGCGAGAAAGAAGAAAGCGTCGGAGCCTCATGGAGGTCATTCCCGCCGTCGATATTCGGGGCGGGCGCTGCGTCCGCCTCTACCAGGGCGACTACGACCGGGAGATGGTGTTCTCCGAGGACCCGGTCGCCATGGCCCGCCACTGGGAGGGGCTGGGCGCCAAACGACTGCACGTCGTCGATCTGGACGGGGCGCGGGCCGGGCGGCCCGTGAACGACCGTGTCATCGAGGAGGTTCTCTCCACCATCCAGATAACGGTGCAGGTGGCCGGCGGCATCCGTGATCTGGACAGCATAAGACGCTACCTGGGGATGGGTGCCGACCGCGTGATCCTGGGGACGGCCGCCGTCCACGATCAGGCGTTGGTCAGCAAGGCGTACACCACGTTCCGCGAGGCGGTGGTCGTGTCGGTGGACGCCCGCCGGGGGCGTGTGGCGACGGCTGGCTGGCGGGAGGCCAGCGGCGAGACGCTGGAGGCGCTCATGCGCCGTCTGGCGGAGTTGGGCGTGCCGCGCTTCATCTTTACCGACATCAGTCGCGACGGCACCCTGCGCGGCCCCAACTTCGCGGCCATCGGGCGAGTCGTGAGGGCGGTCCGGCGGCCCCTTATAGCCGCGGGCGGTGTCACGACTGTCGAGCACCTGCGTCGTCTGGCCAGGCTGGGTGTCGAGGGCGCCATCGTCGGGCGCGCGCTGTACGACGGGGGGCTGGAGCTGGAGGAGGCGCTGAGGGTCGTCTAGGAGGAGAATCCATGCTCACCAAGCGCATAATCCCCTGTTTGGACGTGAAGGACGGAAGGGTGGTCAAGAGCATCACCTTCCTCAACCCCCGGGACGCCGGCGACCCACGTACACAGCCTTGCACCTCCTCATCTCAGCTTGTATCATGATGTATCATGACGGCTCTCCAGACTGAGTGGCTGACGATCGCCGAGGCCTCCAGCTACCTGAAGGTGACTCGGGCCACCCTCTATCGGTGGGCGCGCGAAGGCAGGGTGCGTTTGTACAAGCTGGGTGCCCGCGCCACGCGAGTGCGGCGTTCTGACCTGGACCGGTTGGCCCAGCCCAAGGGCTTCCCCGAAGGCCAGGCGTGGGCAAGGCTTTCCGAGGCCAGCTTCGCCAAGGACTGGGACAACGACAAGGATGCCGCGTACGACAACTGGAGGGACCTGTATGGCGTACGCGAAGGGTGATGTGGTCCTGGTGCCGTTCCCCTTTACCGACCTGTCGGCCAGTCGGGTGCGCCCAGCCGTCGTGGTTAGCTCAGAGGAGTACGGCGCGCACTCCAACGACCTCATAGTGGCCATGGTGACGAGCCAGCCGCAGACCGGGCCCACCGATTGCAGCTTGCAGGACTGGGAGGAAGCGGGACTGCTCCACCAATCCTGGGTCCGTGCCAAGCTCGCCACCCTGGAGCAAGGACTGATCCAGTTCTCGCCTGGCCGCCTGTCCCATCGGGATGTCGGCGCGGTCGAGCAGAGGCTGGAGCGGGCACTTGGATTGAGGAGACATCGCTGATGCTCACCAAACGCATAATCCCCTGTTTGGACGTGAAGGACGGAAGGGTGGTCAAGAGCATCACCTTCCTCAACCCCCGGGACGCCGGCGACCCCGTCGAGCTGGCTGCCCTCTATCAGCGCGAGGGGGCCGACGAGCTGGTCTTCCTGGATATCACTGCCTCGCCCGACCGTCGCAAGACGGTTCGCGACATGGTGCGCCGGGTCGCCGACCAGGTGTCCATCCCCTTCACGGTGGGCGGCGGCATCCGCAGCACCGAGGACATGCGCCTGATGCTGGAGTCGGGGGCCGACAAGGTGGGCATCAACACCGCCGCCGTCGAGAACCCCGGCCTCATCACCGAGGGGGCGCAGCGCTTCGGCAGCCAGTGCATCGTCGTGGCCATCGACGGCAAGGGGGTCGGGCCCGACCGCTGGGAGGTGCACACCTACGGCGGCGACCTGGCCGGCGGCCGCCCGACGGGCCTCGATGCCGTGGAGTGGGCGAAGCGGGCCGTCGAGCTGGGGGCGGGCGAGCTTCTGGTCACCGGCATGGACGCCGATGGCACCCAAGTGGGCTACGACCTGGGCCTGACACGTGCCATCTCCGAGGCGGTGGAGGTGCCGGTCATCGCCTCCGGCGGCGCCGGCAACCCCCAGCACCTGTACGATGCCATCGTGGAAGGGAAGGCCGACGCCGTGCTGGCCGCCAGCATCTTCCACTTCGGCACCTACAGCATCCGCGAGACGAAGGAGTACCTGGCGTCGCGGGGCATCCCCGTGCGGTTATAATCAATCTTGAGGAGACGTTGTCTTCGTTATGCCAGACCCGCACAAGCCTGGGAGCAGGGAGATGAGGGCGAAGGCGGGTACTTTCCGCTACCCTGTTGAGGTTGCCGACTTGGAGGGAGAGTACTTCGAAGAGCTACGACCCTGGGTCGATACGGGTGCTCTCTACACTCAGATACCGGCTTCTATCTTGGAGCGCCTGGGGCACCGGCCTACGCTCATGCGCCGCCTCCGGCTGGCGAACGGTGCCATCATCGAGCGGCCAGTGGGAAGCGTGCCTGTGCGTATCGGAGACGAGCTGATCCCTACCCTCTGCGTCTTCGGTGAGGAAGACAGCGAGCTCCTGCTAGGAGCAGTGACCCTAGAGCAGTTCAGCCTGGCGCCGGACCCCGTGAACGAGACCCTGGTGCCCGTCGTAGCGCTTCTGCTGTGAGGGAGCCTTGGATGCTCAGGTTTGACGACAACGGTCTTATCCCCGTGATTATCCAGGACGACGACACGGGCGAGGTGCTGACCGTGGCCTACATGAACGAGGAGTCGCTCCGGCGGACGCGGGAGTCGGGGCAGGTGTGGTTCTACAGCCGCAGCCGACAGGAACTCTGGCACAAGGGGGCCACATCCGGCAACTTCCTGAACGTCCGCCGCATCCTCCGCGACTGCGACGACGATGCCCTCGTCATCCGCGTCCAGCCGTCGGGTCCCGCCTGCCACACCGGCGAACGCTCTTGCTTCTATCGGGAGCTGGACGAGGAGTAGGCAGGAAACCGGGCTCGAACCCGGCCTTCTGCTTGCTCCGCCGGTCCAGGCGCCCTATATGCTGATGGCGGCCCCCGCCACGTACTAGAGCCTCTTGTGCAGCTCGAAGGTCTCCCGCGCGATCCTCTCGATGTCCACGGTCTCAAAGCTGGTGAGGCTGGTCTTGAGGGTGTTGTTGAGGCGCCCTGTCCAGCTCGAGGGGATCCTCTTGGCGCCGAGCATCATGCCCATGATCGAGCCCACGGTGGCGCCGTTGCAGTCGGTGTCGAACCCCGGCTGGACGGCCCGGCAGATGGACTTCCCGAAGTCGCCCTCGCCCCAGAGCAGGGCCGCCGTGCAGATCACGGTGTTGGAGTTGGTGTGGGCCCAGTGGTGCCAGGAATACTCGTCCCACCGCTCGTGTATCCTGGCGACAGCCTCGTCGTAGGTGACGCCGTCAGCGCGCCACCCCATCACCTCTCGTATGTCCGCGTAGAGGCGGCTCGTCTTCGGGATCTCGCCTAGGCCTACCTCAAGGAGGACCCTGACATCGTCGCAGAAGGGGGCCGCGGCTATCATGGCCGCGATGAGCATCTCGCCGTAGATGCCGTTCTTGACGTGGCTGATCGATGCGTCGCGCCAGGCGAACTCCGCCGCGCGCTCGGGGTTCCCGGCGCTGAGGTAGCCGAAGGCGTCCGCGCGGATGCGGGCCCCTATCCACTCCCGGTACGGGTTCCGGTAGGAGGCGCTCGCGGGCGGCTGGACGTGCATCGAGAGGTTGCGGTAGGCGACCCGCTCGGCCGTGTAGGTGCGGAGCAGAGGGATGTTCTGCATCCAGAAGTGCGCCACGTCCGCAGGCGTGAACGCCGCGCCCTTCTCCTTCACGATGAGGAGGCCTGCCAATGTGTAGTCGATGTCGTCGTCGACCGGCATGTGATCAATGCTGTCGAATGCTTTCATGGCCACGTAGCCGGGGTACGCATCGGCTGCCTCGCCCGTCACGCCGAACCTGATGTAGTCGCTCAGCGGCCACTGGCCGGTCATCTTCAGAAAGTCCCACAGTCTCTTGGTGTGCCTGCCTTCGACGGGCTTCCCCAGGAGGCACCCTGCGCACCGGCCGAGCCAGGCACCGAGGAACCTGTCCTGGAGCGCCTTGCCGGATAGCGGTTTCCCGATTCCTCGCGGGCCCCTCGCCCTCCGCTCCTTTATCTTTGCGAGGCCGGAGGGCTCCTCGAAGACGTAGCCTCTGCGCATCGGGAGCCGCTGGCCGGAGTCCAGGAGCGCGCCCGCTCTCCTCTGGTTCGACGCCCCGAAGAGCTTCTCGTCGCCCAGCGCGATCAGCTCCTCGAACGCTTCCCTGAGGGGCGACGTGTCGCGTCCTTCGTCTTCGAGCTGCTTGAGCTCGGTTCCGAGATCGTCTGCGCTGAGCCACAGGTACGGTTCCTTCAGCATGTCAGCCATATCGCGACTCCTGAACAAGCAACGCGAAAGGCGGGCACTCCTTCGGGACGGGCAGGCCGACGTTCTCTCGTCGCGGACATGGCGAAGGCCGCCCGCAGGCGACCTTCCACGACCACGATGTCTAGCCCGGCGGCGCGTGCGCTAAGGCGGGCCGCTGTCGCCTGAGGTCGAGCCAATCATGACCCCGCCCTGTTTCGCCACTCCAGGATGTGCTGCGCATGCTCTTCGTCGTGCTCGGCCGTGATCTTCAAGAGCAAGCGGCCGAATTGCCCCTCGGCCAGAACCGAGTCGGGCAGCCGGGCGATGGCGGCCATGAAGTCGGCGCGAACGATGTCGAGCTCTCGGAGGACCTGGCCGGGTCCTAGATTCCGCCTAAGGGACATGATCATGGCGTTGAAGGGGTCGTAGTTGGTGGCGTACAGGTCAACACTCGCCAGCACCGCTGCGTCTCCTCGAGCAAGCCGCGCAAGGTCCGGCAGCACCAGTTCTTCCCACGACGCCACGTGCGACAGCACGTCCTTCACCGACCATTCTCCCACCGCCCCTGGCTGGGTCATTCGCTCCTCTGACAGCCCCTGGAAGCTCGCGCGAAGGCCGTCGCGGGCACGCTGCAGGTGCCGGCCGAGTTCTTCTCGATCGCGTCCTGAGTCAGAGCTCACGCCGCGCCCTCCTTTCGATCACAGGTTCACGCCTTCGTCGCCGCGACGAGGACGCGGCGTCGGTATGGCTGTTGCTGAAGCGTCATCGACATCTCCCAGAACAGCGCCCCGACGGCAGCTTCGCCCATTTCTCTTGTCAGGGCCTCCCTGGCATCAAGAATCGTGGAGTACGTGGTGGTCATCGGTTCTGGCCATCCGGGCACCTCTTCGTAGATTTCGATTCTGAAGCCGGCCTCCGCCAGAACGGGACGATAGTCCTCGACCGGGTCGACTCCCAGAACGGGCATGTTGGCGGCCCTGCCCCGGTCGAGTTCGTAGGCGGTGTAGACCAGGCGCCCGCCTGCGCGCAGGATCCGGGCGGCCTCGGACAGAGCGGCCCGCTTGTCGGGGACGTATTGCAGCGCGTCTTCGCTCATGGCCCCATCAGCCGAACTGGTGTCGAGCCCGGTCTTGGCTAAAGAGCCAACGACGAAGTGTGCCTGCCCGGCGAGCCCGAGCTGCGCCGCCCGGGCGCTGGCCTGCTCGACGGCCACGGCGGACAGGTCCACCCCGATAAGGCGCGCCCCCGTCTCGCGCGCTACCCAGAGCGCCGGGCCCCCCATGCCACAGCCAAGGTCGACGAGTGTGTCGCCGGGACGAAGACGCAGTTCGGCGGCTACACGTCTCAGTTCCGGCAACGTAGTGAAGCTGACATGGCCAAACTCCTCCGGGAAGTCCAGGCCTTCTGCATGCTCGTGCCACAGCCGGCGCAGCGTGGGACTGTTCGGCGTGGCGCCGTAGACCGCATCATAGCCAGTCGAGACGATGTTCGTAGCCTGCTCCAAGTCCTGCGCAGACCGTTCTCTGTTGTCTTCCGGTGTCGAAGTCATGCTGCCTCCCCGGTCAGGATACTCATTGGGCTTCCTGGCCAGCGCTTCCGGGAAAGCGCTCTACAAGCTGCGCAAGCAGAGGGTGCAGTCCGTCATCGGGCAGATCATCAGCTCAATCAGTCCCAGGCGATCGGCCTCTGGTCCTGTTCTCCCTGTGCCATGCCCAGACGCGACCAAACGAACAGGCTCCTAGCGCTGGCCGTCGATCCTTGCCTCGCCCTCCGTGATGGTGGGGACGTAGGAGTGCTCCAGGTCGATCTTCTCGAGGAGCTCCTCGATTGCGTTCTCCAGAAGCCCCTTGAAGGGATCGATGACGAGGCCCGGGACGCTGCCGATGTCGATGTCATCGAACTCGACCACAGGATGGGCGCCGCTCAGGTCGACGTTTCCTTTCGCCTTGAAGCCAGCGTTGATTCCCAGCAAGGCGTCCACGTTCCCGGTGACCTCACCGAACCCGTCGTGCAGGCATATGCGTACGTCGCCGATCCTACCGGCCTCGTCTTCGATGAACCTATCGGCGCGGGAGGTGATCTCGCTCTCGTTGAGCACGACGGAGGAGGGCGAGCCGCCATCGAGAGTGTCATCGAAGGCTTTCCACTTCTGGTCGAAGGCGTCGGCGCTGGCGGCGCTGACTACGATCTCGTTGCCACCGGGGGTGCACGCGCCGGGGCCGCCGACGGCCGCCAGCAAGAACACGACGGCGCCCAGGACGACAGCCAGCCCGATGACGCCCACAATGACGCCGGTGATCATGCCGATCGCGGAGCCGGTGAAGAACCTGATGATGAACATGGCCTACTCTCCCTCACAAAGAGACATCTGGTAGGGCAGTCTAGGTAGGAGCCGGACGAATGTCAAGCGAACGACGGTGCTCGGAGGGTGGTACATGCAGAGGCGGGCCTGGCTGCCCCTTCGCTCCCGCGGCTCGGGAACCCCTAGGCTGGGAGATACCGAAGGAACGGGGGCTCGATGTCGATCTCGAGGGCCACGAGCAGGCGCGCCACCATGCCCCAGTAGCCCGCCACAAGCGTCAGCTCGACCACCTCCCCGTCGCTCAGGTGCGAGCGGACCTCCTCGAACACCTCCTGCGGCGCCGCCACCGATGAGGTCACGGCCCCGGTGTAGCGGAGGACGGCGCGCTCCCGCTCGTCAAACTGTTGCGACGTCTGCCAGCTCTTCAGGTCGGCGACCTGCTCCTCGCGAACCCCGGCCTGCCGGGCGATGGGCACATGGTGGGCCCACTCGTAGCTGGCGCCCGTCAACTGGGCTATCCGCAGGATCGCCAGCTCGCGCAGGACTGGCGGGAGCAGCCCGTGCAGGAGCAGCGAGTTGCCTAGGCGCATGAAGTTGCGCAGCACGTTCGGGCTGTTGGCCACCGCGCGGTGAAGGTTGAGGATGTCTGACCCCCGCTCCTCCATCTTTGCGAAAACATTCCGGGCGTCCCCCTGCGCCTCAACCGTTGCGACGTAGCCCACGCGTGCCATCGTATCCTCCTTCGGATGAGTGCCCCGCCGATCCAGCCCGCAACAGCATACCCCCAACCAGACGCTCCGGTCGACGCTGCGGGCACAGCCTGGGTGCACACATCGGGCGTCTCAGCCCGGCGTGTGCTAGGAGCACGGCCCCCAAGCACCGCGCCGGGGGCAAAGAGGTCGCCTGAGGGCGCGCTGCCCGCTTGTGGCTGTCCGGTTGGCGATTTACGATGGGTGCCGCGGTCATCTGGAGCAGCGGGCTGGCCGGCCCTCGCGCCGAGTCAGGAAGGGGAGACAGTGACGCACTCCAACCACAGGCAGGGGACGCGGGAGAACCTGAAGAACGACTGGGTGATGCTGTCGCTCCCCTATCGAGGGCCACCGCCGGTCATGGAGAAGGTGGAGAAGTACAACGAGATCTGCCGCCGTCACCATCCAATCAACCCGGACCGACCGCGGGCCTGGTACATCTGGGTATTCGACAGTAGGGAGAACATGGAATCGGCTCTCAAGGAGCTCGCCGAGGCGGAACTCGGTCTCCCTGTTGTGGTGAGCGGCCTCTTTGACGAGGTGGCCGGGTGCTGCCGGAGAGCCGGCACCACGGCACACACCGTCAACCACTCGTTGGGCTTCTGGGGCAAGACCGAGAAGCTCCCGCCCCGCGAGATCCTGGAGATCACGACGATGTGCGGGCATGCCCTTGTGGCGCCCAGCCTGGTCTGGCACCTCGCCGAGAGGATCCGCCGCGATGAGGCCTCGGCCGCCGCCGCTTGCCAGGAGATGAGGAAGATGTGCCTCTGCGACATCTTTAACCATGTGCGGGCCGAGGAGTTGATGGGGCGGCTGGCCGAGGCCATCGACGAGGGCCGGCTTGCCCCACCCGCTGGCAAGGGGGTCGTTCCGTGATCATCCAGGAAGACCTTTGCACCGGTTGTCTCGAGTGCCTGCCCTACTGTCCCATGGAGGCCATCGTTGAGGATGGGAAGACGGGGCGGGCCACTATCATCGAGGACGAGTGCGTCGAGTGCGGCGTGTGCTATCGTTCCCGGGTCTGTCTGCCGGAAGCCCTCTACCCGCAGGATCTGGAGTGGCCCCGTACCCTCCGTATGGAGTTCAGCGACCCGTCGGCGCCCTACATGTCGCCCATCTTCCAGCATCGCGTCATCAGTCGCCTTCAAGCTGAGCTGCGGGACATGGACCGGCGTCAGCTCCTGGATCGCGAGGGCGAGGCGCTCACGATCAGCGGTCGAGGCACCGTCGAGATGAAGATGAACGACGTCATGGGTCGTTTCAAGCGGGGGCGGGCAGGCGTGGCGGCCGAGGTCGGACGGCCCGGCGTGGGCGCCCGCTTTCGAGATGTGCAGACCGTGACCCGTGCCCTGGCCTCGATTGGCGTCCGGTTCGAGCCGCAGAACCCGCTCACCGACCTCATGGAGGACACCGGGACGGGTACGCTGCGGGAAGACATCCTGGACGAGAAGGTCCTCTCCTGCATCATCGAGTTCGATGTCGCACTGGGGGACCTGGCGAGGGTGCTGGCCAGGATGCAGGAGGCCGCCCGGCAGATCGACACCGTGTTCGCGGTGGACTTGATCTCCGTGGTCAGTGAGGACGGGTCGACACCCACGGTGCCCATCGCGGAGTCGCTGGGGCTGGAGCCCTCCATCGCTGGCAAGACCAACGTCGGCCTGGGCCGACCCCTGGCCAGCCTGGACTAGTGTGGTGAATCGGAAACCTGCAGCCAGATGTCATTCTGAGCGTCAGCCAAGAATCCGTGATCGCAGGCGTGGTCCGACGGATGCTTCACTTCGTTCAGCATGACAAAGACAAAGCATTGAATCTGTTGGCGAATCCCTGACTCAGGACACTGGACCGCGATATCAGAATCCTAGCCCCTTGAGCCCTTGTAGCTCCCGGATCAGCCAGATCTCGCCCAGGTGCTGGTTGCCGTGAGCAATGACCGTCTGCCCCAACCCTTGCAGCACGGGGATCTCCCCAAAAGGGCTGATCTTGGTGACCCGGCTTAGCTCCTCCAGGCTCGCGTTCTCAAGGTAGCGGTCGGTGGCGGCCCACACCTTCCGAGCATAGCCTAGGAACTCACCCACGGAGGGCACGCGCAGGGCGTGAGCCTCTTCGGGGGGCATGCCCGTCCCCTGGGCCACCCGCGGCAGCCCCCAGCGCTCGTCGAGCTGGTCCGCCACCCACACCGTCTGCTCGCGCTGGAGCACGAACTGGACAACGTTATCTTCGGTCCTGACCCAGTGCCAGGCCGTGAAGGCGATGTGGTTTGTGCGGTCGCCGGGCCGAAAGTAGAACTGCCCCTCGCTGAGGTCGTTGAGGGCGTGCTCGTAGCCGTCGTGCAGAGCCCCGACAAAGTGCTTCAGGAACTCCCTTGCGTCCATCTTCACCTCCAAGGTACGGCTGAGACTGGGTCGATGGCGGCACGGGCAATGATGGTCGAAGCGCACACCTCTGTCAACGGGAGGCCGGGTTTCCCCGAGTGTTTGCGGAGGAATCCTCAGGCATCCGCCAGCGGGACGTGTCGCTTGCCCGCCGGGACGCGGTAGAATGTGGCGCAGTGATGGGGCCCGGCGGCCCGTCGTGCCACGGCCGCAGAGAGCCCAGATTGAGCAGAGGTGAGTGGAATGGACCCAAGGATAGTACGTTCGCCTGTAGGAGAGCGGCCCGTGGATTCGGCCGGGGCGGCGATCGGCGTGGCGAGAATGGACCCTGAGCGGTCGTACCGGGGCGTCCCTGATCTGCTTCAGCGCGTGATCAATGAGGACAGCAGGGAGGCCTGGGAGAGCATCAAGGCGAAGATCACCTACACCTACGAGAGCCTGGGCTCTGCGCTTGAGGCGCTCGAGCGGGAGACCGGGTACGCCGAGCGAGTTCGCGCCGAGCTGGAGCAGGGCAAGAAGCTTCTCTTCAAGCCGAACATGGTGTCCGTCATGGGCATCGATCCCGTGACGCACGGCGAAGGGACCGGGCACGTGGCGTGCACGACCTGGCCCTTCCTGGCGGCGCTGATGAGGTGGTTCCATGACCACCTCAGCATCTCCTACCACCAGATGGCCGTCGGGGAGGCGGCGACGGCAACGGCAGCCATCGCCGCTCGCTTCAATCTGGCGCTGGCGGGGGTAGTGCATCTGACACCTGAGGGGATCATGGAGGGCCGGCCGGGGCCTTTCTACGGGGGGTGGGGCTTCTACTTCGTACGCAGGTACCTCGCCGAGACCCACGACGCGTCTGACGATGACGACCCCATGAAGGGCTACGACGATAGCGTGGCAGGGGAGTACGTGCCTCCAGGTAGGGCGAACGACAGGCTGCCCCTGTACGACCTGAACCGCACTCAGACCTCGCCCCCACGAGGGAGGGACGTGGAGGTCCCCAACGGGGCGAACTTCCAGAGCATCACGCTCCACAAGGCGGTCGTCGGGGGGGACCCCAACGACCCGGACGACAGGAAGGACTTCCCCGGCTGCGTCCTGGTCAACGTTCCGAGGCTGAAGGTCCACAACATGGCCATGCTCACCAACGCCATCAAGAACCTGGGCATCGGCCTCTACCCGATGGAGGCGGCTGCAGGCCAGGACCCGGCGGACACAGACTGGAAGTATGCCTGCCCGGATGGGCCTATCCCGGGGATGAAGTTCCGCGTTCCCCACCAGGTGTGGGTGCCCCAAGAGGTCGACGAGATGGGGATGCCGAAGAAGGACGCCGACGGCAGCTACCTGCTCACCAAGACTGCGGGGCTGCCCGGCACCATGGCGGACATCCTGGAGGCGTTGAAGCGTGAGAAGGTTCTCACGCTGAGCGTCGTGGACGCCATTGAGCCGACGAACCTCGGACACATGGGCTCGCCGCCGGGCGTCGCTGTCCCCGAGGGCTACGCCTTCGCCGGCCTGGACGCCGTGGCCGTCGATATGCTGTGCGCCAGGTACCTGTTCAAGACCGTACCGATGGCGGAGGCGCGGCGGCTCTGCGCCGAGCGGGGCCTCCCCTCGGAGTTCATGCGGCGTGTTCCCCTTCCGCGCGTCGACGGCCGGGACATCGTGACCGGCTCAGGCGTGGACTCGCCGCTCTGGAGAGACAGGGTCTTCGCCTACACCGAGCGCAGAGGGCTGGGCCGCCAGATGTACTACGTCGTCGGCCGGGACGTCACTGCGGACGCGCCTCTGGCCTCCGTGGATGGCCATCTCGGGCGGGTGCAGGGGGGCAGCTTCTCCGAGCTCATGACCTCGACCCTGTACATGGATATCAGCAAGCCCCTGTGGGACCTGCAAGCGACCGTGCTGGCCTACGCCGAGGCGAACGATGCCCTCACCGGCTCCGCGTACCGGCGCGAGTTCTTGGAGGCGTTCGACGAGGACGGTGACGGAGTCATCGACTACGAGGAGATGGGGAAGACGGGCTCTCTGACCGCCATGGGGGTCGGTGGGGGACGGATGGTGCGTCTGTTGGGAACGGAGCCGTTCGGAGCCCAGCAGGGCTCCTTCCAGATGCGCGCGGCCATGCTCAGGTGGGGCGACGCGGCTTTCGGCAGCGACGGAGAGACTCCCCTCAGGGAACACTCCGACAGCTGGGCGTGCTCGGCGGCCCTGCGACTGGCTCTCACGCCGACCGAGAGCAAGGACCCGCTGTTCCCATCGATGACCTGGGGCGGCGGCAAGTGGCCAAGCCTTCAGTTCGCCAAGCAGGCGCAGATCCTGGCTATGGTGTATGGCCTGGAGGCGCCCGAGGCCATCGACCTGGTGTCGCTCTACGGCTACGCGTTCGACTACGCTGACAAGTCGCTGAACGGCGGGCGATTCACCGGCGGCCCCGGGCCCACCATGGACCTGGCAGCGGCCCAGAAGTACGTCCAGGCCGTGGAGGAGGGCGCGGAGCCGCTACCCTTCGTGCTGTACGTGCCGGCGGGCTTCAGCAGATGCGGGGAGAGGGCCGTTCCCAACGTACAGGAGACCACCGACCGCGAGAAGATGTTCCGCGCGGAGTTCGGCGGGCAAGAGGTGTGGTAGCCGCTATCCCTGCACTCTCTGGGCTCGTGGCGTCACCGTCCCTGGCGAGCAGACCCTGTTGTAGAACCCTGTAGCCGAGGCTTTCCAGCCTCGGCGTCCCCCAATGTGGCCAGGCTCGAAAGCCTGGCCTACCGAGTTGCACAACAGCCTCTGAAGGCGAGGGCATAGATCCGCCTTGTGATGCCCCAGCCCTATGGCCTTCAAGTACTCAGATTCACCTCTGAGGGTTGAAACCCTCAGCTTCGAGGAAGCTGCGGATTTCAATCCGCAGGACTAAGCTGTTTCGTTTAGCGCCATGAGGCCGGGGGCCTGTGCGAATCCGGCGGCCGAAGGCCGACCGAGAATGCACCACTCACACCACTCCCGCTCTCTGGTCTGGCCCTGCCGCAGTTCCCAGCGACGGGGCTCAGGTCCCCGCCTGACGGGCGGGTTGCGTGACCAGGTCCACGGCGCGGAAGCGTCCAGCCTTCAGCTCCTCGATGAGGCCGTGGATGTCTTCTATGCGGCGCTCGAAGTAGGTGGCGCAGCGTCCGATGTCACTGCGTGAGTGGGCGTCGCTGCCGGCGGTGCCCGCGATGCCCATGAGGTCGCAGAGGCGGGCCGAGAAGGTCTTCTCCTTGGCATTCGCGTGGCCGTTGATCTTCTCCAGGGCGACGCAGTAGCGGTAGGCGGGGTTGCGACTGGCCCGCTGTAGCGCCTCCTCATAGTCGTGTTCGTCGCGGACGTGCCAGGGCATCTGGCGCCGGTAGGGGTGGGCGGCGACCATGGCGCCGCCCTCTTGCCGGACGATCTCCGCCAGCTCGTGGGAGCGGTGCATGCCATAGACGTACCGGTCGATGCCGTAGACGAGGATGTGGCCGTCCTCAGTGTTGATCTCAATGCCGGGCAGCACCAGGAAGCTGTGGCGGCGGGCCAGGGCGCGCACCTCCTCCGGGTCCCAGCAGTAGTCGTGCTCAGTGAGGACGATGCCGTCCAGCCCCACGGCCCGGGAGTGCTCGATGAGTTCGTCCGCGGTGAGGAAGGAGTCCCAGGAGAGGGGTCGCGTGTGCGTGTGCAGGTCGATGAGCATCGGACCGTCAATGATGGGGCCGGCCCGCAGGCCGACCCACGGCTGGTTCTCAGTGTTTCTCTCTTACTATTACGTGCGGGTGAGATTGGGTCAAGCAGGGCGCTTGACCCTCCGAACACGCCCTCGCTATTCTGGCGACACGATGCCATCCCAGGCAGCAGGTCGACCCCGTGACCGCAAGGGTCTTCTCTACCGGGCGCCGCGCGGCACCTCCGATGTGCTCCCCGCCGATCAGCCGTACTGGCGGCTGGTGCGGGAGACGGCGGAGCGCGTCTGTCGCGCCTTCGGCTATCAGCGCATCGATACCCCCACCTTCGAGGACGCGCGCGTCTTTCTGCGCGGCGTGGGCGAGGGCACGGACATCGTCGAGAAGGAGATGTACGTCTTCGAGGATCGGGGCGGCGAGAGGATGGCCCTCCGGCCCGAGGGCACGGCCAACACCTGTCGCGCCTACCTCCAGCACGGCATGCACGTGCTGCCCCAGCCCGTCCGCCTCTACTACGTCTCGCCCATCTTCCGCTACGACCGCCCCCAGGCCGGCCGCTACCGCCAGCACACCCAGCTCGGCGCCGAGGCCATCGGCGACGGCGACCCGCTGGTCGATGCCGAGATGATTGATCTCCTCGTGACCTTCTACAGCGCACTGGGACTATGGGGGCTCACCCTGCACCTGAACAGCATCGGCGACCCTCGCTGCCGGCCCGGCTACCTGCGCAGCCTGCGCAGCCACTACGCCGACAAGCTTGACCGCGTCTGCTCTGACTGCCGCCTGCGCTATGAGAAGAACCCGCTCCGCCTCCTCGACTGCAAGGAGAAGCAGTGCCAGCCGGTCATCGCCGGGGCGCCGCCCCTCACCGACTCCCTCTGCGATGACTGCGCGGCCCACTTCGATGGCCTACGGCGCTATTTGGATGGGCTGGGCATCGCCCACAAGATCAACCCGCGCCTGGTGCGAGGTCTGGACTACTACACCCGCACCGTCTTCGAGTTCCAGCCCGCCCGCGGCGGCGCCCAGAGCACCGTGGGTGGAGGCGGTCGCTACGACGGGCTCATTGAGCTCCTGGGAGGCCCGCCCACGCCCGGCATCGGCTTCGGCACCGGCTTCGAGCGCATCATCCTCAACCTGAGGCGCCAGGGCGTGGAGCCGCCGGGCGCCCCGGGCCCACTTGTGTACGTGGCCCACCAGTCGGAGGGGGCGCGCCGGGAGGCCCTGCGCCTGGCGAGCCTCCTGCGCCGGGCAAGCGTCACGGCCATAGTGGCGGTGGGCGACCGCAGCCTGAAGTCGCAGATGCGCCAGGCCGACGGTCTCGGTGTCGCCTACACCGTCATCCTGGGCGAGCGCGAGGTGGCGGCCGGGACCGTTCTCCTCAAGTCGATGGCCGACGGCAGCCAGCGCGAGATGGCTCCCCAAGAGGCGCTGGACTTCCTCGCCCGGCAGATGAACGAAAGCCTCCCATAACCGTCCCCATGCCTGACATGCTCGTCCGCCTCTATGACCTGCCCGACCCCGAGGACTACTATCGGCGCGCCCGCGAGGCCGGTGCTACGGTTCGCCGCGCCGAGCCCTGGGACCGCTTCGCCCTGCGCGGCTTCATCGAGGCCAACTTCCTGGGAACGTGGGCCGCCGAAGCTGACCTGGCCTTCTCTGGCCATCCCATCACCGGGTTCGTGGCCATGGTGGAGGGGCGCATCGCCGGCTTCGCCGTCTACGAGTGCAGCCGCCGCGGCTTCTTCGGCCCCACGGGAGTGCGCGAAGACCTGCGCGGGCACGGCCTGGGTGCCGCCCTTCTCTTCCGCTGCCTGGAGGGCATGAGGGAGATGGGCTACGCCTACGCCGTCATCGGCGGCGTGGGCCCCCAGGCCTTCTACGAGAAGGTCTGCGGCGCCTTTGTCATACCGGGCAGCGACACGGGCATCTACCGCTCCGCCTACGAGGAGGCGGGTCAGCGCCAGGCCGTCGAGCAGTAGACGCTCCTGGTAAACCCGGGCGCCGGTTCCAACTCCTGTCGCCTGACGTCACGCACGCCGCCTGCGCGGTTCTGGTTGGAAAAAAACAGCTATATATGGCTAACTCTATGGAGAAAGAAAAGGTTAGATATCACAACCCCAAAAGAGAGGCAGACCAGAGGAGCAGTGATTCTAAGCGGACCCTCCGGAACGCGTAGTCACCGCCTTCTCTGCGCTTCTGCGGTATTCCTCAAGGACCCTCTCTGGCACGTCTTTGACGGTGGTACGGGCGCCCTGCTTACGGAGAGTGTCCTGCAACCGCTTTACGTCCAGGTTCCTCGGGGTCACCTTGTTCTTAACGGACAGGGCGGCCGCCGTGCCGACCGCTTGACCGGTGCAGATACTGGGAGAGCAGTACCTCACTGCACAGTAGCTCATGAAATCGGCTGAGATTGTCGAGCCTGCGGCAAGCAGGTTATCCGTCTCCCTAGGCACTAAACAGCGATAAGGAATATCATAGGGCGGTACATCACGAGTAGCCTCGTGTTCATCGTCCGGTCCAAAGACGTCGGGAAACATATTGCTGATAGCGATGGAGTCATCAAAGGCTTTGCCCTGACGCATATCTTCATACTGCAGGACGTACTCCCCAAGTATTCTGTGCGTGTCCCTCAGTAGCGGGAAAGTCGGTGTCTCTTCGATATACGAATTCTCAAAGCCAGGGACGTTATCCTTAAGCAAGTTGTAGGCGGACCATGCCTGCTTCCTGAGGTCTATTTCACCGGCGGTCAGGTCTTCAACCATCCAGCCATGATGTCCCATCGGCAATGGGTAATGTGGACCCAATATCCATACCCTGTCATGGCCGAAAACCTCGGTAAGCAGGAAGGCGGCGCGGTTCCCGTAAAGCCTTCCCTCCGCCTTCGCCTTCTTGATGAGGTTCCTGCCACCGAACATCGACCCCCATTCTTCGGGTTGTTCTTCTCTAAGTCTCTTCAACCTGTCGATGTCAACGTTCCTGAAGAAGAAGGTATATCCAAAACCAGAATGTCGTCCCTTCTTAGGTCCGCTGGGGAATCCATCAGCCATACATGGGGTTCCGGATTTCCAGGCTATGTCAGCGCTTCCGGTGCAATCTATGATGACTTTCCCCAGAACCGCTCGTTTGCCCTCCAGACTCTCGACGAAGATGCCCTTCAGCGCATTTCCTTCTTTTATAGAGCCAACCGCGAAGGCGTGGTATAACAGCTTCACTTCAGCTTCCGCCATCATGGTGTCAAGGAGATACTTGTAATACTCTTTATCAAACCATACTGCTCCCATACCGTAGGTGATACGAGTATTCGCCGACCTGTCCTTTATCAGCCCTCCGCCTTTTCTCAACCCATTGATGATGTCCTGAATGATGCCACCCTGTATCTCAGGGTCGACAAGCGAGAAAGTCGAATTCAAGCATTGCGTCTGCATCCCGCCAAGACAGCCGAATTGCTCTATGAGGATGGTCTTGGCGCCATTTCGGGCAGATGCTAAGGCAGCGCCTATTCCTGCAGGTCCACCCCCGACAACAACAACATCCGCCTCGGCAAGTACGGGAATCTCCTTTTGTGGCTCAACGACTGTTCTCATAGAAGGCCCCCTTTCAAGAATCTTCCCCTACCAAGTACTTGGGTACAGGGCAATGTCGAATTGCGAACCTTAGACGATATTGTCCAGATACAGCAAGGGACAGAAGGTGCAACACAACGCTATACTACGGCGGTACCCTTGATTTGACAAACCTGCGCTCACTGCGGGGGGGCGTGTTAGCCCGCTGACAGGCGCCCCAGAACCGGTGGGTTACCTCCCCTTGACAATCACTGGCTATGGTGTATACTCCGGACGGTTCGAGCGCGGATACACCTCGCACGGGGACGCACGTGGCTCGATACGTCGGACTGGTCGTCCACGGCATCGGCGAGCAGGAGCAGGGCAGCACCCTCAAGGATGTGGGGGCGCCCCTGGCCGAGCTGATCCGGCGCAGCGGCCTGGACCCCGAGGCCGCGCTCCGCGTGGCGCCGGCCGGGGACCCCGACCCGGCCTGGGCCGAGATCAGCCTGCGCCAGGGTGACACCATCCGACTGGAAGAGGTGTGGTGGGCACGCTCCTTCCAGCCTCCCTCCGCCCGGCGCGCCCTTGGCTTCTTCCTCGGCAAGGTGGTCCGGGACCCCGTGGGGCTGGTGTGGCGAACGTTCAGGGCGTTCCAGGAACCGGAGCGCGTCATCTTCCTTCAACGCTTCATCGCCGAAGTGGTGACCTACGCCGCCCTGGTGCTCCTCCTACCCCTGGTCGCCGCCTTCTGGTTGCTGAGTGTCAACCCAGTACGTCGGTTCCTCCCCAAGTTCGTCTCGGCCGCCTACGACATGCTGGCGAATATCCTCTCGCGCCATGTCGGCGACCTCAGCGTGTACCTGGATGACGGCTGGGAAGCCGCCCGTGTCCAGGAGGTCTTTCGGCGCCGTCTTGCGGCGGTGATGGAGCAGAAGGCCAACGAGCGGTTTGTCATAGCTCACTCCATGGGCGCGGTGGTGGCCTACGAGGGGCTGCTGCGGGCGGCGGCCTCAGCGATGTCAAAGCCACCGCCTGTGCGCTTCATCGCTGTGGGCGCCGCCCTCAACCGGGCGTGGCAGATGCTCCCGGACGGAGAAAAACACCGCCTCAGGGACCGGCTGCCCGATTGGGTCCCCCTCACGTACATCCACGCCCGGCACGACCCCGCCACCCTGGGGAAGCTGGACCCAGAGCGACAGTGGTCCAGCCCCGAGCCCGAATACGTCGACGTGGTCAACCAGCAGGACATCTTCTCTGACCACACCACCTACTGGAGCAATGCCGAGGAGGTCATGGCGCCCATCCTAGGGATCATCACCGGCGGTCGGCTCAGCGTCCGGCTCCGGGAGCGCTACCGCCGGCTGAGGGTAACCGTGCTCGCAGCCCTCAAGGGCGTGGCCTGGGTGCTGCCGGCCGCCGTCTTCGTCTGGATGGCCTCGACGAACTGGAGCGAGGCCTTCGCCGCCTGGGCCTACGGCAAGCCGGTGTTGCAGACGCCCGTGCGACTGATCACGCAATCGCCGCAAGGAGCGGATGCCGCCTGGTTGCCGCCGACACCGGCCTTGCGGGCGGCGGATGTGGCCGGAGAGCTGGTCATGGCGCGTTTGCCTGGTGCGGCGCTCATGAGGCGTCAGCAAACATCTGTCATCGCCGTGGACGCCATGCCCGGCGGAGAGATCGACAGCGAGCTCACGGTGGGCGTGTCGGAGCGCTTCAAGCTCGAGATTGTCATACGAGTCCCGCCCGGACGCTACCACGGGTACCGGTACGTGCTGACCTGGGACCAGGACCAAGAGACCATCGCTCTTGACGGTGCCGAGGAACTGCGGCCGGACGACCTGACCGAGTGCGAGGAGCCCCAGGCCATCGAGAGCGGCGTGTCGGGCGGATGCTCTGTGCCTTTCTCCGCTAATGATGGCCTGATCGACCCCGAGGGATTCAAGGGACCAGTGACCGCGATCTACCTTCACTGTGTCGCTGAGGGCGAGAGCTCGCTCCACCTCGTTGCAGTGGAGCGGGACCCGCAATGGGGCACCGCGCTGCTCCTCGTGCCTGAGATTGACGGCGGGGCCGTCGAGCCCCCGGTTCTTGGGGACGCCAAGATAGCCTGTCAGGCCCCCACAGACACCCCCACGGCCACGGAGACGCCTACCGAGACGGACACGCCTGCGCCTACCATTACCCCTACCCCTACGCCAACACACACAGCCACACTTACGGTCACAGCAACCCCCACTGGGACCTCCACTGTGAGGGATGGGCCGGGCGGCTCGGACATCGATGGCCAAGACGAAGGCCCGGAGAAACCCTGGAACGAGCCCAACGACTTCATGACTGTGCTCGGCGGCCGCTGGACGCTGGAGCACCTGGCTCTCCCCTTGCTGGCGTCTGCCTACGCAGCCATCGCCGTCAGCACGGTGTACAACCTGGTCGTCAAGACTGTGTGGGACATCTGGGACCGGCGCACCAAGTTCAAGCCCGCTCCTCCTGAAAGTGACGGGCCCAGCCGGGGCGAAGAGGCCTAGCCCATGGGAGCGGTCAGAGGGCGCCGGGTATGGTATAATCCTCTCGGCGAGGCGAGCCGAAACCCCCAAGCCGGGGGTTTTGGTTTGTGCGATGAGGCCATGTGGGAGCGACTGGACAGCATCGAGGAGCGACACGAGAGCCTGACGGCGGAGATGGCCCGCCCTGAGGTGGCCTCGGATCACGAGAAGATCCAGGCCCTGGCCCGAGAGCGCGCCTCGCTGGACGAGATCGTGTCGCTGTACCGCCAGTACCGAGAGGCGGACCGTCTGGCGGCGGAGGCACGGGACCTCCTCAACGAGAGCCAGGACCCAGGCCTCACGGCCCTCGCCCGGGAAGAGCTGGAGTCCCAGAGCGCCCGCCGCGAGCGAATCGAGGAGGAGTTGAAGCGCGCCCTCCTACCCAGGGACCCCCGCGACGAGAAGAACGTCATCGTCGAGGTCAGGGCGGGCACTGGGGGCGACGAGGCCGGCCTCTTCGCTGCTGACCTCTTCCGGATGTACGCCCGCTACGCCGACAGCAAGCGCTGGGAGGTAGAGGTGCTCAGCCGCAACGAAGGCGGCGTCGGCGGCTTCAAGGAGATCATCTTCGAGGTCCGGGGCAAGGGCGCCTTCTCCCGCCTCAAGTACGAGAGCGGCGTCCATCGCGTCCAGCGGGTGCCGGCGACCGAGGCGCAGGGCCGCATCCACACATCCACATCCACCGTCGCCGTTCTGCCCGAGGCCGAGGAGGTGGAGGTCGACATCCGCGACGACGAGCTGAAGATGGACATCTTCCATGCCAGTTCGGCCGGCGGCCAGAACGTGAACAAGGTCGCAACCGCCGTCCGCCTCACCCACCTGCCGACCGGCATGGTGGTCACCTGCCAGGATGAGCGTTCTCAGCTCAAGAACCGCGTCAAGGCGCTGGCGGTGCTCCGCGCCCGGATCCTGGACCGGAGGCAGCGCGAGCAGACAGAGGAGATAAGCGAGGCTCGCCGCGCCCAGGTCGGCAGCGGGGAGCGGGCCGAGAAGATCCGCACCTACAACTTCCCTCAGGACCGGGTGACCGACCACCGCGTCGGCCTCACGGTCCACAACCTGCCGGCCGTGCTGGACGGCGAAGGGCTGGACGAGATCATCGACGCCGTCGCCACCAGCGAGCAGGCCCGCATGCTCTCATCCGAGGCGGCACGGGCTCCCGTGGGGGAGGAGCAGCGCGTGTGAAGCTGGCCCAGGCCCTGCACGAGGCCACGGAGGCCCTGCAGGCCGCGGGCATTGAAGACGCCTGGCTGGAGGCCGAGGTCCTCCTCCGCCACACTCTCCATTTGGACCGCGCCCACCTCTACGCTCGCCTCCAGGAAGGGCTTGGCCCCGAGGCCGAAGCCACCTTCCGCTCCCTCCTGACGCGACGCCTCGCCCGTGAGCCTACGGCCTATATCGTCGGGCAGCGCGAGTTCTACGGCCTCGACCTGGAGACGACGCCGGCCGCGCTCATCCCCCGCCCCGAGACGGAGCTCCTGGTGGGGGAGGCCCTGAGGCGCGCTCGCTGCCTCGACGAGCCTCTGATGGTGGACGTGGGCACGGGCAACGGCGCCATCGCTGTGGCCCTGGCCGTCCACCTGCCCGGGGTAGCTCTGGTGGCCATCGACCTCTCGCGGCAGGCGCTGGCCCTGGCGGCCCGCAACGCCCGTCGCCACGGCGTCGAGAGCCGTATCTCCTTCCTCCAGGCTGACCTGCTGGCGCCCATCGCGGAGCTCGTTGACATAATCGTCGCCAACCTGCCGTACGTACGCTCTGTGGACTGGGACTCGCTGCCGCCGGAGATCCGGGAGCACGAGCCGCGGGCCGCCCTGGATGGAGGCCCGGCGGGCCTGCGCGAGATCGAGCGCTTGCTGGGGCAGGCGCCTTCCTGCCTGCGACTCGGCGGCTCACTACTGGTAGAGTTGGGGCCGGCACAGGCGGGGCCCGCGCTGGCGCTGGCCCGTCGCCGCTTTCCCGATGCTGCCGCCCGCATCGTGCCGGACGCTGCCGGTCTGGATAGACTGCTGGTCATCGATACGCTCTCGCGCTAGGGCGGCGGTGCCCCGTGCTGCGGGCTCATCGCAGGATACACGTCTCAGCAATCAGTACGTCCCCTACTGTCGAAGCCCTTAGCCGTCACCGAAAATACACCTAGCATTGGACTGGAATCGCCTTTGGCCGGCCGGCCGTTGCGGTCCAGCGCCGTGTGCGTGGCCGGCTCAGAGGTTGCTCTGGGAAAGGAGGCAGACCATGGCGCAGACCATGGTGAACGGAATCAAGTTGTGGGCTCTCCTCGCCCTCCTCGCCGTGGTGGCCCTGGGTCCGGCCGCCTGCGGCGGGGGTGACGGGGATGAGCAAAGCGCGGTGCCTCAGGTGCTGCGCGCTCGCCTCGCCGGAGACCCAGAGACACTGGACCCGCAGAAGGGTGGCTTCGCTACCGACATCAGCATCATGCGACAGCTCTTCCGCGGCCTTGTCTACTTCGACGAGGACCTGGGCCTGGTGGCTGCTGCTGCCGAGGAGGTGCCCAGCGTCGATAACGGGGGCATCTCGGAAGATGGCCTCACCTACACCTTCGAGCTCCGTGACGGACTGAAGTGGAGCGATGGCTCTCCGTTGACGGCTTCCGACTGGGAGTATTCGCTGAAGCGCTTCTTCGACCCCACTCTGGGTGGCAGCCAGTACTACCAGAGCTTCTACTATGACATCGAAGGCGCTCAGGAGTACCACACGGCCCTGGGCACGCCCGACCAGCCTCGTACGCCCGCCGAAGGCGAGCTCGCGAGCCTGCGCGAGGGCGTCGGCGTCGAGGCCGTGGACGACGACACGCTCCAGATCAAGCTCACCGATGAGAGCAACACCTTCCTCTACCTGATGGCCCTCTGGCCCGGCTATCCGGTGAACCAGGAGACCATTGACAGCGTGGGCGACGCCTGGACCGAGGCCGGCAATCTAGTGAGCAACGGTCCTTTCATGCTCACGGAGTGGACCCACGACCAGCGCCTGGTGCTGGAGCGCAACCCATCGTACTGGGGCCCCGAGGCAGGGCTGGAGCGCCTGGAGTTTGTGGTCATCCCCGATGAGATGGCGGCCTTCCAGGCCTACCAGAACGGCGAGATCGACTTCACGGTAGCGCCGCCCGCCCAGCTCCAGACCCTTAGCACGGACCCTGAGTTCCACGCCGAGGCCCAGCTCTCTACCTTCGCCCTCCAGTTCGGCATGACGCAGGAACCCTTCGACGACCCGCTGGTACGCAAGGCCTTTGCCAGGGCCATCGACCGCCAGGCCTACGTCGATCTGGTGGCCCAGGGATTCGCCATCCCGGCCGCGAGCTGGATCCCGCCGGGGATGCCCGGCTTCGACGCGGAGGTTGGCCAGGCCCTCTCCTTCGACCCGGAGGCGGCCCGTAGCCTACTGGCTGAGGCCGGCTACCCGGGAGGGGATGGTCTGCCCGATATCGTCCTCACTACCGTGAGCATGGACGTGGGCCGCCTCTCGGCCGAGTTCGTACAGGAGCAGCTCAGGCAGAACCTGGGGGTCGATGTCGACATCGAGGCGCTGGACCCGCCGTCCTTCCAGACGCGCTACGGGTCGGGGCAGTTTCAGATGACCTTTGGAGGCTGGAACGCCGACTACCCACACCCCGAGAACTGGATCCGCGATCTGTTCCGCACCGGGGCCTCGGGCAACATGGCTGGCTACAGCAACTCCCAGGTCGATGAGCTTATCGACAAAGCAGCCGCAGAGAAGGACCCGGCGGCGGCGGTGGATCTGTACGAGAGGGCGCAGGGCATCATCCTGGACGAAGACGGTGCTCTGGTGCCGATCTACCACGGCATGAGCGCCTTCCTGGTGAAGCCCTACGTGCAGGGACTGGTCTTCACGGTTACCGACGGCGAGGTCCGCGGCGACGTCTTCCTGGCCTCACCGGAAGTCTTGGTAGCCGCCCATTGACGTGCTGGGGTGGGCCTCGGTGACCTTACCGAGGCCCACCCTCAAGAATCCCTTGGGCACCGGCTATGACCGCCTACTTCCTCCGACGCCTCCTCTGGCTGGTGCCGGTCCTTCTTTTCGTCGCGGCCGTCACCTTCGCCCTCATGCACAGCGTGCCCGGGGGCCCCTGGGACCGCGAGAAGCCGCTGCCCCCGCAGGCCGTGGAGCAGCTCAACCGTAAGTATGGCCTCGACAGGCCGCTTGGGGAGCAGTTCGGACGCTACCTCCTGGGCCTGCTTCAGGGCGACCTGGGTGTCTCCTACCGGCAGAGCGATCGTCCCGTCGCTGAGATCATCGGCGAAGGCATCAAGACCAGCGCCACCCTGGGTGGCCTGGCCATGCTCGTGGCAGCCGTCGTCGGCGTGCCTCTGGGCATCGTTGCCGCCCTGCGCCGGAACCGTGCCCTGGACTACCTCAGCGTCTCCCTGGCCACGCTGGGGGCCAGCACGCCCAACTTCGTCCTGGGCATCATCCTGATCGTCATCTTTGCCTCTACGTTTCACCTGCTGCCGACCATCGGCTGGGGGTCTTGGAAGCAGGCCATCATGCCCGTTATCGCCCTGAGCGCGCTGCCGGCGGCCTACCTGGCCCGTATCACTCGGGCGGGCACGCTGGAGGTGCTCCAGCAGGACTACGTGCGCACGGCCTGGGCCAAGGGGCTGCCGGCGCGGGCCGTAGTTCTCCGACACGTGGCGCGCAATGCCCTCATACCGGTGCTCACCCTAGCCGGGCCCCTGGCGGCCGCCCTCATCACCGGCTCCTTCATCATCGAAAGCCAGTTCGCCATCCCCGGGGTCGGACGCGCCTTCGTGACGGCCATCTTCGGGCGCGACTACGGTGTGATCATGGGGATTACCATCTTCTATGCATTGGTGGTGGCCACGGCCAACCTGGCCGTCGATCTGGCCTGCGCCGCCGCCGACCCCAGGATCCGCTACCGGTGAGGAGGCGGGTGTGAGGGAAGCGGGCTCCGATCGGGTCACGCCTTTGCCCGCCGTCGCTGCGGAGGCGAGGTCAGGAGGGCTGTGGCGTGATGCCCTGTGGAGGCTGGCTGGGAACCGGCTGGCGTTGGCCGGCGCCGCCCTCGTGCTGCTGACGGCCGCCGTGGCGGCCTTTGCGCCGCTTGTCGACCGCTACCCGCCCAACCAGCAGGACGCCACCGCCTCTTTCGAGGGGCCGAGCGCCCGCCACTGGCTGGGCACCGACCAGCTCGGCCGCGACCAGTACAGCCGTCTCGTCAATGGCGCCCGCGTCTCGCTGAGCGTGGGCATCCTCACCCAGACGGTGGCGGTGACCCTGGGCTTGGCGGTGGGGCTGGCCGCCGGGCTGGGCTTCCGGGCCCTGGACAGCCTCCTGATGCGCTTCACCGACGCTGTCTACGCCTTCCCGGACCTGCTCTTCGTTATCCTGCTGGTGAGCGTTTTCCGGGAGGCTGTGGCGGGTAGCGCCACGCGCACCCTCATCGTCACCTTTGTCGCCATCGGCCTCGTGACCTGGCCCAACATCGCGCGCCTGGTGAGGGGCCAGATCCTTTCCCTGCGCGAGCAGGAATTCGTACGGGCGGCCGAGGTGCTGGGCGCCAGCCGCCTGCGCATCGCTTTGGTGCACCTGCTGCCTAACGCCCTGGGGCCGGTCATCGTGACGGCCACCTTCGGCATACCGGCCGCCATCTTCGCCGAGGCCGCCCTCGCCTTCATCGGCCTGGGCCTGCCGCCGCCGACCGCCAGTTGGGGCCGCCTGGTGGCCGACGGCTACGACGCTATAACCAATCACCCGAACCTGGTGCTGGCTCCGGGGCTTGCCATCGCCGCCCTCATGATGGCCTTCACGTTCCTGGGCGACGGCCTGCGCGATGCCCTGGACCCCCGCCTGGCGGCCCGCGAACCGCGGGTGCGCCTGCTCCCCGTTCAGGTGCGACGGCGGCTCAAGAAAGCAGCCTAACAGGCTCCCGTCGGCTGATTCCTCCCCGGCGGGAGAAAGAAGGGGCCCGGGTGTGGCGGTATCCGGGCCTCCTTGTTGCCTGCGAGGCTGATATCAGCCGACGAACAAGAGCTAGCCCGCTGGTTGTAGATATGGCTTACCTCAGCCACCGCCTCCTGGCGTACCAGGCGCCGGCGCTGCCGGCGAGCAGGGCTGCCGCTACCCCCGCAGCCAGCGGAGCGTAAGGTGGATCGGAGGAGGCGGGCTGACTAGCCGCCGCTTGAGCCACGTCGGGGAGCTCCGCTATGCCGCCGACTGGTGGTGCCGTCACCGTCAATGGCCCGAGCTCGGTGGCACCCGCCACTTGCCCAAACGGGCTGAATACACGAGGACCGGCGGGCAGCCACATTCCCCAGTGTATGCCCACCAGCGTCACGTTATCGGTACTACCCTCAATCATGAAAACGGGCGAGCCGCTGTCCCCCCCAGCCGAATTGTAATTCGCCTCTGTTTGGCAAAGAAGGAATTGGGTGGGGCTAGGGGGGTTAAGGGGCTCGTGTACGCAGACTGCAGTGACTGTACCCTGGGTCCAACCCGTACTTCTGCCCACCTTGTTCACCGTCTGTCCCTGCAGTGCGACGCCCGTTCCCGTAATTCGGAAGCTTCCCGCAATGTTGAAGTTTGCCGGGATCGGATCGGGACCGCCGACGGTCTTCTCGATTTTGCCGCGCTGGAACTGCACGCCAGGGTCGTAGGGCGAGAAGTCGGAATCGGAGAGCCTGCATTGCGCCCCGACGGGGCACCTCGCATCCGTGGCGCTCCCGAACCATGGAGGGTCCACGGTTTCGGAGCCGAGCTTATCAGCCAGCAAGACCGGATCCATTTGAAAGAACGTATGCCAGTCAAGCACCGCCTGCAGGGTGGAACAGTGCGACGCAGTGACAAAGCCTTCCACGCCGGCGCGCAGAGCATTGAACCCGAGAGTGCAGTTGTTGTTGTCGACATTCAGGCCTCCTTCGACCGGCCGCTCCCTGTCTTGCAGCCCGTCGAAGACGAGCGGGCCGGCCCGTTCTTCGATGACGACCGCCTCTTCCGGGATGCCAAGATCCTGCAAGGCGCGGCGAACTTCACTCTCCAGTCGCAGATCCTGAACTCCGACCCGGAGCGCGTTGGCTGCGTGGTCGATACCGGACGAAACCACCCCCGGGATCTGCAGCAACGAAACGGCCTGATCGTCCCAGGCCCTGAGCTCAGCAAAGCTGTATCGTGCCGGTAGGACGCGGATGCCGCCCCGGGGGACGCGCCCGGCCCCGAACACAGCGGCGATCGCCGCCTGCGCATGTTGTCGTTGCCCGCTGTCAAGCAGGTAGACGTTCAGGGTAGTGATCCCTTAAGTGTGTAAGGGAACCCGGAATTGGGTGAGGCGCTGCGGTAATCCTACCCCAGCACCCAGGAAAGCGGGAAGCCAGTCCTC
>Ga0315289_10000946_pt1 | contig 45153 bp, 56 predicted proteins | sample YL17G11_40_MG_FD_203452 | JGI IMG/M metagenome (GOLD analysis project Ga0315289, IMG submission 203452) | Sediment microbial communities from Yellowstone Lake, YNP, Wyoming, USA - YL17G11_40 | ecosystem: Environmental > Aquatic > Freshwater > Lake > Sediment | place: USA: Wyoming | collected... | reverse complement strand
CTGCAGAAGATGAACTACTTGCGCTCGGTGGATTTTGTCGAAGATGGCAAGCAGGGGGTTCTCGTTATCAGGCTTAAGTATACGCCCGATTCGAAAAGCGTCATAACCGGCCTTCAGCGAATTTCAAAGCCCGGGTTACGTGTCTATTTTGATAAAGCCAAGCTCTCGGCCGGCTCTCGCAAGATGGGCACGATAATTCTCTCGACGTCGCGCGGCCTGATGACCGATAAGGAAGCCATTGAAGCCGGCGTCGGCGGAGAAGCGCTTTTCAGGGTCTGGTGAGATTGGGTGCGGACCGCTATGGAGAGGAAATAGATTATGTCGAGAGTTGGTAAACAACCGATTCCCATTCCAGCAGGGGTCAAAGTACAGCGCAGCGGGAATGTCGTCACGGTTGAAGGGCCCAAGGGGAAGCTGTCCCAGACGATTCACGATAAGGTTGGCCTGGAGACGAAGGATGGCAAGGCCGTTCTTACTCGTCCTTCCGATTCCAAGTACGACCGCGCTCTTCATGGGCTGTACCGCGCTCTGATTGCGAATATGGTCAAGGGAGTGACAAAAGGTTTTTCCAGGGACCTCGAGATTGAAGGGGTGGGGTATAAGGTCGAGCAGACAGGGAAGGCGTATACTTTCTCATTGGGCTTCTCACATCCTATCGCCGTTCTCCCCCCGCAGGGAATTGAAATAAAGGTCCTGGCGCCGAATAAGCTGAGCGTATCGGGTATCGATAAGCAGCTGGTTGGCCAAATGGCTGCCAAGATACGGGCATTCAGACCGCCCGAACCGTACAAGGGCAAAGGGGTCAGATATGTCGGTGAACACATAAGGCGCAAAGCGGGAAAGACGGCAGGAGCATGACATGGCCGACAAGATGATCGACAAGCGCGAGTCCCGTCTGCGGAGGGCCAGAAGGGTGCGCAAAGACCTCAGAGGGACCGCTGAGCGCCCCAGGCTGATTGTCCATAAGAGCCTGAACCACCTTTATGCACAGCTTATGAATGACACTGAGCACAAGACCATAACCGGCGTGTCCAGTTTAGAGAGCAGCGTAGGGAAAGGCGGCACCCGGACTGAGAAGGCCAAGGCGGTGGGGAAGGCTATCGCCGCCAGGGCGCTGGAAATGGGTATAAAGAAAGTCGTATTTGATCGTTCCTCATATATCTATCACGGTAAGATCAAGGCGTTGGCCGAGGCGGCGCGCGAAGCCGGATTAGAGTTCTAATACGAAGGAAGGTAATTTTGGCAAGGTTTTCCAACGACCAGTTCGAGTTTCAAGAAAAGGTAATCCATGTCAACCGCGTGGCCAAGGTTGTCAAGGGGGGCCGGCGCTTCAGCTTCACGGCGCTGGTGGCGACTGGTGACAGGAATGGCAAAGTCGGCGTGGGGTTGGGAAAGGCCGCGGAGGTTTCCGACGCCATACGCAAGGGAAGCGAGGCCGCCAAGAAGAGCATGGTGGCTGTGCCGCTGGTGAATGGCACCATTCGCCGCGAGGTCATCGGTCATTTCGGCGCCGCCAGAGTGATGCTTAAGCCGGCCGCGCCGGGCACGGGGGTCATCGCAGGCGGGCCGGTGCGCGCGGTACTCGAATCCGCCGGAATCCAGGATATCTTGACTAAATCCCTTGGCTCAGCCAACCCCCATAATGTGGTGCGCGCTACCATGGAAGGCTTGTCGAGCTTAAAGCAAAACGAAGAGCTCTCCAGATTCAGAGATGGGGAGGCGAAATGATCATGGCTGCAAAGGTGGAGATCAAGCAGGTCAAGTCCCTGGCCGGTTCGAGCGAGAAACAGCGTCGGGTTATGCGGGCTCTGGGTTTCAAGCGCCGTGAGCAGGTCGTTATTCATGCCGACACTCCCACCATCCAGGGAATGATCGACAAGGTTCGACACCTGGTGGAAGTCTCCAAAAGGTGAGATTATGAGCAGTTTATCGAAATTGAGGCCAAGTCCCGGTTCCACCAAGAATCGGAAAAGGGTTGGGAGAGGCCCGGGAAGCGGGCATGGCAAGCAGGCAGGTGTCGGCGGAAAGGGGCAAAAGGGGAGTTCGGGTTATAAGAGCAGGGCCTGGAGCGAAGGCGGCCAGATGCCGCTCCAGAGGCGCCTGCCCAAGCGCGGATTCTATAACAAATTCAGAATTGATTACCAGGAAATCAATATATCGGATTTGATAAAGTTGAATGTGCCTGAAATCACCCCTGAAACGCTTAAGAATAATGGGCTATTGCGTCGCCGGAAATTGCCAGTGAAAATTCTTGGCGATGGCGAGATCGACCGGGCTATATCGGTGACGGCGCACGCCTTCTCGGCATCGGCCAGGGAAAAGATCGAGAAGGCCGGGGGAAAGGTGAAGATCGTTTCACGGGATACGAAAAAGAACTCTGATGCCAGCGGTGGGATTAAACCGGGCGAATGAATGCCACGGCGGAGATTATAGGTGATGGAAGATGGCGCTTGACAGCATAAGAAACATTTTCAAGATCCACGAGCTGAGGCAGAGGATTCTCTTTACGGTAGGACTTCTGGTAGTGTACAGGATGGGAGGGCATATACCGACCCCCGGTGTCGACCTCACGGCCATCGAGAGATTCAACCCCGGGGGCCTGCTGAGCCTTTTCGACCTGTTCGTAGGCGGCGCTTTTCAGAAAGTGACGATCTTCTCGCTGGGAATAATGCCGTACATTTCCGCATCGATCATTATCCAGCTTCTGGGGGCGGTGATCCCGTTTTTCCAGCGCCTGCAGAAGGAAGGCGAGGAGGGTCGGCGCAAGATCACACAGTACACACGTTACGGCACAGTCCTCATTGCAGGAATGCAGGCGATGGGTACCGCTATCTATCTCTCCGAACAAACCAATCCCAGCCTGCTGCTTGCGGGTGTCTCGAAAATCAATTTCATTCTTATGACCATCCTGACTTTTACATCGGGCACGATATTCATAATGTGGTTGGGCGAGAGGATAACCGAGCGGGGCATAGGCAACGGGATATCGCTCATCATTTTCATCGGCATTATCGCGCGTCTGCCGATTGCGGTCATGGACGAGCTTCAAAAATTCTTCCCGGGCGTATTTGGCCTGACGGGGGCCCCGCGCGGCAATATCATCAAGGAACTCCTGATTATAGCCTTCATGATAGTAATCGTGGCGGCGGTGGTGTTGGTCACCAGGTCTCAGCGCCGAATTCCGGTGCAGTATGCCAAGCGTGTAGTGGGTCGGAAAGTCTACGGGGGCACCAGCACGCATATTCCGCTTTCGGTCAATACCGCGGGAATTATACCTATCATATTCGCGCAATCGATAATGTTCGCTCCTCAAACGGTATTCTCGTTCTTCCCGGACAGCGATTTCATCCTCATGCTTTCCGGCTGGTTCGACCCCAGAGCGCCTTTATACATGGTTTCCTACGCGCTTCTGATAATCTTTTTCGCTTACTTCTATACGGCCATTGTATTCAACCCGGTCGACCTGGCCGACAATATGAAAAAGCAGGGAGGCTTCATTCCCGGGATCCGGCCTGGCCAGAGAACCGCCGAATATATCGACCGCGTATTGACGAGGATTACTTTGCCCGGGGCTTTCTTTTTCGCCGTTATCGCCATCTTGCCCAACATCATGTCTCGCATGACCGACGTGCAGTTCTATTTTGGCGGCACGGGCCTTCTGATCGTGGTCGGCGTTGCCTTAGACACCTTGCAGCAGATCGAATCGCATCTTCTGATGAGGCATTATGACGGCTTCATAAAGAAAGGACGCATGAAAGGACGTTATAGCTGATGCGTGTCGTATTTCTGGGGGCACCTGGCTCGGGCAAGGGAACTCAGGCCAAGAGACTCGCTCAGAAGTTTAATTTGAAACATATATCGACAGGCGATATTCTGAGAAGCGCGATTAGTGAACGGACCTCATTGGGAATTAAGGCCAAGGCCTACATAGACGCCGGCAATCTGGTTCCCGATGACGTCATGCTGGGGATGATAAGGGAAGAGTTGACTCGGAGGAGAACGGGTTTTATATTCGATGGTTTTCCTCGGACCAGGGCTCAGGCCGATGGTTTGGATGTGATCCTTCGGGAGCTTGGCATGAATCTCACGAAGGTTTTCAATCTCGAAATCCCGGACCGAGTAGCGATCGAGCGCCTTGAGGCCCGCAGGGTTTGCAGGAATTGCGGCCAGGAATACAATCTGAAGACCAGGGCTCCGAAAGTCGACGCGAAATGTGACCTTTGCGGCGTCGACCTTTATCGCCGTCCAGACGACGATGCCGAGGTCATAAACAAGAGGCTGGCGGTATATCATGAGAAGACCGGGTCGGTCGAGGATTTCTATCGTTCGAAAGGGCTTCTGGCCGATATCGACGGCAGCGGCGGTTTCGACGATGTATTTGACTCGATTACAGAGGCTCTTGCTGGCGCAGAATGATTCAGTATAAATCGGCCCGCGAAATCGAAACCATGAGGGAAGCGGGAAAAGTGGTCGCAGAAGTTCTCGATTTGATCTCTGAAAACGTGAGACCAGGCATCACCACCAAGACGCTGGACAAGCTGGCAGCGGAGCATTTTCGAAAAAGGAATTCGCGGGCAGCATTCTACGGCTACCAGGGCTTCCCGGCGCATATCTGCGTATCCATCGATGAGGAAGTGGTGCACGGAATACCCGGCGCCAGGAAGCTGGTCGAAGGGCAACTGGTGAGCATCGACGTGGGTGCGATAGTCGATGGCTACTATGGCGATGCCGCCAGAAGCTTCGCGGTGGGGGAAATCAGTCCCGAGGCCGAGAAGCTCCTGGCCGTTACCGAGGAATCGCTTAACAGGGGTATCGGCCAGTGCCGCGTGGGCAAGAGGCTGGGGGACCTTTCGGCAGCGATCCAGAGTTATGTAGAATCATTTGGATTCTCTGTGGTAAGGGATCTTGTGGGGCACGGCATCGGGCGAAAGATGCACGAGGAGCCGCAAGTCCCCAATTTTGGTGAGTCTGGGACCGGAATAGAATTCAAGGAGGGCCTTGTTCTGGCCATCGAGCCCATGATTAATTCGGGCAAGCACGACGTGAGGTTATTGCCAGATGGCTGGACTGTGGTCACGGCTGACGGGTCATATTCGGCTCATTTCGAGCACACCGTGGCCATAACGAGCAACGGCCCGCAAATACTAACGGTAAGGTAGTATGGCGAAGGAAGACGTAATAGAGGTCGAGGGCAAGGTGATTGAGCCGTTACCCAATGCGATGTTCAAGGTCGAGCTTGACAACGGGCATCAGGTGCTGGCTCATATTTCGGGCAAGATGCGGATGCATTTCATCAAGATTCTGCCCGGCGATAAGGTGACGTTGGAGCTGTCGCCGTACGATTTGAATCGCGGCCGGATTATTTACCGGCACAAATGACGGAGATATGATGAAGGTTCGTTCCAGCGTCAAAATTCGCTGTGAAAAATGCAAGATAGTCAGGCGCAGGGGCGTGGTGCACGTGATTTGCTCCAATCCCAAACATAAGCAGCGCCAGGGATAAAAGGAGGTTTTTTGGCACGTATCGCCGGCATAGACCTGCCACGCGACAAGAGAGTAGAGGCCGCGTTGCCCTACATCTTCGGAATCGGCAGGACATCGACACAGAAGATCCTTGGCAAGGCCGGAGTCGATCCAGACATCCGCGTCAAGGACCTGACCGAGGAGCACATTTCCAAGATCAGGACTATAATCGAGCAAGAATATAAGGTCGAAGGCGCACTCAGAACCGAAATCAATATGAATATCAAGCGACTGGTCGACATCGGTTCGTACAGGGGCCTGCGACATCGTCGGGGATTGCCGGTCAGAGGCCAGAGGACCAAGACCAATGCCCGAACCCGCAAGGGTCCCCGGAAGACAATAGGCAGAAAAGCAAAGGCAACTGAATTATAAGGATGGAGTAATTGGCAGAACAAACCAAGAAGAAAACAAAGCGTAAAGGACAGAGGGTCGAGGCTGTCGGAATTGCCCATGTAAGATCGACGTTTAACAACACCATGGTCACGATTACCGACACCAAAGGCAACGTGGTCTCATGGTCATCGGCGGGGAAATCGGGATTCAAAGGTTCGAAGAAATCCACCCCGTTCGCAGCTCAGATGGCGGCTCAGGCCGCGGCCAGGGAGGCTCTGGAACAGGGAGTTAAGAAAATCGAAGTCTGGGTTAAGGGTCCGGGCGCCGGTCGCGAGGCTGCGATACGCTCTCTTCAGGCCGCTGGGCTTGAAATAACGGCCATTCGAGACGTGACCCCAATTCCCCATAACGGGTGCCGTCCCCCAAAACGGCGCCGGGTGTAAAGCGGGGCGCAGGATGGCAAGATATACCGGTCCAAGCTGCAGGTTGTGTCGTCGCGAAGGCATGAAGCTCTTTCTCAAGGGGAGCCGTTGCCTGACCGACAAATGCGCCATCGAGCGCCGGGGTTATGCCCCCGGCCAGCATGGTCAAACGGGCCGCCGCAAGGGTTCCGAATATGGCCTTCAGCTAAGGGAAAAGCAGAAAATCCGCAGGATATACGGAATTCTCGAAAAGCAATTTCATGGTTATTTTGAGAGGGCCGCTCGCCAGAGAGGAATTACGGGCGAAAACCTTCTCGTCTTGCTGGAATGCCGGCTCGACAACGTCGTTTACCGCCTTGGTTTCGCGCCATCGAGGAAAGCCGCCAGGCAGCTGGTGCTTCACAAGCATCTTACCGTGAATGACAGGACCGTCGACATTCCATCATATCAGGTAAGGCCGGGCAGTATTATCCGCATCCGGGAGAAGAGCCGTAATCTCGATCTCATTCACGCGGCGCTCAAAGACGCCGGCAAAGGGTTTGAAATCCCCTGGCTGCGCCTGGACAAAGCCAAGATGGAGGGCGAGCTTCTGGAGCGACCCAAGAGGCTGGACATCCCGACGACCGTTCAAGAGCAGATGGTCGTAGAGTTGTATTCCAAGTAGAGCGAATTATCCGTACTTATTTGTACGGACTGGAGGCGATTAAATGAAGTGGAAAAGCATGCAGATGCCGAAAGAGGTAATTCTCGACGAAAAAACCGCCACGCCGACTTACGGACGCTTTGGTATCGAGCCTCTTGAGAGAGGCTTCGGACACACGCTTGGCACGGCATTCCGGCGCGTACTGCTTTCATCGATACAGGGCGCAGCCATCACTGCGATCAGAATCAACGGCATACTGCACGAGTTTTCAACCATACCCGGGATTCTCGAGGAAGTCACCGACATAGTACTGAACTTAAAAAGGATCAGGGTGAAACTGCTGGGAGATGAAGGTAAGACCATCGTGCTATCCGTCGATTCCAAAGGCGAATATAAGGCCCGGGATATTCAAACCGACCCCGGCGTCGAAATCGTCAACCCCGACCTGCACCTGGTCACTTTGAACGACAACGTCAATTTCCGTATGGAGATGGATGTCGATACCGGGCGCGGCTTCGTCAGCGCCGACCAGAATCGCAAGCCCGGACTGCCGGCGGGAACGATTTATCTCGATGCCCGTTTCTCGCCTATTGTGAAGGTCAACTACTCAGTCGAGGATACCAGGGTCGGCCAGAAGACCGACTACGACAAGCTGATGATAGAGCTTTGGACCGACGGCACCATTACGCCGGATGAGGCCCTGACTTTTTCGGCCAAGCTGATCAGGGACCATCTCAGCATTTTCGCCAAGGTCGATCAGGAAATGGAAGTCGTCGAGGAGGAGAAGGTCGACGAGGAGGTAGTCAGGGTCAGCAACCTGCTGAAGATGCGCGTCGACGAGCTTGAGCTTTCGGTGCGCTCGTCAAACTGCCTGCATGCCGCCAATATTGTTACCCTCGAAGACCTGGTGCGCAAGACCGAGCAGGAGATGCTCAAGTATCGCAATTTCGGGCGCAAGTCGCTGAACGAGCTCAACCAGATTCTCTCGGAGCTGGGCCTGTCGTTCGGGATGGATGTCGAAAAGTACAGGGAACCGGAAGAGGTAAAGGCGTCATAAATGCGACATGGGAGACACGTAGAGAAGCTCGGAGTCAAAGCGGCCCATCGCGAGGCCATGCTGTCCAATATGGCGGCGTCTCTTATCGCTGGTGGCAGGATAATGACGACCACCAGTCGCGCCAAAGCCGTCCAGGGCCGCGTCGAGCGCCTCGTGACTTTGGCCAAGAGAGGCGACCTTCATGCCAGGCGGCAGGCGTTCTCGTTCTTGCGGGACGATACCGCCGTCAAGAAGCTGTTTACCGAGCTGGCGTCCGAGCTTAAGGAGCGAAACGGCGGCTATACGCGGCGCGCTTTGTTTGGTAGACGTTTGGGCGACGGGGCCTCCCTCTCCGTCGTAGAGTTGAATATCGAAAGGACAGTCGTCCACGAGGCGGACAAGAAAAAGGGCAAGAAAGAAGAGCCGGAAGCCAAAGCAACCAAAAAGGAAGCTAAGCCGGAGAAAAAATCAAAGGCCGATAAGAAGGAAAAGCCATCGCAAAAGCACAAAGCCGCCGCCAAATAGCCGGCGAAGCAGATAGGCATTCAAGGACCCGGTATTTTCGCCGGGTTTTTTGTCATGTGGTTTCCTGAAGGAAGTGGTCCTCTATACGGGACGGTCACAGACCGTCTCGCATGGGCGCCTGAGTCAAGTGGATTTTCGATTTTCCTTTACACAATATGTTTCACATCTTAAGATTCCCGCAAGGGGGATGGGGCTTTTGGGCGCTGTTTTTCGAGGGGAAGGAGATAGCGTAGGGCGATGATCGACTGGGACAAACTGATTACGGAGGCCAAGAGGTCGCGCTCGAACGCCTACGCGCGCTTCTCCAATTTCAAGGTCGGAGCAGCGCTGCTTGGCGCCGATGGCAGAATCATCACCGGCTGCAACGTCGAGAATTCATCGTACGGACTCACTATGTGCGCCGAACGCACGGCTCTATTCAAGGCTGTGTCCGAGGGCATAAGGGAGTATCTTGCAATCGCCGTCTACAGCGAAACATCGCCGCCTACCAGGCCGTGCGGCGCCTGCCGTCAGGTCCTCTATGAGTTCAATCCATTGATGGAAATAGCCTGCGCCAATGCCGACGGGAAAATCGATAAATTCACGCTGTCCGAGCTTTTGCCGGAGGGGTTCAAGCTTTAATGAATATGGGGAAGGTCAGCGGCCGCTTATGGGCCACAGCCAAGCATGATTCTCTTTCAGGGGCCAAGCTTCTGATCGTTTCGCTTCTGGATAACTCGGGGAAGCCCGGCCCTCTCTACGAGGTGGCTTATGATACGGTCGATGCCGGCGGCGGCGACTTGGTGCTGACTGTCCGCGGGTCATCATCGAAGATGACGCCTGAAACAGAAAGGGCCGTCATCGACTGCGCCATAGTTGGAGTTATCGATCATGTCGAAAGATGAGGAGCTTATCGAGCAAATCGTCAACCAGGTCCTGGCGACCCGCAGGATGAGGCCGAATATCGACGATGACAACTGCCTGGGATGCGACGGCTGCGGCCATTGCATATCGCGGAGGCCTGCGGCGGTCGCCAGGATGGCCCAGGCGGGCGCCGGCAGGATTGCGGCTGCAATTGGCGTCGGACAAAACTTCGATTGCAGCCTCGCGCACATGATCGACCATACTCTCCTGAAACCCAACGCCACCGCCAAAGAAATCGAGCAACTTTGCGCAGAGGCGCAGGAATTCGGCTTCTTTGCCGTATGCATCAATCCTACGCATGTCGATCGCTGCAAAATGCTCTTGGCCGGATCGCGTGTCAAGATATGCACCGTAGTGGGATTTCCCCTGGGCGCCAGTTCCACCGCCACCAAAGTATTCGAGGCCAAAGACGCCGTCTCGATGGGCGCCGACGAGATCGACATGGTGATCAATATCGGGGCGCTAAAGGACGACGAGCATGGTTTCGTGCAGGATGATATCGCGTCCGTCGTCAACGCCACGGCGAAGCATATCTCAACAAAAGTGATTCTGGAAAACGCATATTTATCCATTGAGGAAAAGATAAAAGGGTGCCTGGTTTCGAAAGCGGCGGGCGCCGATTTTGTGAAGACATCGACAGGTTTTGGGCCGTCCGGTGCAACCCTGGAGGACGTGGCGCTGATGAGATATGTGGTCGGCGAAAATCTGGGAGTGAAAGCCGCCGGAGGGATACGCGACACGACGATGGCCCTAAAAATGATGCAGGCCGGGGCGACACGTATTGGGGCCTCGGCATCGGTGAAAATCGTAACCGGAACCGCGTAGCCTCCCGTTCCCAGTCTACTCATGAATGCGGTAGAAGTAATTTCCAAGAAGCGTGACGGCCAGAAGCTTTCGCGCGATGAAATCTCCTTTTTCATAAACTCGTTCCTCAGCGGCGACATCGAAGACTACCAGATGTCGGCGTTCCTGATGGCGGTTTATTTCAAAGGAATGGACTCTGACGAAACCGCTTGGCTGACCGATGTAATGCTGAATTCGGGCAAGATGGTGTCGTTCGCGGGAGCGCCAAACCTGTATGTCGACAAGCACTCCAGCGGCGGAATTGGGGATAAGGTCTCCCTGATTCTCGCCCCCTGGGTGGCCGCCTGCGGGGCCAGGGTGCCGATGCTTTCCGGGCGAGGGCTGGGGCACACCGGCGGGACACTCGACAAGCTCGAATCGATACCCGGTTTCCGCACCGATCTCTCACTAGACGAATTCGCGCGCGGAGTGGAGAAGGTGGGATGCGTTATATCCGGCCAGACTCTGGAGATCGCTCCGGCCGACAAAATGATGTATGCTCTTCGGGATGTTACCGCCACGGTAGAATCAATCCCGCTCATCTGCAGCTCGATCCTTTCGAAGAAATTCGCCGCCGGGCCTCATGGCCTTGTTTTCGATATCAAGTGCGGCAGCGGGGCGTTCATGAAGACCCTTGACGACGCCGAGTCGCTGGCAGGCAATTTGATCGAGGTTTGCAGGGCCATGTCCAGGAAGGCCCGGGCGATTATCACGGATATGAATCAGCCGTTAGGATACGCCGCCGGGAATCTGCTGGAAGTTGTCGAGGCGATTGAAGCATTGAAGGGAAACTTTCCACCCGATCTTCATACGGTCACTCTGGAATTGGCTATCGAGATGCTCCTTATGTCGGGAATCGCCGAGGAACGGGGGGAGGCGATATTGCTACTCGAAGAGAAAATCAGCGACGGCTCGGCATATCGGAAGTTCGTGGAAATGGTGGATTTTCAGGGCGGTGATCTCTCGATTTTCGATGCCAGGGGCGATTTCCCGGTTGCATCACAGGTCCGCGACTTCCAGGCCGCCGCCGATGGTTATATCACAGGCTTTGAGACTGAAGGGATCGGGCGCCTGATAGTAGACATGGGCGGCGGCAGAAAGACCAAGGATGACAAAATCGATAATCTGGTAGGCATCATATTTCGCAAGAAAACAGGTGATCCTGTCAAAGCCGGGGAAAGCGTAGCCGTGGTTCACTCTAACGATTCGCGAATGGCGAAGCATGCAGCTGAAAGACTGCAAACCTACGTCAAGATAGGCGGAGTGAGGGTTTCGCCGCCACAGTTGATCAAGAAACGAGTTTCCTGACTTCCGGTTCAGGATCAAACTGACATAATGAGAATCAGGTCGGCCAATGTCGAAGACGCTCCTGCCGTCTCCAGGGTTCATATCGATTCCTGGAGGACGACATATCGCGGGATTGTTCCAGACCAGGTGCTTGACGGGCTTGATTATGTCAGGAATGAGCAGCGTTGGCGAGGTGTTTTATCCCAGCCGATAGAGCTGAGATGCTTCCTGGTGGCGGAATCGGATGACGGGCAGGTGGTCGGATTCGCGACCGGCGGGCCTAACCGGACAGAAGGCACCGGTTATAACGGTGAGCTTTACGCCATATATATCCTGAATTCCCACCAGAGAAAGGGGATCGGTAGGGCGCTCGTCTTAGGGGTGGCACGGCTCTTGGCCCGGAATAGCTACACCACGATGCTCGTCTGGGTTCTTGAGAAGAATCCAGCCAGATACTTTTATGAGGCGCTTGGCGCCAAATTCGTCGGGCGCAAGAGAATCGAAATCGGCAACGCGCAGCTTGAAGAGATCAGCTACGGCTGGGACGACATCGCCGAACTGGCCGCTCTCCACCGGTAGCCCCGGGTTCCACCTTAACTCGGCCAACTTTGCCCGGGGGACATGAGCGCTAAAAGCGATCCCTTTTTCCTCGCCCCCGATCCTCTATCCTGAAGCGCTTTTCGTCTTCTTTGATGGACCGTTGGCCTTTATGGTTCACGTTGCATTCTTCTTTGGGTAGAGTGGCGTCGGTAAAAATATCAGTGGTCGTGCGAGGGCAATCGGCGCGCGCCAGCTTTCCGGAGTCGAGGCAAATTGTGGCCGTGTATATTCCGGGAGGAACGGGGAAATCCCTGACAGGCAAAGTGGCCGTGGCCGCTTTCATGAATTCGGTCCAGATGGGCAGCGCCGTGGTTGCTCCGACCTCCCCTTTGCCTATGCCAATCTTGGTTTTGTCGTCAAAACCAACCCAGACCCCGCAGGTTATTTGGGGCACGAAGCCGACAAACCAGTTGTCGGTGTTGCTGTTTGTGGTGCCGGTCTTGCCGGCGGCGGGCCTGGTAAAGCCTCTTAGCCTGGCTCCCACGCCGGTCCCGCGATCGACCACCGTCTGGAGCATGTTGGTCATTATATATGCAGTCTGAGGAGAGAGGACTTCTTCCTGGTCAATACGGGTCCGCTCGTATTTAACATTGCCATTGCGGTCAAGGATTTTCGTAATGTAGTAAGGCTCCTTGCGAACTCCGCCGTTGGGGAATATCGAGAAAGCCGGCACCATATCCCACATCGTCACCTCCGATGAGCCAATGGCCAGCGAAGGGACGGGGTTGAGGGTAGTGCTTATTCCCATCCTGTGGGCATACTCCGCGACCTGCTGGGGTGTCACCAGCGGATCCATGAGGAGCTTGATGGCGATCAGGTTGCGCGAATCCTTCAAACCGTCACGGAGCGTCATCTCGCCGTTGAAAGATTCATCGAAGTTGTCCGGCCTCCATTCTTCGCCACCTACTGTCAGGACAATCGGGGAATCCAAGAAGAGGTCCGACGGCGAGAATCCGTTGTCGATGGCGGTGGTATATACGAAGGGTTTGAAGGACGAGCCTGGTTGTCTAAAGGCCTGCGTCACGCGTATGAATTTGCTCTTGTCGAAATTGCGGCCGCCGACAAAAGCCAGGACCGCGCCGGTCTCGTTGTCCATGGCCATCAACATCCCCTGAATCTGCTTGTAGACCCTGGTGCTGTCGGAGCTGCCCGGGCTCTTGGGGACAAGAATGGTGTAATTCTGATTGTCGATGGGATTGCGCAACTCTGTTTGATGCTGCAGTTCGTCGAGCATAGGGTAGAGAGCATTTTCCGCAGCCCTTTGCATAGACGCGTCAAGGGTGGTATTGACCGTCATCCCCGATGAATAGAGAGCCTCCTCGCCGTAGGTTTCCAGCAGGTGCTGGCGCACGAGCTCCGTGAAATAGGGCGCAATTCCATAATTTCCCTGATTGGCCGCGATATCGAGCGGGAGCTTCTTAAGACTATCCGATTCCTGTCGCGAAAGCTTTCCGTAGTCGACGAGCGAGTTCAGCACGATATTGCGGCGAAGGAGCGCCAGGTCGGCATGCTCGATCGGCGAATACCGATTGGGAGCTTTTAGAAGGCCGATCAACACGGCGCAATCCTGCAATGACAACTCCCAGGCGTTTTTCGAGAAATAAACCTGGGCCGCCGCTTGAATGCCATAAGCGCCTCGCCCGAAATAATGTTGGTTGAGATACATTTGAAGTATCTCATTCTTGGAGTATGTTCGTTCGATTTTCAAGGCGGTCAGCGCTTCCTTCATTTTTCTAATGTAACTTTTCTCGGGCGAAAGAACATCCGGGAAGAGGGAGCGGGCCAGCTGCTGGGTCAAAGTCGATGCGCCTTCACGAGTCAGGCTGAGCCTGGTGACGTTGTGCACAGTGGCCCCCAGAATGCGCCAGATATCGACGCCCCAATGGCTGTAAAATTTCCTGTCCTCCGTCGCCAGCAAGCAGTCTATGAGATAGGGAGGCAGCTTGTCGTATGGGATGAGCATGCGTCGCTCGTTGTAGAACTCTTTGAGAAGCACGCCGTTGCGGTCATAGACGCGGGTGATTAGGCTGGGCTGAATATTATGGAGCTTGGCCAGCGATGGCAGTTGGGGTTCGAGGGTGCCCGCGATGATCACGCCGATCATGATCACCACGACGAGAAGCGCCAGCCCCAGCGAAACAAACCTCGTCCGCCCTTTGAAGCGGTATCTCAATAACGTAGGCATACGAATCAATTACACTTCCGGGAGAAGGCTGTCAAGGCAAATCGCCACTATTCTTCTTGCCAAGATTAGCCAATCCGGTTAATTTTATGGTTTTAAGAGAGGAGAGTTCCAGAGATGTCGTTTCCGAAACCGCAAGAACAGCTTGAGCAAATAAGGCGTGGGGCAGTAGAGATAATTCGCGAATCTGAGCTATTCGAGAAGCTTGAGCGTTCTTACAAGAGAGGCGAGCCGCTTATCGTCAAGGAGGGGTTTGATCCAACTGCGCCGGACCTTCATATCGGGCATATGGTTACAATCAACAAGCTGAAGACTTTTCAGGAGTTGGGGCACACGGTCGTCTTTTTAATCGGAGACTTCACCGGTATGATTGGGGATCCATCCGGGAGGACAGCAACCAGAAAACCGCTCAACCGCGAAGAGATTCAGGAGAATGCGGAAACTTACAAGAGACAGATTTTCAAAGTCCTCGATTCCCATAAGACCGTCATCGATTTCAATTCTCGCTGGAGCACGCCGATGAGGTTCGAGGACGTCCTGGCGCTGACTTCTCATTACACCGTGGCCCGTATTCTCGAGAGAGACGACTTCTCAAAACGTTATCAGGAAGGCCGCCCGATCAGTGTCCTGGAGTTCATGTATCCTCTTGTGCAGGGATACGATTCCGTGGCGCTGCGGGCCGACGTGGAACTGGGCGGCACAGACCAGAAATTTAATCTCCTTGTCGGGCGAGACCTTCAACGTGAATATGGCCAGGAACCCCAGGTGGTCATCACCATGCCGCTTCTGGTGGGAACCGATGGCGTGGAAAAGATGTCTAAGTCGTTGGGAAACTACATCGGCATCTGCGAAGAGCCGGAACAAATCTATGGCAAGGCGATGTCAATTCCGGACATGCTGATTCACGATTATTTTAGGCTTGGCACCGACATCGACGCCGCCGAGCTCAAGGATATCGAAAAGCAACTCCAGAGCCCTGATGTCAATCCGATGAATCTGAAGAAGCGGCTGGCCTGGAAGTTGGTCAAGCTTTACTACGATGCCGGGGCGGCCGACGCCGCCCAGGAGGGGTTCGAAAAGCAGTTCTCCAAGCGGCAGATTCCAGACGAGGTCCCTGAGCTGTTAATAGATTCGAGCGATGATAAGGCCTGGTTGCCCCATGTGGTTGCGGCCTCGGGCGTGGTGGCATCCAGTAGCGCGGCGCAGAGGTTGATTCGGCAGGGAGGCGTAAAAATAGCGGGGGAAACGGTCACCGACATAGATTACCAGCTCCCTCTGCGCGACGGCATCATAATCAAGATTGGAAAAAAGCACTATTTCAAAGTGGGGAAGAAGTAGCATGGAAATCACAGTCGATATAAAAGATTTGAGATTGCGCCTGGAGAAGCTTCGGGGGTATCTTTGAAATTGACAAGCTTGGCGATGAGGCCAAAAAGCTCGATAAGGAAAGCCAGGAACCGGCATTCTGGTCCGACAACCAGAAAGCCCAGGTTGTCGTTAAACGGCTCGATACTATAAGGAGGACCATCGCAAGCTGGGAATCGCTCAAGAAAGAGATCGATGACACCGACGAGCTTCTGACGCTGACAGCGGACGAGGGGGACGAAGCCATGCATCGGGAGGTCACCTCCCAGGCGGAAGCTTTATCGAAGAAACTCGATGATTTGGAATTCCGCAGCTTTCTATCTAACGAGGAGGACTCCCAGAACGCCATCCTGGCGATCCATCCCGGGGCCGGCGGCACCGAATCGCAGGATTGGGCCAGCATGCTCTCGCGGATGTATCTTCGCTGGGCCGAGCGCCATGGCTTTCAGACCGATATAATGGACTACCAATCGGGCGATGAGGCCGGCATGAAATCGGCTACGGTCGAGATCAAGGGGCCTTATGCCTACGGCTACCTGAAATCGGAATCGGGAGTGCATCGCCTGGTGCGCATCTCGCCATTCGATGCCAACAAGCGGCGGCATACTTCGTTCGCATCCGTCTTTGTCTATCCCGAAACCGATGAGGATATCAATATCGAAATCAAGCCCGACGATTTGAAGGTGGATACTTTCAGGGCCTCGGGCGCCGGAGGCCAGCATGTCAATAAGACGTCGTCGGCCGTGAGGATCACGCATCTCCCGACCGGGATCGTGGTGCAGTGCCAATCGGAGCGTTCCCAGCACAAGAACCGGGAATCGGCCCTCAAGGTCCTGAAGGCCAGGCTATATCAGAAGGCTCTCGAGGAAGAGCGCGCCAAGATGGCGGCCGTGGAGGCCTCTAAGAAGAAGATCGAATGGGGCTCGCAGATCAGGTCCTACGTTTTTCAGCCGTACAACCTCGTCAAGGACCACCGTACCGATTTCGAGACATCGAACGTCAATGCCGTCATGGACGGCGAGATTGACGAGTTCATACATGCATTTCTGTCGCACAAAGAGGAATAGATGAATATCGTGACAAGCATCCAGGACAAAGCGCGCAAATTGAAAGGTAGAATCGTTCTCCCGGAGGGAATTGAAGAAAGAACGGCCCGGGCGGCTAAGAAGCTCGCCTCCGAGGGTATCTGCACGCCGATACTTCTGGGCAATATCGATGATGTCAGAATGACATGCCAGAAAATCGGCATGAACCCGGATAAGTTCGAGATTGTCGAGCCGGAAAATGACTCGAACTTCGAGTTTTACGTCGACGATTACTACCGTATCAGAAAAGAAAAGGGAATGACTTCGGATGGAGCATATCAGGCGATGAAGAGCACGCTCTTTTTCGGGGCCATGATGGTGCGCCATGGCCGCGCCGACGGCTCCGTGGCCGGCGCCAATTCCACGACCGCCGACGTGCTTCGGGCCGCCATTCATTGCATCGGCCTCGCCAAAGGAATCGATGTGGTTTCTTCCTGCTTTCTGATGGTCTTGCCGGAATTTCAAGGGGAACGTAACAAGCTGTTCATATTCGCCGATTGCGCAGTGCTGCCCGACCCAAATCCGGAGCAGCTTGCCTCGGTGGCGATTTCATCCGCTGAGACAATGCGCAAGCTGGGCGGCCAGGAACCGCTGATTGCCATGCTCTCATTCTCCACGAAGGGTTCGGCTGACCATGAAAGGGTGGACAAAGTTCTAAAGGCGCTATCGATTGTGAAAGAGAAGGCGCCCGACCTGGCGATTGACGGCGAACTGCAACTCGATGCCGCCGTAGTCCCATCGGTCGCCAAGCGCAAGGCGCCCGTTTCGACAGTCGCCGGCAAGGCCAACGTACTTATATTTCCCGACCTGGATTCCGGCAACATAGGCTATAAGTTGACCCAGCGCTTCGGCGGCGCCAACGCCATCGGGCCGATATTACAGGGCCTGGCCAAACCAGCCAACGACCTCTCCCGCGGTTGCTCAGTCGAGGATATTGTCAACGTGGCCGCGATAGCCTGCGTATTGGCCAAGGGATAAGAGGTTAGGCTGCCGGCGACGATGCGGGCCTTCGAACACTCCTGAGTGTTCCCCCAAGAACCGCCTGTCGTTAATTCACTTAGTCTCCTGCCTGATAGCCGGGCGACATTCGGTGAGGCCGCCCTTGATATTGATGCTCTTATAGTGGACGATTATTATTATCGAAAAGGCTTGACTGGCGGAACCGATAATATTATATAGCTGTTGATAGGAATGATTATTAGAACCATTCTCAATTTCAGAGGAGGCAAATCAATGAAGAGAATTATTATCGGGGCCATGACGATGGCGATGCTATTAGCGGCGGTCAGCGCTTACGCCTGCGGGGATAAAAGCAACCCCGGCAAGGCCGAGAAGAGCGCGGCCAAAGCGCAATTAACTTCCAGCTCTGCCGCTGGCTGCCAGAGCCAGGGCGAAGCGACGAAAGCCGATGCCAGCGGTTCCTGCCATTCCGAGGACGGCGCTAAAGCCATGACCACGGAGGCCAGGAAGGTCGATGGCGCGTCCGCCTGCCCCTATATGAATGGGGGCGCAGCCATGAAGACAGGCACTCACGGCGGCTGCGGGAGTTCGGCAAAGGCTGCGGAATCGAAAAAAGCAGATGCATCCTCCAATTGCCCCGTTCAGCCCGGCTGCTGCGAATCTAAGACCACCAAAGCATCCTCTGCCTCTCAAAAGGCCGAGGTGAAAGAGAAAAAAGATGTCAATCCGGTGTTGATCATGAGCAATCCTGTGGAAGGCTCGGGCAATCAGCAGTGAACCCATAGCACAAAAAACACAAGGCTGGATTCGTAAGGAATCCAGCCTTTTTTATTCTCTTAGATAAGCCTCACACAAGCGCCTTGCCGGGACCCTTAGCCCTTGGCGTCCTGCAATCGGAGAAAGTTCAGGATGCGAGCGAAAAATCCGAGGGGATATTATTCGCCCTAATATTCGCCCTCAGCCTCCTCTTCTTCAGTCTCGTCGCCAAGATCGTCGTATTCTTCATCTTCGAGGCCATAGCGCTCTTCGCCGTTGGCGTCGGCACATTCCTTACTGCAGTATAATTCGCCGTCGCGGCGATATGGTTTACTGCTGAATTCGATACCGCAGTATGCGCATTCCATAAGCTCCTCCCGAAGGATCTCCCTGTTTAAAATGCCTCTTAGAGCAATTCCCCAGAACGTGATGACGAATTATTTTTTGTTTCGTCAGAATTCCGTCGAAATTTAACCTCTGTAACGCTTTTTTGCTTATCAAGTTAACCGGTATTACCCCTATTCGCGCCAGTCTAACGTGTCATATATACAAATTGTTCCCTGCCATATTCCGCGGCATTAATGAAATAAAAAGGGTCAGGACCGGATTATCCTCTACAACTCCTTTTGTGACAACCGTTACGCTTCGTCTTGGCTTCAATCCCTCAATTCAGTGGCGCCAAATAATTCCGTTAAGTGAAAATGTCAACGGATTTTTTCATTCCTGCTTTAGAAAAATCGTTCTGTCCTTTGGCGGCTTTCATCCATAGCCGGACTAATTATCACAAGGACTCTGATGTCCAATCGGCCTATGAAGAAATCGTTAGGCTCGGAAACTTGTTGAAATTGATCGGGATTCCCTTATTTTGGAAACTGTAAACTTGGCTCTACGTATTCTATTAAGGGCCGCTAGAGGCTACCTAATGCAAACGAGAATATTAAACCCTGGAAGGAGCGATTATGAACAACATCTGTTACTGGGAACTCCAAACCAAAAGCCCCGAAACCGCCAAGAGGTTTTACGAGAATCTGTTTGGATGGAAGCTCAACCATGATAAAGAGATGAACTATGTGATGATCGACACCGGGACTCAGCCAGGCGGCGGCATTAATATCGTCGATAAGATAGAACCCTCGGGAACCATCCTCTATGTCGAGGTGAGCGACATCGAAGATACTTTGAAGAAGGCAGAGAAACTGGGCGGCAAAACCCTTGTCGACAAGAAGCCGATCCCCAATATCGGCTTTTTCGGTATTCTCAGCGACGCCGAGGGGAATAAGATCGGCCTTTATACCCCCGCACATAGTTGATGGAACAAAGGGGGAACACATTCCGTGTTGGCAAAAGAGTTCGCTTTTCCGAACCCCCTCTAAAATCGACTCCATTGTTCATTTTGGCGGCAAGTAACTTCGCCCAGACTTTGCGCTCGCTGTGTCAGCTGTTCTTGGCGAGGCAATTGCCTGCAGGGCAAAAAAAAACGGTCAGGCGAGCGCCTGACCGTTTTAGGCTTAGGCCAGATCAGAATCCGTAGCCGACAAGGAAGGTGATGGCCGAATTCTTAACGTCGGAGTCGTTGCCGGAATCATCGGTTGATGTCAGACCGACATTGTAGCGGACGTCGAATGTAATTTTTCCGGTACCCAAGAGGTAATCGGCTCCAACACCTCCGATGAGACCGAAATCGGTGCTTTTCATGTATTCCTTCACATCGGTGTCCCCATTCTTGGCGCTCAAAAGAAAGGCAATAGATGGGCCGGCGTAGAAATTGGGTTTGAAATTGCTTGCGCCGGAAAGCGATACCCTGGCCAGAACCGGTACCTCAATGTAGTCAGCCTTGAAGGTGTAGGTTTCTGTCTGCTGTGTTATGGGGTCCGTAAAATCGTACTTATACCCCTTCATGGTGTAGAACAGCTCGGGCTGGACTGCGAAAAGGTCGCTGAATGCATAGGTAATCCATCCGCCGCCTGCAAACCCCATTCTCATGCTGGTCTCATCAGGGGCGTCGCCGCCGGTGATATTGGCCAGGTTAAGGCCGACTTTGAACCCCTTCCCGGTGAAACCGGTCAGGGCGGTCTGGGCAAATACGCCGGTTGTTGCCGTCAATACCAAAGCAACTCCGAGTACTGTCACGATGATGCGTTTCATTTCATCCTCCTCCGAATGAATTCTTTATTTTGCGTAAAACGGTAATATGCCACAAAGTTTAACATCAGGTCCCTTCGTGCCTCCTTCCGCAAAGTATCAGCAAAAGCTTCGAGACCATTGGATCTGGGCTTCCTCTGTTCCGGCCGGCTCACCGGCCGACTGGAGTCCGTGGCTTTCTGTCATGTTGTCTCGATGCCAATCTCCCGGCCCGATCCGATCACCCTGGTCGTCAATTTGCATACAAGTCGCTTTTAGTTGTCAAAGAATCGTTGAGGCTATCGATATGCCGTCACTGAGCCGATGTCCTTGATATCTTCGTGCGGTAACCGGATAGCGATTATCTGAAGGTTATTATCGGCACCCCAAGCATCTACCTTTAGGCCCTTCCTGTGACAATTCCCTCGGTCGCCAGCGAGACCCGGGCCAACCGATAATGGGCGGATTTATTGGTGTTCGCCTGGGGTACTGATTTGGGGATGACGCGGTTATTCAATTCGCGTGAACATGTGAACATAGAGCCTCATTATTCCGTTCCTTGTTAGATTGACCCGCTTTTTCTTTGCGGCTATAATGATTCATATGAAAAGACGCCTTGACCCATCGGTATTCGATCTCCCGGTACAGGAGATCCGGCGCGGCTACCGCTCGGCGGTATATTTTTGGAGGACGAAACGCATTCTCGAGGAGGACAATAAGCACGCCCGTGTGACCCATCAGGTTTTTCAGAAGAAGGAGAATGTTGTGGCTTGCGGCACGGATGAGGCCATCGGTATTTTGCGGAGCGCCACCGGGCATTATTCCGATTCCGATCGCGCCTTCAAGCTTTTCGACCGTTATCTGGAATTGAAGCACATGATCCGCGAGGTTCTTTACAGAGGTGATTATGGCTCATACCTGAAATTGACAGAGTTGAAGATGGAGATTTCGAGGCGTCTCGATGAATTATGGGTCGACAAGTTTCGCGAAATCGAGGTCTTGTCCCTTTATGATGGCGATACGCTGTCTGCCGGAGAGACAGTCATGCATATCGAAGGCGATTTATCTTATTTTGCTCATCTGGAATCTCTCTATCTGGGGGTCTTGGCGAGGAGGACCAAGGTGGCCACCAACACCCGCGCCGTTGTCGACGCCGCGGGCGGCAAGCAGGTGCTCTTTTTCGCCGATAGATTCGACCACTTCGCCACCCAGGGGGGCGATGGTTATGCTTCCAAGATAGGAGGCGCCCAGGGGGTGGCCACGGACGCCATGGCTGCCTGGTTCGGCGAGCGCGGTCTGGGAACCATGCCTCATGCGTTGATTGCGGCTTACGGGGGCGATACGACCCTGGCGACAGAGAAGTTTCATCAATATTATCCCAATATCAACACCATCGCCCTGGTGGACTTTCATAATAATTGCGTCGGCGATTCCCTGAAGGCGGCCCGGCGGCTCGGTGAGCGGCTCTGGGGCGTAAGGCTGGACACCGCCGAAAACATCGTCGATATAAGTATTGCCGCCGATACCGACATCCCTGCCGAAGACAAATACGGTGTCTCTTACAGGCTGGTCGAAAAGGTCAGAAAGGCGTTGGACGATGAGGGATTTCAGCACGTCAAGATCATCGTCTCGGGCGGGTTTAATCCGGAGAGAATAAGGCGCTTCGAATCTCTGGCAGCGCCCGTCGATATCTATGCCGTCGGGAGCTGGATACTTTCTGGCCGTTTCGACTATACGGCCGACACGGTACGCCTCGATGGTCGGCCCATGGCCAAGATGGGGCGCGAGTATAAGCCTAATCCACGGCTGGAGAAGGTGCAGATTTGAGATTTAGCGGGGCAACTGGCCCTAAATTCATCCCATCCGGTCTCCATATTCAAGGCTTTTTTATTGTTTCAAGGCGGGTGATTTTCGTATATGTCATCAGAGTGTCTTCATCGGAAACGTTGCCACGCCCCACGTGGTTCACTTTAATATGAAAGGACAAGGGCCATGAAAAGGATCGCCGTAATAGCCGCCGCCGTCTCGATTCTAGGACAGTTCGCAACGGCCGCGGAAATAACCGGCTCGTTTGCCGACGCCAAGGCGGAATCGGCAAAGCTGGGCAAGCCTCTTTTAATCGATTTCTCCGCCGAATGGTGAGCGTCGTGCAAAAGGTTCGCTGGTGCAGTGAACTCAGATGACGATATTCAAAATGCCCTCGATGCCATAGTCCTATACCGGGTCGATGCCGAGAAGGGGGAGGGCAAGGACCTGGCAAAGACTTATGGAATCAGGGCATACCCAACTTTTATCATGACCAGTGACAACGGTCAGCCGATTGATCTCTGGCTTGGTTATTCAAAAGGCGTCTTCATCAAGACGCTTTCGCAGGCCACCATGGACCTGGCGACTATCGATGAAAAGAAAGCCCGTTTCGAGAATCAGCCCGATCTGCATTCCGCCCTGACGTTGGCGAGATATTCCTCGTCGACCCGGCAGTTCAAGGATGCAGTCGCGTACTATATGCAGGCGCAGGTCCTCAACACCGATTCATCGTCCGATTACACGTACGATATTTTCGATAATACGTCCGAAGGTTTTGACAAGCAGGTTTTCAGCTACGATGACATGAGCAAGGCGGGCGATGCGGCGCTGGCGGCGAAGGCGAACGATGGTGAGATGAGGATCGATGTCGCCCGGCGCATGGCGTACGCCGCCTCCGGAAGCGGGCGCTCGGACGAGGTAGCCCGCTACCTGCAAACGGGGCTCGACCTCGTCTCCAACAGCGATGACCCGACGTTGAAAGAGAAACGGGCCGAGCTGATGGTCGATTATTCGCTTATGGTCAAGCATGACACTGCCACGGCAACAGAGTACAAGAAGGCATCCATGCCGGAAAATTGGATGGAAGACGCCGGCCAGCTTAACGCGTTCGCCTGGTGGTGTTTTGAAAACAAAGTAAATCTCGACGAAGCGGAGCGACTGTCTCGAAAATCGATCGAACTGGCCAAACCGGGGCGGGAGAAAGCCATGAACCTCGATACTCTCGCAGAAATAGTCAACGCCATGGGGAAGACGCGAGAAGCTCTCGAACTTTCGAAAAAGTCGGCCAAAGAAGATCCATCGGATCAGTATTTCCAGAAGCAGGTTGAACGGTTCGAGAAGGACCTTTCCGGAAAATAGTAAGAGAAGTCCATGCGACCAAAGAGGGGGCATTTGCCGGGTTGCTATCTGGCACATTTTCGATGAGGCTTCTGTAATTCAGTGGCACTATCCACGAGTTCGCCGAAAAGCCATCGATGTCGAACGGGTATTGACTGGAACAAGGGGTTATATTAATCAGTTGCGACTTGCTGAATTATGATTAAAATAGATGAAGCCAGAGACGCACTCGTTGTAGTCGATGTGCAAAATGACTTTTGCCCGGGCGGCGCCTTGGCCGTGCCCGGGGGCGATGAGATTATTCAAGTCGTCAACGAACTGGCAGGACGGTTCGAGAAGATTTTTGCCACCCAGGACTGGCACCCGCCAGACCATATTTCCTTCAAAGAACAAGGCGGCATCTGGCCGCCGCACTGCGTTGCGGGTACCCGAGGCGCACAACTGCACTCAGGGCTCGTGCTTGGCGGCGCCATCTATATCAAGAAGGGGACTGACCCGAAAAAGGAAGCGTACTCAGGGTTCCAGGGGACTGACCTGGCACAAAAGCTCAAGGACGCCGGCGTCCGACGCCTATTCGTTACGGGGTTGGCCACCGATTATTGCGTCAAGGCCACCGCCGTTGACGCCTTGAAAAGCGGGTTGGATGTCATCGTGGTTGCAAATGCTGTCAGAGGCGTGGATGTTAATCCGGGCGATTCTCGGGCCGCCCTGGACGAGGTGAGACAAGAGGGCGGCTTCGTCGCCGAAACCAGTGAATTAACTTGATCTCCGAGTCCGCGAGTCTTTCTTGAGCTTTTTGATAAACCGCTCTCCCAACTCTTTCTGGAGCTCCGCCATTTGGGTGAAAATCGGGAGGCCGAAGAAGAGCGCCCCGCGGATTACATCCGCCGATGTCATCAAGAGCTTCTGAGATGCGCTTTCTATTTCCTTTCGCATCTCGCTCGAAAGGCGAAGCTGTAGGTGTCTGCTGTTTGCCGGCATTTTTTCAGTCCTCTACTGTCATGTGGCGCAGATGAGCGATCAGGATTTGCGGAGGCTGGATACGCTCGCCGATTGCCCGCTCGAGCCTTTTGCAGAACGCTCCCCACGATTGCGACTTCCTTCTCGTTCTCAGGAGGGACTCAATCGTCTCTTTCCGGGGGTGTCGACAAATTCTGCATGTAGTGATCCGACTGATATCCCAGCGCCTGGCTGCAAAATCCATCAAGACGAGGCGCAAGAGCCGCAGGGCATCGTGCAGGGACGCGCTGGCGCTATTTACGGTCATTCCATTCTCGCTTGCAATCCTGGCGACCGACAGGCCGCGATAAAAGCGATCCAGGACCAGCATCTTCATATCTGGAGAGAGTTTTGCCAGGGCTGCGTCAACAGCCTCCTCAACTTCCCGGCAGCACCTGGCCTCCCAGGGTTGGCGGTTAGAGGATGGCGTCTCGTATTTGAGTCGCATTCTCGGGACCTCCTTTTTTACTTTCAAGTATGGAGGCTTGTCGAAACAGCGGGAATCACTTAACGGTAATCTGGAGTTCCCCCGGCAAAGATTTTTCTCATGGCTGCCATTTTTGGGTGAACAGGATGAACTTCCCGGGGCACCTGACTGGGGGCTGGGGATTTTCCACCAGAATTGACAGAGGGGGTGCAACGAGTTGCATGGCTAGGGCAGTGAACAAAATTTCTCTTGACTCGATTTAAAAATGGAATTATCTTAAAGGCGGTTATAGTGGCGCAATGCCGTCAGCGTTTAAGCTCCGAAGCGGCTCGAGAATTTTTCTGTATGGTCGGTTCAAAATTCTTGATAAGGAGGTATCCTATTGGTCAGTGTCGGTAAGGTTAAGTGGTTTAACAGTAAAAAAGGATACGGGTTCATAAAGGCAAACGACGGCGAACAGGACATCTTCGTTCATTACACGTCAATAAAGGGGGACGGATTCAAATCGTTGGCGGAGGGCGAAGAAGTTCAATTCGAGTTAACCCAGGGGCCGAAGGGACTGCAAGCTCAAAACGTTCTGAAACTGAGCTGAGAATCTTATAGAAACGTGATTCAAGCCCCCATCACACGAGGATGGGGGCTTGAATTTTGGGGGACGCTATTTCAGGAAAACCACGGATTTGGCATCAGTACTGCTCCCCGCCATTATGCGATAGAAATAAACGCCGGAGGAGAGGTCAGCGGCATCAAAGACGACTGTGTGGGCGCCGGCATCGCGGTCTTCATCCAGAAGCGTCAGCATCTCCTGGCCGAGGATGTTAAACACCTGAATCAAGACGTGCTCCCGTTGGGGAAGATCGAACGATATCTTGCATTTCGAATTGAAGGGATTGGGATAGGCCTGGCCGAGAGAGAAGATGACGGGGATTTTCAAGCCCTCGCGAATTTGAGGCTTGACCATATCGTGGGCATAGAATCCTTGCTCAATCTTCTGATCTGATACCGCATTGGTAATTATCCATGTCTGGATTCCACTTCTGCGGGCATACATTTCCAGAATCAGCGCCTCGCAAAAGCCATGATAGGTATCTATAATGATATTCGAGGGCAGGAAGAATTGGCCAGGCCCCTCGCCCGGCTCGCCGAACTTGCCATAGTCATACTTGAAATTCGGCCCGGATAGTTCGATAATGCCGCGTATCTCGTTGGTCACATATATGCGGCCATAATCGTCGAAAGCGATGCCTCCGGGTTTCCAGTAATTGCCACCAAGCTCAAGGGCTTGTTCCCATGTGCAAACGGGTTCGCCTTGGGTACTGCATGACAGGCGCAGCACGGAATTGCTCCCTTCCTCTGATACGTAAATGGCGGTAGCGTCTTTGATAGTGTCTGCAATACATGCAACTGCTACCGGGCGATCTATGTTGCGGATGGAACGAGAACCCTGGGGGAATTCGAAGCTGTCCCAATGGCCCTCGCGAATTCCATCGATATTCATCTTTATCAGCTCGCCGGCATCCTCTTGGTGACCCAAATCTATGATAAACAGATCCGCTTTCTCCTGTTCCACCGCGCCATAATTGGCGATTGCAACATCCACGGGATATTCGAGCATCCCCTGCCCTAATATTCTGTTGACTTGTAACTTACCCCCATCGTCGGGAGTAAATTTCAGTTCCAGGATTCTGTCGTTTAACTTGTCCGCGATGTAGATAACATCGTTTCCCGGGTCAAACATCCTGCCCAACGCGTTTGTGGTCAAGCCACAAGGCTTCCTTAGCCCACCAACATCCTCGCCCCTGTAAACCCCCATGGACAGTATTTTACGTTTGTCCGCCTCAGGGAACTTGCATTGGAAATACGCAACCCGATTCTGTCCAGGATCGGAAATGACAAAAAAGTCGAGCATTTGACCATTGAAATCGATGTGCAGTTGTACTGCATCGAAGGGGTCGACGAAGAGACAGGCCAGGGAATCCGTCCAAACAAGAGCCCTATCCACATTTAGTTCTGGAATATCCGGGCAAAGCAGAAATCCCTTCTGCTCAAACTCCGGAGGGGGGATGTATTCCTCCTGTCCTCGCACAGTCGAAAGCGATAACGAAATCGCTGCAACCATGAAGCACATTATAGCTCTATTCATAAGCTCACCTCATCTCACAATAGGTATGTGGGCAACCACGTTTCCCGTGCTGGCGTCGATGTGCTTGTACGAGTGACCGCTGGCATCGAGAATATAAATGTCGTTTCCCTCGATATATGAATTCACTAAGGCGCGACTCATTATTTGGCCGAACATTTTAGTGACCTTCAAGTCATCGGTTTTGTATAATGATATTTCGGTGCTGTCCCAGTATTGAACGAAAAAGTGGGATGCATCCCCAGTAAACCTGCCGCTCTGGATTACCGGTCCGACGGTTGAGTCCCCTTGTTCGATAATCTTCCTCGTTTCTAAATCCAGGATGGAAAAGTAGCCAGAAGACGTTTCACGGAAGTCTTCCGCCAGAGTCTGATGTACAAACAGGAGTCCTTTGTTCTCCTTGACGTCGAGAACGGAGACGAGCTTCGACTGACTATCGAGGAGGTCTTTTGTCCCTATCGAATAGATTAGGTCTAAGGATGGGACGGCGATCTTCTGAATTGCAGGAAACGAGCGGTTATCCCATTTGGATATCATATAGAAATATCGATGCGAATCGTCCAAGAAAATCGGGTCATCATCTTCACCACCGATGCCCATTTTAGTGTTAATTAGAGAAAGTGTCGCCGCGTCGAATACAAATACCCCCGAATTCTCGCGCGAGTAGCTCGAATCCTGATAAAACAAGAGAAGGTAATCTTCGTCGACTCTGAGCCTCGGCTTCATTCCCTCGATACTCCTCAAAGGTGTTTCGGGGGTGATGAGCTTGAGAGTATTCAAGTCGAATATCCGCCAGCCGGGCCCCTCGCTTTTCCTTGAAGCCCATGCATACAGCCTGCCATGTGACAGGTCAATTTCGAGTTCGAGCACGTTTCGGAAAAGACCCGCGGCCATTACATCGATGTCCCATCTGTAGACCACACCGGTTTTCTCGTCAATGCAGGATAGTTTGCCCAGTGGGTTTTCCTCCTGCCAATTGTCCAAATCTGACGGAGTGAGTATACCGCATGACATAGATGGAGTGATGTCCGCCGAGAATGCCGAGGGCGTTAAAATAGTCGGCAGAAGGAAGAACCCTATTAGTATTCTGAATTGCAGTTTTCCTATCATATTCTCTCCCATTTTATTCCTGGGTGGCCCGCCTTAGGCGGGTCCCCGTCTGGCCCGTATTAAGCACACGTCATCTTCATATCCCCATTATACCATAATATGTACTATCAATGATAGTATTTTATTCCATGGGAATTCAATAAGAGGACGAATCCAGCCTCAAGGCTGGATGCGGATGTGCTTACTGCTGCGGCTTGACGACCAGGGTGCCGGTCATCCCCTTCTTGGCGTGGCTGTCCTTGGCGCAATAGAAGGGATACTCACCGAGTTTGGTGGGGGTGAATTCCAGGGTCAGCGTTTTGCCATGGCCGATATTTTGACTGATATCGATTCCGGCCTCGGGGGCATGGAGCGAGAAATTATGGGGGATGATGAAGGCCCCGCTCTTCAAGGTAAGCCTCACGGGGACATTGACTACGACCTCTAATCGGCTCGGTTTGAAGAAGAAACTCTCCACCTGCAATGTGGCTTCCTGGATTTCGCCGGGCTTCATGACGGCCGCTCCGGTGCTGACAGGCAGATTCTTGCCGGCGGTGGTGCAGCCGAGCAAAAAGGCCATCCCACAAAGAGCAGTAATTTTCGGCAATATCTTGATGTTCATCGCCACAAGTCCGTTTCGAAAGTAGATGTTATTTCGGCAATCTCTTCGTCGGGTCCTCCGTCCGGCAGCCGCCGGACTACGGAACCCGACCTACCCCTACTACATTTCAAACCTTGACCCGGACTGGCATGTTCCCTGAGAGCCTTATAGTGTGGGAAAGGTTTCCTCGCGCTGCACCCGACGTCCGCGCCTGGCTCCCAATTGCGCGTTCAAACTGCATTTGCTTTTGGGGAAGGCCCATTAGTGGAAGGAGGACGATTGGAAAAGATAACTGAAGTACTTGTCGGCAGGTTGTCTGTGGGTCCGCTCGACGACCGCCTGACGTTCCTGGTGGAGAAAATAAACGAAGTCATCAAGCCGCCGAAGAAGGCGAGCGTCGAAAACGTCAATATTCGCGCCATGTACGTTGTCAACGACCTTGTCAACTGCCATGGGGGTCGTTTTCGCCGCGATGACCTGGCGGTGTTGCGCGACCTGATCTGCGACACGCCGGTGCTTGTCGGGCATAACCGTTCCGGGGCGCCGCTGGCCCGGACATTTCATGCGGAGCTCGAGGACAAGGACGGTGTCACGTGGCTCAAGAGCTATTTCTACTGGCCTAAAGAGAATGACTCGGTGCAAGATGATCTGCTCATCAAGATTGATTCCGGCCTGCTCAAGGAATGCTCGATTTCATTCACCTACACGTTTCCGGAATGCTCGGTTTGCGGCGAGGACATGAGGCGATGCCCGCACGATATCGATTTTGCGCGGCTCGATATTTCTCATCCTCATTTCATATATAATGGCATTACGCAAGTTTTGGAAACGTCGCTGGTATATAAGGGCTCGGTCAAGGGGACATATATCACCGACAAGCTTTCGACATGGCCTCATTCGAATTCCTGCCTCAACGAAGTAAGAATATTATCGCTGCCCGAGAATGCCTCCTGCGCGCTGGCAAAAAAGGACGGCAGACAATCGTTGATAATCAAGCTCGCATGAATGATCTGGTCTACCATGGCAATTAGGGAACCGCTGCTAAAATACTTTATCAGCATCGCAATCACGGTGGGGGCGGCGATATCGGGATATTATGCCGCCTACACCGGATTACGAGTGGACCTCGCCAACAAGGCCGAGGAACGCTATGTAGCGGAGCTGGACATCCGTCTGGCGCGCCTTGAAACCACAATCAGCGAGCGGTTCGCCACCAGGGACGATCTTTCCTCATTCAAAGCGGACGTGATTACGAAGCTGAGTGCGATTGAAGGCGTTATCCGGCAGCTTGATCGGTGTGAAGTTGAAGCGGCCAAAAGTGATAACTCAACCAATAAGAAAGGCAAATGATGAGCAGAAAAGAAGTGACAGAGCGGATCGATTGTTTGCGGAAGACCATTACCGGAGCATTCGAGAGAGGGAGTATCGATTTCGACGAGCTCGACGCCGAACTTGTCGCTATACGAGACGCCCTGGAGAATTGGCAACCTGATAGAGAGCCGTTGCCTTCGCCGCTGACTCTGAAGGCCGATCCGGCAAGTATCAAAAGGGCGATTAATTCCAGCGAATTCAAATAATCAACATCATTCAAAAAGGAGAATTGATGACTGTGAGAGATCAAAATCTGGAGACGATTGGATTCCAGACCGCCACGCTCAAGATTCATCAGACCGCGGGGGTCGATGACCTCAAGGACACCGATATCGGCAAAGCTGTGAGCCTGACCGGCAACTATGAAATTAACTTCGGCACCAATGGCGGCATGCTGCTGGGGAAGCTTATCGACCTGTCGCTTACCGACGCCGACAACGGCAAGCGCGTCGCCGCCGTTCAGATCGGCGGCATCTGCAAATTGGCGGCGGCCGCAACCGTGCCGGTGGTCGGGAATCGCGTGGTCGTGAACGGCTCCGGCGCCGTAAAACAGGCTCCCGTGCTCGCGGGATATGACCCTGCCGGAGGCAACGTGGCGCGCGGCACCGTGGTCAGTGTCAATGGTACGTCCGATGTCACACTCATACTAAACTGAGGAGATGGTAATGGAAATAGAGAAATTGCTTTCATCTGAATTGGGAAACTCGGCCGCTTTATTGGGTGACACCAAGAACCCCGGGGCGCGATCTGTCGATTTCTCGAGGGCCAAGAAGATGGATGTCGTTCGCGATACTTATCTCGAGGCCCAGGCTCGGGGAATGACCTTGACAGAGCTTCTGGAGCAGCCGGAGTTCGACCCCAGCCCGGCCGGTTCTCCGCTCGATGCATTCGAGAGGCAGCTGGCCTTGCACGGGCTCCGCACAAGCGGGCGAAATCCAATAACGGTGGAGATGTTTTATCGGGGGGCTCCGGCGCTAATGCCGGAATTCATGCTTCGCGAGATTCGTCGCGGCATGAACATGCGACCCGAGCTCGCCAGGCTTCTGGCTTCGACAGCCAACGTCTCCACGTCCCGTTACTCGCCGATCCGCATCGATCACAGCGCCAATGACGCCGCCATGTCGCTGCGGCCCATCGGTGAAGGGGCGGAGGTGCCGTCTGTCAACGTAACCGAGCAGAACAACACCATAGTGGTGCCGGATTACGGGCTGACACTCAAGGTGACCTACAAGGCGCTCAGGTATCGCAGCATGGCGCAATTCAAGGTGCTCTTGTGGTACATCGGCTACCGGCTTCAGTCTGACAAGGTGGCTCTGGTGGTCAACACCATAATCAACGGCGATGGCAACTCAAACGGGGCTGCGGTCATAAACACCGACGTTACGGGCACCCTTGATTACGATGACCTGGTCAAGTTTTGGAACGAGTTCTATCCATACCAGCCGAACATTCTCATCTGCCACAAAGACAAGATCAGGTCGATTCTGACGCTGGTTGAGTTCAAGGATCCGATAATCGGGTTCAGTTTCCAGGCCAACGGCGAAATCACGTCGCCGCTGGGGGCAACCCTGATCCGCTGTGACGAGGTGCCGACCGACTTCGTCATCGGCCTCGACAACCGCTTCGGCATCGAGGAGGTAATCAGCCAGCCCTTGATGGTGGAATACGATAAGGTGATTGAGCAGAAGATCGAGGAGGCGGTCATATCGGAATCGGTGGCATACGCGAAAGTGATCAAAGAGGCGTCGCTGGTTCTCGATACGGTCTGGACATGAGGTAGGTGATGCATAAGCTCCTTTCGACATCGACGGCGGCCCGGCCCACCGGGTCGCCGCCTCAACGCAGGTTGTTTAGGGTCCCGGGAGGCATCCACAAGGGACGCCTGGCCGCTTTATACGCCGACAGCGATCATAGCATCAAGCTGACATGGTCGGATTATCCCTATACCGTCTGGCCGGCGGCCCAGGCGATCGCATCTGATTCTCATGACTCGCCGTTTTCGGCCTGCATGGATTCGGCCGGGAACATCTATCTGGCTTACACGGATACCGGCCAGGTGTTGAAAATGATCAAGCTGTCGTTCGCCGGCGGAGTCTGGAGCGCCGGAGCGGCGGTGGAAGTCATTAACGTAGATAACACTCATCGGCCGTTCATTTTGAAGGATGGCGATGGCAAGCTATGGTGTCTGTTCGATCATCACCGGGTTTCGCTCGATTACAGGCATTACGTGAGAGTGAAATCGTCGACAGATGACGGCCAGACGTGGGGGAGCGGGCCGGCGGACCTGGGGATGCAGCTATCGTTGGCCTGGGTTGAACCGGCGTATGTCTCGGCCTGTCTGAATTTCAACAAGATATATGCGGTCTTTTGTGTCGGACGCTCCAATCTGAACATGCGCATTTGCGATCTGAGCGGGCCGACCTGGGGAAGCGAAAGCGGCATCGTCAGCATGGATTATATCGATGATGCATTCGACATCGCGCCGTCGCACGACGGGCGCATCGGCCTGGCGCTGGCGCTTTCGGCAGGGAGCCTGTATTTCAAGGAATACGACGACATCGCCTGGAGCGGATTGATTGAGGTTGATGACGGTTCGGGGAAATCACCCCAGATAGTTTATCAGGATAATCTGCCGCACATATTCTACGCGCGCCATCTGGGAAATAACTACTATGCTCCCCGGCACGCCCTAAAAAGCGGTGCAGAATTCGCCCTGGCCATTTATTCCCCTTACCTGGGGACCTTTGACAAGGTACTTGTATACTTCAGCGCAGGATCGACTCAATTCCAGGACAAGACTGCCGCCGCGGGGAATGTCACCGCGGGCGACGTTTTCCATTACGAGTCTCAGGGCCTTCTCGACTCAGTCGGCGACTGCGTCTATTTTGGCAGGGCAAGCAGGTTTTTCTCGATCGCCGTCGTTCTCTCGACCGCCGGGATAGGCGGCTCCGTCATATGGGAGTATTTCAACGGCTCGGCCTGGGTCGAATTCACGCCCTATTCGGGGGCATTCGATTTTGACGCCAATGACTCTCTGGTGCTTCTCTGGCAAGATGCCGCCTCAATTCCCGCCGACTGGCAGCTTGTGGCGGTCGATGGATATAGCGCCTTTTGGGTCAGAGCCAGAGTCGCATCGGGGTACTCCGTCAATCCCGTCGGCAGCCAGATGACAGCGGCATCGCACTACAGCGATTTCGCGCTGGTAAGGTAGGAGGAAAACGATGAACACGACTTTGAGTTACTTGACCGGCAATCGCAAATGGCTGGTACGCGATTTTGTCGTCTGGGGAGATTCTGGTTCTATTGACGCGGCCATCATTGCCACGGAGTCCGGGCCTCTGGAAGGGCGCGTGGTATTTCTCTATGAGCTTGCAGGAGGCCTGGCACAGGTGGTCGAATTCTCAGACCTGGTCGATCACAGAGGAAATCAATTGCCGGAGAGTATTGTCAACGCCGAGATCATTCTGGTCCCCAAGGACGAATCGCATAGCTTCATAGTCGGCGCGGTGGGACCGTCATCGTTCCGCATAGCCAAATCGTTCGGGCAGCCGGCCATGGCAGATCTTCTAATCATGGAGATGAATTGATGCCTTACACAACGAAAGAAATCGTCAAGAAACATATCCTGGATCATCACATCGGCTCGACAATCGTGCATGACGAGAGAGTGCAGCTTAGCGCAACTGACCCGTCTCGGCTGCAGAAGCGGATGCTGCTTCCTCAGTCTGAGATCGTTAAGGCCAGGGAGATGAACGAGCCATTTGAGCAGAATGTCAGCTTTGGCGCCGGTGACCTGGTAACCCTTTCCCACGGCAAGCTCATTCCTGATTCGGTGGTCGTTGCGAGCGACAGTTCCCTGGGGAGAATCTACACCGAAAGCGTCGACTACCATATTGATTACGACACCGGCACAATTCGACGATTGTCCTCGGGGTCTGTTCCGGCCTTGAGTAATGCCGTCATTTGGTACCTGTTTTATCGTGTCTACCTAAAAGGTGTAGATTACGATATCAATTATCAGGATGGCTCACTTAAGAGGCGGAATTCCGGCGCCATAGAATCAGGGCAATGGGTGCTGCTTGATTACACCTCGGAATTCAGCAGCCTCGATGACGCCGCCATCGAAAACGCCATAGGCGAGGCTAACGCGCAGATCCTATCCTTCATCGATTCTTCGCATCGGGAATCAAATGACCGGGCACTTGTCATCGCCGAGACCTACCTTGCCGTATCGATCATCTGTCGCATCAGGGGAATGGAATCGATCTCGCCGTCGGTCGGAAAGGCTGGCTCCGACGGCGATGCCCGTTCCTGGGCGGCGATCTCCGACATGTACCGTAAAGAGGCTTACAACATTCTGGCGCCGTTCGCTGCGGCAGTCGGAGCTTTCAAGCCGCCATCGAAAGCCTGAGGAGGTGGAAATGAAAACGAGATTCTTGAAAATTTTACCGGTTCTGTTCCTCTGGGCACTGACGCCGGAGGTCTGTGCCGACGGATATTGGGGATATAACGAGAATGGAGGAAGCTCCCTGACGATGGGGCCGACTTACTGCTGGGGCAACAAATACAGCGTCGACTGGTTTTCCCCCGGGAACAACGTCGTTATTGACAGTTTCATCATCTGGTGCAACGGCCAGAACAATAATCCCAGGATTGTATTTGGGGTCTACACTGTGAGCGGAGGGGTGATCGCGAGCTTGACGGCGATATCAGAGACGCTGTCAGTCACCGGAAACACCATGCAGCGCTGGGTAAAATCGGCCGGTGTGGCTCTCACCTCCGGGGCCACATACACTCTCTGCATCGATATCGTGGGCTCCGCCGGTCCGGCAGTAGCATACGCCTCGCAATCGGCGGGGCTTTCGCGGTGCAATCAGAACACGTTTCCCGCTACCTGGAACGACAACGCCACGGTGGCATCGCGGTATTCCGTGGCAGCCCATTATTACAATCAAGCATCGGCCGCCGGAATCAGGAGAAGGATAATTATCGGGGGTGATAAATGAAGAGACTATTCCTGGCAGCGCTTTTTCTTGTTTCATCAGCGCAAGCAGATCTCATCTTCGACAATGGCTCGGGCGACAAGAATGATACGCTGGTAATCCAGTTCTGTCTGGTAGACAGCGCCGGCGCCAGATATGCGACCTGGGATACGGCCTACGTGGTGCAAGCCTATGGGGGCGTCGATTTCAATGTCGATACCCTTCTGACTGCTTCCAACTATGACCTCAACGCCGTTTATCCGCGCAATCTAATGTTCGAATATCGCCTGGGGGCGTTCGACGGGACTACCACGCACGTTGGGGCCTATACCTGGTGGGTGCTGTTGGTCGATTCCAACAACGGAAGCGATACCCATCAAATGCACAGGGGCTGCTATTATGTCAATGATGACCCTCTGGAGGACTTCCTCTCGGCGGCAGACACAGCTCAGGGCAATGCCCTGGGGAAGATGTCAAGGGACGTGTTCGGGGATTCGATTCCGTCCATCGCCGATAACATCCTTCTGAATCCGTCGAATAGGCTACGGACAGACAGTGCCGGGTATGTCTCGGTGGCATCGGCCGCCGATAACGCCTTCGACAGCGCCAGCTATGCGACCGACTTCTACCGCTCCATAAAGCGACATATCTGGCTGGATTCCCTGGACCATTACAATTACGATCCCGGCCACAGGCAGGCCAATACTATTCTTGAGGACATCGCATCCTACACAGATGGCGATGGACTTTGGGGGATCGATGAGGATATCGGCGACCCGTCAGGCTCGGCAGAAAGCACACGCGTCGCCTGGGCCACCGATGACAGTCTCGGGTCGGGTACGGTGCCTGAGTCCCTCATAGCGAGGGTGGATTCAATTCGCTGGGCCGTGGGAATGCCGGTTTCTGTGGCGGGGGAGAAGTATCCCGATAATCTGCACAGGAAAGTGGGAGCCTACTCCGGCGCAGCAGGCGATAACAACAATGTCAGGGACGATATAGCAGCTCTCTCGCTGACCGGCGGCGGCAGCGAAGCCTGTACGCTGTTTGTCAAAGACAACGGTGTCATCCCGATCTACGGCGCCAGAATCGTCATCAGGACTCTGGATCAGAGCGCTGTCAGAGTGCCGGGGCTCTACACCGATGTCAACGGGCGCGGCGTGGTCGAGCTCGATGCGGCCGCGTATTTCGTTTCGCTATCCGCTAATAACTACATTCCGCAGCTTGACACTATTTATGTCAGCGGCGACTCGTCATGGAGCCTGTCCATGGCGCCGTTCGATCCCGGCAGCCCGCAAGCCCCAGACCTCTGCCGGGTTTACGGATGGATATATGATATCTCCGGCAATCTGCTCGAGGATGTCACCGTGACGGCGGAGATACCATCGGAATTTTATCCAGTCAAGTATGGCAATGTCATCATCACCCCATTCGAGAAATCGGTCGTCACGGATACTGCCGGTTACTGGAGGATCGACTTGTTTCCCAACAGCGTTCTCTCCGATACAAGCTCTCGATACCAATTTACGATCAAATATCCATCGGGAGTGGTGTTGAAATCGAGGGTGGAGGTCCCTGATTCGCTGAGCTGGCAATTCAGATGATATCGATTCGTGGCGTCAGGTCCCCGAACCTGACGCCCACGTTAACTAAAATTAGGAGGATTACAGGTGTTCAATGCAAGTATTTTTGATTCAATCGGCACCTTCTTGAGCGACAAAGGGCTGGCGGCCCTGGGGGCGTTACTTATGATCTATCTCGGGATTTTCATCAAGAAGGAGATTCTGCCGCTATTGCAGGTCAAGCGCAATCGGGAGGTCGCCGAGTATATCCTGGTCATCGCCGATGACGTCACCGACTTCTTCCGCCTGAAGTACCCATCGGCGCACTGGTCTGTCTGGCTCGACAGGGCTGTCGATAGGATAATCGAGATCACCGGCGTGGGACGCGACACCGCCGACCGGGTCGCCAAGGCCACGGTGATGAGGAAGGGGGAACAGGTTTCGAAGCCGGAAGCGAAGTGAATGAGATGTGTGGTCAGGACTCCGATCCTGACCGCTTAGTTTTGGTGCCTTACTGTTTCTTCCATGATTCCCTATGATCTTTTTCCGATCCGATTCTATTCTCATTATGAATAACTAAAATCATCGGGTCAGGTACTGTAGGAACTCTACCTTTTCCCCGGGTCCCCTGGTAATTTTCAGGCCGAATTTCAGTCAATTTCCTTGCTTCAGGCCAATTCATGCTTACTTGCAGATCCATCGGCCCTTTTCTAACCAACATAATTTCAAGGACTTATCTGACCCAATGAATGTATAACTTGAGGTGGTGGATTTTCCCAGCTTAACTACTCTTCCCCATTCTGAATCGACAGCATCCGATATTTGAGTTGACTTTGACTCGTCCGACTATTAATTATTTCCCCTGATGATATCAGAAAGCGAAGATGACCGTGATCGCATTAGTGAACAAAATCACAATTAGATATGTTGGTCTTTGATGATGAGAAGAGAGCTCGCTCGAAACTGATGAAAAGGAGAAAGTCTTTATGCTGAAAAAACGATTGGAAGAGCTGATTCCCAAGTGGCGTGACGAGATTGGCGCCATAAATAAAGAGCATGGAAACAAGGTCATATCCGAGGTATCTATCGGGCAGGCCTACGGCGGAATGCGCGGAGTTAAAGCCATGATCTGCGACACCTCCGAAGTGCCCCCCGACAAGGGCCTCATCATTCGCGGTATTCCGGTGGCGAAATTGACCGATAAGCTTCCCGAGGAAGTCTTCTATCTTCTGCTGACCGGGGAGCTGCCCGACGAAAAGGCGCTTCGCGCCCTGCAGAAAGACCTTCAGGAGCGTTCCAAGGTCCCGGCTTACGTCTGGAAAGTTCTGGAGGCCATGCCCAAGGATTCGCACCCGATGGCCATGTTCGATACCGCTATACTGGTTATGGAACGCGATTCGGTTTTCCGCAAGAGCTATGATGAGGGGATGAAGAAGACCGAGTACTGGATTGCAGCGCTGGAAGACTCGCTCAATCTCGTCGCCAAGCTTCCTGCCATTGGAGCGGGAATCTACCGCACGCGGTTCAAAAAGGGCCCTCGCATACCCGCCAAGAAGAATCTCGACTGGGCCGGCAACTACGCTCACATGCTGGGCATCAAAGACCCCACGGGCGAGTTCGCCAATCTTATGAGGCTCTACATGGTCCTGCACAGCGACCACGAGGGCGGTAATGTCTCGGCGCACACCTGCCACTGTGTCGGCTCGGCCCTGTCCGACCCCTACTACGCGGTTTCCGCCGGCCTCAACGGTTTGGCCGGTCCGCTTCACGGCCTCGCCAACCAGGAATGCTTGGGATGGCTCCTTATGGTTATCGAGAAATTCAAGGGCGTCCCTAGCGACGAGGACCTACGCAAGTACGCCTGGGATACCCTCAATTCCGGAAAGGTCATCCCCGGTTACGGTCATGCGGTGCTGCGCATCACGGACCCGCGCTTCGATGCCTTCCGCGCTTTTGGCAAGAAAGTCATGCCCGATGATCCCACATTCCAGCTCATGGACAAGGTCTTCGAGATCGTGCCCAAGGTGCTCCTGGAGCAGGGGAAAGCCAAGGACCCGTGGCCGAACGTCGACGCCGGCTCCGGCACCCTGCTTTACCATTTCGGCATGAAGGAGTTCTCCTATTACACTGTGCTCTTCTCGATTTCTCGTGCCATGGGGATGTGCTCGCAGTTGGTAGTCAACCGTGGAGTTGGCATTCCGATCGAGCGACCGAAATCGGTGCCAACATCCTGGGTAAAAAAGCAGATTCAGGCCGCCGCGCCTCCTCCGCCTCCGGCAGCTCCGGTCATGTAACGGATTAGTTCCGTTGTGATCATTCTTGTAGGGGCGTATTGCCATATCCATACGGATCCGCAGGACGCCCCTATTTATTGCCGCCTTAAAGCTTAGGCAATTGACCATTGACTTTTCGTGACTCAGGCCATATTATAAATATAGACGATTTCTTGGTGATAGAGTCAAGGGGCCGTAGTTTCGTCCTTTTAACGGGAGGATTTATGAGGCTCGCACTGATATCCTGGGCATTCTTCCTTGTTTATGCCTGCAGTTCCGATTTATGTGCCCAGAGTATTGAGTTCGTTGGCGCAACCGCATTTTCAGGACCATATAGGCAGATCGAAATTAGGGGGAATTATGCGTTCTGCTTGGGATCGCAGTCGTTGAAAGTCTTCTCTATCGCGGATGATGCGGCCCCGGTTCTCATCGGTGAGTGTTTCGTTGCCGGTGCGAATGATCTGGAGATACAGGACAATCTCGCGTATTGCTCAGGTATTCATGTAATAGATATTTCTAATCCCCAATCTCCTTCAATCATAGGAGGCCAGCTGGACACTTCCGGAAGTGTTTACAGAGTCGAAGTTCTGGGCAATTACGCATACCAAGTAAAGGACCCCTATCACGATTGGGAAAGCATCAATTTTCTGGAAATCATCGACATCTCAAATCCACAGGCGCCATTCACGATTGGAATGGAGCCTTATTATGTGAATGACATCGCACTTAGGGGGCACAAAGCCTATTTAGCTTCATCTGTTTATGGCCTATTGACGCTTGACGTTTCAAATCCTTCACATCCAGTAATCTTGGATAGTCTCACATTGCCCAGACAGGCGGGCCGTGTAATTCTACATGGCGACTATGCGTACTTGTCGTGGGGTTCCCGCCACGATGCGGAGCTTTATGTAGTTAATATTTCTGACTCCATTGCCGTATTATCTGCCACTTTTGCACCCAGAATGCCTGTCAATGAAATGGTGGCAGACGGTACTTATCTATTCTTGTCAGAATATGGAATCTGGCCCGATACTAGCAATGTGTTCGAGATTGTGGACATATCAAATCCAGCGGTGCCGCAGCTGACCGGCAGTTATTATGCTGCGAGGGACTCGGCAGAAAATTATATTTATCAAGATAATCTTGACCTGGCAGTTTCGGGTGAGCGTCTTTACTTGGCGTCCGGCGATTTGGAGGTGCTCGACGTTTCAGATGCTTCAAACCCCTTATTCTTAGCAGAACATGACAAAGACGGTTTCATCCTGGAGGTCGAAGTTGTTGGGAATTACGCTTATCTGGCCAACGGCAGGTCATTGCTCTCAATCGTTGACATGACTGACATCAATAGCCCGGTCAGGTTATCATTCGCCGACTCCGGAACTGTGGGTTATAGTCTTGCCTATTCCGGAATCTACGCATACGTACAGGGTTACAGTAGCTTGCAAGTTGTTGACATCTCTGACCCAACTTTTCCCAATGTAGTCGGCGGCCTTTTGCCCCCGGATTGGCATAGCGGCGACCTTACAGCTGCTAATAGTTTCTTATATTCAGCCGGTAATCAATTCAGCATCTACGACATATCCGATCCGATAACGCCCGTGCTCGTAGGTGCGGTAGCTGGCGTCGCGGGAGCCTATCGGGAATCAGTCATAAGGGGTGACTATGTTTATACTGTTACAGACTGGTGGGACAGGGGCATGTCTTTTGGCAACTTCTGCATGGTGGATGTCTCACATCCGTCTGAACCTTTCATATTCCGTCTTTTCATGGACCCTACAGGCGGGACTGGGAGAGCCATCGCTATATCAGGTGATTACGCTTACGCGGGTTTGGGAGTAGCGATGTACATTTTTGACATCTCCAATCCTGACTCCACGAATTTTATATCGCATTTTTATCCTACGGCTGGTTACTCTGAGATTTTTGACATACTCATAAGAAACAATTTGGCGTATTTGGCTGTATACGGTTGGCCCGATTTCACAGGCATACTTATTGCAGATGTTTCCGACCCATTTCAACCAACCGAAGTGGCAAGATTCTCACTTCCTGCGGCTGCACTTGATATCGCATTGCTTGGAGATTATATATTGGTAGCCGATTTTTCTGCTCTCCAAGTCTTGCGGTTTGTCCCCACGGCAGTCGAATATGGTGACGAACCGCGCAGTGAATTTTCTATGATGCACACTTACCCCAACCCCTTCAACTCCTCATCCACGATATCATTTGAACTCGCAGAGCCTTCTCGCGTTACCCTTGATGTTTATAATCTCCTTGGCCAGAAAATGGTGACATTGTTCGATGGCGCACAGGACGCCGGGCCGCATAAAGTGGTCTGGAATGCCGAAGGTGTCCCCTCCGGCACCTATATCGCCCGGCTGACCACGGCGGCGGGGGAGACCCGCGAAACACGCATGGTCCTGGTGAAATGACCGTTTCACATTTTAAGATGGATTTCCAAATGCCCACCGTTACTCAAACGCGACGCTTTTTTCAGTTCCCAGCGGCGTCAACTCCCCGCGGTTGACACCATTTTGCTCTGGACTGCGCAGCTTGGCCATCGGGGCCGCGAGGCCGCAGCCTCCGGAGATTTAGCTAAAATTCATCTTTACAGAATTCCCCACATGGCCTAAGATTTCGCGGGCATCATTGGTGGCAGCAGCCTTGGTGCGGGGGGCGCGCATAATTCCTTCTTGACGTGGCCGGGGGCCGGAGGGCCTCCGCCACGCATGATTCCGCTTCTGGCGGATGAATCGAACAGTGGGGACCTTATGGTAAAGATTTCCGATGCTATGATGGAGGAGCTCCGCAAAATGCGGCCGGAAGAGATCTACCAGACACTGAGCTTTATGGTCTCGCAGTTGCCGGAGCCGGGCCCCAGCGAGTTGGCCGATACGCTTCAGGAAGCCATAGCCGCCGGCCTCTTGACCCCCGAGCAAATAGAGAAGTTTGAGAAGAAGATGTAGGGGGAATTGGCGCTCAGAGTACTTTTCTGAGTGCCAGGGCTGCATCAGCACAATTCAAGGAGAACAGCTTATGAAAATGCGCAATCTTGGCTACCTGGGATTTTTGGGCCTATTGGGACTGTTGGGCATTCTGGGCACGACGCAGCATAGCGAGGCGCTTTACGGGTTTTACGGCCTGTTTGGATTTTTCGGGTTCTTCGGCTTTTTGGGCCGGAGTGAGTAGTCTGCGCCGCGCGTAGGGGCACGGTTTACCGTGCCCGTTCCACATTCCGCCGTCTGCTGGGGCCACTCAACCACACTATAATAGCCGGGGTTTTCCAACCCCGGACCCGGACTGGAAAGTCCGGCCTATTAGAATTATTAATATTCCGCCGGGTTGCAGGCTCCCGTTCATACGGATCCGAACGGAGACCTGGCGGTTTTGAATATCAAATTGAACGGTTAGGGCACGTCCGGCAGCCGCCGGAATTCCATCGTGGGGCATAATAATACGGCACGGCATGTCCTTAGACCCGTATGGGCCATGCCTCCACATGAAATTCCATTTTGGAATATCAGGTAATTTGAGATCACAATTTGTGACCTCAAGATTGTTTAGATCACCCAATTAAGCCGTTGACATAATCCATGATTACGCCTTATTAGAGCCTCATGAAGAATGGCAAAAGATCATTGGAATTAATTCCGGTTGAGAGAATTCAGAGTTCCATCTTGCTTATTCGCGGCCAAAAGGTGATGCTGGATGCGGACCTGGCAGAGCTTTATGAAGTCCCAGTCAAACGCCTCAATGAGCAAGTAAGAAGGAATTTGGTTCGCTTCCCTTCTGATTTCATGTTTCAACTAACTTCTGAAGAAGCGAAATCTTTGAGGTCGCAATTTGCGACCTCAAAAGCAGGCCGTGGTGGCCGACGCTACCCACCGTATGCCTTCACGGAACATGGGGCTATCATGTTAGCCAGCGTGCTGAACTCGCCAAGGGCTATCGAGGCAAGCGTATTCGTTGTTAGGGCGTTTGTGCGATTGAGGGAATTCCTGGCATCGCATGCCGAATTGGCGCGCAAGCTGACCGAGCTTGAACGCAAAGTGGCCGGGCATGGCAGCGATATCCAGTCCATCATTGCCGCTATACGTCAGCTCATGGCGCCGGCCAAAGGACGAGCTCGGCAGATCGGTTTTAGACGCAGATGAGATCGGCCTCAGAATGTCGTCCGGTTGCTGCCGGAGTACGATCTGGACGAACCCATAAGCCCTGTCATCGCGAGCGACCCAATTGGGGAGCGTGGCGATCTGAACGCCAGCTAATGTCTCGCGCACAGATTGCCACGCCCCGGTAAGACCGGGGCTCGCAATGACAAAGGGAGCATGCCGACTGAATTAGAAAACCGGGGTCCGCAGGGGACCCCGGCCACGGAAGAATATTTCCGGGTTGCGTCAGGTCTTAGGCATCCGAGACCTGACGCCCAAAAATCCTCGTGGCGTTAACTCCCCCCTGCGGGTCCGTATGGACGCCCGCTCCGCCGCCTCGACCGCCAAGGCCCCCAAAAGATGGCCTAACCCCAACCAAATAATTCTGCCCCCTATACCCACTTTTCCCCTTGACTCAAATCGAGATATGGATTAAGATTAATACGCTTACTTTGATTTCGCACCGGGACGCGATACATTAATTAAAGGGCAGACGAAGCGTCCACTGCCCCAAGAAACCACTCGAGATCGGAGCAGTCAAATGGGCAAACACGAGGTAAAATTTGTGGTTCCTGAACGACCTTTGGGAAAGGCCGACATTGAATTCAATGTATCCAAGAACACAAGGAAATTGGGAACATTGAAGGTAAGCAAAGGAGCCGTGGTTTGGATTCCCACTTATAAGAAGAAAATTGAATATAAACTCAATTGGACCGAGGTCGCCCAGCTTTTCGTAGAAAACGGGAAGTAAACAAAATCCTGCCGCTCAGCCTGGCACAAGTCCACAAGCATTGTGGAGATTTTGAAAAAAAAGAAATAATAGGTGCAAGGAGCAAAATATGCCTCCGTCTGCCGCCCAGGGCAATTTGCCCGACAAAGTCAAAGTGGTGTAATCATGATTATCAAGAGAATGAGGATACATAACTATCGGTCGTTCGAGGAAATTGAATTTGAGCTCTTCCCCTATACCGTTGTTGTTGGTCCCAATAACATAGGCAAATCCAATATCCTGAGGGCGATAGAATTGTTTTTTGAAACTAGAACTGCATTCAAAACCGCCTCTGGGACATTTCATCCGTTAGCGAATGCTAGATTAAGAAAAAGGACTAATTATGAATTTACCCGGGATTTCCCGGTTAATGCCCAGAAACATAGGGGCAAAAAGATCACGCGGATAACCCTTCTGATTGAAATTGAAAGCCGCGATTTCAGTCTATATAAATTGGACGCCAAATTTAGGACTTTTCGTAATATAAACGCTACATTGCAACTATATGAAAGCAAGGAGGTCGTGAATATCAAGTTTTGGTGCGATAAGTTGAGCCAAAATGAAGCATACGAGTTTCACAATTGGGTGCTGCAACAGTGCCACTTTATAAGAGTCCCATCGAATAGAGCTTCTGAAGCATCCGAACAGCTTCTTAGGGGTTTTTCCTATAGGATATTTGCGAATTTACAGGGGAGTTATAAAGTCAAGAGAAATCTTGATTCGTTGGCCAGAAGGGCGAAGGAGGAAATTAGCCAAGCTGAGCGCGAAATATTGGTTAAATTGCAGACATTCATTCCAGAACTGAAATGCCTGAATTTCCAATTAAAGGAGCTACCCGGTATACCTGATATCTTCGGTATATCCGATATAAAAATCGATGATGGTACGCTTACTTCATTGGCCAGTAAGGGCGACGGCATACAGAGCCTGTTTTTCATTGGCTTCCTCCAACATATCACTATGGACTGCACCCCTGAGGTTGGACACAAAAGGTTAGGGTGATTTGGCAAGGGACCGGTATCTTGAGACCGGGAAAGGAACTTGCCATGAATCCGAGACGAAGA